>Ga0182030_10013926_pt1 | contig 15944 bp, 13 predicted proteins | sample 812S3MmetaG_FD_121299 | JGI IMG/M metagenome (GOLD analysis project Ga0182030, IMG submission 121299) | Permafrost microbial communities from Stordalen Mire, Sweden - 812S3M metaG (Illumina Assembly) | ecosystem: Environmental > Terrestrial > Soil > Wetlands > Permafrost | place: Sweden...
GCGCGCGGCGCGCTGCGGCATCAAGCTTATCTGGTAACTCACTTGACCCCCTATGATCTGCCTTATCAGAGTGCGGTCCAAATGGGGCAAGCCGCCCTGACACCTGCAATGGGAGCACAAGCGCAACCCGGAACCTTGGGCGTCATTTATCAATCGCTGCTCCAGCACTCCAACATGTTTGCCTTTGTTGACGAATTCCGCTGGCTGGCGCTGGTTTGCCTATGGTCCGTCCCACTGGTGCTGCTTCTCAGAAAGGGAGACGGCAAACGGGAAGTGATGATGCATTGAACTGATTATGAAAAGAACAACTTCAACACCGCAAAAGACTGCAAACCTTACGGGCGCAACCGCCATTCATACTCCGCAGTTGCCGCGCCACTTTGAACAAATCCGCAAACGTGCCGAGGAGCTTTACGCCGCGCGCAACGGGATGATTGGAATGACGCTGCATGACTGGCTCAGGGCCGAGCAGGAACTGAAGCAGGAGTCTGAGAAACAAATCACCAACAAATAGAACACATTTATGACAACCACCACCTTTGACCTGACCCTGGACATTTGCACGGAAGACGGAGCGCGCACACGGTTCTTTCAAAAGGACGCAGACGGCATCAACAAAACGCTGCGACAACTGGTCACGCCCCGGCTCTTCCAACCACCCTTGCTCACGCTGGCTTCCGAACACAGTATCAGCGCCATTCCCACCCGGACCATTGACATGATTTTGGCGTACACGGCATCACCGCGGCTGCTGCCGCTGCCCAGCGGGTGGGTGGATGTGGTTGAAGTCAACGACGACGCGTTAGTCCATCTCGCCGACTTGGAAGCCTTGGCCGTAGCAGAGAACAAACACGTCATGCTGGCGGAAATTCACACGCTCGGAGACTGGATGATCCGCTTGAAACTGGAAACCATCGTGCCGGCGACGATTCAGGAACGGCGCCAGCTCTGGAACCATTTGTTGGACCTGCCAGCCATTCCATTTCGTTTGAAGGCGGGCGGAATTGGCGCCATCAACCCCGCGAATATCGTTCGCGCGACCGTGTGTCCACCCATTGACGGAGTCGCGGAGACAGCGCTGTCGGCGGATCTATTGCAAAGCATTCGTGCCTAAAAAATGCAAAACCAATCGAGACAAAAATTATGAAACGAAATCATTTATCAACCGTGGCGCTGCTGGCATTCCTTGCCGGTGGCTGCGCCAACCTTCCCAGTGTCGGCCCGGATTATCACGCGCCAGAAACCAAAACGCCGGCCCACTGGGGTGAATCCCTGGCCGGCGGGGAAACCAATTCCGCCGCGGCGACGGCGGCGTGGTGGACGAACTTTCACGATGCGGAGCTGGACTCGTTGATCGAACGCGCCGCCTGCTCGAACCTCGACTTGCGCATCGCCCAGGCGCGCGTGCGCGAAGCGCGTGCGCAATATCGCATCGCCTCCGCCGATTTCTGGCCCTCGGTGGACGCGACCGGCTCCTACGCTCGTGAGCGGGAAAGCAAGAACCAACCGCTGGTTGGTCCCGGCGACCATTTGCCGCCGGGCATACCGTTTGAAAACAGCTTCTATCAATCCGGTTTCGACGCGGCGTGGGAAATTGACGTGTTCGGCGGCACACGCCGCTCCGTGGAATCAGCCAAGGCGCATGTCGCCGCCACGCAATTTGGCGAGCGCGATGTCCTCGTCACGCTGCTCGGCGAAGTCGCGCGCAATTATGTGGAAGCGCGCGGCTACCAGCGGCGATTGGAAATTGCCCGCGACAACATCCGCGCGCAGGAGCAATCACTGGCGATTGTTCAAAACCGTTTCACCAACGGCCTGACCAGCAACCTCGACGTGCAACAAGCCAACACGGTTCTCGCCACCACGCGCGCAGTCGTGCCGGCGCTGGAAACGGCGCTCGCCGCCTCCATTCACCGGCTCGGCGTGCTGCTCGGACAAACGCCTGAATCGCTGCAAACAGAATTGTCCACCGTCGCGCCCATTCCCGCCGCGCCCCCGATCGTGCCGGTTGGTTTGCCATCGGACCTGTTGTTACGCCGGCCCGACGTGGCGCAGGCGGAACGCCAACTGGCCGCCGCGACCGCGAACATCGGCGTGGCCAAAGCGGATTTGTTCCCGAAATTTTATCTCACGGGTCTCGCCGGCTTTGAAGGCACCAGCGCTGATGACTGGTTCACCAGTGGCAGCCGGTTCTGGTCGGTCGGCCCCGCGGTGCAATGGAGAATTTTTGATGCCGGACGCATCCGCGCGAACGTCAAAGTTCAAAACGCGCGGCAGGAACAGGCGTTGGCTAGTTACGAGAACACCGCGTTGAGCGCGTTTGAAGACGTGGAGAATGCGTTGACGGCCTACGCCAAGGAACAAATCCGCCGTCAGTCGCTCAACGATGCCGTCAAGTCGAGCGAGGAATCCTTGCGCCTGGCAAACCAACTTTACGCCCACGGCCTGGCGAATTTCATCAACGTCCTCGACGCCGAGCGTTCGATGTATCAGGCGCAGGACGCGCTGGTGGAAAGCGACAAGACGGTGACGACGGATGTCATCGCGCTCTACAAATCGCTCGGCGGCGGATGGGAAACCCTCGGGCAGCCCACGGCGCTCGCGCTGAAATAATCAATTTTGAAAAAGGAAATCAACCATGTCCCTCGTCGCTGTAGTCCTGTCGATCATGTTTTTTGCGCTCATTTGGCACGACAAGCCTGCCCGCTCCGCGGTCATTGAACGACGCACCAACCAAAAATGATTGCCTTATGAATGATACCATGCAATTCCTGACGGGCTTCGGCGGCCTCGCGGTGTTCGCCGCCGTATTTGCTGATCAAGCCGGCTTGCCGATACCCGCTCCACCATTGCTACTGGCGGCGGGCGCATTGGCGGCGGTGGGCAAGCTCGATGTCACGCTGGCGGCAGGCATGGCGGCGGCGGCGGCGATTTTGGCGGATTCGCTCTGGTTCTGCCTGGGCCGCAAGAGCGGCGAACGGGCGCTGCCGGTGGTGAGTCGGTGGGCGCGTTCTCACAATATCTCCATTGCGAACGCAAAGACCTCCGTCGCGCGTCATGGTTTGTGGACACTGACGGCGGCAAAATTCCTTCCCGGCACGGTGATGCCGTCGCTGGCGGGCGCACTGGGAATGAGCACCCGGCGATTCCTGTTCTTCGATGGCTTGGCGGCGCTTTTTTATGCCGGTTGTTATCTCACTGCCGGCTTTCTATTTCACAATCAAGTTCAACAAGTCTTGGTTTGGTTCGACCGCGTGTGCCACGGCGTGATTGGGTTGGGCGGGGTTCTGGTGGTGGGATATGTCGGCTACAAATACGCCCTGCGGCGCAGGCACAAGAGCCGGGACAGGAAGACCGATCCGGCTGTCAAAGGTGCCGTCGCCTGCACGGGCATCCCTTGTCTGGATGCGGCAAACCTCACGGAGGAGGAGTGAAGCCATCAACCAATAAAAACAATTTCAGGCCGCCATGCTCCATCGAATCACAACACTCGGCGAACCACGCTTTCCGTCGCCCCTGAACCGTTTCGTCAACGACGATTGGTCGGTGCCGGAGCAAATCGTCCGTGGCGCGCCGACGATACCGCAGGCGGGGGAATTCGAACTCGCCGGGCCGCGCGCTAAGTTATTCTTCGACCCCAAGCGGACCCGCGCTGGAATTGTCACGTGTGGCGGATTGTGCCCCGGCTTGAATAACGTCATCCGTTCGCTGTTCAACGAACTGCACCACGCTTATGGCGTGCAAGAGGTGTTCGGTTTTCGCGGCGGTTATCAGGGACTCGATCGGGCGCGCGGCCAAACGCCGATCCGGCTGACAGCCGAGTTCGTGGACGACATCCATCGCCGCGGCGGAACTGTGCTCGGCACCTCGCGCGGGCGGGTGGACGAGGCAGCAGCGGTCGAAAACCTGGCGCGGCTCGGAGTAAATATCTTGTTCATCATCGGTGGCGACGGCACGCAGCGCGGGGGAAACGACCTGTTCCAAGTGGCCCGGCAGCGAGGGCAAGCGCTGGCGGTGGTCGGCATTCCAAAGACCGTGGACAACGATGTGGCGTTTGTGTCGCGCACGTTTGGTTTCCTGACGGCGGTCGCGGAGGCGGCGACCGTGCTCGACCGCGCGCACGTGGAGGCCCGCAGCGTGCAAAACGGCATCGCGCTGGTGAAAGTGATGGGGCGTCACGCCGGTTTCATCGCGGTCGGTGCGACGGTCGCGAGCCAAGAAGTGAACTTTTGCCTTATACCGGAAGTGCCGTTCAAGCTGGACCGCTTTCTGCTGGCGCTGAAGCAACGAATCATCAAGCGCGCGCACGCCGTGATCGTGGTGGCCGAGGGCGTTGGGCAGGAGTGGCTGGGCAACGCTGACGCCGCGCGCGATGCGTCCGGCAACGTCAAGCTCGGCGACATTGGCTCCTTCCTGCGCGGTCAGATCGAGGCGTATTTCAAAGCAGAGAAGATTCCCCTCGTGATGCGCTACTTCGATCCCAGCTATCACGTGCGCAGCGGCCCGGCCAACAGCGAAGACGCCATCCTCTGCGACATGTTCGCGCGCAACGCCGTCCACGCCGCCATGGCCGGCAAGAGCGGCTTGGTGATCGGCTTCCTGCATGACGAGTTCATTCATGTCCCCAGCGAACTGCTCGCAAGTCGCAAGAAATCCATAGACCCAGCGGGACCCGTCTGGCGGGGCACGCTGGCCGCCACCGGCCAGTCGGAGCGATTATGACCAACTAAAAAAAGGCGAAATATGTTATTCCGACCAAATAGAAGCGCGAGCATGAGCATTGCCCCAACCAAAGGCCGCGAGCATACCCGGCAACAGATTCTTGCCGCCGCCCTCCGGCTGTTCGCCACGCATGGCTACGCCGGCACCAGTACGCAGGCAATCATCGCGGCAGCGCACGTGTCCAAGCCGGTGCTTTACTACCACTTTGGCAGCAAGGCAGGCTTATTTCGGGTGATTGTTGACGACGCTGAAAATCAGGTGTTGGAAGTAATTCTGAATTCGAAGGCTGGCGCGTCCGATGTGCGCAGCCAGCTTGAGGAAATCTGCGCTGCCCTGTTCCAATTTGCCCACGAAAATCCTCCGGTTATCGGACTGGCCATGGAACTCACGGCGGTGGCACGACAATGCCCGGCTTGGAAACAATGCCTCGGCAAGATACGGCAACGGTACGCGGTCATTGGAAAAATCATGGAACGGGGAAGAAACGAAGGCCTGTTCCGGCAGGAATTCAGCAATAGCCAACTGGTGGTTGGCTTTCTCGGACTGATCCATGGTCACATTCTGCATTTTCTATGCAACCCGGCATGGCCGCTGAACCGTAGCGGGGCGGAAGCGGTTGTGTTTTCATTCCTGAATGGCACAGCCGACCAGCCTCGGAATTTCCCCAATTACTCAAAAAATTAACGAATCCTCTTTATGAAAAAAGCAAAACAAAAAGTCAGCAAACCTCAAGCCACTCCAAGCGTTCAAGCGCCGGTTTCCACCCCTGTTCCGGAAGAAATCCGAGAACGTGCTCATCAAATATATCTCTCGCGTGGCAGGGTTAACGGTCGAGAGCTTGAAGATTGGCTTCAGGCTGAACGCGAACTCAAAGCCGCCAAGGATGCGTCCACGATTTAAGACAATGATCTACCCCGTGATTTCAAGCCAGGAAGAGAAGTTTGTCCGTCTCAACTGCACAGGCGATATGACGCTGGCTGAAATGACGACTGCTTGGCGGAAAGTCCAACTCGCGTTGGCGGAGTTGGGATGGGAACGAATCGCGAGAATGCGGATGGCGGTCATTGAACCAGTCTCGCTCGATGCCGAAACCGACGGCGAAGGCTCGCGAAGCTATGCTGAGGTCATTGCCGATGAAAGAGCCAAAACACCCTGCCAGAAACTCGAAAATGAAACCAACCGGGCGCCTGATTTGCGAAGCAGGCGACAATAGAAACACCAGATGAAAAACCACCCAACTTCCGTCAACCACCAAAAAACCGTGAACGCGCGGAATCTAACAGCTTTTTACGTGTTTTGGCTGGCGAAATGCTTTTGGGAAGTGCCCGTCGCCCGTCCCGCGCGTGGGTTGCCCACACTCAGGGCATCTGGCCTAGCGTTCAGCCATCGGCAGCCTCCCCCCTGGCCGACCACGCAAACGGGCACTTCCCTTCCGGTTCAACCCATGAAAAGGCGGGTTTACGACGTTATTTGTTCAGCCTCCAAAGCGTATTGCTGGCTGCTTTTGTGACCTTGTCTTCCGGGGGTCTATATGCGCAAACATCAGCGTCGAATCCACCTGCGGAAAAGTTGCAACCCGGGCAGATGCCTTATTTCGATGCGGTTCCGGATCCTATTGAAGGTTTCAACCGCTGTTCTTGGGAGGTTAATGACTGGTTGTTCCGGGACCTCTTCTATCCCATGAGTTTGGGCTATAACTTTGCCGTGCCAAAGCCTGCCCGCACCATGATCAGCAACGGCGGGCACAACCTGACTTATCCGGCGAGGCTCTTCAACAATTGCTGCGAGGGCAAGTGGCATGGCGCGTGGATGGAGACGGAGCGTTTCGGTGTCAACTCCACGGTCGGGTTGGGCGGCCTTTTTGATCCGGCGACGCATTGGAAGATCGGACGTTCCGACCGGGATTTCGGCGAAACTTTGGGCCAGTGGGGTTCGGGGCCGGGGTTTTATTTGATGCTGCCGCTCCTTGGTCCCAGCAATGGCCGGGATGCGGTTGGCAAGCTGGTGGACATGCCATTGGACATTCTTTTTTGGATTGGGGTCGCGTATCCTGACGAAATCTTGGCGAACGCCATCCGCCCGGGCATCGGATTCAACAACATTAGCGACCAAGCGCGGGACTACAAGCGGCAACGTGATTCGTTCGCGGATCCCTATGAGGCGCTCCGCACGCTCTATTCACTGAACCGTCAGCGGCTCATCCTCGACTACATTCCAAGCTGCGACACCAATGACCATCCCAATCCCACGATCCGCGCGGTGTTGTTCAAGCCCCAGATCGCAGACTTCGCGAACCTGGCGGTTACGCGCAAAGTCCTGGTGCCGGCCACGGGAAAGAAACTGGCCTACTCCTGCTGGATGCAACCCAAGCCGGCGCCGCTGGTGTTTTACATTCCCGGACTCGGCGCTTATCGGTTCGACCGTTCCACGCTGGCGTATGCCGACATGATGTATCGGCACGGTTATTCCGTGGTGGCGTTTTCGAGTCCTTTCCAGAAGGAGTTCATGGAATCGGCTTCCACGATGCCGCTTCCGGGTTACGCGCCGGCGGATTGCGACGACGTGGTGAACGCACTTAAATTGATATCGGCGGACGTGCGGAAATGGCAGGGCGACAAAATCACCGGCACCAGCCTGACCGGCGTTTCCCACGGCGGTTATTTCACTTTGATGATCGCCGCGCGCGACGCTGCCGGTGAACTCGACGGCCTGTCCTTCGACCGTTATGTCGCGGTCAATCCGCCGCGGCAATTGGCCCACGCCGCCCAACTGCTGGATGAAATGTTCGATGCGCCGCTCGCCTGGCCGGTGGAAGAACGACGCCAGAAGATGCAGGAGTCCGTTTACAAAGCCCTGTATTTTGCCGACAACGGGCTGGATGTATCCGGCAATATTCCCCTGACCCGCACGGAGTCGGATTTTTTGATCGGCCTTTCTTTCCGTTACACGCTGATGAACGTCATTCTCTATAGCCAGCGTCGAAATAACTTGGGTGTCCTGAAAGTCGATCCGACCAAGTTTGTGCGGCAGGATTCAATCCGGGAGATCAGGCAGATCAACTACGCCGATTACACTGAGCGATTTGTGCTTCCCTATCTGATTAAGACCGGTCGCGTGACGAGCCGTGAACAAGTGCTGGCCAACACCGATCTTACCCAAAGCACGGAATCGTTTACGGACTGGTTGGCGGAGAATTCGCCGGTCCGCGACTGAATAGGTTTCATGCTTATTTTTTATGTCGTTGTTCATGATCCCCTCCAATAGTCCGGTCAGTTCACACAATTAATTGCGGTTTTATGTTTTCATTTAGGCTCGTCGTCCAGCGGTCGGTTTCGACTCGGAAGAGGGTGTTCTTCCCCCGATTCGCAATCCAAGCGGTCGGAATAACTACCGAGCTACTCGTTGCTGGCATTCAAAGCAACAATCGCATTGAACTAGCAATGCCGAGTGCTTGCTTCTAATAACTATCTAAAGAGTAGTGATTAGAGTTGAATTGTAAATATAAAACGTAAATCATTTTCACTTTTCATATGGCGTAATTCTAACTATTCTAGGTTCTTGTGCATAATCAAGCTAATATTAAAAATGCACATGACTTCTATGACGGCTTCCCAATGAATTGAATGGTGATTTGCGGTTTGGCGTTCTCTCGGATGTCAGTTTCCACTCCATTGATAATCGTAGCCGGCAGGAGGATCATACATAAATGCTTCAGACACTCCCCCATTAAAGGTGCTGTCCCAGTAAATCTTGACGCAGCTGACGTGACCAGCCACAAAGCTGACCAGGTTTTTGGCGCCATTAAACAGCACGTAAGGCGAGGGATCATGCCATGACCACGGGCCGGGAGCAGAGCCTTCCACGATTAATGCCGTTCGGCTGGGATGTTTCACCGAGCTCAATTTGACCCCGGTGAGGCTTGGACGGGGCATGGCAAGGGTGCCGTTTCTGACCATTTGGGTGACGTTGTTTCCCCCATTAAACACGTAGCTGGAAAAATCTGAAAAGGGCTGGTCGTGAAAACTCAGGGACACATATCTCCACGGTTTTGGCGCATTGGTCAGAAAAAAAGTGGGAAAAAACGCATCCGCCGGGCAGGCAAACAACTTGTCCTGCGGGGAGGAGGCGCCCGTCACCCCGACGTAATTTTTCATGAGTTCCTTGTAACCGGAATAGGGCACCATCTTGTCGGCCGCGGCCGCCGCGGTCCCAGGGGAAGGAGTGGCATCGCCCGCATCTTCAGAATACATGCGCGTTCCCAGATTGATTTGTTGCAGGTGGTTCAAACAGGTCGTTCGCCGGGCCCTGCTCTGGGCGGCGCTGAGCACCGGCAATAGCAAGGCGGCAAGAATGGCGATGACGGCCATGACCACCAGCAATTCAACGAGGGTGAATCCGCCCGGGACCTTGAAATTGACCTTCACGCTGGTGTAGACATTGCAGACAGCGGCGCGTCACGCGGCCAACGACGCCGAAGCCCGTGACAACCGGGGCATTCCTTCCCAAGAAATGAGCTGGCATTTTTGCTCAAGCCTGATCCAGCCCCTCCGATAACAGGGATAACCTGGCGAATTGTCAGGCGAGAATAATTTAACGCAATAACGCATGAGCAATATATCCGCTGTCAATTCGTCCACCAACGTCGATTCGTCCACGTACCAGAGCAGCAGCGTGAATCAACTGGCGCAGAATTTCCAAGCCATTGGCAGCGCCCTGCAATCTGGCAATGTTGCATCCGCCCAAACGGCGTTATCCAGCTTTCAACAGTCGCTGCAAGGCAGTGCGCAGAGCGGTTCGCCGACATCGGCCAATCAGCCCTTCGGTGGGAATAAACAGGCGAATACGGACTACCAAAACCTGACGAGTGCCCTGCAATCCGGCAATCTTTCGACCGCCCAGCAGGCGTACACCAGTCTGCAAAACGACCTGAAAACTGCCTCCTCCACCACGGCAACGACGTCAACCCAATCAGCGCACAGAGGCCACCACCACCATCGCAGTTCGAGTGCCACGAAATCGGCGGACGCGACGGATTCGCTGCTGCCGGCGACACCCACGACCACTTCCTCAACCTCGGCCACCACCAGTTCCACTTCGACTTCCGCAGTGGGCAGCAATCGCAGCCTGGATGCGCTTGCCTGATTGGCAGCCCGGTTGTTAAGCCGCAGTTTGGTGTCGCAGTAAATACCTGAGCCCGATCAAACTTGCCGCAGCTAAAAGATAAATGCTGGCATCTGAAGATTCCGGAACATTGGACACCAACCAACTGCCCAAAACCGGATAGCTGGTAGCAGTACCATAGTCTGATATTTGATACTGCCTTCTGCTATTCAATGACTGCCGGATCGTATATCGGAATCGGCCTTGCGGCCAGGTCAGAAGTTGTAAACCGTTCAAAATCCGCGCCTAAAATTTCCGAAGCGGCACCAGGGAACCGATCCAGGCGCCAGAAGACTGGCAGCTAGTCCGGCGCAATTGTCGTTTGGTGCCCGCCGTCTTTGGCGGGAACGGTGGCCGTGACAGGCGGAAGGCTGTCAAAGGGAACGACGTTGCAGCGCTTGGCCCAGGCGTGATACAAGTCGGACAGCTCCTTCACTTTTTCCGGATGGGTAGGGGCCAGATTGTTCTGTTCGGTCCGATCCGCCTCGGTGTCGTAAAGTTCCCAAGGATCGCCATGCTCCGCCACGAGTTTCCATTTTTCGAGCCGGACCGCCCGATTGCCTTCGTGTTCCCAGAAGACCGGGGTTGAATCCGGGCGGGTTTTGCCCGCGAAGACCGGGAGCAGGCTTCGGCCTTGGAGCGGCAAAACGGAATGGCCATGGTAATGATCCGGATGTTTGGCCCCGGCTATGTCCACGAAGGTGGCCATAAGGTCAGTGACATGGCCGAACTGGCCGGACACTGTTCCGCCCTGCGTGATGACGGCCGGCCAGCAGGCGATGAATGGCGAGGCAATGCCGCCCTCATGGGTAAAATGTTTGTAGAGCAGGAAGGGCGTGTCGCTGACATTGGCCCAGAGCACCCCGTAGCTTTGCCAGACGTCCTCCGGCCCGGCGAAGGCCTGGTGCCGATTGCCCACCTTGACGGTCCGTCCGTCGCGTGTCCGGCTGGGAACATCATACCATTCGCGTTCCACTACTTCGGCGCAGGCGCCATTGTCAGAAAAGAAGATCACCAGCGTATTGGTCTCGATCCGATCCTGTTTGAGCGCGCCCAGAATCCGGCCCACGCCGGTGTCGAGATGTTCCACCATGGCGGCGTAGGTGGCCATGCGGTTGGCCTCCCAGGCTTGGTCCCTGGCCTCGTTCCACGGGGGGACGCGCGGGTCGCGCGGCGACAGCGGCCAGTCGGGGTCAATCAGCCCGAGGGCGATTTGCCGGCGATAACGATTGGTGCGGATCACGTCCCAGCCGGACAGGTACGTTTTGCGGTATTTGGCGATGTCCGGCCCCGGCGCTTGCAAGGGCCAGTGCGGCGCGGTGTAGGCGACGTACAGGAAGAAGGGCTCGCGGCCATTCGCCAGGCGGTTGACGTCCGAGACGGCGTGATCGGTGATGACGTCCGTGTAGTAAAAGTTCGTGCCGGCGGGGCGAATCGGCGTGTTGCCGCTGACCAGCGAAAATGGGTCGTAGTAACTGCACACGCCGTGGATCGTGCCAAAATAATCCTCGAAGCCGCGCTGGAGCGGCCAGTCATTTTTGTTGTCCCAAAACGGTTCGTCCGTCTCGTGGTCGAGCTGCTTCTTCCCGTCGAAGCAGATGTGGCTCAGGTGCCACTTTCCGACCATGGCGGTATGGTAATCGGCCAGGCGCAGTTCCTCCGCCATCGTGAGGCAGTTTCGGTTCAATTCGCCGCGATAGCCAGGCAGCCCCTGATCTTGCATCATGTTGCCGACACCCGCCTGCGGATACAGGCCGGTGAGCAGCGCCGCCCGGGAGGGACAGCAGCGCGGCGTGGTGTAAAACTGCTTCAGGCGCAACCCTTGCGCGGCCATGCGGTCGAGGTTCGGGGTGTGAATTTCGGAGCCAAAACAGCCCAGGTCCGAAAATCCGAGGTCGTCCGCCAGGATCAAGATGATGTTTGGCGGTGGATTCGTCGCCGCCGCTGGACAACGCGTGCCCGCCAGCCAGATCAGCAACAGTGCCACAGCTCCCAACGTCCAAGACCGCGATTTGCGATTCATCAAGCCGGGAAGATAATCAGCGCGCGGCACCGTGGCAATCGTCCAAGCCGATGAGTCGTAAGCGGGGTCACCAAAGAGGGGGCAACCCATAGATTGGGTCGTTTTGGATTGACCGGAATCGTTTCTTTGAACTGAATTTACTTCCGGCTCAACCACTTACGCTTTTCCCGTTAGCGGCTAACTTTGTGAATCCGCCGACCCTGTTAATATCGCTCTGGCTGGGAAACCGCCCAGCCACGATGAGCCATCATGCTCACAATCGGGTCTGGATACGGACGGTTCGCCCCCTCGGCGTCCGACCGCAGGAATTCTTCGTCCTGTCCCATTCGTCCCTTCCGTCCCTTCCTCCCGCCACCCCCCGAAAACCACTCAATTTTGATCGCCAAAATCTGCGAAAACCCCAGCAAAACCCCACTCCGTCAACCCTCGTCAACCGTGAAATACTTGTGGCCCCGCCGCCCCTCCCTGGGCCGCCGCCAAACCACCCCGGCAATGGAGAACAGCGGCGGGGCGTCGCAATTGCGCGGGGCGTCATGGACTGCGGCGGGAAGCGCCACGCCGCTTTCGTGCGTGCGACGGTTCTCAAAAGCTCGCGGCTCGCGCGTGCGTGCGAAAGCGCCGTCGCCGCTGTCGCTTTGCCGGCGCAGTCCAAGACGCGAACGGGCTCGCCGGGCGCGTCGGAATTGCGCGGAGCGCCATGGAGTGCGTCGTCGCGTTCCTTAAAACTGTCGTGCGCCCGTAGCGATGCGAGTCGGCCTTTGCGGATTGTGTCCGAAAAAAATCAGGCTTACCATTTGCGGACTGGTTACCCCTGATTCAATTTTGACATGAAATACAAATACCTGGTCACCTGCATCAGTTTTTTCTTGTTGACGGCGCTTTTGTCAGGCGGCGCGATTGCATCGGCCGCTGACGTGCGACTGTCCGATTACATTTGTCCGTTCGTCGGAGCCCAAGGTGAGGGCAACACGTATCCCGGCCCGTCCGCCCCATTTGGAATGGTGCAAGTCAGCCCGGATACGGACACCACCAACTGGGACACAGACTCCGGCTATGAATACGGCGACCGGACCATCATGGGGTTCAGTCTCACGCATCTCAGCGGCACCGGCTGTCCCGATCTGGGTGATTTTTTGTTCATGCCACAGGTGGGCCAACTGGCCTTTGAAGCGGGCCGCAAAGATCGTCCGGCCGAGGGGTATCAATCAGTTTTTTCCCACGATGAGGAATCGGCCTCCGCCGGCTATTACAAAGTGAAGCTGCAAAAATCCGGCGTCACGACGGAACTCACCGCGGGCGAGCGCGCGGGAATGCTGCGGTTCACCTTTCCAGCGGGCGATGAAGCGTCGGTGCTGGCGGACCTGGCGCATGTCATCAACGGCGGGCGCTGGCGGATTGCCGAGTCGCGCGTGCGCATCGAAGACGGCTCCACGATCACGGGCTTTCATCTCGTGAACGGCTGGGCCAAGGAGCGGTATCTTTATTTTGCGGCGCGCTTTTCGCGGCCGTTCGACGAGGGCGTGATCATCAAGGATGGCAAGCCAGTGGTTTATCAGAGCTATGTCAACTACCGCTTCCGCAGCCGCAATGAGGCGGCGGGAACCAACTTGCAGTTCCTCGCCAAATACAAGACCGGTGCCGGCGAAGTCATTCAGGTGAAAGTGGCCGTTTCCGCCGTGAGCGCGGCGAACGCATTGCAGAATCTCGACGCGGAGATTCCCGGCTGGGATTTTGACGGGCTGCGGGAGCGCACGCGGGCGAAGTGGGACGCGGAGTTAAGCAAGCTCCAGATTGAAGGCACGGACCGCCAGAAGAAAACGTTCTACACGTCGCTCTATCACGCGTTCCTGGTTCCGAATCTTTACCAGGACGTGAACGGCGACTATCGCGGGCTCGACGAGAATATCCATCATGCCGGAAAGTCCACTGAATACACGGTTTTCTCCCTGTGGGACACGTTCCGTGCCGAACATCCGCTGCTGGCGCTGATTCAGGCCAAGCGCGATTCCGACATGATCAATACGCTGCTGGACCATTACAGCCAGAGCGCCGATCACCTGCTGCCCATGTGGGAGCTTCAGGGCAATGAAACCTGGTGCATGATCGGCTACCACGCGGCGCCGGTGATCGTGGACGGCTATTTGAAAGGGGTCAAAGGCTTCGCCGCCAACCGGGCTTACGAAGCCATCAAAGCCACCGCCATGAATCCCGATTACGACGGTCTGGCGGCTTATCGCCGGCTCGGCTGGGTGCCGTGCGACCAGGAGGATGAATCCCTGTCGAAGACCCTGGAGTATGCCTACGACGATTGGACCGTGGCGCAGATGGCCAAATCGCTGGGCAAAACGGACGACTATAATTATTTCATGAAGCGGTCGGCGGGCTTCACCAATGTCTATGATCCCGGGCTGGGCTGGATGCGCCCAAAGGATGCGCACGGCGACTGGCGCACGAATTTTGACGCGCATCTGTTCGGCGGCGGCACCAATTTGCAGGATGTGACGGAGGCGACCAGTTCGCAGTATTCCTGGTTCGCGCCGCAGGACATTCCCGGGTTGATCGCGCTGATGGGCGGGCCGGAAAAATTCAGCGAGAAGCTCGACTCGTTGTTCAACGCCACGCAGTCGGACGAATTCAAGAAGGATATGTCGGCGGATGATTTGCGCGGCTGCATCGGCGAATACTGGCACGGGAACGAGCCGAGCCATCATGTCATCTATTTGTATAGCTGCGCCGGGCAGCCCTGGAAGGCGGCGGAGCGGTTGCACCAGGTGGTTTCCACGCAATACGGCTGTGATCCGGGCTCGCTCTGTGGCAATGACGATTGCGGCCAGATGTCGGCCTGGTATTTGTTCACGTGCCTGGGATTTTATCCGGTGTGTCCCGCGAGCGACTACTATGTCATCGGGGCGCCGCAAGTTCCGAAGGCGGTGATGCACCTCTCCAACGGCAAAGTCTTCACCATGACGGCGGAAAGCATTTCGGACCAGAACATCTACGTGCAATCCGTGCAGGTGAATGGCAAGGACTGGAATTCGGTGTTTTTGCCGTACCGGGAATTGCAGCATGGCGGCCGGATTGAATTTGTCATGGGGCCGCAGCCCAACAAGGAATGGGGGACCAAGGCGGCATTAAACGACGAGAAGATTCGGTGACGCTGCCGAGGTCTAGAATCGAGACGACAGACTGATCAACGATGATCGCGATCGGCGGACTTTTCTTCTAAGAACTTTGGGTGTCAGGTGTCGAACGATTGGATGACCGACCAGAAATCCATGAAAGCAATCACAACTTTCGCCGCCTTTTCCCTAATGACGCTTGCGGCGGGCGCGACCATGGCGGATAAACTGGTGGCCGCCAACACGGCGTTCGCCTTCAATCTGTTGCAACAGGTGAGCCACGAGCAGCCGGACGCCAATGTGTTTCTCTCGCCGTTCAGCGTTTCCTCCGCGTTGCAAATGACGGCCAACGGCGCGGCTGGCGCAACCCGGGTTGAAATGGAGCAGGTACTGGGAACGACCGGGATCGCCCCGACCCCGCTCAATGCGGCGTATTTGGGACTGAATCGGGACTTGGAATCGCGGCCGGGGGTGACGTTGGACTTGGCCAACGGCATCTGGTATCGGAAAGGCGCGCAATTCAAGCCGGCGTTCGGGGAAATGAACCGGAAGTATTTTCAGGCGGAGATCGGCGGGGTGGATTTTCTGGATCCGCACACCGCCGCGCTGATCAACGGTTGGGCCGATCGGAAGACCCAGGGGAAGGTGAAGGCGGTGGTCCGGTATCCATTTCCACAAAATACGCGGGTGGTGCTGGCGAATGCGGTTTATTTCAAGGGCAAATGGGAAGAGCCGTTTGCAAACGAGGCCACGCATCCGCGCGATTTTCATCTGGCCAACGGGAGTGTCAAGCAGACGCCCATGATGTCCCAGGACGGGCAATTTGAGTATCAGGCGCAGCCGGGGTTTCAGGCGGTGAAATTGCCGTATCAGGGCGCCCTGCAAATGGAGCTATATTTGCCGGCGCTGAATTCAAATCC
>Ga0182030_10013927_pt1 | contig 15944 bp, 11 predicted proteins | sample 812S3MmetaG_FD_121299 | JGI IMG/M metagenome (GOLD analysis project Ga0182030, IMG submission 121299) | Permafrost microbial communities from Stordalen Mire, Sweden - 812S3M metaG (Illumina Assembly) | ecosystem: Environmental > Terrestrial > Soil > Wetlands > Permafrost | place: Sweden...
CGTCCATACGGCGATGACGATCCAGCCTTCGGAGGGCCAGCCGCCCCCGTACACGGTCGTCTTGCCCGCTTGCACGAGCCAATAGGAGGGAAGGAATCTTACGAGGGTGAACAAGAAGCCGCTCGTGACCAACGGGCCATAGGCACCGCCCAAAAGAGCGAAGAGTGAGGTCACGCCGCCAATCGCCGGACCGAGTGAATCGAGCTTGAGTAGGTGACCGAACATGACGCCCATGACCGAGAACGGGATGAGACCCACCAGCAAGAGGCCGATCATGGTCAGCCACTGGACGGCGTCGAGTCGCACGCCAATGAAGGAACCGGCGGCGAATAACACCGCCATGCTCAAGAGCGCCATCATGTAGCCGCAGAAGATCTTCGCGGCGAAATACGACCACGTGGGCAGTGGCGTGATGCGCAGCTGTCTCGTCCATCCGATGGCGCGTTCTGCAGCAATACGAGCACCGCTCGAGATGACCGCCACCATCGTGCCCCAGGCGATCATGCCGGTCATGTAGTACAACGGAAACGAGATTCCCTGGATCGTTATGTTCTTGTGAGGTCCGGCGACCGTGAGAAAAAGGACGAGGGGGAAGACCAAGGAGAACAGTAAGAAGCGCCGATTGCGCCACGTTCGCAGGACCTCGTATCGAAGGTACGTCAGTTCCGTCACGACGCTGCCTCGTCGTTCACCGTTAACTCCAAAAAGGCCTCTTCGAGACCGGCACCTCGCACCTCGATGTCACGAATGTCCGGGAATCCCGCCAAGAGATCACGCAAGGTCGCGTCAGAGTCCGAACAGTTCAGCGTGATCGCATCACCTTTGCGATCGACGGTCGTCACTCCGCGCAACGCCTGGAGCGACGAGAGTTCGACGTTGGGCAACGTGGCTCGAATCAGACGTCCACCGACCGTCGCCTTGATCGCGGTCGGTGCTCCGTCGGCCACGATCCGCCCGTGTGACATCAAAACGATGCGGTCGGCGTAGGCATCGGCTTCTTCGAGGTAGTGCGTGGCGAAGACGACTGTCTTGCCCCGCGCGGCAAAAGCCCGCATGGCGTTCCAAAAATCTCGACGACCTTCGACGTCCAGAGCCGCCGTGGGCTCGTCCAGGACCAAGAGTTCGGCGTCGGCCACCAGCGCGATGGCGAAGCGAACACGCTGGGTTTCCCCGCCGGAGAGCTTTCGAGTCTGTCGTTCGGCGAAGGCGTCGGCGCCCGAGATCCGAAGCGCCTCCTCCACGTCGAGCGGCGCGGGGTAGATCGCGGCCATCATCGTGATCAGTTCACGAACGGAGAGATATTCGATGAGCTGACCTGACTGGGTCATGGCGCCGATCATTCCGGCCTTCACGGCGTCGGCGGGGGTGCGACCGAAGAGAGAGACCGAGCCGGCGTCGGGCCTCGCCAATCCAATGAGCATGTCGATCGTCGTTGTCTTGCCCGCACCGTTCGGTCCCAACAGAGCGACCGTCGTTCCGCGGGCGAGCTCGAGGTCAAGACCCCGTACTGCGTGCACGGCACCGAAGGACTTGGAGAGTCCTGAAGCAACGATGGAGTCGTGTACGGTCTCGGCGCGAGCGGAGTCAGTCACGGAAGTTTCGGGATTCGAACGTCGTAATGAACCAAAAGTACTCGACGCCGCGCGGAGCCTTGAATTACAACGTAGCCAACGAGCGTCGAGCGCATCGCGAATTTGCGGAGTTCTCGGGGTATGTTGAGTCCATGCTGAAGAGGTTCTTCGAACTGTTTGGACTCGTCACAATGGGCGTCGGGGTCTATTTCATCTTCGTCGAGCACTCCAAGGTCTCCGTGTGCAACGCGACCGAAGGCAAGTTCGTGGGCTTCGGTGTCAGCCCGGCCTGTCAGCACGTCGTCTACGCCTACTTTGGGGGATTCATTCTGTTAGCCGCGGGCGTCTTGGTGGTCGTGTTCGGCCTCCTCGCCACCCGCAAGGGAAAGAAGCGCTTTTCCGCGAAGAAGCCCTCATTGGCCTCGCAATATCAATGGACGGATCCGAAGACCGGACGCTCGGCGTAGCCGTCGCGTCGCCGACTAGCTCTTGGGCACAACCTCAACGACGGGGATCTTCCTCGTCGTCTTCAGCTCATATTCCGCGAAGTTGCCAAAGCGCTCGGCCTGGACTGGGTAGATCCGGTCGCGCTCTTCGAGCGAGACGGGTGTCGCCGTCGCCTCGTAGGTCTCGGTTCCGGCTTCGACCGTGACGTCCGGATGCGCCACGAGGTTGTGGTACCAGTCGGGGTGCGTCGGTGCGCCGGCGTAGGAAGCGAAGATGTAGCGCTTACCTTCGTAGTCGAGGTACATCATCGGGTTAATTCGTTCTTTGCCCGACTTCGCTCCCTTGGTGTGCAGCAGCAGCACGGGCGCCCCTTCGAAATTGCCTCCCACGACACCATCATTCGAGCGAAACTCCTCGATGACCGTGGCGTTCCAATCGTTGACCGCCTTGGTGGCGTCTGCCGTTGCTTCGTCGTCACTCACGATTCTCTCCTTTTCACACTGTTGGTCAGAGCGTAGACGCTCCGCCAGAGTGCACCTTATGAGGCCAACGCACGAAGCAGGTCTTCGGTCTCGAGCGCGTCCAACGGCATCCCGAGGTGATAGCCCTGGGCCAGGCGACACTCAAGTTCGCGCAGCGGCCCCACTTGATCCTGTGACTCGACGCCTTCAGCGATCGTCGTGAGACCAAGGGTGTGCGCGAGCTGCACGATCGCGGGCGCGAGGCTGGGTCGACCGTCGAGCGAAGTGATAGTGGCGATGAAGGAGCGATCGACCTTCAAGATGTCGATGGGCAGTTGCTCGAGGTGGGAAAAGGACGAAAAACCCGTGCCGAAATCGTCGACGGCAATGCTGAGTCCAAGTGACTTCAGTGATTGGAGGTTGCGGATTGTCGCTTCGAGATCGCGCATCAAGGCACTTTCGGTAATCTCCAGAATCAGGTGCGTCGGCTCAAAACCGGTCTCGAGTAGCGACAGGCTGACACTTTCGCGGATGGCGCTGTCGGAGATCTCTCGGGCCGAAAGGTTGACGCTCATCAGGAGTCCCGCTGGGGCGAGACCCAGACTCTGCCATCGCCGCGCCTGGGAACAGGCCTCGGTCAGGACGAATCGATCGATGTGGTGAATGAAACCAATCTCCTCGGCGAAGGGGATGAAGGACGCCGGCTGAAGGAGCCCGTGCGTCGGGTGTTCCCAGCGAACGAGTGCCTCGAATCCGACGATCACTCCCGAAACGAGATCGATGATCGGCTGATAATGGACGCGCATCTCTTCGGAGAGGACCGCGCGGCGCAGGTCGGTTTCGAGCTCCAATCGCTCAACGACCGCGACGTGCATCTCATCTTGGTACTCCTCGATACGGTCCTTACCTTGGGCCTTGGCGAGATACATAGCGAGATCGGCGTTTCGAAGGAGTTGGTCGCCGGTGTGACCTTTGATGCCAAATGTGATGCCCATGCTCATCGTGGACGTGAGTTCTTGACCGGCGACGACGACCGGTTGGCGCAGAATCTTCATAAGTCGAGCGACCATTTGCATGACTTCTTCACGATTCGGCGCGTCTTCGATGAGGACGGCGAACTCGTCGCCGCCCAGCCGAGCCGCGGTATCGGATTTGCGAAGGCTGGACACGAGCGTGGAGGCAACGGTACGGAGTAATTCGTCACCGGCCGCGTGTCCCAAACTGTCGTTGATCGTCTTGAAATTGTCAATGTCCAAGAACAGCACCGCCACGTACTTGTCGCTTCGTTCAGATCGTGCGAGCGCCAGATTGACTCGGTCGTGGAAGAGCGCGCGATTGGCGAGGCCGGTCAGAGCGTCGTGAAAGGCGAGGTGGGCCAGATCGCTCTCGAGTCGCTTCTGTTCGGTGACGTCACTGAAACTCCACACCCGACCGACGATGTCGCCGGAGACGTATCGAGGCTTCGAAAGTCGTTGGAACACCCGACCGTCCGCGAACTCCAGCGTGTCGTTGCTCTCAGCTTCCGGATGGGAGTAGAGATCGTTGACGCGCGCGAGAAAAGCACCCGGCTCGATGAGTTGATCGGCCACGTGCTCGATGAGTCGGTCATCGTTGCGGGCGGCAACGAGGTTGGTCGGCAGACGCCACATCTCCGCGAACTGTCGGTTGAAACTCGTGACGGTTCGATCGGTGCCCACCACGAGTAGCCCATCGGCGGTCGACTCCAAGGTGGCATTCAGCAGCGATGAGGTCTCGCGGAGTTCGCGAACCGTGTTTCGCAGTTCCATCTCGGCCGCGACGCGCGCCGAGACGTCGTGGGCCGTGACGACGAGTCCGCCGACGGTCGGGTCATCGACGAGACTCACGATGGTGAGTTCGAAGGAGACCATGTCTTCACCGCCGCGTCGAAGGAGGCGCAACGATTGCACGACCGGATTCGTCGCACTGGAGTTTCGCAGTGCGCGTTCGATCGCGACGCGAAGTGCAGGTCGATCCGCCACCGCGACAATGTTCGCGAGCGGCTGCCGCTCAACGGCTTCGGGGTCGTGACCCAACATCCGCGTCATCGCTCCCGAGACCGATTCGACGTCGCCGGAGGGGGAGACGAACATCATGATCGTCGTCGCGTTGTGGACGAGCGATCGGAAGCGGGCCACGCTATCGCGGGCCAGTTCGAATCGGCGGCGGTCCGTGAGGTCGCGAATGCTGAACAGCACCGCGCCCTTCACAAACCATGGCACTGGTGTACCGATGAGTTCAATAAGTCGCCAATCGTCGCCGACCTTGGCTCGAATCTCGAGTGGACTGCCGACGTTCTTGGACTGCACGGTTTCGAGCGACCGCAGCACGATCTCGAGATCGTCGGGGTGCACGAGATCGATTCCGGACATTCCGATGGCGTCTTCTAGGGATCGCCCGAAGAGCTCTTGGGCCAGATCGTTGGCCCACAGCACGTTTCCCTGACCATCCAGGACCACCACAATCTCGGGGAAGGAGTTGAGTAGTCGAGCCAGTCTTCGGTCGCCGACCGTCATCGCACCTCACGTGTCCCGCGTCGACGCGGGGAGACGGGCCGTCGAGTGGACGCTTCAATGGGCTCAACGACGATTTTCATTCTTTGAACCGTAACGCAGCCCATTCGAGTTCTTGCGCACCATCCGGGCAAGAGAGTCGAGAAGGAGCGCACCTGTTTTCCTGTGCACAACACTTCCGTCAACCTGTGTGAAGTGTTGACATAATTCACATCGATTGATGCGGAGTCAGTCTTCCCAACGGTTCTGCACTGACGTTGAAGTGCGTCATCGACAAATGGCTCAAGGGTGTTCACCGGATCATGTCAATTCGGTGCCGAGAATTGAAATTTTCAACCTCGACTGGTTTGAAGTTTTGCGTCATTGTTGAGAACTTGTTGACAATTGCAAAGGCGGCGACGCCTAGCGTCACTTTGTGACCGATCTCTCCGAACGTCCTCGCGCCACGGACCGCGTCAAAATTGCGCGTAATTTTGCGGACTTGACCGACGCCCCCTCGCTCGAAGGTGCTTCCGCGATATTCCGATCGGCCCACCCCACGTCGTGGAACGGTCTCCTTGAGGCACTGCCCGAGTCCACGGCGCTCCTCGACGGCCGGGGCGTCGTCCACTACGTCAACGGACTCCTTACCGATCTCACGGGTTATGAACAGCACGAGATTATTGGTCAAGATGTACAGATTCTGGTACCCGAACGCCTGCGCGAACGGCTGCTGCACGCCCGACGCAAACGACCAGATACGGCAATGGCTTCAATCTGGAACGACCACGATCTGACGATCTTGTGCCGTGACGGAACAGAGATACCGGTGGAAGTGTCGCGTTCGCCATTGGCGCTGGAAGAGGGATCGTGGGTCATCGTGGCGATCCGCGACGTCAGGATGCAACGCGCGAATGAACAGGCTCGCGCGGACGCCGAACTGCGCTTCCGTGTCGCGTTCGAGAACAACATGGCACCCATGACCTTCGCCGACGCGAACGACCGAATCATTGCGGTCAATGACGCGATGTGCGAAATGGTCGGCTTTACGAAAGAAGAGTTGTTGGGCTGTGACTCGACGCCGTTCACGTATCCCGACGACGTGGGCATCACTGAGAGCACGCACCAACGCCTTATTTCGGGTGAAGTGGAACAGGAGCGGTACATAAAGCGCTACCTGCGAAAGGACGGTCGGGTTATTGACGTCGAGGTATCGCGCTCTCCGGCGCGCGACGCCGACGGCACCATTCTCTATTTCGTGTTCTCCGAGCGCGACATCACCGAAGAGCGAGCATTAGCCGCGCAACTCTCGCACCAAGCTCTGCACGATCCGCTCACCGGTCTCGCCAACCGGGCGCTCTTCGAAGACCGTCTCGCGCAGGCGCACGGTCGTGTCATCCGTCACGGGGGTATCGGCGCGGTTCTCTTGATCGACCTCGATGACTTCAAGGGCGTCAATGACACCCACGGTCACTTCGTCGGCGACCAGCTGTTGACGGCGATCGCCAACCGGCTCGGACTCGTCACGCGCAGTGCCGATACGCTCTGTCGCTTCGGAGGAGATGAATTCTTGTACCTCGCCGAAGGACTCGTCTCGGCGAAGGAGGCCGAGTTCCTCGCCGAACGACTGATTCGCGAGATCGCCGAGCCCTACAACATCGCGGGATTTCTCATCGAACAGCGCGCGAGCATCGGCATCGTCATATGGGATTCGACGTGCACCAGCTTCTCCGAGACGATCCAGAACGTGGACGCCGCACTCTACGAGGCGAAACGCAACGTTCGTGGTCACCACGTGGTCTTCACTCCCACCATGCATCAAAACGCGGTCAGCCGATTTTCCTTGGTCCAGGAGCTTCGCCACGCGTTCAACTCCGGCGACCTGGCGATGCACTATCAACCGATCGCCGATCTCACCACGAGTGCGGTGGTCGGCTTCGAGGCCTTGATGCGCTGGAATCACCCCGAACGCGGATGGGTCCCACCCAATGACTTCATTCCGCTGGCCGAACAGAGTGATCTGATCATCGAGCTTGGTTCGTTCGCGCTGCGAGAGTCAATCCGTGAGGCCAGTAAGTGGGCCAGCACGGATTCGTCGTCACGTCGTCCGTACGTCACCGTCAATCTGTCGGCCCGACAGTTCCTCGACCCCGGATTGGTATCGACGATCAAGGGACTTCTTCGCGAAAGCAGCCTCTCGCCAGAATTCCTCATCGTGGAGATCACCGAGAGCGTGGCGTTGGTCGACATCGACGAGACGATGACGGTCCTCGAGAATCTTGGCCACTTGGGCGTCGGCATCGCCCTCGACGACTTCGGAACCGGGTTCTCCTCACTGTCGTATCTCGCGAGGCTCAATCCCCGGATCATAAAGATCGACCAGTCCTTCGTACGACCGGTCGACGATTGTCTTCGCAACGACACGCTGCTCGAGACGATCATCTCCATGGGCCAGAAACTCGACATGACGACGCTCGCTGAAGGCATTGAAACCGAGCCTCAGTTCAGCCGTCTCCGCCGTTTGGGATGCGAACTCGGTCAGGGCTACCTTTTCTCGGCGGCGGTGCCCAACGACGAAGTCGAGGCAATGGTCGGTCAGGTCTTCATCACTCGAACGTGAGTCGATCGGTTTCTTCGAATTGAGGTCATCGGTTTAGACTTCGGGCGTGTTGGTGGACGGCGGTCTCTCATTTCGAAGCGATGACGTGGGCGCCGAAGCGCGCGCACTCGAACTCGCCGGCTACGACGGAGCGTGGTCGGCCGAAACCGGACACGACCCGCTCATGATCGTCGCCGGCGCCGCAACCACCACCACGACCTTGGAACTCGGCACCGGTATCGTGGTCGCTTTTGCGCGCAGTCCGATGATCACCGCCACCATGGCGAATGACGTGCAGCTGCTGTCGCACGGTCGGCTCCTCCTGGGTTTGGGCTCACAGATCAAGCCCCACATCGAGAAGCGCTACTCGATGCCGTGGTCGCATCCGGCGCCGAGGATGCGTGAGTACATCTTGGCGATGCGCGCCATTTGGGACTGTTGGAATGAGGGCGTCGCGCTCAATTTTTGCGGTGAGTACTACCGACACACGCTCATGTCGCCGTTCTTCAATCCCGGTCCAAATCCGTACGGCGCGCCGCAGGTCTACCTGGCGGCGGTGGGCGAACTGATGACTGAAGTCGCGGGTGAGGTCGCTGACGGTCTCTTGGTCCATCCCTTCACCACCGAGCGCTACATCCGCGAAGTCACGTTGCCGGCGCTCGAGCGCGGGCTCGTCAAGTCCGGGCGGGAAATCAAGGGCTTCCCAATCTCATTTTCCGGCCTCATCGCGACGGGCGACACGGATGAAGAAATGGCGGACGCGACCCGTCGAGTTCGCGGTCAGATTGCCTTCTACGGATCGACCCCCGCGTATCGCGGCGTTCTCGAGTTACACGGCTGGGGCGATTTGCAGAGTGAACTCAACGCACTCTCAAAGACCGGGGAGTGGGAGAAGATGGGTGAGCTCATCGACGACGACGTCCTCAACGCCTTCAGCGTGGTGGCCCAGCCGAACGACGTGGGCGCAGCGCTTCGATCGAGACTCGACGACGTCATCAGTCGCTTCAGCATCTACGCGCCGTACGCGTTGAGTGAGGATGGCCGTCGAGCGATCGTGAGCGGTCTTCGCTCCTAGTCGCTCGACGCCGCCCGACACGACGTCTCGGTGACGATCACCCACTGGGGAATCCTCTTTTTTCACCTAACGCAAAACTAAGGTCGAGAGATGAGCTGGAACGAGGAGCCGTGGTCCTGGGAACCGACTCAGGACATCCTTGATTATTTGGGTTTCGCGGGCGTTGAGACCACGCGCGACCAATTAGCTCGTCTCCATCGTCGCCGACTGATCAGCGAGCCGTTTCACGACCAGAACGGCGGACGCAGTTCGCTGTCGCGCTATCCGGCGGGAACGGCCGAACGAATGCTTCGTATCTCGCAGTTGCGCTCGGGCACGAAACAGTTGGACGAGTTGGCGTGGCGGTTGTGGTGGGAGGGGTTTGACGTCGAGCCCGACCTCATTCGAACGTACCTCTTGAAGCGCGCTACGCGTTGGGATGAACAGTTGCGAGAGATCCGCATGGTCGCCGGTGAAACGAAGGAAGACGAAAAGGGCGAGCGCGACGTGCTCGAAGAGGTCTTCTTCGAGCATCTGAAGGTAGGTCCGGCGATGGTGTCGGCGCGCAAGCGACTCGGTCGGGGTTCCGAACTCTACGCTGAATTTTCTGCCCTACTGATCGACTTGATGCACGGCGACCTTTCGTCGCTCGATCGAATCGAGAGTGGCCTCTTCGACGGTCAGGCGACCGGTCGCGTGGTCCCCACCAACATCGAAGAGTCACGACGGGCGGGCGAAATCGCACTGGACGCGATGCAAAACAGCATGGACACGGCCTTTATCCAATTGGTCACGTCGCTCGATGACAAGGAAATCGCGAACGCCCGACCCGTGGCGTTACGACTTCTCGGACTCATCTCCAACGTCGGGAGCATCGTTCAAGAGGTGTTCGGGGGTTCCGGCCACGGTCGAGACAATGTGGGCAAGAGCCTCATCACGATGGCCGAGAACTCTGAAGATCAGGTCCTGGCACTGCTCTTGACTTCGTCATTCTTGAAAGACGACCGGGTCCGAGAGACCCTGCCCGAGATGGCACCCGATCCGGCGACGGCTCCGCCGATATCGTTTCTGGACTTTCTACGACTGCGCTTTTTGGCGATTGAAGTTCCGGGCTTCGCCGCCTTGCTCGCCCCGGGTGTCGTACGCGAGGCGTTCGCAACCCCCGAGGGCGACGAGCGGTGGCACAGGGCGTTCGATGAGTTCTGGCTCAGTCACTTCTTCGAACTGCAAGAGGCCATGGGTCTTCGGCCCGATTTGTTCGCCGAAGAACCGCTCGAACCGGACGAAAATAGAGAAATCGAAGTCGAAGCTAAAAAAAAAAATCTAAAATGAGGTTCTGGAAAGGTGAATGCAGTCGTGCATTCACTGACTGGCGCGGGCTCCACTTCGGAGTCGGGGACGGTCCGTGGCTCATTGAGGATGCCGGGATCGACGTCGCGACTGGAGCGATGACCTCTCACTAGCGCCCCGATTCAACAGGCGCCATGATGTCCCTCGACGGGCCGAGTTCATCGGTCGTATGGTGCGCTCGCTGATGGCAGCCCTGCGCGAATCGCTAGAGGGAGAGTGTCGCTCCCACCATCGACAGCGATTCAGCGAATGGAACGGCGCGCGAGAAGAGGAAACCTTGCCCGAGGGAGCAGTGCAGTTCTCGAAGGGTCTCGAGCTGTTCCGGTGTCTCAATACCTTCCGCGAGCATGGTCATTCCGAGGTTGTGTCCGAGCGACACAATCGTCTCGAGGAGTCGATCGCTGTGCTTCGTAATCGTGGTCGGTCGCACGAATGACTGGTCGATTTTGATGATCATCGGGTTTAACAGTGCGAGATAGGAGAGTGACGAGAACCCGGTACCGAAGTCGTCCAGCGCCACGCCAATGCCGAGCGCGGTCAATTGGTCGATCATTTTGAGCGTGTCGGCAATCTCCATCAGTGCCACACCTTCCGTGATCTCCAGAATGAGGCGGTCCGCGGGCAGCGAGCATTCGTCTAACTGCCTCTTCACCAGGTCGAGCAGACCCGGATCGTGGAATTGACGCGCGGAGAGGTTCACCGAGACGTAGGGCTCGGAGAGCGAGTCCTTCGAGCGTCCCCATTCGCTCGCGGCAGTGATCGATTCGTGCAGCGCGAACGCGCCGAGGTCCAAGATGAGACCGCTCTGTTCGGCGAGAGGAATGAAGTCACTCGGCGGCACCCATCCTCGCTCGGCGTGATGCCATCGCATCAAGGCTTCGAAGCCGACGACTTCGTTGGTCGACAGTCGAACGATCGGTTGGAAGTGCATCGCGAGTTGGTCTGACGCCACGGCCTGTCGCAATTCCTGGACGATGGAGAATCGATTCACCACCTGGTGGTGCATGCCGGGGACGTAGACGAATTGTCGTCCCTTGCCGAGGCGTTTGGCTTCGTACAGGGCGACGTCGGCGTCGCGCAAGACGTCGGACACCTCGGCGTCGGAGGAATCCCACACGACGACACCGAGACTCGCGCGTTGTTCGAGGGTCAGTTCACCGATAACGAAGGGCTCGTCGAGTGAACGAAGGAAGCGCTCCGCGATTAGTGCAGCCTCGTCCGAACCCGAGATCCCTTCGGCGAGGTACAAGAACTCATCACCGCCGAAACGACACAGGGTGTCCGTCGTCCGGGTGACGCCGTCGAGTCGCCGCGCAACCCCTTCGAGGAGTTGGTCGCCCACGAGGTGACCGTAGGTGTCGTTCACGCCTTTGAAGTCATCGAGGTCCAGCAGAAACAGGGCACCGTGACCGCCTTGGCGCAAGATGCGCGAATGGGCCTGGGCGAGGCGATCGTCCAAGAGCGCTCGATTCGCGAGGCCGGTCAGCGGGTCGTGAAGCGCCTGGTGTGAGAGTTGGGCGGTGAGCATTCGCTCTTCGGTGATGTCACGTTCCGAGATGATGAAGTACAAGGTCTTACCCGTTTTGTCCCGGGCGGGGGATTTCGAGACTTCGGCGACGATCATCCGACCGTCTTTGTGAAGGTAGCGCTTGACGTAGCGCACCTGACGAATCTCGTCTTGCAAGAAGCGTGCGTGCGACGCCTCGGTGATACCGACGTCGTCTGGATAGGTAAAGGGCTTGGAGTCAAAGCCGATCAGTTCGTTTCGGTTGCGACCCATCATCGCGCAAAAGGCGTCGTTCGCCGCGATGATGCAGTCCTGTAGGTCGGTGAAGACCATGGGCGCCATGTTGTCCTCGAAGGCCAGACGGAAGTGTTGTTCCGCTTCGATGCGAGCCTGTTCCGCGGCTCGCTGGGCGCTGTTGTCCCGGATAGACCCGACGGTCCAACGATGACCGCCCACGGTGAGCGATGACAACGCGAAATCGACCGAGAGCTCACTACCGTCTTTGCGCAGTACCGTCAGTTCTCGATCGTTCCAAATTATGCGCGCGTCCGGATCTCTGGCGTATCGACGTCGGGCCTCTCCCACCATTGGTTCCAAGGCCGGGGGAATCAGTATCTCAACGTTCCTTCCGACGAGTTCGTCGTGCGTGTAACCGGTGAGGTACGCGAGTTCGGCGTTCACGTAGTGCATGACGCCGTTGACGTCGATCAGGGCCGTGCCGTCGGGTAGCGCCTCCAGGAGACTCTGCCACGAAATCGACAGATCCTCAGGAGTACTCACTTCAGCTCAACGCCCAGCGGAGTCGAGCGCCAACGGTTCCACACTGCATATGTTGAATGATGGCACAGCGCGAAGAAAAATAAGGCATTTCGCCTCGCTTCGTGCGGCGCAACGCGCTCCGGACCGTTGCGTCAACAAGGAATTTACGAAGGGTTGTCCTCGGGGTGTTCCGCCAACCACTCGTCGTCGGTTTCCATCGCCGGATGATCCTTAAGCCATTGGGCGTGGCGGGGATTGTTGGGATCGAGCAGATCGTCGGAGACGTCACTCACAAATTCGTCGTGAGTAATCTCTTCGGTCTTCACCTCCGAAGTCGGAATCGCCACTTCCGGCAGAGCGCCGGGACCCGGGCGCACGCCCATCGCCTGGAACGCCTCACCGGGTTGGATGGTGGGATCCGGCGCGTAGCTAATACCCCGCTTGTCGGACTTGCGACGAATTAGAACGGCGCCGACGAACAGAACCACCAGCACCACCACCACAATCACGTAGATCATCTGACGAACCTCGTTTCAATTGTCATTCGACCGACGGCCAATTCACGTCGCCCCGTACGCAACGAGCATACCGAGCCACGCAACTCCCGACGGGGGTCGTCGAAGTTGAGCGCCGGAGGTCCAGAGCGACCTTTGTTACTACCATTGAGCCACGAGGTGAACGGTGTCCCAATTACTCTTTACGGCCTTCAGCAACCGAGCTGACGCGGTCCAACTCGCCCGAGAAGCGGGACGACAACTTCAAAACGAAGGCGTCACGTCGAACCTTCACCTTCTGGACGTCGACACCACTCCCGATATGGACGCCTCGACGCTCGTCGTGAGCCTCGGCGGTGACGGGACGTTTCTCAAATCCGCTCGACTCGCCCACGCGCTGGGCGCGCGAGTGCTCGCCGTCAACCTCGGCCGGCTCGGATTTCTTCTCAACGTTCCATCGAATGAACTGGTCGCCGATGCCAAAGCCGCGCTGTCGAGTGACGACGTCGTTGAACGACTCGCGCTCTTGATTTCGGTGTCCGATTCGGACCTCGAGGAGTTTGCCCTCAACGAGGTCGTGGTCGAACGGGCTCACGCCGGACACATGGTGCGGTTGAAGACCTACGTCGATGACGACGAATACCTCACCTACTCCGCCGACGGTGTCATGGTCGCCACGCCCACTGGTAGCACCGGCTACAACTTCTCGGCCGGTGGGCCCGTCGTCGAAGCGACGTTGCCCGTGATGATTCTGACGCCGGTCGCGCCGCATTTCACGATTGATCGTTCAATCGTCGTCGCCGATGACAAGGTCATCCGTCTCGTCGCCGAGGACAAGCCGGCCATCATCGTCGCCGACGGTCAAGACATTGGCTCCTTGGGCGCCGGTGCGTTCGTCGAGGTCCGCAAGAGCCCGACGCCGGTTCGGGTCGTCGCGACACGGAGTTTCGATCTCGCGTCGCGCCTCCATGAAGGTCTTCGAGAGGGCCATGCCTAAGTCCCAGCTGTTGGAGTTATACGCCCACGGACTGGGAGTGATCCAAGAGGCTCGACTGGAATTCGGCCCCGGCTTCAACGTACTCACGGGTGAAACCGGTGCCGGCAAGACGCTCCTCTTGGGCGCCCTCGATCTCTGTTTAGGAGGCGACGGCTCGGTGACGCGCGCGGCGATCGCCACCGACATGCGCGCGGCCGCGGTTTTTAACATGAGCGGCGATCGCGAGATCGTCCTCACGAGGGAGTCGGGCACATCGGGACGTCTCCGCAGCGCGATCGACGGCGCCTCGAGCAGCGCCGAGGCGCTGCGCGCACTGGCCGGAGACCTGATCGTCATCCACGGGCAACACGACTCGCTCACGCTGCGCAATCGCGGTGAGGTGCTTCGTCTCGTCGACGCTCAGGGACACGTCTCGGTGGACGATCTCACCCGGGCACGGCGCGTTCTCCAAGAAGCGCAGCGAGAACGAACCTCACTGGGGGGCGACGCGGAAGCGAGGACCCGTGAGATCGATTTCGTGGCGTTCCAGATCGATGAACTCGAGGCCGCTGCGATTCGTTCGGCGCTGGAGCTCGAGGAGACCTTAGAAGAGCTCACGCGCCTGACCGAACTACGCGACGGCCAGGCGGCGCTGGTTGAGGTGCTCGACAACTTGGACGCCGACGGCGACGAGGCGGTCCTCACGCAGTTCGCTCGAGCGATCAATCGAATACCTATCGGCGAGGTCTACGACGCCACGCGCGAGTCACTACGAACCGCTCTCGAGCAATCCCGTGAGGCGGTTCACGAACTCGCCGCGCTTTCAGAACCGGAGTCGTTCGACGCATCGACACTGAAAGAGTTGGAGGATCGCGCGACGGTCTTGCAAACGCTGGTGAGAAAGTACGGGTCGTTGTCGATCGCCTTGAGCACGCTCGATGATCTACGCGAGCGTCGGTCGACACTCGTGGAGGCGTCGTCTCGAACCGCCGCCCTCGACGTAGAGATTGAGGTGATGACCAGCCGCCTCGCGACGCTGGCCGAACAGGCTCTTCGAGATCGAACGGCGGCCTCGGTGTCGTTGAGCCGAGCCGTGACCGCACAGTTGTCGCGTGTCGCACTGGCCCACGCGCAGCTTCGTTTTGTCGTCGCCGGCGACGACGGATCGGAGGCACAGATCCTCTTCACTCCCAATCCGGGCCAACCGGAAGGTCCGCTGCAGGCGTTGGCCAGCGGGGGAGAGTTGAGCCGCCTTCTACTAGCTCTCTCACTCGAGTCAGCCCACGAAGACGTCGTCGCGGTCTTCGACGAGGTTGACGCCGGCATCGGCGGACAGGTGGCCCAACAGATCGGGGAGTGCCTGCGCGAACTGGGCCAGCATCAGCAAGTCCTGGCGGTCACGCACCTCGCGTCGGTCGCGGCGAAGGCCGATCACCATTTCGTGGTCGAGAAGCAGATCGGTCGTGATGACGTGCGAACGTCGGTGCGGTTCCTTAGCGGTGATGAACGGGTCGAGGAGATAGCGAGAATGCTCGCCGGTGATGAGATCACGCTCGAATCGAGGGCGTTGGCGCGACAGATGTTGGAAACACAGCGTTAATAGTTCTGTTCGGTCGCACGACGTCGCTATGCTGGTGTTCCGTGGAAGCGGCGGTTTACGAATGACCAAATTCGTCTTTGTAACTGGTGGTGTGTCGAGTTCTCTGGGCAAGGGATTGACCGCCTCGTCGCTTGGTCGGCTCCTCAAATCTCGGGGCCTCAAGGTCACGATGTGCAAACTGGACCCCTACTTGAACGTCGACCCCGGCACGATGAACCCCGGCGAACACGGCGAAGTGTTCGTGACCGATGACGGCGGCGAGACCGACCTCGATCTGGGCCATTACGAACGATTCATTGACGAGTCACTCTCGAAAATGTCAAACACCACGACCGGCTCGGTCTATTCGAACGTGATCGCCAAGGAGCGACGCGGTGACTATCTGGGAAAGACAGTTCAGGTCATCCCGCACATCACCGACGAGATCAAAGAGCGCGTTCGACGACTCGGTACGCTCGGCGCCGACGTCGTGATCGTCGAGATCGGTGGCACGGTAGGGGACATCGAGATCGTTCCCTTCATCGAATCGATTCGACAATTTCGCCGTGACGCCGGTCGTGACAACGTCTGTTACGTCCACTTGACGCTCGTACCGTACCTCGCGCCGTCCGGTGAG
>Ga0182030_10013928_pt1 | contig 15943 bp, 16 predicted proteins | sample 812S3MmetaG_FD_121299 | JGI IMG/M metagenome (GOLD analysis project Ga0182030, IMG submission 121299) | Permafrost microbial communities from Stordalen Mire, Sweden - 812S3M metaG (Illumina Assembly) | ecosystem: Environmental > Terrestrial > Soil > Wetlands > Permafrost | place: Sweden...
AGCTATAGTATTAGTAAATGCTAGAACCTTCTAGACATTTCCAAGCGGCAAAGTCACGTGACTTTGCCACTACTATAGAAGCTTCTAGATATATTATAATTAGTATATATAGAGGGCTTTTATCCCTCTCTAGATAGTCTTCAAGTTCTTCAATATATTATATTCTACTATAGCTTATTCAACCATAGACCTATCGACTAAGGGGCTTTGGCTATATCACCTGACCAGTCCCCCTTTCCAACTACACCAGCTTCTCCATGAGTGTTCAGTCCTAGTCCAGGCATGGTACAATCCACGGATATCATTGAAGTTAGTGACGTAGTCGGGCACAGGCTCGTCGTCGCTATTACTGGGGGCAGGAATTGGCATCTTCGAAATTGGTGGAGTATGTCTTACTCCGACGGGATCGCTTGGGTCCTAGCAAAAATTAGAAGACAGAGCACGAAAGGAAGAGACAGTTTAGAAGGGCAATAAATGACATACTGGAATCTAAGAGCGTTGTCCAGTTTCCAATTTGGATGTGCTCGAAGTGACTTTCGAGGAAGATGGAACAGCAGACGTGGATCCTATTGCTATCAATTAAGGAATGCGATCAGTGAACACATTCTTGGACGTACCACATTTCCCTTCCTCTTCAGAGTTTATTGGCTTCTTAGAAGTGGAAGTGGTATCGCTGCCCACTGTCCAGTCAAGCCCAGCCTAAACGGAATGTTAATGAAAACCTTACACGAATCAAAATGTAGTCGGGTAGCATAATAGTATATTAGATATTCTATCTTGATTCACCTGGACGTCTTGGCTGTGTCGATCTGAGCCACTAGAAGCCTACACGGAAATCAGTTGGTGGGCTTACTGGGGGTTTGTGTCTCATAAAGACCTTACCATACGTGTTTTCGTTTCAAGTATGCCTAAGAGTCTGTTCTTCGAAAAGATGTGATGTAAAAGTTGGGATGTCAATTTGGTGATGAAATGATCTAGAGTGAAGGACTGTAATTTGGATTTATAGTTTCATGAGGCTCTATTAGAAAAGATCGCCGATCGCTCTTGCTCAGCCGCGTGAAAATACCGAGACCCCTGTTTGCCCACCCACATTCTGGCCATATCGAGGCTTGGCCAGGTGATTGACAACCTTCGCCCGACTGATATGAAAATAGGATGCAGATGTTTCTTCTTTCGCCTGATTCTTATCGAAATATGACGCCACATTTACAAATGGGATCTTCCGCCAAGCCACAGTTATGTACTTCAAAAGATGGCTGGACACGTCATCCCAGAAAGACTCGGATTTATTATTGAAAAAAGGAAGAATCATCTTCTTTAGATTCCCTTCTCAGCCCATGAGGATGCAAAAGGCACAAAATACATTTTCAAGAGGATTTTAATGATGACTAGCCTCACCGATGACCCCCGGTATATATCTCGCTTTGAACAGGAGGCTAAACCACCTCGCCAAGCAGGGTTGCACCAATCTCTAAGAATCTCTCAGCCTACAAGCAACAATGCTAGGGCTCATTCGCCGTTCCGTCTGTTCCAGTGGCATCGAGGTGAGTGGCAGTCCCTGTATTTCGAGCTGAAATTTTTTCTGTCTGATGTGAAATTAAATTACAGGGCAACATCCAACTCGGGAAGAGATACTATCTGTGGATGAGCTTGGATATTGTGGTGGGGGGGATCTAGGTATCCTGTAAGTAGGTTGCCGCCTGAGATGTCGCCTCATTTCATTCCCAAGGTCAACCTTGATGCTCAATTGGCTTTGTTCTATTTTGTCCTAATTAAACCTTCCCTAACCGGTTTCAGTATAGCCCCAATCGACGAGCCCGCCTCTTTCCCTGACCTTCCAAAATTGGTCAACTTATTCGGCATACCAAACGATTTCGTCGCCGAGAAATTTCATGCAGTCACCCACTCATTTGGCACCCGCAAGCTGAGAGACGATTCTGAAAGTACGTGCTTGAAGCAATTTCTTAAAAACTATTTCCAAAGCACCCACTGAAACGAAAGAATTTATAGTTGTATGGATTCGTTTCCTCACTCTACTCCCGTCACTCCCATATGGAAAACCCCGATGGAGGAGGCCGGGCATCGTGTTGAAGTGGCTGAGAACCCCCTTCTCGAACAACAAGTCCACATCAGAGCCATCCCGGAAAGTTACACTTATTTGTTTCCAACCCATGGAAGGAATGTTAGTAGCTATCAATCGACTTTTCAAGTCTAGCAGCTGGGAAGACCTCCTCAGAGACCCATATTTGCTGATAAATTCATCATTTGAGACATGTCTCTCGAAACTAAAAAAGTGGGTTGTCATTCCGTTGCCAAGAATTCGCCTAACAATGGAAAGAGCATATTCGAGCATTCCGCCCAACTAGGGATCGACAGCTCCGAGCAACTCGCAATCAATTACAATAGCATCCACGACCTTGCTAAAGATGCTATACACATGGTGGAAGGGTTAGACGCCGTTCTCAGATCCCTTGAGTGCGCTTTGCGTTACCATAGCGAAATGGAGAAGCTGCAAAAGGACGATCTCGCCATCTGGGAAGCCACACACCGTTCTCTGGATTATCGCAAAGAGATGTTTCACTCGACTAGACTGCGAATGCTAAGCGTAGACTAGAGATTGAGGAATATTATCAACATGGTTAGTTATTCCAATTCATTTTCTTTTGCAAAATTCTGAACTTGTAAGGCTTTTAATATTGGAACCATGCATGACAGCCGGGGATGAGGCAAGATAGCCATGTCATGAAAACACTCTCGATATTGGCGATGGTGTTCCTTCCCATCTCCACAGTGAGCTCAATTTTTGGTACCCAGTTCTTCACGACAACCACATCGCCGGATCCTATATCAAGCACCGGCGCTATGACCACAACCTTTATTGTCAATAAAAAGATCTGGTGGCTTTGGATAATCTCGGTTCCTGTGACTGTAGTCATGTTAGTTGGTTGGGTAATCTGGATAAAGCGGTCCCAACTAAAAGCTAAGAGACAAACGTACTGGATGAAGGATGATGAGAAGGCTAAGTCCGCTTGAGAAACGCCTATTTCTCCTAATAAGTCGGAGCATTCAAGCCTAGTATTGACTGACTATGTAATAGTAGAGAATCAAAATAGCCTAGCAAGATCCATTTCCAAACCAACAAATTTCCCTATTATATTCCCTGTACACCTTCTTGTAATAGCATGCAAAACAATCAAAGCGCGTGCCAAATAAAATAGAATCAAAGTTGTTATCGCAAGGTACCACGATAGCGCCGAGAGCCTATCATACTTATTGGATCACTAGTGTCCGCAATTTTGGCGCTAGAAAGACAATAAGCAAAGACGATAAAAAATTAGATACTCTATTTTTTGATCTTTATTTCTTAATAAATTACTATCCTTTCAGAGTACTTCTACGCTAATTCTTGTCTATTTACAATTCTTAATCCACCCTAGTGGACCTATAGACTATAAATATAGTGATTTTGTAGCTACAGTGGCCCTATAGCCGAAGTAGCCTGTGGCTGTATTGGCCCTGTAGAAGATATTGCCGGCAAAACAATTTTTAGTGCAAAAATAAGGAACATCAGTAGTGCGCACACTAGTGTCCCTAAAAGATTCGCTATTTAATTAATTTAAATAACACTAGTCCCGATCTGGGTGATGATGCGAGAACACCCAACAACGTTGTTAAAGCCAACAATTTGTGATTCACTTGCTTAAGATAGATGTTTTTTTCAGTTCGAGAAATCTCCTTGGCCACCTCTTCCTGTGTCTTCAACTAATTGATCCTTCAACGAATCTATTTCCTCCTTCGCATTCACGTTCGAGTAATCCTTTGCGTTCTCAAAGTCAATGAGACGCACCATTCCACTCTGTTCGTCTACCACAAAATTGTGCCTATTAAGATCTCCGTGAACGATTCCGAGGGTATGCAGCCGTCTCACTATAGCTTCGCATGCTGAAATGTCCTCTATATGCGCCATTCTACCATCCAGCTTCTCAATGAGCATGCCCATGACTCGTCCGTTCTCAGTGAGATGGCCAAAGAAAGCAGGAGATATGGCTACAAGATTCGGAAATTTGATTTTGTCTTTCTCGAGCTTCTCATATACACGGGTTTCGTTTTCCACTAGCCGAATCTCGAAGTCAAAGCGCGCAATTTTTGCGACTACCTCACGCCCCTCCCATTCAACGATGCGAACACGGGCCCCGAAACGGCCCGTCTCCTTCAGCCCAAGGACGTCAAACATTTTGGGGTGCCAGATCCTGGTCACGGCTTCTAAAGGCTTCGAAGAAATGGTGCAGCTTGGTGTGCCATCTGCACCGCGTGCAACATTCATCGATGTCCAGTTGCCAGGTGGGAAGGGCGGAAGATTTTCGAGCAGAGCAGGTGGGAAAGAGAGAATTTCATCGAAGTCGTAAACACCTGGTTGAACCACGATGTATTTCACTTGGTTATTAACTTGGATCCTATATTCACTCTCTGTTTCGCCATCAACTTCCATTGAAAGGATCTTCTTCATCCCTTCGATGTTGGTTTCTTGCTGGTGTGCCATTTTGTGTTGGGAATTATGATGTACCAATGCACGCCTTTTATCTCGTTCTATAACGGTTGGGCAATTGTAGGACGGAGAGGCTTGTAGAATTGAAAACGAGTTTTGATTAAATATTCAGGTCGAATTTCGAGGGAAGAAGAGAAGATAAGAGGGGGGGGATAGCCTGCCCACAAACTTCAAAAGGAGTGAGGGCTTTGGATCGAACCCGTAGAACCAACAGTGATCATCGGCATGGGAAGCTACATGTGTTTCATGTTTGCGCACGGTACAAGGAATCGAAGCAAGACTTTTCTTCATAGGCGCCCGAGAAGTAGTGGATGGAGTTGGTTATGTGATGAACCTATCCCTTTTTAGTTTAGCCTAATGACTAGGATAGAAAGTTTCCTAAAGTCTTAGTAGCTACCGCGCACTCTTGAACACCAAAGATTTACGATTTTTTCAAAGCGCTTCAAAATTCCAAAAACCGAGTATGCTATAATGAATGAGGCAAAAGCCACATATATAGCCTCATTTTCTCGAATTTGTGTTGCTAGTGTGGTTCAATAAGGACTTGAGCGGTTGCTAATGTTGGGTGGTTGCCTGGTAAGGAAACACGATTCGCGCCCAGCACTCAGAATTAACTTGCCCATTAATAAGACTTTACCTCCTCGTGCCTAGCCGCTGTGTTGCAAGGCTTTCACGTTCCATCGGGGCTTGCCGGGGATAGCCCACGCCTATTGTTGGTGTTTCGCTTTGGCTTTTGCACTGCCCTTCGACTTTGTATGGAATATATTGTTCCAGCACAAGGATTGCCAACAATTGATACCTTCGAAACAATACCCGTGTGACTTTTAGAGACTTGACGGGAAAAGCAGCTTCAAGAAGCTCCTAGGTGCCGCGCGCATATTGCTACAATCTACAGAGATCCTGTTGGACTGTTGGATTCCGATTGGCAAATATGTATATAAAGACTCGTAATTTCATAGCACCATGCAAAATCTGCATCTCAACATTGATCACGCAATTTTCCTTCTCATATTACAAGTTAAATTCGATCTCAGAGCATCAAACTAGACTTATATTCTTGTAAGCACAACCTGCTCTTAGATTAACAATTCCTTCTGACATATTTGCTGTGTGTCTTAGATCCTTTGCATTCAATCAGTCTGCCAGCCTCGCTTTACATCCCTGCCTCCCACAGCATCTCCCCAAAAAGTAAGTTATGGATTGCAGTGGAAACTATCGAAAAAGGTCTGACATTCCTCCTAGTCACAACATTATGTGTATTCAGTGGTATATTAAATATACTTGTGGCTGTGAAAAGAACTCTGAGTTCGAGCAATGCGTCGAACGCCATGGCACTAATGTCAAATGCATGGGAGCTGGGATCCATAGGAACAAAAAGAAGGATTCGGTGAATTACTGCCGTGCCCATCTGGTAAATCCAAATGCGCCTGTAACAATGGAAGCGTAAATGATGGGAGGGCTGGACGTGCAGCCCGATTACGGAGGGTATGAGGGGGATCTTGGAATATACCTATGTCTGTACTGTGGCCTGTATGTCGTTGCACCTGTCTTTACCTCTCAACATCTGGTTCAGCGAAGTTGGCCATAGAAATCGATGCTATTTGTATTGCGAAACCTATACCTAGGGCTATGGACTTGCAATTGCAGGTTTTAAGCACGTGACCATTAATCAGGCTAACTTGTGTTGACACCATATAAGCCTGAGGCATTAATTCAGTTGGTATCCAGGTCTTATGTAAGCTATGGGTTATTTCAGCCCCACTGCGCTGTAGTTTTCATACATTAATTCTGCTCCAATTCATCATGCAGTATATTTGCCTACCAACTAATCATACCTAGATTTGGTCTGCTAACAACTCGCCTACCACGCAAAGCCTGAACGTCGCGAGCACGCCTCCTAGCTCTGCCACTAATTGCTCAACACCAACGAAAGCATGGAAGACGCGCCAGAACAGAAAACGATCCTCACTTCCCTCGCGTACCATTGGACCGAGGCAGACAGAGCCGTGATACGATTTCCTAAGTCCAGGGGCCTTGAATATTCTCGAGCATTCACGAATGGTGGTACGGCGTCGATGGGCCGTCTCGCCCTTCTGCCTATTGAGATACTCCACAACATACTGCGCGAGCTCGATTTCGAAAGTCTTGGGGCTATGAGATGCCTAAACACTCAAAGCAAAGATGTTGTGGGAATGCTCCCGGCCTATAGAGACCTTGCGACCTTTGCACACGATGCTCTTCGAGCCCTATCCGCTACCGGTCTGCTCTCGAAATACAGCGCCAAATGTCTCTACTTCATCCTTTGCCAAGATCGGTGCATTAGCTGCGACAGTTTTGGCTCGTTCCTCTTTCTTCCCACATGTTGCCGGTGCTGCTTCTCATGCATCGAAACAAATCCCGAGATGGTTGTTGTCTCTGCGTCCACAGCGGCAGCCCTCTTCGGGCTGGCAAACAAAGCACTGGGGCAAATCACAATCATAACTACTGTTTTGGGAGACTATGGAATCTCTCAAAAAACTCACCGCAAACGGATCCGAATTGTTAGTCGAGAGGAGGCTAGAAAGGTGGGCATCTTAATACATGGCAGCGAAGAAGAGATGGAAAGAGCTGTGGCTCTTGGCATTCGTCGTGGCAATGTACTCGGAGAAAACGATCGGCCACCAAAAGTAGCTAATAGATCGATTCCCCGACCTCCTGGTCCGAATGATACTCTTCGCTTTATGGCTTGTGCACCGTTCCCATACCTCGACGTACAACGAGGTCGAATCGACAAGGGCGTATGCTGCCACGGATGCGAATATAATTGGTATAGAAGGGATGAAGACTTCCCTTCTGGCTATGATGTTAGTCAAAATTTGTTCAGAAAACAGAACAAAACTTATTCCGAGAATGAATTTCTCGTCCACTTCGAAAACTGCCGTTCTGCGAGGATGCTGTGGGATGACTATATCTTGAAGCGCAAGAGGCTCTCAGAATCTGTTAGAAACACTATCTTTCGGACGTAAATGCACATGGGCTTTATCAATTCAGGTTTTATAATACACACAGATCGCTGACTCAGATCTCAAGTGAATACAGTTCCTATCTCGTTAAGCCTTGCTTTTCTATAACCTATTGTATATCGCGCGGCATGTTTTAACCTTACCTCGAAGGGTTTTCCAGCCTGTTAATATCCAATATTGGATCGATTGTCCGCGATCTGCTGAAACGTTATAGTTTACGAAGTACTATAGGACATATCTCCTGACTGAACTAAGTAGTTAGCGGGATCCATCGGCAACAATACCCGAAAAGTCGCCCAGACCCTACCTAATTCTCCTTTACTCAAGCGAGAGCAATCCAGGTGGACCAGAGCAGAGCCCCACACCGCAGGGCGCTGTCCCTGAGCAGCTTGAGCAGAGACCACCTCAATCTATCATGCCGGTGAAAATTCTCAGTTTTAGAGGGCTAGCGGATCATGTGGCTAGATCTCCTCCGCGGTAGTAGTTCAGGGCCACTTCTAGCGCTGGTAGGCTTACCTCGCGTCTACTGGTTTATAAAGTTCTAAAAGATTTTAGAGTAATAATAAACCCACGTAACTTTCCTTTTTAGAACTTTCTATAAAGCTCTATAATCACTATATATGATACTATAGTGGCACTATAAATCTCTCTAGAATGTACTAATTATAAATCAACTAAACAACAATATCTACAACATGACGTGAATCTATTTTCATGAGGGTCTAGTTCGGGATCCTTGGGAGCCTGTTTGGAGATCATCGTCAAAACTTGACAAAAATGAAAAGAAAAGGCCCTAGTTTATATCCAGCCTGATTTGATATCAAATGCGTGATTAAGTAGTGGGTAATGCTCAGAGGCTACTCAGGGACTGCTTAAGTTGCTCAGGCTGCTTAAGTGCGCTGGGTGAGAAGAGGGTGAGCGAGGGTGATTAGCGCATGAGTAGAGGACATAATTCCCTTTCGAGCTCTAGGAAGCTAATACCCTGAACCGTCAAATCTACTAGCTAAATCCATATGAATCATAAAATCTCCACCATCATTCAACCCCCAGAAATATCCAACCCACCCCCATCCCCTTCTAAGCGTTGTCAAACTCCCCTCTATTGTCATCTCTCGTTACACATGAAACTGTAGGGTCGTTCCTCAGGTTTGAGCTCACGACCCCTTTCAGACTATCCGAAGTACAAAGTATCCAGTTACTCTCTGCAGCTTTCCGTTCATCGTGGATTCTCTGTTGAAGAGGCTAGAAAAGAACCTGAAGTCCTTTTATAATCACCTCAGGTGGGATATAAAGGATGCTTTGAATCTAAGTGGTAGAGATAACTATATTTTTTAGGACGCATTCTAAAGACAGGGTTATGGGCTCCTGTTCACAAAGGACCAAAAGCTAAATACAACACAGAACATATATCTCCCCAACCTACAAAGTCCAAGAAATCTCACATGCAATAAATACAAATACCTCATTCCTCTACTTTCCCTAACTTCTTCGGTAATCAGCTAACCCCGAAGACAGCGTCAAAAGTGACGCAGTAGGCGCACCACACAGAAGAAAAGGTTGGGTAAGATATAGTACCGTACAATTTGATATCCCCAGAACATTGTAAATTTTCCAATTCTATCTTGTTATCCTCAATAAAACCCCGTATTCAAGCTCTTACGGCTGTCAATTCACACATACTATCACCTCCCCTCCCCACGCCCCTCACCGGTATAATCTCCCTGTACCATTTATCTGATTTACAGAATGAGGGCGAAAGAACGATGAGCGATTACACAACGCTAGATAAATAAAAAGGGTGTAAGGTCTCTCCGAGTTGAGGGTATTCAATTATTTATTGTTGATATAAGTTAGTTGGTCCGACGTTGGTTTTATACCAAGCAGATCGCAGAGATGCCTTGCATGGAATATCAAGACTTCTAGCGTTTGAATAGATAGTAATGAATACATGTTATTTGCTAGATGATTAGTATATAGGATTAAAGAATGCAATCTATCATCATGGCGATGAATGAAGAAATACTGGATTTGAACTTCGATTCAGGAGACGAAATACCAAGGATGTTTTATGGGTTTGAAGTCTGAGCTGATAACAAATATAACTGGGTTTCTACATTTCCACGTAGGTTAAGCGCCAGGTACCCAAAGCGTAGGCTCGCGTAGGCTACATTCTATGCTATAGAAACCGGATTACAACCATTTTTTGATTTAGTTTTAATTTAATTTTATATACCTATATAAACTATCGTAGTAGCAATGATTAGGATTAGTAATTAGAGTAAGTTAGGGTTCGCCAAGGGTCTGGAGGACAGTGAGAGTCCCCCAGGAAAGGAATATCTTTTTGAATTAATTAAAACTGAATTAAAAACTGATTATAATCCGGGTTTTTATAGTCTATACGAGCCTATAATATAGCCTACGCAAGTCTACGCTTTGGGCACCTGGCGCTTAATCTACGTGGAAATATAGAAACCCAATATAACTCCCTACTTCTGATTATCTTATCGAATTAAAAAAAATTGTTGTTTTATTTACTACTGCCATCCTTCTAGCCACTGTCATATCCCTTATACCCCCTTAGTCTTCAATCCGCAGCGACAAAGCTTCTACTCACATACTTTGATTCAAGGCTAAAAGAGCGCGTGGAAGAAATAGCAATTAAACTTAACTAAACTAAACCTAACTGCCTACCTAAAACCACCGAATAAGTACCATAAAAGAACCTATTTCGCACGAAGATCCCTCCGTTCCATGGAATAGATAGAGGAACAGAATTCGGCACCAGGGAGCTTTAATATATTTCTGCGAGAAGTTAGAGAGATACTGTATGTGAGCCTTTCACTTAGGACGCTTAGAAGGGACGAATGGTCATGAATATGAATATGAACGGGGGATATTTGATGACATGGCTGTAGGATGGTGGATAGGTAGGCAAGGGGGCGATTAAGCATTGTGACTCAGTAGGAACGAAATACGAGAAATGGATAATTTGCGCTTATGATAGATAAGATAATATCAATACATAAATTCTTGAAACCAAGCAAAACAAAGATATATATGCTAAAGGTACCTATCGTCTTCTTGTCAGAAGATCAGATCCCGTTATCTATTGTAATTCCCATTGCTTCGCTACTATCACACCCGCCTCTCTCCCCCCCTTTTCTAAACCAGCAAAACCAGCTGTACTCCCAAGAAACCTGATCTCTCAACCAACTCCAACACCAACGAAACGGCAGCGGAAATACAATACAATACGATGCAAAATATTTACACGGGATGTCAGGACCTCAATCTCTGCCGGAAATCTTGTAAGGATGGATTATTTGGCGGAGTGGAGTTGGGAGCTGGGAGGCTTTTATACCTCTGGGAGAGAGTGGAGGCGGTGCTATGTGTGAAGCTTGGATTACTTGCGAGGACCGGAGGTTTTTGAAGCGGTGGATGGGAGTGAATTTGCGAAAGGTCACTTGATGGTAATCCAAAAACGTGAGTTAGGCATGATGGAATGAGTACCTAGCTTCACGGTCCAAGGAGCGAAACGTAACAGACTGTACTGTTTTGATCAGGGACCCCGCAGAGGGTGTGGGTTCAATTCTAGAATTGAGGGTGGATTTTGGGTTTTGTACACTTTATACATACAATTATTCATACCCCTCCCCAGCGACTTATACACCTTTATTCTTTATATCATACAAACCTACCCGGTCTCCCAACTCACCCAAACCTATCGCTTCCGCCAATCCCCCATATGCCGTCCAATCAACCCCGCCGCCTCCTCCGGACCATGCTGCCTCCCAATGGCCTCCACAAAATCCCCCTCGGGATCCATCAAATAAAAATAAATACTATGATCGACCAAATAATCCTCGCCCTTCTTCACGCCCTCGGGCGTCGAAAAATACACTCTATATTTCTTACAGACGTCTTTGATTTGTTCCCAGGTGCCGGTTAAGCCGATGATGCTGGGGTGGAATTCGGAGAGGTAGGTTTTGAGCACGGCGGGGGTGTCGCGGGCGGGGTCGCAGGTGATGAAGATGGGGAGGAGGGAGGGTTGGGTGGAGTTGGTGGAGGAGAGAGGGAAGCGCGCGCTGACGAGATCGATCATGCGGGCCATTTTGTCGAGTTCTTCGGGGCAGATGTCCGGACAGTGGGTGAAGCCGAAGTAGACCTAGGAAGCCATCAATTAGCATATCTCAATTGCAAATAAACTAGAGAAGTCCCTGTGCCTGCAATGCCTCATCCCCTTCTCCCCGCCCCCGAGTCTAAGAACTAAAGAAATCCACCTACCAGCGCATACCTTCCCCGCATATCCCCATCCCCAAACCTCCTCCCCTCCTGATCAACCAACTCAAACGGCCCCCCCACCTTCGGTCTCCCCACACCCTTCGCCGCTTCCGCGACTCTTTTCCTTTCCATCCTTTCCTTCTCGTACCGGAAATAGAAGATTAACCCTGCGCCGGAGGTGAGGAAGAGGAGGCCTGCTTTCCAACTGTGCGATTGGGAAAAGTATGTTAGTTTGGGGTTTGATGAGAGAAGGGTGTTGGCGTGGATTTGGGGGGAAGAGAGTTTGGGAGGTGGGGGGATTTGGGGGGGGAATGGGAGATGGGATGGGGCATACGAGAAAGGACCGGAGCGGTAGCGGGACCGTTGTTCTTGTACCGTCTTATATGTACGGGATGGTGTGGAGGAGAATTGGCGGATGCTGGGTTGACTCGATGCGTGGATGCATTTGGGAGATGTTCGTGGCGTGGGTTGGACGGAGAGGGCGCGGCATTGCGTCCAAATCCGTGCCACGTTGGGAGTTTTGAGGGGCTGGGAGAATGTGGAGAGGAGAGCTCGACTTGGTATTAGTGGTCGTGACATTTTTGCCGTTGTGTAAGGAGAGTGGTGAGGTCTAAGCATGATGATCTGATATTTTGAAGCTTTCTCGGGAGCTAGGATGGTTGGGGCTGCTTTAGGTGTTTAGCTTGGGCTTGGTTGGGATGGTAAAAGCGGCGAAGGAGGGTTTTCCCTTAATTGAATTAAGGCACATTATTTTTCTCAACTTGTGGTTATTTTAACTTCTATCAGAAAGTGTAGAGAATTTAGAATTGTATTATCAGAAGTGTGAAGATCAGAGTCTTCAACAATAATCTGACATTCCTCTCCCTCCAATCCACATATCAAGGTCCAACCCCTCACATTAACTGCATCTATCCGACATCCACCCCAACGAGCAATATAATCCTACAAGTACAAGCATCTTTCTACTTTCTCCCAATCTCACAAATAGATGCCTTATGAAGGGATAAGCTCCTGGTACTCGCTCAATTTGACCACGCCCAAATACGCCCAACAAATGCTCTGACTGGCTGGCTGAAAAACATTCGCTCATCTATATCCGCCGGAAGAACTTTTCTACTCCCTTCCCTTCTAAGGATTGAGGGATGAGGGGGGTTACGCACGGTCATCCCGTCTACTGACCTGACTAGCACTCGTCCTACTCCTCTCATCCTCCTCCAACACATCACTCAACCTCGTCGGATGATGATGTCTTGGAACTGCCTCCCAACCCGGTCCACTTCCATATCCCCCACCCTCATAATCAACCGGTTGTCCCTGATCAGCACCACTAGATGGTGGTGCCAATCGCCCAGCAGTAGCAGTGCTTCCACTCCCATACTCCACCCCAGAAACAGGTGCTCGACCGTATTCACGAAGATAAGCTTGTTCTCGCTCACGTGCAACAGTCACATCGTACTCGTCGGTGTCGTCGTCTGAGACTACGTTTTGGTAGCGGACTTTGTTGCCTCGTGCGTCGCGGACGAATTGGCCTTCAGCGTCAATTTCATATTCTTCATCGCTGAAGGTGCCTTCGGAGAGACCAGAGGCGGTGGGGTTGTTTTCAGCGCGGCTGGTTGGGTCGGTAGGGTGAAGAGTTGGGCCGGATTGTTGATAGAATGCAGATGATGACGCTGGCTGGACGGCAGGCGCAGCGGAGTATGATGGAGAGCCAGAAGCTTGAGCTCGCTGGCTTGAGCGGGAAGGAATGGCTTGCTGTTCGACAAATGGATCTGCAGGTTCAGCTCGTTGAGAACGAGAGTATTGTTGATATGCAGTGTCACTGTCTTCAATTGGACCTTCTGGCTCTTGAACAGCTTGGGTTCCTTGACGAGCACTCCCGTGGCGGCTCGGGACGCCTTGCATCATTGGTACGACTTGAAGTCCTCCAACGTGAGTCGGCTGACCTTCTCGCAAAGAAGCAATGCGCTCTCGTTCTTCTTGCTCACGTCGTCCTAATTCTTCCCATGCACGTCTTGCTTCTTCTTTGGAAATCTGGAGTTCACGCCTCATCTCTGCTAGTTGCTTGTCGGAATTTGTTCGTTGTCGCTCATTCTCAACGGCTTCGGCAATCGCAGCCGCTCTCTCACGGCGCTCTTGTTCTAAACTTGCTTCGGTCATAGCTTGGATTTCTTGTGCACGTTCTTGCTCAGCTCGTGTTTCAAAAAACCAGCGTTGAAATTTTCGCTCAGATGAAGCTCGGAGCTTTTGAAGTTCAACAACGGCATGGAAGAGATTGGCGCCAGCCGCAGAGAGATCAGTAACCTGCCGTGAAAGTTGTGAAGAAATTGGTTCTCGATCAATCTCCTCGCTATTTTGCTCCAGTCGACGAATCCAGAATGATGTAAGTCCTTCCCAATGTGCGGATAGCGTCTCCCAGCGCTCGAAAGCATGCGGAAAGGATGATCGCGTAGGCCCGCTCCCTGAAGCTTGCGGTTCAGAAGGACCGGCAGCTGAAGGACCAGATTGTGCCTGAGCCGGCCTCGTTCGTGTATTTTCTGGAGGAACTGGTCTTGGTTGTTGTTGCGATTGTGTAGGGCGTGGGCGTGGGGCTTGACCACCTCCAATTGCATTCCCTCCTCTCCCAGTACCTTGCAGAGGCTGTGTCTCTCCGCTAGGAACCCGCGGGCGATCTGATCGCTGGGAGTTATCGGAGATTCTTTGTCCTGCTGTACCGCCAGAGCTCCGCTGGCCTCCTTCTCCACTTCCTCTTTGTTGCGCAGCAGCGCCAGCAGTAACCGCCCTCTTCTCTGCACTCCTTCGCCTATCCTCTATTAATCGAGCTTCCTCTTCTGCATTTATCCTCTCTGCTTCCTCCCGCTGCTGTTGTTCGGCTCGTCGTCGTTCCCTTGCTGCTCGCTCTCGCATTATATCCCTTGGGCCTCGTACAATCGGCGACCCGGTGGTGCCTGGCACCTGCGTCCTGGGCGGTCGTCCATTGCTAGCGGAGGTAGGTCCCCCACCAGTCAACTCTGACATCGAGGCGTTCTCCTCAATAAGATCAGGTGTGAAAGGATTCGGATGTCGCAGAGCTTCTTCGAGGGTATAGAGGATCGCACTCGCAGTATTTTTCGAAATTCGTAAGGCACGATGAGGACGTCTCTCAGCTTCGGGGGAGTAATGTGAACTCGAAGCTAATTGTGTGGAAGAAGCGAGATCGTCTTCGAAGTCATGGGTGAGCTCAGTTCTTTGTAGTTCGGCAAAATGGACTCGTGGAGGGGATGGAGATATCCCAGCAGATGCTGCTTCGATATGAGTTCGTCGGATGGGTCGTCGTTGCTGCTGGCGCTGTTGGGGGGGCGTGACAGGGTCGTTGACTTCGTAAAGGTCGTTAGATCGGGGATGAATTGGGTTCGTCAGCGCTGCTGCGAGTACAGGGGATTGTCGGGAGGTCGACAAGGTGACTGCGATCAAGAATTCGCCCGAGAAGGGGAATTGAAGGACGCCGTGGTGTGACTTGTATCACCGGATTGGGGATTTGGGTATTGGCTTTTCTTGGGTTTAGGACTGAGGAATGTATCCACACCAGCAGATCTTGAAAAGTGTGTATGATTAAAAAAAAAAGAGAGAGGTTGAAAAGTCTCTGGGGACGAGGAAGCTTCAGTAGAGCGCGACGGTGAAGAATTGTGGGGGCTGGATGTACAGGAAAAGAAGATGGCTTATTAGCGAAAAGAGACGTCCCCCAGTAAATCGGATCTTAATCCCCTTCCCTGCCAGATCTTGGATATCCTGGACCCGTTACCCAGTTTTTTCCCGCGCAAAAAAAAAGAAGGAAATCAGGTGTTGTTCGCATTTGTCGTAGGTTATTGGGTTTTTGAAGCTTTTCCCCCGTTACAGACGTAAATCGCAACAATCCTTCGACCCTCCTCCACCACAGCGCAACCCCAAATCCCCTGTCGCAGAATCCGAATATGGTGTGCAAGATGGGGAGGAAATAGAATAAGGTGGTAAAATGGTTGAGAAGATCATGCTCGCTGGTTGTGATGATTAATGGGTAAAATTTGGTCGAGTATCGTCGAAGGAAATGGGGCTCGAGTGAGTGATGATGTCCAAAGCCTCCCGTCGCACCGCTCAGTGA
>Ga0182030_10013929_pt1 | contig 15943 bp, 16 predicted proteins | sample 812S3MmetaG_FD_121299 | JGI IMG/M metagenome (GOLD analysis project Ga0182030, IMG submission 121299) | Permafrost microbial communities from Stordalen Mire, Sweden - 812S3M metaG (Illumina Assembly) | ecosystem: Environmental > Terrestrial > Soil > Wetlands > Permafrost | place: Sweden...
CGGCAGCGCGCTACCGGCTAACCGGTGCCTGGCCATGGCCGGCACACCGCATCTCAACAGCGGCACCCCGATCCGGGGTTTCGGATTCCCGCCCACGGCCCAAAGGATTATGGCCGAACCGCCTTCCAGCGGCGCGGCTCGGCCGTGTAGCGGGCGGACGCCTTGGTTATGCTTCGCGAGGTGACTGTCGATGCGGGCGGGCCCGACGCTCCCCTAGCACTGGTGACCATGGAAATCCGTCACCCGGCAACGGATTCCCTCAGCGAGGCGTCGAACAAAGAGCTCAAAAACCGGCTCGCCGATCACCTGCCGATCGAACGCCAGGGCCAAGACGTCGCGTGGGGGATGGGCCCCAGCGGAAGTCCGGCACCGGCCGCGGAACGTTTCGTGCGGTACGTCAACCGCGACAACACCCTCGCCGCCTCAATCAAAGCCCAAGCGGTCGTTGTCGAGACCACCGCTTACTCGACCTTCGAAGAACTATCGGACATTGCGATGCGCGTCGTGGACGCCCGCTCCCAGGTTTCGTCGATCGTCGGGGTGGAACGGATCGGCCTGCGCTACGTCTTCGAGGTCCGCGTGCCCGTCGCGGCGGATGGCCGTGTGGAGTGGGCCAACCGCATCGCCGAGCCCCTGCTTGGACCGCGCCATCTCGCTCCCGGCGGCTTGACCCTGACCGAATGGCAGGGCGCCGCGGTCTACCGCGAGCCGCAGCCGGGCAAATCGATGATCGTGCGCTACGGGCCGGGAATGGGCCAGACCCTTGATCCCAACTACCACCTGCGCCGGACGCTGCCGGCCCAACAGGGACCGTTTTTCCTCTTGGATGTCGACAGCTTCTGGACCCCGGCCGCGTCCGTCCCCGAATACAACCTCGATGCGGTGCGCGCGACTTTTCGGAATTTATACGAGCCCGCTCGTATCGTGTTCGACGAAATGCTCACCGGTCGCCCGAGGGACGACGGGCCTCCCTCGTAGCGATTCGCGTTAGCGCGCAAGCACCGCGCTGCTGTAGGTCACATCGTCGAAGGCTTGCGCGACTTCGTCGTCGGGATAGGCGAATCCGTTGGCCGCGTACAACTCCCTGACTGTGTGCGACGAGGTCTGCCATCCACGCTGCTGCAGGTGGTCGAAGAGGTGACTACGCTGACCGTGATAGACGAGATCGTTGAAATCGACGTCGAACCCGAGCTCGCTCATCCGATCGTGGTGTTCGCGCCACCGGTCGTCGGCGAAAACGGCGGTGTTCGGCACGATGTCGAAGGCCAGCCTGCTGCCGGTGGCACTCAGGGCGGTGATGTTGTCGAACAACGCGTCCTGCGCCTCATCCGGCAGGTAGATCAATAGGCCTTCGGCGCTCCACGCTGCCGGCGCCTGCGGGTCGAACCCCGACGCCTGCAGCGCCGCGCCCCAATCGTCGCGCAGATCGACGGAGACAGTGCGCCGCTGCGCGGTCGGCTCGGCGCCAAGCTCGCTCAAAGTCACTGTCTTGAACTCGATTACCTCTGGCATGTCGACCTCGTAGACGACGGTGCCGGCCGGCCATGGCAATCGGTAGGCGCGGGCATCCAGACCCGACGCGAGGATCACCGCCTGCGCAACGCCGCTCTGCGCGGCATCGAGGAAGAATTGGTCGTAAAAACGGGTCCGGGCGGCCATCCCCTGGGCCATTCGCCGTGGATCGAACCCGGCGTCTCCCTCAACCGGAATCTGACCGTTCACCAACCGGACGTAGACATCGATTCCAACCGCCCGCACCAACGGCGCGGCGTAGGGGTCATCGATGAGCTTCTCGTCGGACGAAATCGCCCGCTGGGCAGCGACCATGGTTGCCGTCGCCCCGACGCTCGTCGCGAGATCCCAACGATCACTGTCGCTGCGCGCCATGATGCTCCCCGCGGAATACCGATAAATATAGACAATCTAGTTAATAGCACAGCGCCAGCCCGCCGACGGCGGTGAGCGTAGATCGATGGTAGTCCCGCCAGGCTGGCACTGCTATTATCTGCGCATGCATGCAGATAGCAGCGAAGCCCGGTTGCCCGACGACCAGGTCAGTCTGGTGGTCGAGGTATTCCGGATGCTCGCCGATGCCACCCGCGTGCAGGTGCTCTGGTCGCTGACGCATCGCGAGATGTCGGTCAACGAACTCGCCGAGCACGTGAGCAAGCCGGCGCCGTCGGTCTCCCAGCATCTGGCGAAGCTACGGATGGCGCGCCTGGTGCGCACCCGCCGAGACGGCACCACCATCTTCTACAGCTTGGAGAACGAGCATGTTCGCCAGCTCGTCATCGACGCGGTCTTCAACGCCGAGCACGCCGGTCCTGGAGTTCCACGTCATCACAGCGGCGAGGGTGGCCTGAAGGCAGTCGCCGGGCGCCCGAGCCGGACAAGGCGCGGGTGAATGAATTACCAACAAGCACAATCTATTTCGCGGAGGAATTGGCCATGACCGAACTGCACACCCATGACATGCCACACGCCCACGAACACCACCATGGCGATACGGCTCATACACATGCGCACACCACGCATGAGCATGACCATGTCACCCACCAGCACTCGCACACCCACGAGGACGGAACCGAGCACGCCCATCAACATGTGCACGAATCCGGTCTCGAAGACGCGCACGGCCACGCGCACGCGTAACGGACCCGCCGCCCCGAGACGCAAGCGCTAGACGTTGGGGCAGTAGTGCATTGGGTTGTCCCGCTCGTCCAAGGGCGGGAGATTACGCGCCGGCGTCTGCGGCAGCGGGGCGTCGGCTGGGATGCGCCCGGTTGCGCGATCCAGACCGGCGCGGGCCCGCGGGTGCTTCCGGTACCTGGGCGGTACAACGGCGAAGATCACCCGCACCAGGTTGCCGAAGCGTCGGTGCAGCCACTCATCACGGCGGGACCATTGATAGCCCATTCGTTCGCGGACGGCTGGGTGATAGAGGCCGACCGTCAACCAGACGAAGAACGGCGCGGACAGCCTGCACAGGGCCGCCCACAGCCAATCCGGAAGCCATGGCGCGATCGGCGGTTTGCCATACTTTGTCAAATCGAGCACGGCTCGCGTCGCATGGTTGTTCTCTAACACGTTGCGGCACATGTGGTCCCAGTAGGCTTGAAACTCCTCCCAGGACTCCGGCACCGGTCGCATGCTCATGCCGTACATCCGATACCACTGGATGTGTTCGTCGAAGAGTTGGCGCTTCTCCGCTTCCGTCAGACCGCCGCCGAACCGTTCGGCCACGTGGATCGTGCCGACGAAGAAGGTGGTATGGGCCCAGTAGAAGACGTCGGGGTTCAGCGCGTGGTAGCGACGCCCCTGGTCGTCGACGCCCTTGATATCGGTGTGGTAGTCGCGCACCTCAGCACCCGTCGTCGGGGCGCGGTCACCATCGAAGACGACCCCGCCGATCGGGTACAGCGACCGCATCACCCGCGGCAAAGGCTCCCGGAAGAACGTCGAGTGTTGCTCGACAGCCGCGCCCAACTGGGGGTGCATGTTCTGCATGGATCCCGCAAACGGCCCCTGCAGCATGCCCCGCCAGTCGCCGAAGTATTTCCAAGTCAGCGAATCCGGGCCGAGCGGACTTGGCGGCGCCTCGTAGCCCAGCGGCGACACCGGACAACCACCGGCCACCCCAGCGGGGCCGGGGGCCGTTGCCGCCTGGCCAACGGTGGTTGCGTCGCTACTAGCTCCGTCGCTGGTCAGTGGGCAAGCTGCGGACGTATGTTGGGTCACTATCGGGTTCCCTGGTCGTTATCCTGATTTTGACTACACGCGTTGTCAGATTTGAGCTTAGGAGCGATGTGCCGTCCGGTCAACGACGGGGCCGTTGGTCCGGCGTCCCCTTGGAGAGTCGCCTTGCGCTGCGCCGCGACAACCTGATCGCCGCCGGCGTGCAATTGCTGGGCAGCGAGCGCGGTCCGGCGCTGACCGTCCGTGCCGTCTGCCGCAAGGCCGCGCTGACCGAACGCTACTTCTACGAGAGCTTCTCTGACCGTGACGAATTCGTGCGCGCGGTCTACGACGATGTGTGCACGCGGGCAATGGAGACCCTTACATCGGCCGAGACTCCCCGGGAAGCCGTCGAGCAATTCGTCGAGCTGATGGTCGACGACCCGGTGCGGGGGCGGGTGCTGCTGCTGGCGCCGGCATCCGAACCGATACTGACCCGATCGGGCGCCGCGTGGATGCCGAGCTTCATCGATCTGCTGCAGCGCAAGCTGTCCCGGATCGGCGATCCGGTGCTGCAGAAAATGATCGCCACCAGCCTGGTCGGCGGCTTGTCGAGTCTGTTCACCGCCTACCTGAACAGACAGCTGGGGGCGAGCCGCAAGCAATTCATCGATTACTGCGTCAACATGCTGTTCACCACGGCCGCCCCATACGTCCCTGCCCCCGGGCCGGAACCGGAGTAATTGGGGCTCCCGGGGCCGTGCTGAACGTCACTCAGCCGTGATGTGCCATGCCGCGAACGAACTTGATGCTACTGAGATACACAGATATATTGACCGCTACCAATCGACACAGATAACTGGGGGCCGCCATGTCAGCCGAGCTGACAAACCTACAGCTGTTGCAGGAACTTGAACCGGTGGTCGAGAAGAACATCAACCGGCACCTGAGCATGCACAAGAACTGGAATCCGCACGACTACATCCCGTGGTCAGACGGCAAAAACTACTACGCGCTCGGCGGGCAGGACTGGGAGCCCGGCCAGTCCCAGCTGTCCGACGTCGCCCAGGTGGCGATGGTGCAGAACCTGATGACCGAAGACAATCTGCCGTCGTATCACCGCGAGATCGCGATGAACTTCGGCATGGACGGACCCTGGGGCTACTGGGTCAACCGGTGGACTGCCGAGGAGAACCGCCACGGCATCGCGCTGCGCGACTACCTGGTAGTGACCCGGGCGGTCGACCCGTTCGAATTGGAGAAGCTGCGCATCGAGGTGGTGAACCGCGGCTTCAGCCCGGGCCAGAACCGCCAGGTTCGAGCCGATCTGTTCGCGGAGAGCCTGTTCGACTCGGTCATCTACGTCACATTCCAGGAGCTGGCGACCCGGATCTCGCACCGCAACACCGGCAAGGCCTGCAACGAGACGATCGCCGACCAGATGCTGGCCAAGATCTCGGCCGACGAGAACCTGCACATGATCTTCTATCGCGATGTCAGCGCAGCCGGATTCGATATTTGCCCGAATCAGGCGATGAAGTCACTGCACATGGTGCTGCGCAACTTCCTGATGCCCGGCTACCAGGTGCCCGAATTCCGCCGCAAGGCCGTGGCCATCGCCGTCGGCGGCGTGTACGACCCCCGCATCCACCTCGACGAGGTCGTGAAGCCGGTGCTGAAGAAATGGCGCATCTTCGAGCGAGACGACTTCACCGGTGAAGCCGGCGCGCTGCGTGACGACCTGGCATTGCTGATCGAAGAGCTGGAGACAACCTGCCACAAGTTCGAGATCTCCAAGCAGCGCCAACTCGACCGGGAAGCCCGCACGGGCAAGAAGACCACCGCAGCCGAGCTTCATAAGACCGCCGGCAAGCTGGTGATGAGCCGGCGGTAGCCGCGCGGATGCGAATCGGACCCATCCAGCTCGCTAGCCCGGTGGTGCTGGCGCCGATGGCGGGCGTGACCAATGTCGCGTTCCGCACGCTGTGTCGTGAACTGGAGCAATCGAAAGTCGGCACGGTCAGCGGGCTGTACGTCTGCGAGATGGTGACCGCCCGCGCGCTCGTCGAGCGGCATCCGGTCACCCTGCACATGACGACGTTCTCCCCCGACGAATCGCCGCGCTCGCTGCAGCTCTACACCGTCGACCCGGCGACCACCTACGCGGCCGCCAAGATGATCGCCGACGAGGGCTTGGCCGACCACATCGACATGAATTTCGGCTGCCCGGTGCCCAAAGTCACCAAGCGCGGCGGCGGTGCGGCGCTGCCGTACAAGCGCCGGCTGTTCGGCCAGATCGTCGCCGCAGCCGTGCGTGGTACCGAAGGCACCGACATCCCGGTAACCGTCAAATTCCGGGTCGGGATCGACGACAACCACCGCACCCACCTCGATGCCGGTCGCATCGCCGAATCCGAAGGCGCCGCAGCGGTTGCCCTGCATGCGCGGACGGCGGCGCAACGTTACTCCGGCGCCGCCGATTGGGAACAGATCGCCCAGCTCAAGCAGCACGTGCAGACGATTCCGGTGCTGGGCAACGGCGACATTTACGATGCCAGCGACGCGCTGGCCATGATGGCCACGACCGGATGCGACGGCGTCGTGATCGGGCGCGGATGCCTGGGCCGGCCGTGGCTTTTCGCCGAGCTGTCGGCTGCGTTCACCGGCAACCCGCCACCGGATCCACCCACGCTCGGTGAAGTCGCCGACATCGTCCGCCGGCACGGCCAATTGCTCGCCGCGCATTTCGGCGAAGACAAGGGCATGCGCGATATCCGCAAGCACATCGCGTGGTACCTGCACGGCTTCCCCGCCGGATCCGAGTTGCGCCGGGCCCTCGCGCTAGTCAAGACGCTCGACGAACTCGACTCCCTGCTGCACCGGTTGGACGGAAGTGTCCCGTTTCCGGACGCGGCGACTGGCCCCCGCGGCCGACAGGGTTCACCTGCGCGCGTAGCCCTGCCCGAGGGCTGGCTGACTGACCCCGACGATTGCACCGTGCCGGCCGGAGCGGACGTCATGCACTCCGGCGGCTAAGTGATGTAACGCGAAATCGCGTCCGGAGCGATAACTCAGTACGATGTGGACCTTGCTGGATTGCACTTTGGTGGCGGTTCGGTTTATCCCGCTGCACGAGGGCTATTAATACCGCGCCACCCGAGGGAGCGCGGGTCGTAACGCAGAGAACGGCAGCGCTGCCGTGACGCGGTGTAAGCACAACCTGACGTCCGCAACAGAGCTTCGGAGGCGGTAAGACATGAGTGACGGCGATAAGGACGCCACTCGTAATTACCCTCGCGCCTCCGGCACCAGCGCCGGCCAACTCACTGCGTGGAGCCCCAGCTCCGCGCCGTGGGAGCGGTTCTCCGAACCACCGCCCGACGACAACCTGTACCGCTGGCAGGCCGAGCCGCCTACCGCTGCACGCCCAGAAAGCCCGCCTGAGCCTGCCGCGGAGCCGGTGAGATCCTCGTCACGCGCGACCGAGAGGGCCGGGTCTCACACCACCGGTGGACTGACCGTGTCCGACTTGATCGCCAAGGTCGGCGCCGCACCCGTTGGGCCGCCCACTCACCATCACCTGGCTCCGGACACCGAGTCGCCCGAAATTCCCGTCGATCTGCAGGACACCCAGGTCATTGAGAATCCGGCGTACTCGCTGGAGGTCCTCTCGGAGCTTCCCGATCTCGGGGCCACCAAATACCCCAACGGTGACGAGCCCGATTCCGACCAGGATGCCGAGGAACCAACCCCATCCCGCCCGGCTAAGTCGAAGCGGATCCGCAAGGCGAAGACGGCTCGAAAAGGCCGCCGACCAATACTGCTGGCCACTCGCTCACTGGCGGCACTATTTGCGGTGCTCGCCCTGGTCCTTACCGGCGGTGCGTGGCAGTGGAGTGCGTCGAAAAACGCCCGACTCAACACCATCAGCGCTCTGGACCCACAGTCCAGTGACATCCGCGACCCCAACGGCCAATACGGCGATGAAGACTTCTTGATCGTCGGAATCGACTCACGCGCCGGGGACAACGCCAACATGGGCGCCGGTGACACCGAGGACGCCGGGGGTGCGCGGTCGGACTCCGTGATACTGGTCAACATCCCGGCGAACCGCAAACGCGTGGTAGCGGTGTCATTCCCCCGCGATCTGGCCATCACCCCGATCCAATGCGAGGCGTGGAACCCCGACACCGGGAAGTACGGCCCCCTCTACGACCAGAAGTCCAAGACCTGGGGCTCGAAGATGGTATACACCGAGACCAAGTTGAACTCAACGTTCGCCTTTGGCGGTCCGAAATGTCTGGTGAAGGAAATCCAGAAGCTGTCCGGGTTGAGCATCAACCGGTTCATCGCGGTCGACTTCTCCGGCTTCGCGAAGATCGTGGAGGCTCTCGGCGGCGTCGAGGTGTGCAGTAGAACACCGCTGCACGACTACGAGCTCGGTACGGTGCTGAAGCACGCTGGGCGCCAAGTCGTCGATGGGCCGACGGCGTTGAATTACGTCCGGGCGCGCCAGGTCTCCACCGAAACCAACGGTGATTATGGCCGCATCAAACGCCAGCAGTTGTTCCTGTCGTCGCTGCTGCGTTCGCTCATCTCCGAGGACACGTTGACCGACCTCGGCAAGCTCAACAACGTCGTCAACTTGTTCATCAGCAACACCTATGTCGACAACGTCAAGACCAAGGACTTGGTCGAACTCGGTCAGTCGCTGCAGGGCATGGCGGCCGGGCACTTCACCTTCGTGACCGTGCCGACCGGCGTGACAGACCAGAACGGCGACGAGCCGCCGCGTACCGCCGACATGCGCGCGCTGTTCGACGCCGTCATCAACGACGATCCGCTGCCGATGGAAAACGATCAAAACGCCCAGAACCTGGGCAGCACGCGGACCACCACGCCCACTACCAAGAACGCGACACCGCCCAGCCCTGCGCCGGAAGCTCAGCGGCAGCAGGTGACTACGACGTCGCCGGAAGACGTGACAGTGCGGGTGTCCAACGCGACCGCCCAGAGCGGTCTCGCCACGACGGCGAGCAGCCAGCTCAAGCGGAACGGGTTCAACGTGATGGCGCCCGATGACTACCCGAGTCAGGTGACTGCCACGACGGTGTTCTTTTCGGCTGGCAACGAGCAAGCGGCCGCCACGGTGGCGTCGGCGTTCGCCAGTTCGAAGATCGCGCGGGTTTCCGGTTACGGGCAGCTCGTTCAGGTGGTGCTCGGCCCGGACTTCAAATCGGTGACCGCTCCCCCACCCACCGGCTCGTCGGTCAACCTCCAGATCGACCACAATCCCGGCAGTACGCCGAGCAAATTGCCCGAGGACCTGACGGTCACGAACGCGGCCGATACCACCTGCGAATAGCCGTTTTTCACCTGACTAGGCCGCCCTTTTCCGGCGCCGAGCAGTAGGCTGGGCGACATGCGGACCGCCTACCACGAGCAGCTCACGGAGCTCTCCGAACGGCTGGGCGAGATGTGCGGGTTGGCGGGCGTCGCCATGGAACGGGCCACCCAAGCCCTGCTACAGGCCGATTTGGTGCTTGCCGAACAAGTGATCTCCGGCCATGAACAAATCGCGGAGTCGAGCGCCCGCGCCGAAGAAAGCGCCTTCGTACTGCTGGCCTTGCAGGCACCGGTCGCCGGTGACCTGAGGTCGATCGTGAGCGCCATTCAGATGGTGGCCGACATCGACCGGATGGGCGCACTGGCCTTGCACGTCGCCAAGATCGCCCGCCGGCGCCATCCCCAGCACGCACTGCCCGAGGAAGTCAACGGATATTTCGCCGAAATGGGCCGATTGGCAGTCGAATTGGGTAACAGCGCACAAGAGGTGGTGCTGTCACGCGACCCGGAGAAAGCCGCCCGGATCCGCGAAGAAGACGACGCCATGGACGATTTGCACCGGCACCTGTTCTCGGTGCTGATGGACCGAGAATGGAAGCACGGCGTGGCTGCCGCCGTCGACGTCACGTTGTTGGGACGGTTCTACGAGCGCTTCGCCGACCACGCCGTTGAAGTGGCGAGGCGTGTCATCTTCCAGGCAACCGGCAAGTTGCCGGACGACGACACGGCGCCCACGTCGCCATAGGCCCTTAGCCGAAGCGGCCCGATATGTAGTCCTCGGTGGCCTTCTCGGTCGGGTTGGAAAAGATCTTCTCGGTGTCATCGATCTCGACGAGCCGGCCGGGCTTTCCTGCTGCTTCCAGGTTGAAGAACCCGGTGTAATCGCTGACCCGCGCGGCCTGCTGCATGTTGTGGGTGACGATGACGATGGTGTAGTCCTGCTTCAGCTCGCTGATCAGTTCCTCGATCGCCATCGTCGAAATCGGGTCCAGCGCCGAGCACGGCTCATCCATCAGCAACACATCGGGCTGCACGGCGATGGCCCGCGCAATACACAACCGCTGCTGCTGCCCGCCGGACAATCCGCCGCCGGGCTTGTTCAGACGGTCCTTGACCTCATCCCATAGGTTCGCCCCGCGCAGTGAGTATTCGGCGGTGTCGTCGAGCAACTTACGATTGCGAACGCCTTGCAGTTTCAGCCCGGCCACCACGTTGTCCCGAATAGACATGGCGGGAAACGGGTTTGGCCGCTGGAAAACCATCCCAATGGCGCGGCGGACGCCAACCGGATCAATACCGGAACCATAGATGTTTTCATCGTCGAGCAGTACGGTGCCATCGACCCGGGCGCCCGGGATGACCTCGTGCATCCGATTAAGCGTGCGCAGCACCGTTGTCTTACCGCAGCCGGACGCGCCGATGAACGCGGTAACGCTGCGGGGCAGGATGGACAGCGACACATCCGCTACGGCATGAAACGATCCGTAGTAGATGTTGACGTCTTTCATGTCCAATCGCTTGGCCACTTAGTACTCCTCGCCTACGAATTCTTGGGGGCAAAAAGTATCGAGACCACCCTGGCCCCGATGTTGATGACGGCGATCATAAGGATCAGTGTCAACGCAGCTCCCCACAGCCGATCGGTGGGCACCGGGTTTACGCCGGCGCCGGCCAATGTCTGGTCATACATCATTCCAGGCAGGGTGCCCATAAACCCGCTGAAGATATTCACATTGATTGTCTGCGAATAGCCGACCAGGATCAGCAACGGTGCCGTCTCGCCTACCGCTCGAGCCACCGCCAGCATGATCCCGGTGATGATGCCCGACAACCCTGTCGGAATCACCACTCTGGCAATGGTTTTCCATTTTGTGATGCCCAGCGCGTAACTGGCCTCCCGCAAATCCATCGGAACGATCCGCAGCATCTCCTCGGTAGCCCGCACGATCACCGGCAGCATCAGCAACACCCAGGCCAACGACGCCGCGAACTGCGAACGGGGAAAGCCGAGCGTGGCCACGCACAGCGCATAGATGAATAGCGCCGCCACGATGGAGGGGACGCCGGTGAGGATGTCCACCATGAAGCTGACCAGTCTGCCCAGTCGGGTTCCACCACCGTATTCGACCAGATAGATGGCGACCATGACGCCTATCGGGACGGAGATCGCGGCGCATACCAGTCCCTGCAACAAGGTGCCGACGATCGCGTGGTATGCGCCGCCACCGGCCACGGAAGCCGTCATGCCCGCTTGTGAATGCGTCCACCATGCGGTGGAGGTGATCGCTTTGATCCCCTTGGCGACAACCGAGTACAACACCCACAGCAGAGGCGCCAAGGCGATTAACATTGCCAGCGAAACAGACACCGTTGCAACGGTATTCGAGACCCGACGGCGGGAACCGAGCTTGGACATTCGCCGCGCCTTGAGCGGGCGGTCAAAGATCGACATCATCGAGAACCTCTTGCGGTTTTGGCGACAGCGCCCCGGGCCAGGGAGTCGACCACAAAGGTCAGCACAAAGAGCACCAGCCCCGCAGCGATATAAGCGCCTGCCTTGTACTGGTTGTTGAATTCGTATGCGGCGGCGGCGATCTTGGTCGCGAATGTCGAGCCGCCGTCGAATAGTGACCAGCCGAAAGGTGTTTGGGTTCCGCGCAAGATAATCAGCAGCGCGAGCGTCTCACCCAGGGCGCGGCCCAGCCCGAGCACCGCACCGCTGACATAACCGGACCGCCCGAATGGCAGCACCGTCGTCCTGACCACCTCCCACCGGGTGGCGCCGAGCGCCAGGGCCGCCTCGATCTGGTCGTGCGGAGTCAGCATGAACACTTCGCGGGTGACCGCAGCGATGATCGGCAGGATCATCACCGCCAAAACGATTCCGCCAGTGAACATTGTGCCGCCGCCGGCGACCGACGCATTGCCGGTCGAGAACAGGAAGCACCAGCCCATCCAGTGATTGAGCCAGACCGCCACGGGTCGCAACTGCGGTGCCAGTACGTGCAGACCCCAGACGCCGTAGATGATCGAGGGCACCGCGGCCAGCAGATCAACGGTGTAGGCCAGCGGCCTGGCGAGCCGCCGAGGCGCGTACTGGGTGAGGAAGATGGCAACGCCCAGGGCGACCGGCATTGCCAGAATCAATGCAAACAGCGACACGAATACCGTCACCTGCAACAGGTCAAGGATTCCGAAATGCATGGCCGACGGGTCGGTCGTGATCCACTTGCCGCCGTAGCTGAAGAAGTTTTCTTGATTGCGCTGCAACGCCGGTATCGCGCGGATCAGGAGAAATCCGCCGATCGCGGCGACCAGGACGACGATCAGTGCACCCGACGCCTCGGCCAACCGGCGAACTATCCGGTCCCCAAACCGGGGTTTCGTGTTCCCCCACGGGTTCATGGGCGTTATGGCCGACTCGGGAAATGCCGCGGCAACGACTGCGCCCGAACCTGCGTCGGCTGGGTTTGGCGTTGTCACTGTGATCCCGTCGCTGCTGATTGTGCTGTCGTTCCTGGCACCCGAGGGTTATTGCATCGCGTTGATGGCGGTGATCAGTCGCTCTTTGACCTTATCGGGCAACGGCACATAGCCGTCCGACGAGAGACTGCTCTGCCCGCTGTTTACAGCCGTAGTGAGGAACGACTTGATGGCCTGGGAGGTCTGCGAGTCGTAGCCCTTCGAGCAGACAATCTCGTAGGTGGCCAGCACCAACGGATAGACGCCCGGCTGCTGCGTCCCGTAGGTCGGGTTCAGGTCCAGCACCAGGTCGTTGCCATCCACCACGAAGGCCGCGGCGTTGACGGCATTGGTGGCGGTTTCGTTGGTAAGCGGAACAACTCCGTTGCCGGTGTTGATCTGCGCATAGGGAAGGCCGCCCTGGTCGGCAAAGCCTTTCTCGACATACCCGATGGCGCCTGGGACGGCATGCACAGCCTGGACGACGCCAGAGGACTTCGCGGCCCCTTCGCCGACGTCGCCCAGAAATTCGGTGCCAACCCCTTTGGACCAGCTCTCGGGTGCGGCGGCCGTCAAATACTTCTGCACGTTGTCAGTGGTTCCCGACGAGTCGGCCCGGTAGATCGGCGTGATCTTGGCGTTGGGCAAGGGCTGGCCCGAATTCAGTGCCGCCAGTATCGGGTCGTTCCACGAGGTGATCCTGCCGGTGAAGATTCTGGCCAGCGCGTCGCCGTTGAGAGTCAACGTCGTAACGCCCGACAGGTTGTAGACCAACGCGACCGAGCCGAACACCAAAGGCAGGTCCCACGCGGGGTGTCCACCGCAACGTCGGGCAGCCGGAGCGATCTGATCGGTGGTCAGCGGTGAATCCGATCCAGCGAAGTCGACATGGCCGGCGATGAATTGCTCCCGGCCGGCGCCCGACCCGGTCGGGTTGTAGGACACGCTCTTACCCGGGCAGTACTGACCCCACTCGTGATTGAACACGGCCATCGCGTTCTGTTGAGCGGTAGACCCTTCGGACGTCAGGCGGCTCTTGCCGTTGCAGGCCAGCGTGCCGGCAGGTCCCGACATGGCTGGCGCCGACGCGCCGTGCCGATTGTCGTCGCTGCCGCAGGCCGTCAACCCGCCACTGCAGAGCGCCGTCGCGAGCACCGTCGCCGCCAGCGTCTTGCAGACCCTCCCGAGCTTCACCGATCTCGCTTTCTGACGATTTCTCGACGCGTGCGGTCGCCGCTAAAACGTCGTTGCAACTGACGTTGCCAGGCCATCGCGAAACTATGCGTTGATGCAGTCTTACAAGAATGCCTAGGCGGTGAACGTGCGGTGAACAATCCGCCGCCGGTGCCACCGCTGCCTGCGCTTTCCCCTCAGCCGGCCGCGGACGCCTGCGCGTAGGCGGTGTCGACGCTGTAGGTGGTAAAGCCCAGGCGCTGGTAGGTGCGCACCGCGGGGACGTTGTCGGACTCCACATAGAGCATCACGGTGGGGTCGGCCGCATCCGAAGTGGCCAGGCGACGGGCCAGGAAGTCGACACCGACGGCCGTCAACGTCTGCCCGAGGCGTCGACCCTGCGCCGACGGGTCGACGCACACAACGTGGACCTCGCCGAGTGCTGGTTGATCGAGATGCACCTTGGTCCAGTGGAAACCCAGCAGTCTGCCCGCCTGCTCGTCGAACGCCAGGAACAACCCCGCCGGGTCGAACCACGGCTCGCTGCGCCGCTCGGCCAGATCGGTCTCGGTCCATCCGCCCTGTTCGGGATGTTCGACGAACGCCGCGTTGTTGACCCGCAGCAGCTCGGCGTCGTCATCGGTGCCCGCGTAAGTCCGGATCTGCACCCCCGGCCCGGGGTTCGCAGCGTCAGAAACATCGCGCAGCGACCGTCTCATCTGAACGAGCTCGCGCACCGGAACCAGGCCCAGCGCGGACGCGGTCGCCCGAGCCGGCTCCAGCGTGCCGTGCGCCCAGAACCGGTTGCGCCCCGCCGTTTTGGCCAGCGTCGCGCGTACCAGCGCCGAGCCGATGCCTTGCCGCCGAGCCTGCGGATGTACCACCAGCTCGGCCATGCCCGCTTCCTGGTCACCCGACGGCGTCAGATTGAGGTAGCCGATGACGGCCTCGCCGGCGGAGGTCACGACCAGATGATCGGTGCGGTCATGGGCGAGTTCCCGCAGCACCTGCTCACCGACAGGTGCTGCCCCGTCGAATTCTGTTGCGGCGGTGATTAATTCGCGTACCTCTTGCTGCTGTTCGGCGGGCAGGGCCGAACGCCAGTCAGGCGAGGTCACTGAGTGTGCAACGGGTCGACTAAAGGGTCTTGCAGGCTCTCGGTGTCGGACTCGACGCTTTCGCTGCCGTCGGACCCGGAAATCGGCGCCCGGCCGCGCGCCGGCCGAACAGCTTTGTAGCCGACATTGCGCACCGTGCCGATCAACGCTTCGTACTCGGGGCCGAGTTTGGCCCGCAGCCGACGCACGTGCACGTCGACTGTGCGCGTACCGCCGAAGAAGTCATACCCCCACACCTCGTGCAGCAGCTGGGCGCGGGTGAACACCCGGCCGGCATGTTGGGCGAGGTATTTCAGCAGCTCGAATTCCTTGTAGGTGAGATCCAGCGGCCGGCCTCTGAGCCGCGCGGTGTAGGTGCCCTCGTCAATCACCAGCTCGCCGAGGCTGACCTTGCCGGCGCTTTCCTGGTCGGCCAGGCCCCCGCGGCGCCCGACCACCAGCCGGATTCTCGCGTCGATCTCGGCGGGCCCCGTGCTGGGCAACAGAATTTCGTCCAACCCCCAGTCGGCGCTGATGGCAACCAGACCACCTTCGCTGACGATCGCTACGACAGGGACCGACCGGCCGGCCGTGCTCAGCAGACGACACAGTCCGCGAGCGGCCGACAAGTCGGTGCGCGCGTCAACCAGGACTGCGTCCGCGGTTCCGGCCTCCAGCAATGAAGCGGGCTCGGCCGGAGCTGTCCGCACGGTGTGCGGAAGCAGCGACAACGAGGGCAGGACCGGGTCGGGATGCAGCTCCGAGGTCAGCAGTAACAGCTCCAACGCCCCTCCAGCTCGTGGGGAAATGCATCTCCCAAATTCGTCATGCAATATGGCGTTAGTAGCCAGGTCATCTAACGATAACGTGACACCTGCTCTTTGGCGCCGTGATGGAGCGCTTCGGCGCCGACTGTGACGAACGGCTCTGATCGCGTTCGAGGGGCTGGCAAACAGCATCCCACCGCAGGCCGCCGGATGGACAGGCCACAATATGCCCATGCGCAAGGTGCTGGTCGGCGTCATCACAGCGGTGGTCGCCGTGGCGGTAATCGTGATCGGTGTCGTCGGTGTCGACTACGGGACCAGCATTTATGCCGAATACCAGCTGTCGACGACGGTGCGCAAAGCAGCGAAGCTGGGGTCCGACCCCTTCGTGGCCATCCTGGCTTTCCCGTTCATTCCGCAGGC
>Ga0182030_10013931_pt1 | contig 15942 bp, 11 predicted proteins | sample 812S3MmetaG_FD_121299 | JGI IMG/M metagenome (GOLD analysis project Ga0182030, IMG submission 121299) | Permafrost microbial communities from Stordalen Mire, Sweden - 812S3M metaG (Illumina Assembly) | ecosystem: Environmental > Terrestrial > Soil > Wetlands > Permafrost | place: Sweden...
ATCGGCCTTCGCGGCGACGTAATGCTGCAGAGACAGCCCGCCGTTCTTCGCCGCGTCCGTGTGGCACAAGGCGCAATATTTGTGCACCAGCGCCGTTTGCTGTGCGGGCGGCATCGGCTCTGCCTGCAATACGGACGTCGCCACCGCAGCCCCGAGAATCAACACCATCCTGGCCATGCTCCTGATCATATTCCTTATGACGATCCGGCTCGTTGCTTTCTTCCGTGCCGCGCCGCCGTACCGGCTTGTAACATGAAGGGACCACCCTGATTCATGTCCTGGTTTAAACGAGAATTAAGCGGCCCGCGTCCCCGCCCTGACGACGATTCCGTCCCCACCGTCCGCACCGAAGGCCTCTGGCTCAAATGCGACGGCTGCCGCGAGATCATCTGGAAGAAAGACCTTGAGCTCACCTTCGGCACCTGCGGCAAATGCGGCCATCACTTCCGTATGGACGCCCGCGCCCGCCTCGCCATGCTGTTCGACGACGGCCATTACGACGAACTCGACGCCTCGCTCGAGTCCTCCGACCCGCTCCACTTCGTCGACTCCAAATCTTACGCCGACCGCCTCAAAGCCACGCAGTCCGCGCTCTCCCTCAAAGACGCCCTGATCTCCGGCTACGGCAAACTCGCGGGCCGCGCCATCCACATCTGCGCCATGGAAGCGAAATTCATCGGCGGCAGCATGGGCGCGGTGATGGGCGAAAAAATCACCCGCGCCATCGAGCGCTCCATTGAATTCCTCACGCCCCTCATCATCGTGTCCGCGTCCGGCGGCGCGCGCATGCAGGAGGGCGCCGTCAGCCTCATGCAGATGGCTAAGGCTTCCGCCGCGCTCATGCGTCTCGACGAAGCTCGCCTGCCTTACATCAGCATCCTCACCGACCCCACCACCGGCGGCGTCACCGCCAGCTTCGCCATGCTGGGCGATCTCAACATCGCTGAGCCGGGCGCGCTCATCGGATTCGCCGGCCCGCGCGTCATCGAGCAGAGCATCCGCCAGAAGCTCCCGCAGGGTTTCCAGCGCAGCGAGTTTCTGCTGCAGCACGGCATGCTCGATGCCGTTGTGCCCCGCGGCGAACTGAAGCCTTATATCGCCAGGGCCCTCGACTTCCTTGCCGGACCGGTCTCCGGCGGGCCCGCCGCCGGCGGACCCGGCGAATCCAAAGCCGCATGACCTTCGCGGATACCGCCCGCTTCCTCTTCTCCCTCGGCCCCGAGCTCAAGACAGTCAAGTGGAGTCTCGACCGCATCGGGCTGCTGCTGTCGGCGCTCGGCAATCCTCACCGCGCTCCCATCCGCTTCATCCACGTGGCGGGCACGAACGGTAAGGGCTCCACCTGCGCCATGATGGCCTCTGCGCTGCGCGTCTCCGGCGTCCCGACCGGCCTCTACACCTCGCCGCATCTCGTCGACCCCCGGGAGCGCATCCAGATCGCGGGAGAACTCCTCGGCGAACGCGCCTGGTGCGATGCCTTCGAAGCCGTACATACCGCCGCCGAGCGCCTGCTCGCCCGCGACGAAATCGAGGCGCATCCCAGCTTCTTCGAAACTCTCACCGCCATGGCGTTCGTGGCTTTCCGCGATGCCGCGGTGGAAGCCGTCGTCCTCGAAACCGGCCTCGGCGGACGCCTCGACGCCACCAACGTCGTCGATCCTGCGCTCACCGTCATCACGCCGATCGATTTCGATCACGAAGCCTTCCTCGGCTCCAGCATTGAATCCATCGCGGCGGAAAAAGCCGGTATTCTCAAGCCCGGATGCCCCGCCGTCTTCGCCACCCAGCGGCCCGAAGCCTTCCGCGTGCTCGAGCGCCGCGCCCTCGAAGTGAACGCGCCGGTGACCTTGTCGTCCGCCTGGCGCGTCGACGATCTGCACCTCGAAAAATTCGGCAGCCGCTTCCTTCTGAGCGCCGCTGAGGAAATTCCCATCGACTGCCCCCTCGCCGGCGAACATCAGGTGGAGAACGCGCGCACAGCCGTGGCCGCGCTCCGCATCTTCGGTATTTCCCCGGCCGCCATCCGCGAGGGCATCGCCCGCGCCCAATGGCCCGGCCGCCTCGAACGCATCGCCCGGAACCCCGACATCATCCTCGATGGCGCCCACAACCCTGCGGGCGCGCGGGCGCTGGCGTCTTATATGAAGCGCTTATTTGCCGGTGAACCGATTCGCATCGTCTACGGCGCCATGCGCGACAAAGCCGTCGACGAGGTGATCGGCACCCTGTTTCCTCTTGCCGCCGAAGTGATTCTCACCGCGCCCGACCAGCCGCGCGCCCTCAACCCCGCATCGCTGGCCGAAGTCTCCGACCATCCCAACCTGCGCATCGCCCCGACCTTTGCCGATGCCCTGCGCATGACGCGCGAAAAACCGATGACCACGTTTGTTACCGGCTCGTTATTCCTCGTGGGCGAAGCCCGCGCCGCCCTCTTGTAGCGCCGGCGGTCTGTGGCGTGAACTGACGCGTGACGCGCGGCGCCGCAATGCCCGGAAGTTGTGGGGCGGGATGCCATCCTGCCGCGGGGTTGTTAACCCCGCTGTTCGCCTGCAACGTCACGGCCGGCTGTAAATCACTTCCCCGTTTCGGATCGTGAACCGCACCCGTGCAAAGGCCGCGACATCGCGCGCCGGGTCGTCACTCAGCACAGTCAGATCCGCCACCTTCCCGGCCGCAATCGTACCTTTCTCCGCGCTCACGCCAAATCTTCCCGCGGGCGCCACCGTCAGCATCCGCAGCACGTCCATCGCGTTCAGCCCGCATTCGCCAAGCGCGCGAAACTCATCCGCCGTCGCGTAATCGGACATATAACCCACATCCGTGCCGAACATCAGCTCGCCGCCCAGCCCGTGGAACTGCCGCACCTCGGCGTAAATCGGCTGCAGATAAGCCGGGTCCTTCGTCACCGTGGTCGCAAACATCTTCAGCGTGGGAATCATGGCCATGTGCCGCGCCACAATCTCCGAGAGCAGCGCCGCGTCTACGCCTTCCGTCGAATCCGGCGCGTGCGCCAGCACATCCACGCCAGCGTCCATCGCCACTTTCGTTCCCGCCAGATTCGACGGATGACTGAACGCGAGTTGCCCGTGCCGATGCGCCACCTCGACCGCCGCGCGCGCAATCTCCACCGGCATCGGCAGCACCCTGCCGCGCTCCACATACGAACCCGTGAACAGCTTCAGAATGTCCGCGCCGTTTGCGATATTGCGCTCTTCCACCCGCGCGGCATCCTGCGGCGACGCTGGCTGCGGCATGAACCACAGCAGGAAAAAGGGCAGCGAGTTCTTCAGGTAGTAAGGAATGCCGTGCGGCGGGTAAATGCCGGAGCCGGCCGTGTAGATCGCCGGACCTTTCAGTTCACCCGACCCGATTCGCCTCCGCAGCGACAGCGTCTCGCGCAGATCGGACCCCGTATCCACCACCGTCGTGAACCCGCGGCTGGTCAGCATATCCGCGAGTTGCCGGTTCAGCGCCGCCGCGCCCTGCCACGCCGCGAAACTCCATTTCGGCTCCGTGAAATGAACATGCGCATTCCAGAAACCCGCCGTAACAACGCACCGATCGCATCGGAGGATCTGAGTGTCGGCGGGCGCCTGTACGTCTCTTCCGAAAGCCGCAATCCTGCCATCGCGCACCACGATCACGCCGTCTTCGATCGGCGCCACATCCGGGGCGGGATAAATCTTCACATCGCGAATCGTCAATACCCCGTGCGCGGGCCGCGCCGCCGGATGCGGGTCGCGCATCGGCCAATAAACCAGCAGGTAAACCACGCCCGCTGTCGCCACAACAGCCGCGATCAGGATTCGCAGAAGCTTTCGCACCGAGCCGATTATCGCAGCACTCTTATCGCAAGACCTCGCGTAGACTCACTCTTATATGCAACCCGGAGAGCCCAGCCGCACCGCCCTGGCCGCGGCTCGTCATCGCGCTGCACACCAGCTTCTCGAGCAAGGCCGCATCTTCACCGATCCTCTCGCCCTGCGCATTCTCGGCGAGAATCCTCAGGCAATTGTCGATGGAGCACAGAGCGACGTGTCGCGCCGCATGCGTATTTTCATCGCCGCGCGAACCCGCTTCGCCGAGGACACGCTGGCCGCCGCCATCGCGCGCGGCGTAACCCAGCTCGTCGTGCTCGGCGCCGGTCTCGACACTTTCGCGTATCGCGGCGGCTATCCCGACACCCTTCGGATCTTCGAAGTCGACCATCCCGCCACTCAGGCCTGGAAACGTCAGCGCCTCGCCGACGCCGCTATCGCCGTGCCGCCCGCCCTGACCTTTGCACCGATCGATTTCGAACGCGAGACCCTCTCCGCCGGTCTCGCGGCCGCTGGCTTCGACCCCGCGCATCCGGCCTTTTTCATCTGGCTCGGCGTTGTCCCCTACCTGACACCCGAGGCCGTCCGGGCGACGCTCCGCTTCATCGCGAACCTCCCCAACCCCGCGCATGTCGTCTTCGATTACAGCGACCCTCCCGATTCTCTTCCGCCCGAAATGCGCGTTCTTTATGAGGCCCGCGCCGCCCGTGTCGCCGCGCTCGGCGAGCCCTGGGTGAATCATTTCGAAGCCGACGCCCTGCGCGCGCAGCTTACTGAAACGGGTTTCAAAACGATCGAAGACCTCGGCCCGCGCGAAATCGCCGCGCGCTGGTTTCCTGATCGCGCGGCGTCAGCGCCCGCCAGGGGCGGCCACATCCTGTACGCGGCTACCTGACGCATCGTGGTAACTTGATCTTCCATGCCCTACGGAATGTCCTGGCTCGTCCGCTATGAATCCTGTCTGCGCTCCGTCGCGCGCGTGATGATCGGCTTCACCCTCTCGCTGCATGGCTGGCAGAAATTCTTCGGCGTCTTCGGCAACTTCCACCCGCCGCTCGGCTCCATGCTGGGCGCCGCCGGCGTGATTGAAACCATCGGCGGCGCGCTCATCATTCTCGGCCTGTTTACCCGCCCGGTGGCTTTCCTGCTGTCCGGTGAAATGGCGATCGGCTACTTTCGCACGCACGCGCCGCGCGGCTTCTGGCCCATCACCAACGGTGGCGAACTGGCGGTGATCTACTGCTTCTTCTTTTTGTGGCTGAGCGCCGCCGGCCCCGGCCGCTGGAGTCTCGACAACCTCCTCGGCAAAGACCGTTGAACAGACCTGCTTTTCCGAACACTTCTCAGCAGCCTGCCAGGAGCGTTTTCGCGGACGCCCAGGGGTTACTGAACCGCGACCGTAAGGGGGCGGCAAGAAGCGCTTCTCCGCAGCCTCCTAAACCGGCGGCCGCGACACTTCCGCGACGGCCTCCGCAAGCGAGCGGGCCTCTTCGTCGGAGAGTTTCTTCCCGCCCTTTTTCACATAAAACACATCGATCGCCTTCTTCGCTTCGGTGTCCACCAGCACGACTTCGATGTCTCCACCGCGCTTGGAAATTAAAGAGGACACGTCATAGAGGAGCCCCGGCCGGTCCTGCGAAACCAGCTCGATCAGAGTGGAACTGGGCGAGGCCTCATTGTCGAAATTCGCGCGCGCAGAGGCCAGCGCATGCAGGTCGGGCTTCACCGCGGGGCGGCGGCTCAGCAGTTGCGATACATTGATTTCGCCCTTCACGGCTTTCGTGATCGTTCGGATCACCTGGCCGGGTTCTTCGGGATTGAGTTCGAGATTGCGCGACGGATCGGCAAAAGTGAACGTGTCGATGATGCTGCCGTGCGCGTTGGAAAAAGCTTCCGCCTTCAGGATATTGAACCCAAAGCTCGACAGCGTGGCCGCGATGGAAGCGAACAGGCCCGGACGGTCGCGCGCCACCACGGTCAGAACCCAGGCAGCGGATTTCCCCAGCTTCACTGCCACGCCCTTTTCGCGGCTTTCCAGATCGAGCTGCACGTGGTCGGCGATCTCCTCCTGACTGTGCGTGCGCAGATAGCGCGGCGGCAGGCCCTCCAGAAAATGCTTCACGGCCGGGTCGGCATGGGGATCCGGCAGATGAGTGCGGGCGGTCAGTTCCCGCGTCAGTTCGGCATAAGTCTGCGTGTACAGATTCCACAATAGCTGCCGGCGCCAGGGCGTCATCGCGGCCGGATTCACCGCGCTGATGTCGCCATAGGTGAGCAGCGTGAGCAGGCGAAGCTTTTCGACTGTGCCCGTCTTCACCGCCACGTCCCGCGCCGTTGAGGGATCGGAGAGATCGCGGCTGTTCATGGTGGCGGACATTTCCAGATGTGCACCGATCAGGAAGGCAATCGTGTCCCATTCGCGATCGCTGATGCCGGCGCGGCGCAGCGCTCCCTCGGCCACCCGGCGCGATGCCACCACGTGCCCTTCTTCGGGACTCCCCTTCCCCACGTCGTGAAAGAGCAGGGCCGTCATCAGGAGGTCGAGGTCCGGACTCTCGGCGGCGAGATCACCGAAGTTGTCTCCTTTCAGATTGCGCAGAGCCAGCACCGTTTCGATCGCCACCAGCGTGTGTTCGTCGACCGTATATCGATGGTAAAAGTCCCGGATGACGAGTGCTTCCATTTCCCGCAGTTCAGGGAAGATGGCTTCGAGCGCGCGCGTCTCGTGCATAGCCCGCAGCGCTTTTGTGGCATGCGGCACACGCAGGATTTCACGGAAAACCGGCCAGATCGCCGGCTGCTCGCTAACCCACTTTTCAAATGCGGGCATCTGCCGCTCCAGACGTTCTTCGGTGTCGGGGGCAAGCGGCAGGCCGTGCCGTCCGATGAACGCGAAAAGCCGCAGGAGGATCCCCGGATCCGATTCCACATTCAGCGTCGAGCGGAAAAAGACCGAGCCATGAAGCACCGAGAAATCGGAGTTCGACAGCCGCTGCGTGCGATCGCGAAAATTGGAAAAGAGCCGGCTGCTTTTCGATTCGAACCGATCCAGCCTGCGGTTGGCAAGCCGCGAGATATCGCGCACCGCGCGGTAATACTGGCGCATCAGCGCCTCGGGTGAAAGCGCGCCGATCAGTGCCGCGATTTCGTCCTGACGCTCAAAACTGAGTTTGTTGTCGTCGCGCCCGGCGAGGTAGTGGAGGAAACAGCGGATCTCGAACAGCACGGGGACGCCCGCGGGCAGTTCGCTGTCGCCCGCGCCCAGTTTGCCGAGCCATCGGAGCACCTGAAGGTCGCGCAGTCCGCCGGGTGAATCCTTGACGTTGGGCTCGAGATGATAAATCGTGCCCTGAAATTTCGCGTGCCGGTCGTTGGTGAGCGCGACGATGTTGCGCCCCAGATCGGCCCGCGGATCGCGGATCTGCGCAAACAGCGCTTCATCGCCCGCGAGGAACCTCCGGTCGAGAAGGCTGACCGCGAGTTCCGCGTTGGAGGCATCGATCTGGTTGCACTCCGCGGGCGTGTGCACGGACTGGCTGATACGCAGACCCTGATCCCACAAATCACGGAGAAACATGGAAAGCGGATTCTTGATGGCACCCTGCGTTTTTTCATCGGGCGTCAGAATCAGAAGATCGACATCCGAATAAGGGAAGAGTTCGCGTCGTCCGTAGCCCCCCACCGCGCCGAGCGCGACTTCGTGCGGCATCCACTTCCAGCGTTCCGCGACAATTTCGTCGACGCGTGCCGTACGGCCGGCAAGGGCGGCCGCAGCGTCGCGGTTGCGAAAGAACGCGTCGCGGATTTGCTTTTCCGTCACAGTACTTAGTATCTCCAGGCCTATGTCAACGACTGGAAACAAGGTGATGCCGACAGCGGGCCCGCACCTGCCCGCCGGGCTTTGCCTTCGCCCCTGCCCTCCCCGCCCTTCCCTTTTTCCGACTGGCCCTACGGCGGATCGCCCGAGATCGGTGTAGCGGATACCAACGCGCCCCCGCTCACGCAGGCTCTCTACGCCGGCCCGAATGGCAAGTCGTGGGAGCAAAGCAGAGTCAAGGTATACGGCTGGGTTGCGGGCAGCGTTAACCTCAGCACATCGCACAATTCGAATTATCCCGCCGCCTATGACATCTTTTCCAATCGGGTGGAATTCGATCAGGCTGTGCTCTACGCGGAGCGCATTCCCGATTCCGTCCAAACCGATCACGTCGATTGGGGCTTTCATCTCAGCGGACTGTATGGGACCAGCTATCGTTTCACCACCAACCTGGGCTACTTCAGCCGGCAATTGCTCGACGAGCATCGCCAGAACGGCTTTGATCCCGTGCTGGAATATGCAGACCTGTATATCCCTCAGGTGGCTGAGGGACTCAACATCCGGGCCGGCCGATTCCTTTCGCTGCCGGGTATCGAAGCGCAACTGGCTCCGAATAATTACATCTACACTCACTCGCTGCTCTATGTGATCGACCCGTTTACTGACACGGGTATCCTCGCCACGCTCCGAGTCAATGACCGGTGGCTGGTCCAGCTGGGGCTCACCGCGAGCCATGACGTGGCGCCGTGGACGGGGGACGCGAAGCCCTCCGCGACGGCCTGCGTCAGCTACACATTCCATCAGGGCAACGACAACGTATATCCGTGCGTGAACGGTCTGAACGACGGCCGGTACGCCTACAACAACCTCCAGATGTTCGACAGCACCTGGTACCACAAATTCAACACCTCATGGCATATGGCTACCGAGACCTGGTACATGTATCAACGCAACGTGCCCAGCGTCTCCGGCCCTCTGGCACCGGAAAAAGGCACTTACGGCGCAGTGTGTTCGGCGGGCGAGATCCGCTGTTTCGCGCCTGAGTGGGCCATGGTCAACTACATCGAAAAGGAACTCTCCACAAAGAACTATGTTTCTTTTAGAACCGATTTTCTGGATGACATGAAAGGTCAGCGCACCGGCTTCAAGACCCGCTACACGGAGGCGACGCTGATGTGGGGACACTGGGCAGGAAGCACAATCCTGCTGCGTCCGGAAATCAGATTTGACCGCACTTTGGATCGTCCCGCCTATGACGATGGAACGTCTATTTCGGAACTGCTCTGATCGAGTCGGAGATTTCCGGAAGCTCCTGAAGCCCTCCGGCGGATAGGGCCTCCGGTAATCGGCCGACAGCCGCTCACCAGCTCAGTAGCGAAATCCCGACGTACGGAAGATCGTTCTGCTTCCGGGTCCACACTGCGGTGGCGCTCCGTGATCCGTCGGTAATCCACCGAGGCATCCGGTTATGGTGGGGCGAAGGACCGAGTTCGGCAGGCTTTGACATGACACCGGTTGAGCCAACGTATCTCGCCCACGTCCGGCCTTCCTCCTGCCAGCCCACGACCGCCGCCTTCCCGCCCGGCAGAAGGGCGAGCGTCACCTGTCCTTCGCCTTTCCCGGAATCCACCCGAATCGGCTCGCCAAAGGTCTCTCCGGCGTCGCTGGAAAAAGCCACCTGGACTTTGGGAACATCGTTGGCGCGGGTCCACCAGGCGACCGCTAGATCGTTTCCCGCGGCATCCACTGACGGTCCGTTATCCGGACAGGCGTTGATCACCCAGTTGTCGGCATGCACCGTGTGAGGCCTGGTCCAGCGGCCCTGCTCCAGACGCGTGATGAAAATGTCGCGGACCGTAGGCCGGTCCGCGCGCACCTCCGCGGGCGTGGTTCCGGGCGGTTCCAGACGGCTGCGATAAACAACCACAGGTCCCCGCGCTGTAACCGCGGCGCTGGTGGGACAGCATTCACAGGTAATCGGGTCGACAACGGCTTCATGCGCGATCTGTCCCTGGTTGTCCAGTGCCGCATAGCGCAGGCCGATCGAGCCCATGTTATCGCTGCCGTTCTGGGATGCGGCTGCGGCGTGCCTGTGCCGCATTCTGGAGCGCTCGTCCGCATCCAGCCACAGTAAGCCGATTCCGTCCCTCGACGGAAACCATGACAGAAAGCTGTGCTGTCCGGCGTAAGCCTCGCCATAAGGCTTCAGCGGAGTGCCCCAGGTCCGGCCTTCGTCCGTCGATATCGCGGTCTGAATTTCGGTTGCGTAGGGGTCGCCGTCGCGCGTATTTTTCAGCTCCCAGTAGGCGAGTAGCTTTCCCTCCGGCAGCGCGGCCACGGCAGGGAGATCGGCAGAGAACATGCTCAGATTCGCGCCGCCGGCGATGCTGCGCACCGCACTCCACTCATTCCCCCGGCGAATCGCCATCTCAAACGCATAGCCGCCGGATTCAAGAGGTCTTTGCCAGCTAAGCAGAAGTCTTCCTCCGGCGAGAGGAGTCGCCTGCGGAACAAGGCTTGCTCCCGTTATCGGAACGGAAGCTGCCCGCACAACGATCAATCGCGGCGCTTCACTGCACCCGCCCAGCACTGCGAGGGCACCAACCAGTGCGGCCAGCCGTGCTCTACGAGCGGCCCTGTTTACCGCCACGTCCATCGCACTCCTGCCAGAGCGTTCAAAGGCGAGCCAGGCCGGATCTGGTCCTGCCCGTTGCTTGCAAGATAGTAAGTCCGGTCCAGCGCGTTCTGGATGTTCAGACTGAACCGCAGTCTCTGTTTATCCGTAATCCCCAGATCGTAGTAGGTACCCAAATCGAGGCGCGCGTACCCCGGAAGCAGCGCCGTATGGTAGAAATTATCCTGGCGCGCGGCCGTTGCGATCACGCCCGCACTCAGGCCGAGGTTCCTGAACATTCCGCCCGGGGCCTGCCAGGTCGCCCACATGGCCCCGCTGTTTCTCGGCGCATTGGGAATCAGATTGCCCACCGGATACTCAGTCGATTGCGTCACCTGCGCCTGCACGAACGCATAAGAAGTCAGAAGGCTGAGCCCCCGTACCGGACTGCCGCGAAACTCAAACTCAAAGCCCTTGCTTCTCTCCTTTCCATTCTGTACGGAAAAGAGCTGATTGTTCGGATCGGGCGCCAGCACGTTGGTCTTCTGGATTTCGAACAAAGCCATCGTTGCGGTCATCCGGCCTGAGCCTGGAATGACTTTTACGCCGGCTTCATACTGATGATCGTACTCGGGCGAAAACTGCTTTCCCGCCGAGCTGACAGCGGTGGGAGTTGTGGGAATGAACGAGCGCACGTAACTGCCGTAGATCGAAACCCAGGTCTTTGGCTGATAAACCAGACCCGCGCGCGGGCTGACGGGAACGTCGATCTGTCTCTGATGTGAGTTGGACGACAGGTCAATAGAGTCCTGATAAAAGCGTTCACCCCGGAACCCGGCAATCGCTTTCCAGTGACGGCCCAGGTCGATCTGATCCTGCGCATAGCCGGACTGGTTATGATAGATCGTTTCGTAGGTCAGGCTGAAGTACGGATTCTTCAGTGCGGCTATGGCTTGCGCCTCGGTGAAATCGGAGCCAGTCACCGGGTTCAACACGCTCACATCGGGCGCATAGCCGCCGGGGCCTTCCGAAGATCCGGCCACCCAGCCTGCTTCAAATCCGATGGCAATGTGATGTGTGATGCTGCCTGTTCGCACGTTTCCGCTAAGAGTGGTCTGAGAGTACCGGTAGAGCGTCGGGAAGTAGAATTCATCCGACAGGCGCGTGAGCTGAGTCGGGTCTGTATCGGGGCCGGTCGTGTAGACCTCCAGATAGCGGGCGTTGGTACGCGAGACCTGCAGCCCGTTATAGAGCGTCCAGTTCGAATTGAATGCGTGGCTGAAACGGTAGCCGCCCTGCCGGTCGCGGTCTTCCTCATGGTTCCACGGCTCGGTATAGCTGGTTGAAACCGGAACGGGAGCCGGCCGGTCGCCCAGCAGCACCGTTCCGTAATCCGAGTTGCGGTTCACGTTGATAAACTCACCCAGCACGGCGAGACTGGTTGAGGCGCTCGGCTTCCAGAGAAAGTAAGGCGCGATGAAATACTTCTCGGAATGGCCGGAGTTGCGAAAGCTGTCCGTATTCTCATAAACGCCGTTCAGCCGGTAGAAAAGTTTCTTGTGGGCGGTGAGTGGTCCTGACACATCGAATTCCGGCCGCAGAAATTGATACCTTCCCCCGGTCATGGAAAGCGCCGCATACGGAGTATCCGTGGGCTTCTTCGTGATCAGATTCACGATTCCGCCTGCCTCGGCTGTTCCATACAGCGCGGAAGCCGGTCCTTTCAGCACTTCTATCTCTTCGATGTCTGCCGTGTCGGAGAGTGACAGACCGTAATACTTGTAGCCGTCGCGCAGATAGTTGTTATTGAAATCCAGATTGAATCCGCGCATGGCTACTTCGTTGCCAACCGCTCCGGCGATCGAAGTATACGCGCGCTGCACGTCTGTGAGATAGGAGAGTGCGTCGGCGTATTGAAACACCTTCTGCTCGTCCAGCAATTCGCGGTTGACGATCTGCACGGACTGGGGCAGGTCCATGAGCGGAGTCTGCGTCAGGCTGCCCGCTGTGGTCGCCGCGACGACGAGGCCCTCCTGTTCGCCATGCACCGTCACGGTCGACTGCAAGTTCGCCACGTCCAGCGTGAAATTCAGGTCGGGATTCGGATCGCGAACGGTGTCCAAAGTTCTGGTTAAGCTTTGGAAGCCATTCGCGGACACAACCGCCTTGTACTGGCCTGGCTGCACCTTCGGGAGCACAAAGCGGCCGGACGCGTCACTCCGGGCTTCGGTCGAGCCACGTGACCCTTCCTTTGTGAGAGACACGATCGCGGACAATATGCCACGACCCTGGTTATCGACAACCGTTCCGGAGAGGGAAGCGGAGGCGTCCGCGGATTGACTGTAGCCAGTCTGTGCAGCCACCAGACTAATGAGGAAAATTAAGGCTTTCTTCACAAACTCCCTTCAAAAGCGTCGAATTCGGCAGGCCAGAACTTACGAGAGTAAGAGAGAAGTGGTGATTTGAAAATGTGGCAAATTGCCGCATTCTTTGTTTTCAATGGCACTCAACGTGCGGCATTTTGTCGCAGCTGGATCGGACCGTTCCGGTCACCAGGCATACGGAAGGCTTTTCGGCAATCTCTAACGCGCCAGAGCCCGTGCCACGGTGAACAATGACTTGGCATTCGCTCTGCCGGGGTTCGATATTTCCGCCCATCCTGCCGGACAGTCACAAGGCGTGATAAGGAGAATTATTCGAGCGCTCAGGGGTCTACAGCCAGACCACCCCGGAACGGCTCAACCCTCTGGGAGAATGTAGCCGCCATGGAAAACCTGATCTCTCATTCGCGATGGTTTGAAATCATTTGTCGGTTCGCGGCGCCCGTGTCAATGATTATCGGCGTCAATTTCTGGCTGATGCCCGCGCTGCCCGCGCCCCGTGCCACTGGAAAAACTTAAATTTTGCCAAACGAACCCAGCATAGGAGAAATACGGACACACGAGCTACGCCACGGAAGTCGGCACACCGCTGTTGTCGATCTGCGGAATCGAAACCGGGCTGTTCAGCGGCAGGCGCACGGTGAACTTAGTGCCTTTGCCTGGTTCGCTTTCCACATCGACCGTGCCGTTGTGGGCGCGCACGATCCATGCCACGAAACTGAGGCCGAGACCGAGGCCTTTCTCCGGCGAGGCCTGTTCGCCGGCCCCCCGCACCCGGTAAAAGCGATCGAAGATGTGCGGCAGATGCTCAGGCGAAATACCCTCCCCCGTGTCTTCCACCCGGATATCCGCCATATCGTCGCGCCGGTCGATCGAGACGCGCACCTGCCCGCCGGAAGGCGTGAATTTCATCGCGTTCGAAAGCAGGTTCGAAAGCATGCGCTCGATCTGCACACGGTCGAATTCGCCCGCACAGTGCGGCGCATGTTCGAGGAACTGCAGCGTGACTTCCGCGCCCTCGGCGGGAATCTGGAACTGATCCACAATTCCGGCAGCCACCTCCACAAGATCCAGATGCTGCTTCTGCAGAATCACCTGTCCGGTCTCCGCCTGCGAGAGCAGCAGGAGCGCGCGCACAATCTGCGAGAGCCGTTCGATATCCGCCAGCGAATCGACAATAGCGTCCCGGTACTGTTCCACCGTCTGCGCCGTGAAAAGCGCCACTTCGAGCTGGCCGCGAACCACCGTGATCGGCGTGCGCAGTTCGTGCGAGACGTCGGTCGAAAACTGGCGCACCTGGTTGAAGTTGATTTCGATGCGGTCGATCATCTGGTTGAATGTTTCGATCAGACGATCGATCTCGTCGCCCGCGCCGCGTACCGGAATGCGCAGGGTGAGGTTCGAGCCGGAAATGCGTTCCGCGGTGCGCGCCACTTCGAGCACGGGCGTGAGAGCGCGACCGGCGAAGATCCACCCCATGATGCACCCGGTCGGGATGATGAGCAGCACCACGATGACGCCTTTGAGCGTGAATTGATTCAGGATGCCCCGCGACGCGGCGAGCGAAGTTCCTATGGCAACATAAAAGCGCTTGTCGGGCGACTGCTCGCCATTGATGTAGCTCGCGCGGATCAGATAAGGCGTGCCGTCAGTGTCGGTCTTGTCTCTCACAACTGCGCCGTTGGTCTGGAGCACTGCGCGCATTTCGTTCGGATTGTTCAGCCCCAGCGATTCGTAGTTGGACGAACCTTCCATCACCTCGCCCGAAGCTTTGCAGCAGATAATGTAGACCTTCTTGACACCGGCGACAGCAATGCTCTCGTCGGGATCGTCGGTATCGTAATGCCAGTTGGGGTGGTAGTCTTTCTGGCCCGGATCGTTGTCGATACGCAGGTATGCCTTGACGACCGCCCAGTTCTCTTCCAGGTCCGCGCGCGCCTGGGCGTCCAGAGAGTTGGAGAGACTCTGGCGGAAGAAGAGCGCGACGCCGGCCAGAAGCAGCGTAAAGACAAGCGTGTAACCCGCCGTCAGCGTGAAGCGGAGACCGCGCGTAATGTTCCGGCGTACGGGCAGATGGGTTCTTCCCTGCTCCCAATTTACACGTTTATTTGAGTTCGGTCATGACGGCGCTGCCACCGCCGCGAACGAGCAGTTCGGTATGCGTGCGGTCGCGGAGGTTGAAGCGGACTTCGCCGTCTTTGTATTCATTCACCGTCTTCTTTCCGTCGGGCGTCGTCGAAGTCAGCGCGGTGGGTTCTTCGTAGACCACCACGACATCTTTGTCGTGGAAATGCATGGGAGTGGGTTCGCCGGGGGTCCAATGGTAACTCCAGACCAGGACCTTATCGGTTTCGTGGAGCTTCACCACATGCGGGCGCGGAAAGGCGGGCGGGTAGCCGGTAGTGTTGGCCAGCGGAGGCACGGCGTGGTCTTTGAGCAAAATCACGATGGCGTGTTCGCCGGCCTTGTCGGGGATCTCGCCCTTCTTGCCGAGCGCGGCCGTGCCTTTGTGCGTGAGCGGCACGGTGACGAAATCGAATTGGGCCGCGGGGAGCGCGGCAGTAGTGTCGAAGACAGTAACGCGTTCGTTGTCGATGATGGGGGCGGCCGCGAAGGCCAGCGGTAAGACCGATAAAAGGAGGACGGTGGATTTCAGCACGCTATGGATTGTACAGCTACACTGGTCACATTGGGTAAGCCTTTGGAAGAAGCGGCGGTACGCATTGCGGCGGGAGATCGCGGCTTCGAGAAGCGCATTCAGCAGCTCGCGGATCGCGTGCATCACCGCTTCCGTTACCACTCGATTCAACTCCCGGATGGCAGCGTCCTGCCCGGCCTGCAGCCCATTGAGCATCTGCGCCGGCGTCTCGATCTCTTCGGGCTGCCCTCGGACCTGCGCGGCAGGCGTGTCCTCGACATCGGCGCCTGGGACGGATGGTTCAGCTTCGAATGTGAACGCCGCGGCGCGGAGGTTGTCGCGGCCGATTGCATTCCGCTCGATACGTTTCTGGAAGCTAAAGAGTTGCTGGGGTCACAGGTCGAGTACCTGACCCTGGACGTGAATGAGCTCTCGGCGCGGCGTCTGGGGAAGTTCGACATCGTGTTGTTCTTCGGCGTGCTTTATCATCTGCGGCACCCGCTGCTGGGCCTCGAGAAGGTGGTGGAACTCTCCACCGATCTGGCGCTGATCGAGTCGTTCGTCATCGAGCGCGAGACCCGGCAGATCCCGGCCGTGATGGAGTTTTACGAACGCACCGAACTGGGCGGCCAGGTGGACAACTGGTGCGGCCCGTCACCGGAAGCGCTGCTCGC
>Ga0182030_10013932_pt1 | contig 15942 bp, 14 predicted proteins | sample 812S3MmetaG_FD_121299 | JGI IMG/M metagenome (GOLD analysis project Ga0182030, IMG submission 121299) | Permafrost microbial communities from Stordalen Mire, Sweden - 812S3M metaG (Illumina Assembly) | ecosystem: Environmental > Terrestrial > Soil > Wetlands > Permafrost | place: Sweden...
CTTAGGTGTCGATGAGTTCGTCATCTGAATTGCAGCGACCGAGGACGCCACCGCCGCAACAATCAGCGCCGCGGCGAATACCGACCAGCGTCGTCGCTGCCGCTGTCGAGCTTCTTTGATAAGCAGATCGATTGATATTTCATCGAGCGCGGACCCACCTCTCGGTATCTCCGCAATCTCAGGGCTCGAATGAGGATTTCTCATGGTACTACCATAACTAGTACCATGAATATTGTCAAAGAGAACTGGATTTGACGTCCCACGGCGAAGTGGCACTTGTCGCCAGAGTATCGTCATGCGATCGCAACCCCGATCACAGACCGGCCTAGTTAGGGTGGATTCCTGGAGACTCGGACGCACCGAACGTACCTTCAAATGGGGAGAGAGTGGCAGAAAAATCACATCAGAAGAGAAATTGCTTCCTTCTCGGAGTCATCATTTCGTCTGCCGCACTCGTGCTCGCGAGTTGCGCTACATCTCAAAACAGTTCGCCGCCGCCGTACAAGGGTACGCCGGCTCCCACCGCGGACATTCCGCCATCGTCGGCGTGCGGGACAAACGGCGACTACGTCACTCAGTCGTTAAACGGAGATTTCACCGCGTGCTTCCGCGTGCCTGACCTAAACAGCTCAACCTTGGTGGCATCACTGCAAGCTGACTTCTTCGGAAGGTCGAAGTCGTATCATCCGCCCACCACCACGATTACTTCGCCCGATGCCGGCAACAGTGTTTCCCTGACGCTGGGTTCCAAGACTGCGAAGCCCGGCCAACTCGTTTCTGTATTCGGGCACTTAAAGCAACCGGCAACAAAAGCGTTGAAGCAGTCGCTGCCCTCACTCTGTTGGGACGGCTGTGAAGACGGTGTCCAAGATCAAGGCATTCAACTTCACTGGTTGTCCGCCACGTTGTTTCGAGCCAAATTCAAGGTTCCCGAAACAGCGTGGCTCGAGCGAAAGTACGGCATTGTTTCCGTTCACCCCCTGATCTCTGGTTCGTATCAGATAGGCATCGAGTGCCTGTTCGAAATCTCCGGTTGCGCCCTGCGACCCGCTGAAGCGAGCGCCACCCTGCAATTGGACGCTCCTACACCCACACGATGCGTAAGCGGAAGACAGTGCGAAACAATGACCTTGAGTTCCACGAGAGCCCAAGTCGGGGACAAGATAATCATGAAGGGTTGGGCACCTTTGGAGTCACTCATCGGTCGCAGCGCTATTAGCTATTCCATCTCCGTAGCGGCCGGTTATCCACATCGCAAGTATCGCAACCTCTCCTACGTGCCACTTTCGGAAAATGGAGGAATCAATATCATCGTGACGCCGAGGGTGTTGCACGTCGTTCCAGGAACCACCTGGGCGGATTTGGGACGGATTTCCACCGTGTCGTCATCGTGGTCGGGTCTTTCTGCCATCACACCTAAGTACAACTCAAACCTCGTTGCCTGGTGTCTGCCGACGGGCCTGGTGGTTACCGGTGGCGTCCGACAGCAGTCGATTCCCACGTCGGGGGTGCCGGCGGCACTGCACGGCACGACGCTCAGCATTTCCGCCAGGATCGGATCGTTCCCTCAATGCTCGACCGTGCTGCTTGATCCGAAATTCGTAAACAGTATCTACGCCGGTTTCGATTCTGCGCAGGGCGGGAGCATTCCTCCCGTCTACACCGCGCCGCTCTACACCACCAACGATGGCGCCTCCTGGCACACTGTTCCCATCCCAAAGGGAATGACGATCGAGGCCTTTGGTGGCTTCACCGTGATCGGCGATCACGTGCTGGCGCTCTTCAATGATGACGTTGATGAAAACCGACAATTCCCTTCGGGCACCCGAAATGGTTACTCGGTCGCCGAAGTTACTTCAAACGGTGGCGCGACCTGGTCGGCGACAACGCAAGGATGCCCGGATGCGGGTCCGTGCATGTCCTTTGGCGCGAATGGAGTGAATTACTGCAACATGAGCGGTTCGTACCAGTCGCTGCTGCTCGGACCTTCGGGTGCCACGCAATCCTCTGGCATTCGCTGGACCAATTCATCCTGGGTCACGTCGGTCAACAGCTGCTTCTCCCAACAGCTGGTCGCCACGTCACGCCACGATCTCCTGCTGCTTGATCCCTCTTCGCAGTACTCGCTGCTTCGATCAACAACCTCGGGCCGGACGTGGTCCTACGTGGCACTGCCCGTGGTGCCGAACATGAATTACGCACCCGATAGTGCGCCCCTGGGAAATTCATTTGCCCTGGCCTCGAACGGCTCGTTGTTCGCGGTGATGCAAGTGCCGGCGACACCGCGCGAGGACCTCTATCGCCTCTACCCGTCGGCAACGTCGTGGTGCCGGGTGCCGGGCGCAATTCCTGCGCTCACGCGCAATGCCACGATCAGCCCACTGCGTGTAGATGGAAACTTTCTGCTCTGGAGCCAGATCAATTATTCCAACAACGGAAAAGAAACGTTGAGCATGCGCGATGTGGCAATCGCAAAATTGATCTGTTGATTAATTTCATCCGCGTCCAAGGTGTGTCGTTGGGCCACATAGATTCGGTGTACTTACTGGCCGCTTTTCTTCGGTTGCCACATTTGCCCGGCCAGCACTATTGCCTCACTTTGCGTCAGGCCGCCGTTGATCTCGCCAAAACCGCCCAACTGGGTATAGGACCTCTGTGATGGTTCGATGATCATTACCGAATAGACCATGCCGTTGGCTACCACCGCAATCTCGCCGTGAAAGTTGCGTCTGGCAATGGCGTCGCACAACAGCGCACCGTGCACGCTGAGTCCATAGTTGACCACCCACTGACCGTTAAGTTGAGTCGAATCGGCGGAACTCACGGACAAGGACGTGAGCAACGTGGGACCAAGCACGTAGCGCACGCTTGAAGTCGTGGCGTTGACGCCCGAGAGCAACACGTTGACACTCGACGTGTTTGAGACATTCGCCGTGTCTGGCACCTCCCTCAGATGGGGGTCTGGAGCAACGTTTTCGAAGTATCCCGTCGAGTTGTTCGGCGACTTATGAATCTGAAGACTTGTCGGCACGATCCGGTACGCGGGCAAACACTGAAGTTTGGCGTTAGACCGCTGCGGTGTGGGCAACGCGCGCACCGCCGGCGCAAAGCACAGCACTTGGCGGAACGAAAACGTCTCCGCGCCGGATGATGCGGATGCCTGTGCAAGAGGAAATCCAACCGCGCTCAACATCAACAGCGATGTCAGCGTCCCACGAGCGAGGCTTCTCTTCACGCGAAAAGGGTAACGTCTCTCGACTCGTCGCTGGCGAACGCGGGCTAAGAAATCCCCGCATATGGTGGGGCTCAGGGTCCCCTTTCAAATTTGGCTAATTAGGCGTAAAGTTGCTGATAGGAGTGCTTGAAGGAGGGGACATGGATGTTGCGTCGTTTGTCGTTTCTATTTTCAACCACGAACTGCCTTTTCGCGTCGAGGCCTACGACGGCAGCGTCGCGGAGCCGACCGTCAATTCTCCAGCCAACGACATCACGCTCAAAATCCTGCGCCGCGAGGCGCTGACCCGGGTACTCACGCACCCCGGCGAACTTGGTCTGGCGCGGGCCTACGTCGCTGGGGATATCGAGGTCGACGGGGACCTGGACCCACTCTTTGACCTTTCCGTTCCGCCCATGAAGCAACTCTTGAAGTTGAACAACCTGCGTTCGCTGCTGTCGGTCGTGGGCGCATCTGCCTTGCGACCAATCGCACCACCAGACATTGAAGCCAAGCAACGCGGCACATTGCACAGTCGCTCGCGCGACAAGCAGGCAATCTCGCACCATTACGACGTCTCCAACCACTTCTACGAGATGGTGCTGGGTCCCTCGATGACCTACTCGTGCGCCGTCTTTAATTCACCCGACGACACGCTTGAGCTGGCCCAGCTACGAAAGGTCGACCTCGTCGCACGCAAGCTGGACTTGAAACCCGGCATGCGACTGCTCGACGTGGGCTGCGGCTGGGGGGCGATGGCGATCCACGCCGCGAAGACCTACGGCGCGTCGGTCGTCGGGGTCACGCTCTCCGAACAGCAACTTCATTACGCCACGGATCAAGCAATTCTGGCGGGAGTGTCGGATCTGGTGGAATTCCGTCTCCAGGACTTTCGTGACGTCAGCGATGGTCCCTTTGATGCGATCAGTTCGATTGGCATGTCCGAACACGTTGGGCGACGCTCCTTGGCGCCCTACACCCAGACGGTCTTCGATCTGTTGCGCCCTGGCGGAAGGTTCCTCAATCACGCCATCGGTCGTCCGGCCTCCTTCGACGCCGATCCAGACCCATCCCGGAGCGAGGAGATGTCACGCCAGGTCCAGATCGCGCTCGGCATGCGCGGACCCTCTAAGAATGGCAGCGCGTTCATTGAGCGATACGTCTTTCCCGACGGAGAGTTGCACGAGGTGGGCACGCTCGTGTCAATGTTCCAAAACCACGGCTTCGAGGTGCGACACCTAGAGAGCCTGCGCGAGCACTACGCACTGACGCTTCGTTACTGGGTCGACAACCTCACCAAACGTTTCGACGAGGCGGCCGAAGAAGTCGGTGTGGAACGCGCCCGGGTGTGGCGACTCTACATGTCCGGTTCGGCGGTCGGCTTTGAGCGCCGGCATCTGGAGATCCATCAAGTGCTCTGCGTGCGACCGCTGGACGGCTCGAGCGGGCTCGAATTGCGACCGGATTTTTCGGCGAGTTTCTAAGACCGCACTCTGCGGTGAGTCGCCGTAGCAGCGTTGCCTATCGTTGAACGGGCGAACCCATGAATTTTTTTCACGGGGTGCTGGCCCTAATGACGGGGTGGGACCAATCAGGCATAATGACCGTATGGCATATATCTCAACAAATCCCACCACCGGTGAAGTAATCCAGCAGTATCCGGGCCACACTCCCCGAGAAGTTGAAAGCGCGGTCGCCGAGGCCGCCAACGCCTTCCAGGAGTGGCGCGCGACATCGTTCAAAGAACGCGCCGACCTCATGAACCACGCGGCCGAACTGCTCGAAGGCGAGTTACTGACGGTCGCCACCCAACTCACCGCCGAGATGGGCAAGACCATTACCGCCGCGAAGGGTGAAGTGACCAAGTGCATCGGCACGATGCGGTACTACGCCGAGCACGCCGAGGCCCTGCTCGCCGACGAGATTATTGAATCTTCGGCATCGCGAAGCGGCATCCGCTACGAGCCGCTGGGCACGGTGCTCGCCATCATGCCCTGGAACTTCGCCATGTGGCAGGCCGTTCGTTTCATCGCGCCATCGATCATGGCGGGCAACTGCGGATTGCTCAAGCACGCGAGCAACGTGCCCGGTACGGCCAAGTACCTGGGTGAACTGTTCGTGCGAGCCGGATTCCCCGTTGGCGTGTTCGCCAACCTCTTCATCGACCACCAAACATTGGCCGACCTCATCGCCGACGACCGCATCGTCGCGGTGACGCTCACCGGTTCTGAAGGCGCGGGAAAAACCGTCGGCCAACTGGCCGGCGCAAATTTGAAGAAGTGCGTACTCGAGCTCGGAGGATCCGACGCATTCATCGTGGCGTCGTCTGCAGACCTGGAGCGCACGATCCCCCTGGCCGTGACGGCCCGGGTACAGAACAACGGCCAGAGTTGCATCGCGGCGAAGCGGTTCATCGTGGTGAAAGAACGGGCCGATGACTTTCTTAAGGGCTTCGTTGAGGCCATGGCCGCCGTCGTTGTTGGTGACCCCATGGACGCGGCGACGGTAATGGGCCCGTTGGTCAGCGCCAGTCAACGAGACGAGATCGACGCCCAGGTCCAGGATTCGGTCGCCAAGGGCGCCACCTTGCACACGGGAGGAAAGAAAACCGACGGACCCGGATTCTTCTACCCGCCGACGGTCCTGTCGAACGTGCCGCGTGATTCGCGCGCCGGCTGCGAGGAACTCTTCGGACCGGTCGCAGTCGTCGAGGTCGTCAACAGCCTCGACGAGGCAATAGAACTGGCCAACGCCACGCCGTGGGGACTCGGCGGGTCCATCTGGGCGACCGATCAGGAAGAGATCGATAAGGCCATCGCGGGCATTGAGGCGGGCATGGTCTTCGCCAACGCCGTCGTGGCGTCGATGCCCGAACTGCCCTTCGGCGGCATCAAGCGTTCCGGTTACGGACGGGAACTCGCTTCACAGGGAATTCGCGAGTTCACCAACATCAAATCGTTCTACGTCTCGTAGAACAAACCGGCCGTCGGCAACTCTCGGGCGCGATACGGGCTCCACTGGGGTGAGGAGCCCGTCGATTGTGCGTCACAAACTACTCATATACTTCGATTTATGACCGCTGTCTTCTGGATTGTTATTGCGCTGTTCTGTTTGGTCGCTGAAGTACACACCAACGCTTTTGTGTCGCTGTTCATAGGCATCGGTGCCTTCTTCTCCTTCATTCTCGCGTTGGCCGGAACTCCTTTTTGGCTCCAAGCGATCATCTGGCTGGGGCTCTCGGGGGCATTCGTGCTATTCCTGAGGCCCTTCGCCGTGCGTCGCTTCCACCACCACCCCTACGAACGCGACATGTCGCGACCGACGAGCAACACCATGACTGACCTTCGTGGCGTGGTCGTGCACACGGTGGGCGACGAACAGCACCCGGGGAAAGTCAAGATCCAGGGTGAGTCCTGGAAGGCCGTGACCGAATGGCCCGAGAGCATCCCCGACGGCGCCATGATCGTGGTGCGCAAGGCTTTCGGCACAACGCTGTGGGTCGATCCGGTCAACCCCTAATCGCCAACGGCTGAGGCCGTCGCAGCACGGCAGGTCCGCAGCGAAACCTATGACGGCGAAACTGGCACGCTGTCCATGACGCTCTTGATTGCCTGAGCGGCACCCAGGAGTGCGGCACTTTCGGCGGGGATGATGAGCTTCGTGTTGGGACTCTCGGCGAACTTCGACAACGTGTCGAGCTGCAAGATCGCGACCAACGTAGGGTCCGGCGCCTGCAGTTTGATCGCGGCGTATACCGAGGCAATGGCTTGGGCGCGGCCCTCGGCTTCGAGGATAAGCGCCTGGCGTTGACCTTCCGCGCGCAGGATGGCCGCCTGCTGGGCACCTTCGGCCTCCTTGATCGCGGCCTGGCGTTGACCATCGGCGACGTTCACGGCCGACTGCTGCTGGCCCTCGGACTCCAGGATCTTCGCGCGCTTCTCTTGGTCGGCCTGCTTCTGCAACGCCATGGCTTGGAGAATCTGCTCCGGCGGCGTGATCTCCAAGACTTCGACTCGGTTGATGCGCACGCCCCACTTGTCAGTTGCCTCTTCCATCTGTGTCTGCAACAGGGTGCTGATCTGCTCGCGCTGGGAGAACGCTTCGTCCAGAGAAATACTGCCAAAGACGGCGCGCACCGACGTACGGGCCAGGTTGTCCACGCTCACTAGGTAGTCGGAGTTCGTAAAGAGGGCCAGTCGCACGTCAACGACCTGGCTGAAGATCGTCGCGTTGACAATGACCGCAACGTTGTCGCGAGTAATCACCTGCTGGCGGTCGCCGGTGCGTGGCGTCTCACGCACGTCGACGATCTTCATGACCTCAATGAAGGGAATGATGAACGTCAGACCCGGATTCTTGATGTCCTTGAACTCACCGAAGCGGGTAATCACCCCGACGAATCCCTGTTGGACTATTCGCACGGCTTTTAATATTCCCGCGATGATGAGAATAATGATGAGGCCCGCAACTGCCTCTAAAACATGGACAACCATTTGGATCTCCTCCAAAACAGCACCGCAGTAACTGCGACCATCAGGAAAACACCTGACATTCGGAGTGTACTGGGTAGGAAAAAAGCCGCTCCGTGCGCCTCACGCTCGGAGTAGTCCCAGTTATAGGGAGCCGCCTAAACCTGTAGAGAGGCCCGAGCCACCTTTTCGACCGCCTCGGTAACGGCGGTCACGACGTTGGGATTAAATACCGTCGGCACGATGTAGTCGGCCGACAACTCACTTTCTTTCACCACGTCGGCAATGGCCCGGCCGGCCGCGATCTCGATCTCTTCGGTGATCTTCGAGGCGCCCACGTTGAGCAGGCCACGGAAGATTCCGGGGAACGCGAGCACATTATTGATCTGATTCGGCTCGTCACTGCGCCCGGTCGCCACGATTGCGGCGTGACGACGGGCCACTATCGGGTCGACTTCGGGATCGGGATTGGCCAACGCGAAGACGATTGACTTAGGAGCGAGCGCCTTCAATTGCTCCTCGGAAACGAGATTGGATCCCGACACGCCGATTAATACGTCAGCTCCCGTCATCGCGTCCGTCAGGTCACCGGTACGCTTGTCCACGTTGGTGTGTGCGGCGAGCCAGCGGCGGTCTTCGTCCAAGCGCGCGTCGTCTTCCTGCAGGATCCCGTTGCGGTTCACGCCGATGATGTCGCCGACGCCTTCGGCGAGCAACAACTTGCTGATGGCGACGCCGGCGGCACCCACACCCAGTACCACGACGCGGATGTCCTTCATCTCTTTGCCCACGACGCGCAGCGCATTGAGCAACGCGGCGTAGACGACGGTCGCCGTCCCGTGCTGATCGTCATGGAACACGGGAATGTCGAGCAGGTCGCGCAGCCTCGCTTCGATCTCGAAGCAACGGGGCGCCGAGATGTCCTCTAGGTTGATGCCGCCGTAGACCGGAGCGATGCACTGGACGATTCGCACAATCTCGTCAACGTCCTGGGTCGCCAGGCACACCGGCCACGCGTCGATATTCGCGAATCGCTTGAAGAGCAGGGCTTTGCCTTCCATCACTGGCAGCGCCGCCTCGGGTCCGATGTTGCCCAGGCCCAGCACCGCCGAACCGTCAGTCACCACGGCGACGGTATTGCGCTTGATGGTCAACTTGCGAGCCAGTGAGGGATCCTTGGCAATGGCCATCGAGATGCGCGCCACGCCGGGCGTGTACGCCATCGACAAATCGTCACGGGTCTTCAGTGCGACCTTGGGCTCGACGGCGATGGTGCCGCCCAAGTGGAGCAGGAACGTGCGGTCACTGATCGCGTACACGTGCGCCCCCTCGACCGCATCCACGGTCGCGCCGAGCACTTCGGCGTGACCTTCATCCGACGCGTTGCACGTCACGTCGATCACCAGTCGACCCTCTATGGGCTCAACGACGTCGAGGGCGGTCACGAGCCCGCCGGCGCCGCTGACGGCGCTCGCGATGGCCGGGATGTCCGATGCGCTGTCGAGCGCGACACGCATGGTTATGGAATAAGAGGCGCTGGGATTACTCATCAGTGATGAACCTTCTTTACTTAATGATTAACAAAACCGAACTTTCACCGACTGTTCACCTTCACAAACGCTCAATGATCGTGCTCTCGATGCTACCGCACACGAGTTATACATCTCGATGGCGCCTACCTTTCCGTAACGTCACTGTCCTGAATTTGAACGTTCGATTTTTCTCGCGTGGTGCTCGTTTTGTCGGTGTATGAAGCACTCGCGACGACGCGCGGTGAGCACCTCGTGAGGTGTCCGCAGCACCGGAATGTGACATGTTTCACATTGGTAGCGCATGCGTTGCACATGAGCAGATTCATCGTGCCCAGTGGCATCTCGTCCAATTACTCGAGTGATTTCAAAATTCCTTGCACCGAGTAGAATTCTCTTTGTATTGAGGCGAGTTTCATTTCGCACCACCAGTTCATTGACCGGCATGACCGACAGCACGCTGAACGATCTTCGCGCTACCGCCCAATTCAACGTACGCCCCTACTGATTGGACTTGCCATGGAACACTCCACAATTCCCCAATGGATCAGCCGTATCCTGCATTGGATCGGCGAGATGACGGCGCGCGCCGGTGTCGCCGCGATCGTCACCATCGTGGTCCTCGTCTTCGCGGTCGTCCTGGCTATCGAGGGTTTTCCTGGACGGTGGTCAGAGGGTTTCTCCACGGCCGCCACGTCAATCACGCTGGTGATGCTGTTCGTAATTCAACACACGCAAAGCCGCCAACAGGTCGCAACGCAACTCAAACTTGACGAATTGATTCGGACATCTCCCGAGGCCGACCCGCTACTCGTGAAGATCGAAAAAGCCAAAGACGAGGAGCTCATCGATCGCGAGGAGAAGCACATTGACCAGCACGAATCCTTGCGGGGGTCCGACTCGGACGATACGGACGACGATGATAACGCAGTGGAACCACATTGCTGAACACCGCAATTACGCACGTGGTTGCGACTAACGAATCAGGATAATCGGCGACGTCGTCTTCGAACTGGTGCCAAGACCACCAGCGACTGATAGGTCACGTAGGCAATCCCCACGTGCATGCACATCAGAAACGCCACCGCCTTGATGGGTTGACCACTGTGCCATATGTAGAGGTCCGGTAGCAGCAGCACGATCGTCGTCGCGATGGCGAGTCGAAAGAAGAGCCACCTCGGTCGCGACGTGATGCGCGCGACGACGGGCCAACCAACGCAGGCAATGATGACCCCGATGACCGTCAACTTCGCGTAGTCCGAAAATCTGAAATGGACGTAGCCAACGGTGGAGGGGAAGAGGTGCGTGGCGATTACCACCAAGAGGGCGTCGACCACGAGCGACAGAACTATGGCGGCGAGGGTCGCTATGGCCACCTCCGTGTTCGACGGTGGACGCGGCGGCTCAAAATCAATGTGCAGAAGTGCAAAGAGTCGCTGGATGCTTCCAGGAAAGATTTGGGGGTCAACGGCCAATGCTCGATGCTCGCTTCGATCGGTTCGGGGGAAACTCCATTTTAGATGGGCCCGCGGGCACCCCTGAACTCATTCAGAGAGCGAGCACAGTTTCTTCGAGGATGGTTCTCAGCTGACGACCCATTTCGCGCGGGTTGCCCTTGATCTCACTGATGGCCTCACCTTCAACTTCAGTATCGTCGCCGGGCTGATAGAGCGACACGCGCATCCCGCCGGCGGCACGCTCCGCGGTGATCACCCAGGGGCGACCGATTTCACCCGAATCTTTGGTAGCCATGATCTGTCCACTTCGCCCCACGCCGATGCTCCATTCGGGCGAGCGCGCCGCGTCAATGATGCGTTGTACTTCATTGCCACTGGAGAAACCGGAAGATTTTGCGATACCGCTCACCCTAGGTCGCCGTAGTGACAGGCCGATCTAGTAGGAGGCGTGTGAACGCCTATGCGTTCATTGATTTCGTGACGGTCGTCACGATGCGTTCGACCGAGGGAATCGCCAAGTCCTCCAGGGCGTCGGCGGCCGGCAGCGGAATGTGTGGCGTGGTGATGCGCACAATCGGACCGTCGAGATCGTAAAAGATCTCCTCGCTCACGATGGACGCCAGTTCGCCACCCCAGCCGCAGAGCCGCGGGTTCTCCTCGACGGTGAACAGTCGGCCCGTCGCGCCCACTTCACGCAGAATCGTCGACGTGTCGAGCGGTACCAGGGAGCGCACGTCCACGACCGTGCAGTCAATGCCACTACCGGCGAGTTCTTCGGCCGCGTCCAGCGCCTTGGGCACCATGGCACCGAGTGCCACCAGGGTCGCGTCGCCACCCTTTCGCAGCACCTTGGCCGAACCCAGCGTGTCGAGGATCTCGCCGTCGGGCACGTCCATTTTCGTCGAGTAGAGGACCTTCGCTTCGAGGAACACCACGGGGTCGTCGTCGCGGATCGAGGCGGCCATGAGCCCAATGACGTCGAGCGCGTTCGAGGGCACCACGACTTTGAGACCAGGAATCATCATCGCCCAGTTCTCCACACTCTGGGAGTGCTGCGCGCCGAAGCGCAAGCCGCCGCCATTGCCCGACCTGATGACGAGAGGAAACGACATCTGTCCGTTCGTCATGTAACGGCTCTTGGCAATCTCGTTGGCGAGGATGTCCCAGCACACGGCAAAGAAGTCCGAGAACATGATCTCGGCGATCGGGCGCAATCCCGTCATCGCGGCACCCATGGCGGCGCCCAGGATCGCCTGCTCGCTGATGGGCGTGTCGCGCACGCGCACGCCACCGAACTCCTCGAGCAGCCCTACCGTGCCCTTAAAGACACCTCCGGCCGCGCCAACGTCCTCGCCCAAGAACACCACCGATTCGTCGCGTCGCATTTCCTGCGCGATGCCGCGAGCGATTGCTTCACGAAATGTCAATTGCGCCATGAGGATCCTCCATCTGCCCACACGTCCTTCATCAATAAGTCGTCGCCGGGAATGCCACCGGCCTTCGCCTCCTCGGTGGCGACGTCAACTTGCGCCGCCACGTCGGCTTCAATGGCCGCGAGTTGCTCCTCGCTGGCACCCTCGTCGAGCAGGCGAGCGCGATAGCGCGGGATCGGGTCCTTCGCGAGCCACTCGGCGACCTCGTCGTCGGGCCGGTACTTGGCCGGGTCCGCTCGCGAGTGACCGCCGTGACGATACGTCATGGCTTCGATCATGCTGGGCCCCTCGCCCGCGCGCGCGCGAGCGAGCGCGGTCGAGGCCACGTCGTAGATTGCGTCGGCGTCGTTGCCGTCAACGACGATACGCTCGAGACCGTACGCTACGGCTCGGTCGGCCGCGGGGTGCTCGACCGACGTCACTTCCGTCGTGCGCGTGTACTCCATCCAGAGATTGTTCTCACAGACGAACACCACCGGCAGTTTCCAGATGGCGGCGAAGTTGAGGGCCTCGTGAAACGAGCCAATATTGGTCGAGCCGTCGCCGAAGAAGCAGACCGCGACTTGATCGGTGCCGCGATACTGCGCGCTCCACGCGGCGCCGCAGGCAATCGGCAGGTGCGCGCCGATGATGGCGTAACTGCCCATCACGCCGTGCTCCACGCTGGTGAGGTGCATGGAGCCACCCTTGCCGGCCATCAGACCGTTGCTGCGGCCCAAAAGTTCGGCGAGCACGGGCGTCATAGGCACGCCACGCGCCAGGGTGTGCGCGTGGCCACGGTAGGTCGCAAACGTCCAGTCGTCCTTCTTCATCGCCGTGGCGAAGCCCGCCGCGATGGCCTCCTGGCCGAGTGAGAGGTGGCTGGTGCCCTTCACCAAGTTCTCTAAGAACATGTCGTAGGCGCGCGTCTCAAACGCCCGCAGCGCGACCTGGCTGCGATACATATCGAGCTTGGTCGCCATCTCAGTGGGACCGGAATGAACAGTCGTAGTGGCCATGGGTTTTCTCCTAGTACTTATTGGCGATCATGAGCTCTTGCGCAGGGAACCGCGTGAGGATGGCAGAACCATCCTTGGTGATGACGATCTCTTCTTCAATGCGCGCCGCCGACACGCCGTCGGTGGCGGGACAGTAGGTCTCTAACGCAAACACCATGCCGACTTGGAGCTCGATGGGATCGACCAGACTGTTCAGTCGACTGATGACGGGCCGTTCGTGCAGACCCAGCCCGAGCCCGTGACCGAACTGCAATCCGAAGGCCGCCATCTCGTTGGCAAAACCAAAGTCGGTCGCGGCCGGCCAGGACTTGGCAATCACGTCGGTGCCCACCCCGGGCGCGATCAGGTCAATGGCCTTATCCATCCACTCCCTCGCCTGCGTGTAGGCGTCGCGCTGGGGCGCGGTGGAGCTGCCCACGCCCAGGGTGCGGTAATAACAGGTCCGGTACCCGTTGAATGAATGGATGATGTCGAAGAAGGCTTGGTCTCCGGGACGGATGATGCGGTCGGTGAAGTTGTGCGGGTGAGGATTGCACCGCTCCCCCGAGACCGCGTTAATCGCCTCGACCTGGTCTGATCCCATCTCGTAGAGTCGCTTGTTGGCGAGCGCCACGATCTCATTTTCGCGAACCCCCGGTTTCAAGGCTTCGAAGATGTCCTGATACACGCCGTCGACCATGGCGGCCGCCTGAGAGAGCAGCATTATTTCGTCCTGGGATTTTATTTGGCGCGCGTCGAGCATCGTCTGCTGGGCGTCGCGGATATCGATGCCGGCCGCTTGCATTTCGAAGAGGAAAGGCAGTTCAACAATGTCGATGCCAATGGGCTGACCCGCGACACCGTGGTCGGTGAGGATTGAGACAATCTCCTTGACCGCCGACGCGAAGAGACCGGCCCGCGGGGCAATCGCCCCGCGCAGTCCCAGCATCCCGGCGCGGCAGTTCTCGGGCTCCAGCCAGGGCGCGAACAGTTGATGGTGGCGCGCCGCAGAACCAAAGTCCCAGACAATTGGCTCGTGGTCTCGTGTGAGCAGGCAGTACCGCGACATCTTGTCGCCCAGTGCGCCACCGATCCAGGTGCTCGAGACGTATCGAATGTTATAGAAGTCAAAGAGCAGCAGCGCGCCGAACTCACTGGCGTCGAGGGCCTTGCGGGCTCGGTCCAGTCGGTAACTGCGCAGTCGATCGAAGTCAACGCGGGATTCAAAGTCGACCCCCATGTGGCCGGGGGTAATCATGGTGGGCCCAAATCCTTCTCTCATACCTGTCCTCCACTTAGTCCGTCGTCTATCGAGAGTTCCTCTGACTCCAAGGTGATGCCCGAGCTGCGCGCCTGCTCTAAGAGCAACACCGCGAAATCATCCTTGATGTAGCCCGCGCCAATCGCACTCACGACCAACTCGGTGCACAGCGCCGAGACCGGCATCGAGACGCTCATCTTCTTGGCGGCGGCCATGCCTAGGTCAAAATCCTTGCGCAGCAAGACCGGGGTGAAAGTGGGCGTGAAATCCAGATTCACGAAGGCCGGCGTCTTGTAACGCGTAAACGTGGACCCGAGCACCGAGTCATTAAGGAACGCCAGGAAGTCGCTGCGCTTGATGCCGCCGCGTTCGGCGAGCACGACGATTTCGGCCATTGCCTGGGTGACGACGCCCAGGAACATGTTGTGACAGATCTTGACCAGGCGCGCGACTTCGTCGTCGCCGACGTAGGTGACGCCCTGGCCGAGTTGATCGAAATACGGGTGCACGACGTCGAAGGCCTCGCGGGTGCCTGACACCGCGAGCGTCAACTGGCCCGCGGCGACCACCTTGGGATTACCACTCACCGGCGCCGCCAAGAAGCTGGCCCCGCGTTCGGCACACGCCAGGCGCACCAGCGCGGAGACTTCGCTCGACACGGTCGAGCAGTCGACCACAATCTTGGGCGCGTGGTCGGGGTCGGCGAGCACACCGAGCGGGCCGCTCGTCACGTCCTCGAGGTCGGAGTTCGCCGAGACCATGATAAATACCACGTCGCACGTGGCGAGGTCGCGAGGGTTGTCAGCCACGGTGGCGCCAAGTTCGCCGAGGATGTCGGACTTGGCCCTCGTGCGGTTGGTCACGGTCACGTCGTTGCCGGCCGCGACCAAACGAGTGGCCATGGCCGTTCCCATTCGCCCGCAGCCAATCCAGCCAATCCGCAATTGGTGTTTGCTCATATACCCATCCTTCTTGACTCTGACGCACGTTTCACGGCGTACTGGAACTTTCCTCGATGTTGCCGCCGAGATAGAGCGCGCCGATTTCGGGGTTGTTGAGCACATCGTGCCCGGAGCCCGATAGGCGAACTTGCCCGTTCTCCAACACCACCGCGAAGCTGCTCATGCGCAGGGCCTGGCGGGCGTTCTGCTCGACGAGCAGTACGGTGCGCCCCGCGCTGGTCATCATCTTGATGGTGTTGAACATCGAGCGCAACGTCTTTGGGTCAAGCCCCATCGATGGTTCATCCAGCACCACCAACTCAGGCTCCAACATCAGGCAACGCGCGAACTCCACGAGGCGTTGTTGACCGCCGGACAGACTGCCCGCTCTATCCTTCGCGCGCTCGGCAACGATCGGGAAGAGTTCTCGGACGTGATCCATACGCTTGTTGATCACCTTACGGTCCTTGACCAAGAAGGCACCGAGCTCGACGTTCAGTTGCACGGACATCTCACGAAAGAGGCTGTGATTCTGCGGCACCTGGACAATGCCCAACCGCAAGATCTGGCGCGGGCTTAAGCCCACCAGTGACTGGCCCTTGAACGTGATCTCACCCAGGCGCGGACGCAGCAGCCCACTGACGGTTTTGAGCAGCGTGGA
>Ga0182030_10013936_pt1 | contig 15939 bp, 10 predicted proteins | sample 812S3MmetaG_FD_121299 | JGI IMG/M metagenome (GOLD analysis project Ga0182030, IMG submission 121299) | Permafrost microbial communities from Stordalen Mire, Sweden - 812S3M metaG (Illumina Assembly) | ecosystem: Environmental > Terrestrial > Soil > Wetlands > Permafrost | place: Sweden...
AAACCAGTGGCGCCGGTCAATGGTTGGTGCTGCTCGGCACGGGTGCTAAAGCGCTGCCAATCCGCCTTCTGCCACCCGCAATTCCGCACCCGCGCCGCTCGCGCCAACTCGATCCACGGGTGCAACACCGCAAACTCTTCCTCTGCGCCGCCGTACAACCGCGCGATGAGATACGTCCGTCGGAGCAGACCCCGCACGATCTCCTCAAACGAGGGGGCCGTATTCCATTGGCCGTCCGTCTTTAGTCGCAGGGGATAGCGAAACTCCAGCCGCGCCCGGCTTACCCGGCCGCGCAGCACCGTCGGCCTCCACAGCGGGATGGTGGACGGCAGAGACGCTCCCGGCCATAGTGTTTCACCGGTCAATGGGCTGCTCAGTCTCTCGATGCGGAAAGGGCCGCCGTAGCTGCCATCGATGCCCATGCGGTGGATGCTCTCCGCCACGCCCATCACGCCCTCGATGGCAAAGCCGAACAGCACGATGTCGAAGCTGAACCGCTGGCCCGGCTCAAGTTGCTCGCCCAGATCGTGCGGCACTCGCAGCGAGTAAGGATGCGGCGCGTTCGGGTATTTTCGCAGCAGAGGGAAGCGGTCCGCCGCCACTGGCGTTTCAAAAATGGTCGAATACTGGCACTTCAGCCGTTCCGCACAGCCCTCACACTCGCTCAGGCCAGTTGTACAGTGCAAACGCCGCAGCGCCGTGCCGAATCCGCCGCGCAGCTTTGACCCCGGCCATCCAGGCGCATGCCACGCACCCGTGGTCTGCAAATGAAATCGCACGGGCGCCATTTGGAGCGCCCCAAGCACAGGCAGGGATTCCATCGATCCCTGAGTATATCGCGGCTGCGCGCCCCCTCCGGACGCATATTCAAGCGTCCCAAACGCATTTCGATTGCACTCGGGCAGCAGATGAATCCACCCGCGCGATCCCGCCGCTGCCTACCTTGCCCCAAAACCCTAGTTCGTCAGGATTGTCGGGCCGCCTCAAACTTCAAGTTCGACCGGATGCAGATCAGGTCTCAATTCCTTGTTCGTCAGGATTGTCGGGCTGCCTCGTTCAAGTGACATTTGACGCGCTTCCGGCAGAAAGTCTCAATTCCTTGTTCGTCAGGATTGTCGGGCTGCCGAGGCCGACGGTGGAGATGTTGCTCGCTCTCGCCAGAAGTCTCAATTCCTTGTTCGTCAGGATTGTCGGGCTGCCTCGGGGCCAGCGTCTGGGACAGCGTCGGGGACAGGTCTCAATTCCTTGTTCGTCAGGATTGTCGGGCTGCCCCGTCGGGGCACTCGTTGCCTTTACGGCTGTGGCAAAAAAGGTCTCAATTCCTTGTTCGTCAGGATTGTCGGGCTGCCCTGAATGATTTGTTTGGGATGGCGATTGAAACCGTGTCTCAATTCCTTGTTCGTCAGGATTGTCGGGCTGCCGGGTAGCGGCTCCTGCGTCGCTGTTCACTGCTGCGTCTCAATTCCTTGTTCGTCAGGATTGTCGGGCTGCCACAATCACCACCCAGGGAATGGAACGTTCGTTGAGAGTCTCAATTCCTTGTTCGTCAGGATTGTCGGGCTGCCGGGAACATTCTTCTACGACTTTGGTGTCGGCCAGAAAGTCTCAATTCCTTGTTCGTCAGGATTGTCGGGCTGCCTTGAAGAAGTTTGCGGGAACGGTAGTGCTCAACATCGTCTCAATTCCTTGTTCGTCAGGATTGTCGGGCTGCCTCGCGGCTACCGTGGCCGAGTTGAGCAACAAGAAGTCTCAATTCCTTGTTCGTCAGGATTGTCGGGCTGCCCCCATGACATTGCTATGGCTCTCAGCCTGAGAAGTCTCAATTCCTTGTTCGTCAGGATTGTCGGGCTGCCGTAATTGAGGCTGCGAAAAAGTACACTCGAGAAGTCTCAATTCCTTGTTCGTCAGGATTGTCGGGCTGCCTTGCGGGAATGAAGGACGGTGGGTATATTTCAGAGTCTCAATTCCTTGTTCGTCAGGATTGTCGGGCTGCCCATTATCGTTTGCAGGGTGGGGTCGCTCCCCTTTGTCTCAATTCCTTGTTCGTCAGGATTGTCGGGCTGCCTGCCACCCTTCCAAGTCATTGCAGCAGCGAGCCGTAGAGACCGCTTTCCCGTAACCCCAGCTCTTCCTCAGCCACTGTACCGCTGAATGGGTCTTTCGACAAGGCTTTTCTGTCCGCAAGTTCTTGATTCCGCGCATCTCCGAAACCTGTGCCGCATTTCTCGACTTTCGACCAACGACGCCAACCGATTGGCGCACCAGCACTTGGAGCCGAAATCCACCCACGGCGCTCAAATCACCTCCACTGCCCCCGGTTTTTCGCTCTTGTTTCGCCCTAGCACTCGCGTCTGCGGCGCGCAACTGGCACATAACCGATAGAGCCGGATCGAGTCGATCTGTTCTTCAATCAAGCCAGTTAGCCGGCGTTCCAAGGTCAAACGTACAGCGTCGTCCAGATCGCATTCAAAAACGCTGCGCTGCACCGAGTAGCCGTAGTCCTTCAAGGTTTCGTGGACCCGGCGTCGTTCGTTGTCGCCCGTGATGTCGTAGGAGACGAGCCAGAGCATGAGTCCTCCTCCTTCGATTGGTTCCCGCGGTAGGGCGAGAAAGCGGATTTTCCACTGAGCCAGCTCAGGAAACTGGCCACTTGGGCACGCATCGCCTCGCGCAGCCCCGATGGGGCTGCCGGCTGGGGCTTGCCCATCCAATCCTCATACTCATCAAAGTACTTGTGCAACGCGTCCGGTAGCAGCGTGACCGATGCGGTCTGCCCCGGACGATGGGCGAAATCCGGGGCCTGCAGCATCTGCAGATTCAGCAGCCGCAGCGTCAGACGGTCGGCCGCGGGGGCGCGAAATGGCTCCATCAGGTCCAAGGCCAGAGAAGGGCGGCCTGCTTGGGGCCGGTGCAGGAAACCCAGTTCGGCGTCCAGCCCCTCGGTTTCGAGCAGCGATTCAATCTCGTGGCAAACCAGGGTGTAGCCCAGGCTGAGCAATGCGTTGATCGGATCGGGCGGCGGATGCATCCGGCGCCCCTGCCAGGCGAAGCCGGAGCGGTTCAAAACTGGAAAGGCCCGGAAATAAGCGGCCGCTCCCGATCCCTCGGCGCCGAGAAGTTGTTCCGCGCTTGCCGCCACAGTTGCGGCGGCAAGGGCGTCATCCAGCTCCGTCCGCGCCCGATCCAGCCGATCTTCGGGGTAGTTGCTCAAGTGATCTTCAATGACTTGGCGCGAGTTTTCCAGTTTGGCATGCACTAACTGCCGGGCCAGAGCAAGGGTCCGGTCCACGTCGCGCAGGTTTTCGAACTGAGCCACACGCCGCTCCAGACCGGTACGCGCCGCAGGCTGCACCCGGCCTACCAAGCGGCAGGTTTGGGTGAAGTAGGCAACGGGAATCCGCGCATCGAGTAGCGCGATCAGCGCCTGGGTCGTCACCTGGACGCGGCCAAAGACGGCGACCCGGTCAACCTCCCGAAGGGGCACCTCGAGCCGTTTCTGACCGTCCTTCTCTACGAGCAGACGGCTACCCCTCAGATGGACGCACGCACCTTGCTCGCGGACATACAGCGCAGTCACGGCGGCTCCTGGGCAGGCCCTGGGCTTATCAAGCAAGTGAAGCGCAACATCATTTTAGGTCAGACTGACCGCCGACCCGAGCAATTCCTTGTTCGTCAGGAGTGTCGTCCCGCCGAATCTATACTCCATGCCTGCTGGGACACACTCGTCTCAATTCCTTGTTCGTCAGGATTGTCGTCCCGCCTGTCAACGGCGTCACACAAGTTACCGCCGATCCGTCTCAATTCCTTGTTCGTCAGGATTGTCGTCCCGCCTCGCCGATGACGTGGAGTGATGGCGCAAGCGTCTGGCGTCTCAATTCCTTGTTCGTCAGGATTGTCGTCCCGCCAAGATCGAGGCTGAAGGTATCAGGAACTTCCAACAGGTCTCAATTCCTTGTTCGTCAGGATTGTCGTCCCGCCCATCGGGGCTGTCATCAATGGATACGTGTTGAGAGTCTCAATTCCTTGTTCGTCAGGATTGTCGTCCCGCCACGAAAACCACGGAATCGCCGTCGGATTCGCAGAAGTCTCAATTCCTTGTTCGTCAGGATTGTCGTCCCGCCCATGAATTAGGGCGAATTCTCGCCGCGCTGTACAGAGTCTCAATTCCTTGTTCGTCAGGATTGTCGTCCCGCCTCCCGAATTCCGGGGCTCGGTGGAGTCTACGCTGAAAGAGTCTCAATTCCTTGTTCGTCAGGATTGTCGTCCCGCCTTTTCAAGCACCACGTAACTGCCTTTAGGTACAAGTCTCAATTCCTTGTTCGTCAGGATTGTCGTCCCGCCCGAGGTTGTAAAGATCTCGTACGTGAACGCCGCAGGTCTCAATTCCTTGTTCGTCAGGATTGTCGTCCCGCCTGCCACCCCTGCAACTGATTGCTGCAGTGGGACCAAGAGACGATGTTTGCGTAACCCCAGGGTTTTCCATCAAAACTCTACCTTGATTTTGCGACTCCAGCAAGCGGTTTCTCATGCCAAATGATTGATTCTTCGGTATCGCCGTAACCACTGCTGGATTCCCGGACAAATTGGGTTCGACCCCAGGTGATTGACGGCTCAGGAGTTGTGGCAAAAAATCGATCCTTTCTCCATCGATTCGCCGTTACCAGGCCCGATAGTGACGCAGCGGGCGGCGCTCTGACTGGGGCCAGAAGTGTTCGGGCAGGGGCGGCGCGCTGGCCAGCACCTTTCGCTGAAGCTTCGAGCCGGGAAGGGGCTGAAGCAGTAAGTCGTTCAGGAAATAGACGCCCAGGAAGCGCAGTCCGTCGCCGCCTCGCAGGATTCTGGTCTTGCCAGGGTGTAGGTGTAGTTGCAGGCGCTCCAGGGTCTGGGCGGCGACCTCCTCGGCCTGTTCGGCTTCTTTGCGGCTGCGGGTCAGCACGACGAAATCGTCCGCATAGCGCACCATGCGCAGGCCGGCATGTTCAACGGCTTCATCCAGTTCGTCCAGAAACAGGTTAGCCAGCAGGGGCGAAAGCGTCATGCCTTGCGGCAGTCCCAGGCCGGGGCGGCGCAGTTCGGCTCCATCCCAGCGCAGGTGATCGAGCCACAACGTAGTCAAACGCAGAAGGAGTTCGTCAGCCACAAAAGGCCGCAGCCGATCGAGTACGAGCGTATGGTTCACGTTGTCGAAGAAGCCTTCGATATCGGCGTCGAGTACCCAGCGGTAGCCCTCGTGGAACAGGGCATGGACGCGCTCGACGGCCTGACGCACGCCGCGTCCCCGGCGGTAGGCGAAGCTCGAGTCCTCCCACTCCGGCTCCAGGAGCCGGTCAAGCGTCGCCGCGGCTGCGGTTTGCAGGACTCTGTCGCGGACTGCCGGAACGCACAGGATGCGGCGTTCGAGCGAACCCGGGGTCTTCTCGATGGCGACCTCGCGCAGGGGCCACGCGACATAGCTCTCCGCGAGCACTTCATCGGCGAGTTGATCGAGAGCGCCAGGGCAGATCCCCTGGAAGCCGGCGAGGGTGACGCCATCGCAGCCCGCGCAACCGCGGTTTTCGCGCACCCGAGCGTGGGCGCTCGAAAGTGCCCGGGGCGTGAGCCAGGGCGGTGTAGCGGTCACCATGGGTAAGGCTCAGCTCTCGAGAGTGGGCAGGCCCGCAGGGCCGATAGGCTGGAGCGGATCGGGGTGCTTGAACCACTCGAAGAGTTCAGACTCGGCGTAGGCGCTCTGGTGTGCGCCAGTGCTGAAGGGATAGCACACGGGTAGCACGGGCTGGGTCTCGCCGATGCGTTCCAGCGCCGTGATCGCCGCGCCGAAACGAGCTTGCAGCGACTGGCGGACGGTGGAGCGGAGCGTTTCCGGACGATTCTGCTCGGGCAAATCGGCGGCGACCGCATTCCACATTCTTTGGTACCGGTTGAGATTGGTATGTGCGGCGAAGTCGGGTGTACAGTCTGCGCTTAACCAGCGTTCGTGATAACGGACGCCGGCGAGGTAGTCGGCGGCCGTGTAGCGGCGCTCGCGATCCACCAGGAACAGGCCGGCAACGTTAATAGACACCTTGCCGAGGCCGATGGGTTTGCCCATGCCCAGCTTGTGATGGAAGGCCGGGGTGGGACGGAGGGCATAGAGTAGCACTCCAAGCTCGAAGGCACTCAGATTGTCGAAATCGATGTGGAACCAGAAATTAGTGCCCTGGCGGACGGGCGTGACGCGAGCGTGCTGCATCATGGTATGGCCCAGGGCCTGCCGGTCGGGGTCCATTCTCCAGCTCGGCTGGGCCGGGAATCCAGGCGTGCCCGGAGCTTGCCGGTGCAGGTACATTTTGCGGCCTTGCGGAGCGTGGCTGGATGGATTGAGGTTCGATTTTCCAATCGCGACATTCGCCTGACCATTGCGAGGTTTGAAATACAGCGCGGGGCAAGGCAGTTTTGGCGAGTCGAGAATGCGAAGGGTCACTTCGGGCAGGAAGTAACCCCCTTGCGGAGGGGCCTCCGCCAACGCGGCAGAGAAGCGGATTCGCGAGGCGAGCGCCAGACCTCCGCCATCGGCACGGCCCTTGCCCTTGGGATTATTCTCGACGAAGCCGAACATCTGTTCGGCCAAAGTCAGTCGGGTGCGTCCTTTGTGGAATGGGAGGAGTTCACGGTCGATCTGCGAGAAGAAGTCGAAGGAGCGGTAGGCCTTGACCGGCAACCCGCCAACCCGCTGTTCCACGCGATTACGCCAGATAGAGGACAAAGAAAGTTCGCTGACCTCTTCCCCATTGGCACTAATGTCGAAGAATACGAGATCGCCCGGCTTCAGGCGGATGCGTCGCTCGTGTAAGTCCTCGATCGCGTCGCGGTTGCCGCGGGTATTGCGAGGCTCATATGGAAGCGCGGGCTTGGGGAATTCGGAGGCGTCGCTGCGCTCGTCGGCGAGTTCGTGGAATTTGTCCCAAACAACCTTGGGGACAGGTGCGGCGCGCCAGGATTCCATCTCCTCGTTATAGGGAATGAACACCTCGTGTTTTTTCCCAGTTGGGATTGAGCTTTCCCTGTTGCCCCAGCATCCGAGGACTCGCAAGACCCCCTTCGTGTAGAACGCTTCCTGGTGGTGTCGGACCACCCACTCCCACTCAACAGGAGTCACTTGCCCTGGTGGAACAAATGGGTCCGGCGGCGCAATGGCGATGCCTCTAGCCTGCTCGCCAAGGAGAGTTTCCATTCTTCCCGCCAGTCGCCGATAGTGTGATTCGCGAACGGGGAGCGTCTTCTGGTCATGAGTGATCGTCCAGACTGGCCTGATGGGATCCAGTCGAAGCCCCCAGAATTGAGCTACACCGGGTGAGAACTGGGTTCGGTAGGCTTGATCAGTATGCGACGAGAAGCCGAATCCATCATTCAGAATGTTGAGGTTGCCGGGCGGGTGCTCCCTCGTCGGGTCGGCCCGATACCCGATATAGACCTTCATGTTTGGCCGAGGGAACCAATTGCCAAATCGGGCCGGCAATTCTGCTGCCTGGCCTGGGTGCAGCGGTCCAAGATTTGGGACCGACATCGGTCGCACGCCATAACCGGATCCGCTGCCTGGCATCTCGGCGATCATCCCGATTGCGCTAATCGATTGCGTCATCTGCTTGCGGTAGGAGTAGGATCGGTCGGTGAGCACGCGGAGGCTGGAGTTGGTAGCAGCTTCGGCGATTGTACTCACTAAACCGCGCAGCGAAGTTGCGGGGATTGCGGGCGCATCGCCAACCATGAAAGGGTGAACCTTGCCTGCCAACTCGCGGGCGGGTTGTTCGCGGAGTCCACCGACGACGAGAGGATCGACCGCCTCCAACCGGCAAACAATGCGCCCGGAGAAACACTCGCCTTGGCCGTTGGCGGGAGAAGCATAGATCGAGTGGTCGAGCCGGCCGAGTTCAGCGGGCCACTGCGCCTCACTGTTGACAATGTAAAGTGAGAGGTCCTCTGCGACGTTGTTCCCGCGTGGAAGCGTGGGCACGAAGTGGTAAGGATTGTGGAATGGCATCGGTTGGATCTCCTTTAACCGGCATGGGCAGCGGCAAATTGGTTGCCGTGTTCAACTACAGTCGTGCACCAGGCACTGAGAGTTTCCGTGGCAGCAGGGGGCGGGACATCGACGGCGAGGAGTTTGAAGACAGCTCGCACTTCAGGGGTCCCGCCAGTGACAGTGAATTCTTCGATAGAGGCCGTGCCGTAGCCTTTGGAGGCTCCGTAGCCGACGGCGATGTCGCCTTCGTGCAAGTCACGCAGCGCGAAGGCGAGCAGGGCGAGCGAGCTTTCACCATTCTCCGCAAGCCTCAGACGACCCAGGTCCACAGTGATGCGACCCTCTAGTTTCGGCCGCCACGCGAAGGCGACCTTGAACTTGGCCGACTCGGCACCGCCTCCGGTAAACCGGTCGATGGCAATCATCTCCTGTGGGGACTGTGGTTCTGCCGCGCCCCCTGGTCTCGCTGGTCGCGGGGGCTCAGGGCCGGTGAAGTCATCGATGCGCACGGTCGTGGCCCACCCAGCCCAGCCAAATAGCCGCGCGACAGGATCGAGAAGCCCGAGATCAATTTTGAGTTTCTTGGCGTCCTCAAAGATCGGGCCTCCGGGAAGCTTAGGCTGGTCGGCGGGCCACGCGGCAAGGCGGTTGGCGCACATTGTGCGTAGGATCCGTTCACACTGCGAGCGCAGAACGCCGCGCATAGAAGTCGCCGGCAGCCGGTACTCTCCGGGATTGCCGGCAACCCGCATCGGCTCCAGGTTGTTCCTGCCTTCGGAGGCCCGGCCAGCGCGGGTGTGGTCGTTCACGCCGAAGGGACCGTCCAGAGCGAGGGTGAATTCTAATACCAGCCGGTTGACGTCGCCGGCTGCGGCATGCTGTGCCGCTTCAGTGGCGGCTTCGGCCCATGCGGCGAAGTCCCCCCGGGCCACTGCAGCCTGGTAGGGGTTTGGGAAACTCCCAAGATTCGTCCGCCAATTGGCCAGCGCCTCTTCGAGATGGTCTTGGGTGAACTGCCGAAGCGCCGTCAGGTGCCACTGCACGAGTCCCCATCCGCTTGCACCGCCCGCACCGAGCGTTGGCCGATCAACATCACCAGTGCTTAGCGCAGCTAGGCCCTTCAACAGAAAACGCACTTCCTCTTCCGTCAGGATGCCGCGGATCTCAACTTCGAATTCACGGTCTGTCGGGACATACTCGGCGTGAACCAGCTTCTCGTCGCTGGCTGTGCGGGTCCGGCGGTCAATGGCCACATTAACTGCAACCTGCGTGGTGCGATCCGCTGACTGGTACGGTTCGGCTTGAAGCGCGATGGCGGGCGGCTTCATGAAGGCATCGAGGAACTCAACCTTGGCCCCTTCCCCCTCCGCATTGTGGTCTGGAGTGGCTTCCTTCTGGAATCCGAATGACTCGAGGAATGACTTTCTTTCGATCCCGGACACATGATTCTCCAGCCAGGCGCGGACGACGCCCTTCAGGGCGGAAGCCAGGATGACAGGCACGCGAGTGGGCTCGCCGCTAGGTTCAGCAGGTGCACGCAGACCCATGACGACCGGGGCGACCTCGATTTCGTGCCGATTCCCGCCGGCGTCTTCTCGCGAGAAGCCGAACATGGAGGAGGGGACGGTTGCTCCGTCCCCAATATGAAGGGGCGTCTCCGTAGTGAGAGTGCCCTCGATCACCCAACGGGTTGCTAACATACGGTCACCTCCTCGTATTGGCCCGGCGCCGGGGCGACGATGCCGTGTGCCGGGTTGACCACGACTTCGCCGTAGCCGTTCTCACGGAGATATGGGCAACGGCGCCAGTGATCACCGCTGAGTTCCGCACCTGCGTACCGCTTTTTGGCCCAGGTCGGCAGGGATAGGCCGGATTGAAGCCACTCGCCGATCTTGTTCTGGGCCGTCGTATCCATACCAGGATTGGCACGCAGAACGAACACGCTCCCTGCGTCAGTGAGTAGCCAAGGCTGGTATTCCGCCTTTTCTCCCTGGAAGCGCTTGTGCAGATAGTAGCCGCCGGCCAGGGACTCGGTGGCGAGGTAACGAACCAGATCGAGCGAGCCGCCAGAAAGTCCATCCCAGGCGACCCGATACTGCTGTTCAAGACGCTCCTGACCCGTATAGTTCCATGACCCTGGATTGGACATGGCGGCGGGATCGGCCAACAGCGCGGGTGTTTGGAGTACGATCGTCCACAGGCCGTTGACTGGCGTGGACTGCGAGTTCACGAGTGGTTCGGGCTGCCCGTCGGACTGCCAGATCCATGCAACCCTAGCCTTGGTTTTTCCTAGACCGTGCAGTGCTGTGGAGAGCATTGCAGCAAGTTCTGTCCGCACGGCATCCCGAACTGTGGGTTCCATTATCAACGACAGATCGATGAAACCGTGCCAGCGGATTCCATCATTCGGCACGATGTTCTCGATGGCGAACAGCGCCTCGTCCTTAGCGCGGCGCCGGTCGTGGTCGTGCGCATTGCGGACACGTAGCTCGCGATTCAAGCTCGCGAGAGCAAAGTGCTTGGTTGCTAAATCCCAGGCCTTCGATTTCCAATCGATCCGGAAGGCGGGCGCCTCGCCGTGGATTAACACCGGATTGTCGAAGGCAGCAACGTCGTACAGGGCGATGTCATCGTGGGAATCCGGCGCGCTCACGATGCTCAGCGGAATGGGCATGGGGCGCTTCTGCGTCTCAGACGGAAAGGCGTGCGCGATCCGCACCAAGTGTAGATTGGCGTTGAGCTCCGGGCTGGCCGAGCGTGCGATAGCGCCCTTCAGTGCACCGCCGGGAATGAACTCTTCAGACTCGAACAGATTCCCGGCAATCCTGCGTTTACCGATGCACAGCGCGTCGAGCAGTTGAAGACTGAAGCCCATCCTGGTGCCCGCGGAGTGTTGCAATGCCGACTTAGTTGCAGAGGGAGTTGCTACTAGTTCGACCTGAGTGTCGAGGACCCGCCCAAAACCGATGGTCTTCTGCGAGCCGTAGGACGTAACCCAGCACAGACCGGCCTGTAGGTATGGCAGAATCTCCTTGGCCTCATCGGGTGCCCCTTGAAAACGGATGGTCCCCTCGCAAACCTCGCTTTCACCTGACTCCACGGGAGCCTCCATCACCTGAAGTGCGCCTTGCGCGACGGAAACGCGGTAGCGATCGATGCAGATGCGGGTGCGCTGGTTCTTGGAGTCCACATGGCAGAGCATGTCGTCGAACGTCAGGCGGCCAGGCTGAGGATCTACCGATGCCGTCTTGATCAGGTCTTCTTGGCTGCCACTCTTCTGGCCCAGCCAGACTCCGATTTGCGGCGTAAATAGGGTAGGAGACGCAGCAGCCAATTCGTCCCATGCCTCGCGCAGTTTGCCGCGCACTTGCGAGCCGGGCAGCATAAGGTGACCCACTGCATCGCGCGCCGCAGGCGTGTCCACGCCGGGCTGTCCAGCAGCCGTAGCCTTCGTCAGGAACGGGCCGGCGATTGTGATGGTGACTTTGAAGAGATGTTCTGGCATTGCTTGGTTCTCCTAACGCAGGTAGTCCCAAAGTTCGGCGAGGTGGTATTCAATCGAGCCTTCCCCACCACTAATCCCTGTTACCGCTATGAGCGCGTTGCGAACGCCAACGTCACTGCGGAGGTCCCTTCGCGCGTCCGCGGCGGCTGCGGGGTGGCCTGCGAAGCGCTCACGTACCGCCCGCATCAGCTTGCGTTTGGGCATCTCTTCACGTTCGAGAATCGGTCTGGCCTTGCGCAAAGCTTCCAATCCCGACGGCGTCAGAACCAGGTCAGCCAATTTCAGACCAAGCGGCTCCGCGATGTGCTTCGCCAAATAGCCCTTGGCCTCCACTCCCAGGTGGTCGAACGACTCCAATACGGCATAGGCGATGTGCGGTTCGCTTGAGACGCCCTTGGCGATTTCGATCAGGTCCTCCGCAAGTCGCACGACGCGGTGGATTGGCGCCTTGTGGTGACAAAAGACGAAACCAGCAGAATGGTGTAGGGGCATTCCGCCCTCTACGGGGTAGGTCCAGCCCCTGCAGAGCTCGTAGAACCGGAGCAACAGTTGCATGCCGGTCCAGGCGGGCACAACCCAAGTCATTTCGTCGCCGCCCCAGACCAGAGTTTCAAACCGCAGATCTTCGCCATTGTGCCATTCCGAATTGGTCGCGAACTCCCTCAACAACGTGCGAAACAGTTCGCGACGATGGTCCTGCAGGAACCTATCAAAATTCTCTTGGCCTTGTTCGGTCTTGCATACTTCTCTTTGGATCACTCCGAATTTGTTGCCGTCGATGTGTATGACCGCTATCTTGCGGTTCAGGTTGCCGGGGCCGCCCGTGGCCAGTTCCTCGAAATCGTCAGTGAAAGTAGGCAGATCCTTCGGGTGCATACCGCACCATTGGGCGTGGAAGACGCGCTTGTTCTCCTTGCTGCCCTTTAGCCTGCGTGACTTTACGCTCTCGCTGATCCACACACTTCCACCGATATCGTCGACCGCGGGTCGCACGCCATCCCAATGGCAGGCGATTTCGTCACAATTACCCGGATTAGGCACGGCGGTCGAGAGGCTGCCCATCTGCCGCCAACGGTTGGCGGCCATCGCGGACTCGCAGTTCTTTCGGTAGCTGCCGGCCGCGCACGGGATCACGTCCACCACGATGGTGGCGTGTTGGAAGCCCGAATGGCTGCGCAAAAAGCACTCCGCGTAACGCTGAATCAGCGACACCACATTCAGGCCGGCCGCCGGCTCAGGGTAACCTGCAGTTTGGAATGCCTCGATCACCTGCGATTTCTGGCCTGTCAGCCGGTCAGAATCGAAGACGAAAAGCCCAGTGGAAGCACCACTGGTGACCTCCCGAAGGGCCAAGCCCAACTTGGCGCGGATCTCATGACTGAGTGCAGACGGGGCATCCAGGCACACCAAGCTCCCCCCGCGAGTCACGGGCAGCTTGCGTGTGTCGTATATGAAGTTGTTAAGATTAACAGCTTCAATGCGGAGATAGTAGTTCTGCATAATATCCTACTGGATCTAATGGTTCGACATAAAACTGAGCTTGGCTGCGACGATGTCTGGCGGCGGACCAAGGATCTCGCGCGGCGTGGAGGGACATTGAAGGGCCTTCCGAAGAGGATTCAGTCTATCAAAGAACTCTTGATTTTCACCAGGAGATTAAAACGTATCTCATGAACGGCGTAAGACTCTAAGACAGCATCCCAGGTGGATCATGCCAGTGAAGTTGTCCAGGTAATACTCGTAGCGCATGACAAAGCGTCGGAAGTCTTGCAGTCACCTGATCGAAGGGGAAACTGAAAAGCTGGTAACCGCGCCCTCTGCGGATCCGCAGGCCGCCGCTGCCCTCGACCGCGTGCGTCAACTTTTCAGCGGTCTGCGAGACGGAAAGACCCAACGGTCCTGGCTGACCGACGACGCAAATGCCTACTTCACAACAGAGGTGATTGCGGATTTCGCGTCGAGCCTCAAGCCGTTCGGAACGCCGACCGGCTCTACGCAAACCGGCAAGTCCGAGCGCGGTGGAATGACGTACCGCAGCTTCGCGATTCGGTTCGGCGAGAAGTCGCTGAGGCTCTCCACGTTCTTCACGCCCGAGGGCAAGATCGCACAATACCTCTTGTACCCGGCCGAATAGATCGCGCCTGCCGGGGCTTCCGGCCCTTCGGATTCTGGTAGTGGGTCATGTCTGAAGGCCCGAGCCATTTCCCAGACGCATCTTCCCGCTGGATACCACTTCGGCGGATTGGGCGTTTCCGGCAACTTGACGCCGAAGAACCAACTTCCGGATACGCCGTGATCCAGGCGCCCGTCTGTCAGTCTGCAACGCAAGCTACGGAACGACGCCTGCGGAAGTAAGGCGCGTTGAGATCTTGTTCCAAGCGTTCTCGAAATCTCTGAGACGGTCCATATGGGACGGCCCGAATTTTGCCGAAGAGATATCCCAGCGGCCGTCTCTCTGCCAAGAAGTTGTGCTCGCGGAGCCGCCCAGAAACCGTTCTACCTCTACTTGGCCATCGAAGACAAAATACTTCCCCTCGAACGGCCAGACCCACACCAACACAATGCCGGGGTTGGGGAACCAGCTCCGCTCGAAGCTTATCTGCCGTTCCGACATGGCAGTTTTGACCTGAATCGGAACAGCTCGTCCGAAGTCATTCGAGACCGCCACCAGATCAACGCCTACACAGTCTGAGTACGGCTTCGCCACGTCGATGCCCAGGGATAGAAGCTTCGCAGCGGTCAGGAGTTCGCCAACAGTTCCTCTTGAGGTGGACTTCATGTCAATCGCCATCATTAGACAGGTTACCCGCTTTAGCCGGCTCGTCGGCAAACAGGAAGTTGAACTCGGGCGAAGATGGCTGCCAGCCCGACTGCCGAGTGTCGCCACCCAAGATCGTCGCCGTGGTGGAGACGTACTCCATCGAAGCGGGAGTTTAGGTTAAGGTGGTGGAGATACAGTAGAAACCGCTGCTTGGCGATGTGTAGTAGACAGGCGGCTGCCTACACTGTCAGCGGGCCCATGCTCGCTGCCGTCTTCGTGGTTGCCGTCTTACTAAGATCAATCGCTTGCTCCGCCAGACTGCGCTCAATCCTGACAATCGACTTCGTAAGCTCGCACAAGACTACCGCCTGAACCGTGTCCACCGTCGGCAGAGTCAAGCTTCCGTGTCCAGCTAGCGGTTCCTTGTTCCTGGCTTTGTATACCTCCATCATGTAATCAAGGACGGGTTCAGGCAGCAGAGACTTCTTCCGGTACCCCGCGAAGAACGCCCCAAGGGGTTGGTCATTGACCGTCGAACTCTGCATTACATCTTTAGCGAGGGTTTCAAGAATGCTTGCCGAGGCATGCAGAACTCCGGCGAAATCCTGTGTGCTTAGGGCTGTCTCCATACGAAGAACCAATTTGCGTACATTCGGGTGATCCTTCGTCAGATCAGCATCCGGGATGGAATCCGGCGCGACAATCGTGATATCAATGTTCACAAACTCGTTGTCGCTGATGTCGTTGAAGCGGAACCCACAGTTGTAGTCCGTCAAAATCGCGTTAACCTGCGTCCCGTTCATCATTCCCCGTTGTAGGTAGTCGGCTAGGATTTCGGCTAGCTGGGATGTAGTCGGAAGGCGCATGATCAGTTCACGCTGCCCGTGGTGCCAGGCGTGCTCAGCCGGATGGTATTCACCCCAGTCACCACCCTCCAAGGTGTAGATCGGCTTGCCGAGAACCTGGTTGGCTATGTTGATGAATTCGTTCTCTCGTAGCAGGGCTATGCCGCCGTCCTCATCGCCGTGAACGACCTGGCATCTGTCTCGGATGATGCGAGTCAGTTCCAAGCGCGCTTCCGAGGGGACCACTTCGAGCTCCAAAGCTTGCCGCTGCTTTTCATTGAGTCTCATAAACGGCATTAGATCATTGTAGCGGGCCACGGGTCTGCCAACGGCCCGTGTCCCCGCTAGCGTGGCCGGGCGGACCAGGGGGATCGTTGCGGATTCTGAGGCAATCCCCTTGGTCGTATTGTCGGCAACCCGTAGAAGTGATCGTCTGCGCGGACAGACCCACTACCTGCTCTTCGTCGGCCTTGCAGCCGGGCCGCGGCCGGCTCGTGTCTTCAGCGGACGGCGGGGAGAGAACGGCAAAGAGCACCACTCGCAGGCTCAGCGGCGTCCGTGGGCACCGGCAGAAACCCTCCCGGCGACGGACGGGAGGGTTAACGGGGATCGCCAGGACACAGCGCCCGTCCGCCCGCTTTGGCCAGGGCGAGCCGCGGGCTGGCTCCTGGCAGTAGGGAGCCCACCCGGGCCCGGCGACGCGCCGGACGGCGGCTTGCAACCGGCGGCGGGGCGAGGGATCTTAGAGTGTCCTGAGGGAGGCGCAGCATGGCAGGCATCAAAGCGGCCCGAGGCAATATGGGCGCAGCCGGCTCAACGGATCCCGACC
>Ga0182030_10013937_pt1 | contig 15939 bp, 13 predicted proteins | sample 812S3MmetaG_FD_121299 | JGI IMG/M metagenome (GOLD analysis project Ga0182030, IMG submission 121299) | Permafrost microbial communities from Stordalen Mire, Sweden - 812S3M metaG (Illumina Assembly) | ecosystem: Environmental > Terrestrial > Soil > Wetlands > Permafrost | place: Sweden...
CACCGGTGCGCTCGGCTCCATCGTGGCCACCGCCGTCGAAGCCTGGCTGGGTCCGGTGACAGCCTGGTTCCCTGGTCACCATGTGCTCCAGGTCCCCGTGGCCGGTCTGGACGACATCGCTGCCCGGGTCCGGGCCGCCACCAGCCGGTGGGGAATACCTGATGAGCGGCCGTACTCCGGTCACCTCACCCTGGCCCGCACCCGTGGCAGCGAAGCCCCACCACGCGGCCTGGACGGCGCACCGGTCTCGGTCGGTTTTCCGGTGCACGGTGTGGCAGTCATGGAGTCGGCGCTGGACCAGGTCGGAGCGCGGTACCGGGTGGTGGCCGAGGTTCCGTTTGGCGGGAGCTGATCCCCCACTGCGGCGCAGGTCTCACTGCGGTGTAGGTCTCACTGCGGCGTAGGTCTCACTGCGGCGTATGGCGCTCCAGTACGGCGGCGGTGTCGGTCCCCCTGGGCAGGGTCCCGAAGGTGCCGGCTCCCCCTACGGACAGTCGCGAGCCGCAGAAGGCCTCGGCCACGGCCGCGGGGGCCGAGCGCACCAGCAGTGCAGCCTGCAGCACCACCGCCATGCGCTCAACCACCGAGCGCGCCCGGGGCTCGAGCGTTTCCGGCTCGGCCAGATCGACGTGGAGGTCGTCCACGGCCCGGATCAGACGGGCATCGGCACCGTCGGCCCGACCGATCTCCTCCCAGTAGGCGTCGAGGGTGGCCGGTTCCCGCTCCAGCGCCCGGAGGACGTCGAGGCAGATCACGTTGCCCGACCCTTCCCAGACCCCGTTGACCGGGCTCTGGCGGTACAGGCGTGGCAGACCGGAATCCTCCACGAAGCCGTTCCCTCCCAGGCACTCGAGAGCTTCGGCGGCGTGCTGGGGAGCCCGCTTGCAGGTCCAGTACTTGACCACCGGGGTGAGCAGCCGACGCACCAGGGCTTCGTACTCGTCTCCGTCCGGGGCATCGAAGGCTCGGGCCATGCGGAGGGCGGACACCGTGGCCGCCTCGGACTCGATGGCCAGATCGGCCAGCACGTTGGCCATGAGGGGCTGGTCGGCCAGCACCTTCCCGAAGGCCATCCGGTGGGCAGCGTGCCAGGTGGCCTGGGCCACTCCCTGTCGCATGATGGCCGCCGATCCCAGGATGCAGTCGAGCCTGGTGTGGTTGACCATCTCGATGATGGTGCGGATACCCCGCCCCTCCTCACCGATCAGACGACCCTCCACGTCCGCCAGCTCGATCTCGCTCGAGGCGTTGGAACGGTCGCCCAACTTGTCCTTCAGGCGCTGGATGCGGATCGGGTTGCGGGTGCCGTCGGGCTTCCACCGGGGCACCAGGAAACAGGAGATCCCCCCGGCCGCCTGGGCCAGCATCAAAAAGGCATCGGACATCGGTGCCGAGCAGAACCACTTGTGCCCGGTGAGGAGGTAGGTCCCTTCCGAGCCGTTGTCAATGGGCACGGCGCGGGTGGTGTTGGCCCGCACATCGGACCCACCCTGTTTTTCGGTGAGGGCCATGCCGCAGGTCACGCCGGTCTTGTCGGTCGCCGGACGGTTGGCTGGGTCGTACACGGTGGAGTGGATCATCGGCTCCCACATCCGGGCCACGGCGGGCTCGTGCCGCAGGGCCGGCACCACCGCGTAGGTCATGGACACCGGACAGATGTGACCGGCGTCGACCTGATACCACACGATGACCTTGGCGGCCCGGGCCACGTGGGCCCCGGCCCGGGGATCGGCCCACGGTCCCGAATGGAGGCCGTGAGCCAACGCCGTTGCCATCAGGTCGTGATACGCCGGGTGGTACTCAACGACATCGATCCGGTTCCCGTAACGGTCATAAGCCTGGAGCACGGGCCGGTTCTCGTTGGCCATCCGTCCGAGCGTTTGGGCCTGCTCCGATCCGGCCAGCCGGCCCAACTCCGCCAACTCGGCCCGTGACCAGGAGGCGCCCTCCCGCTCGACTCCTTCAGCGAGTACCCGGTCGGCGGCGAACACGTCGTAGCCCTGGAGCGGCGGGGCCTGGTTGAAGACGTCATGGGTAACGAACTGGGACACCATGGGAACCTCCGGTCGATCGCCCGGCACACGCTCGACTCGGGGCCGCAGCTCCCCCATCATGTCGCAGCTCCCGGCTCCCGGCTCGCAGCTCCCGGCTCGCAGCTCCCGGCTCCCGGCCGCAACACCAGGCCGGCTCCCGCCCGGACGAGCCGGGGCCCGGGCCCGGTGGACCTCAGCCCAGTGAGGTGGTGGCCGGGCTCAGTGGGCTCGGGGCCGCTCCGGAGAGCAGTGCTTCGATCTCGGCGGCCGGCACCGGCCGGGACATGATGAACCCCTGGCCCCGGTCGCACAGCTCGTCCCGCAACGCCTCGAGCTGGGTGTGATCCTCGATGCCCTCGGCCAACGTGATGAGACCGAGGGTCCGGCCCAACTCGACCAAGGTATGGATGAGAGCAGCAGAGTTGGGAGAACCGTCCACCTCGGCGATGAACGACTTGTCGATCTTGAGCACGTCCACGGGGAACTGCCGTAGGTACGCCAACGAGGAGTAGCCGGTCCCGAAATCATCGATGGCGATCATCACCCCGAGCTCCTTCAGCCGCCGGAGCCGCGACACCGTGGCATTGGCGTCGCGCATCAGGGTCGACTCGGTCACTTCGATGATCAGGGAGCCCGGGTCGAGGTGGGTGGACGCCAGGGCCCCGACCACATGCTCGACCAGGACGTCGGTCTCGAGTTGCCGCATGGACACGTTCACCGACATGGTGGTCGAGAAGCCCATGTCGATCCACCGCGCCGCCTGGGCGCAGGCCTCCTCCAGGACCCACTGGCCCACCTGGACGATCATCCCACTGTCCTCCAGAACCGGGATGAAGTCGTTGGGCGCAATGACGCCACGGGTCGGGTGCTGCCATCGGATGAGGGCCTCCACCCCCCGGATGGTGGCGCTGTCGAGATCGAAGATCGGTTGGTAGAGCAGGAAGAACTGATTGTCGGCCATGGCCGAGTCGAGGTCGGACTTGAGCTCGATCCGGTCGATGGCGGCCGACTGCATGGCCGCCTCGAAGACCACCCACCCGTCCTTGCCGGCGGCCTTGGCCCGGTACAGGGCAATGTCCGCATCCCGGAGGAGTTCCTGGGCCGTCGAGCGGTCACCGGTGGCAATCCCGATACTGGCAGTGATGGTGATGGGAATGCCTTCGAACCCTTCGACCCGGAACGGCTGGCGCAGCGCCTCACGAACCCGGTCGGCCACCACCTCGGGACCGCCGGCCACCGAGATGCCCTCAGCCAGGATCACGAATTCGTCGCCGCCCAACCGGCCCACAGTGTCACTGGCCCGCAGCAGGCCGGCGAACCGGTCGGCCACCGACTGCAGGAGGTAGTCGCCGGCTTCGTGGCCCAGCGAGTCGTTGGCGTCCTTGAAGTTGTCCAGATCGATGAATAGGGCGACCACCGGGTCACAGGTACGCCGCGAGCGGGCCAGCATCTGTTCGGCCCGGTCCAGGATCAGCTGGCGGTTGGCCAGACCGGTGAGGGGATCGTGCAGCGCCCGGTGGGCCAATAGGGCCTCGAACTCCTTCCGCTCGGTGATGTCCCGCACGTGGGCCACGTAACCACCCACCGAGGCCCGGAGACGCTGGTCGGCCACCACCGCCTCGACCTCGCGCCAGTTGCCGTCGGCCCGGCGCATGCGGAACTGGATGGGCACCGTCTGTGGCGACTCTTGGAGCTGCGACCCCATGCCGTCCAGCACCCGTTGGCGTTCGTCGGGATGGACGAACTCGGCGGCGGGTCGGCCTTCCAGGTCCTCGGGGTCGAACCCCAGGAGCTGGGTGACGGCCGGGCTCACGTAGGTGAAGAGACGGCCTGGCCCGATCACCAGCGTCACATCGGACGAGTTCTGGATCAGGGAGCGGAAGCGATCCTCGCTCAGGCGGGTCGTGGCCTCGGCGTCCTCCTTCTGCTCCATGGCTGCTCCGGCCATGCGGATGATGAAGAACAGGACGAAGGCGCCCATGAGGGCCAGGGCGTTGGCCTGGTGCAGCTTCAGGACGGAGGGGGCCCACCCCAGTGCGATGGCGGCCTGGCCGAGGGCGATGCCGACCAGGCTCCACAGGGCGGTGATCCGCCACACCCGCGATCCCCCGTGCGCCACGTTCTCCAAGGCCAGGAAGGCGAAGCCCAGGGACAGCACCGGCCCCCAGCCGGAGAGGTAGATGACTGCGGTCACCCCAGCGGCCTGTACGGCCACCCGGAGGTGGAGGCGGGCGGTTGACGGGTGGACGGAGTACAGGTGGTCGACCAGCAAACTGCTCACGGGCACAGCGATGAACACCGCCAACCACAGCAGGGCGGGCTCCCGGACGATGAGGTCGAACCGCATCAGGACCAGGATGACCACGAAGGCCACCGGTCCCATCAGATAGGCCAGGATCGTCGGGTTCAGGTGCCGCCGGACCTTTTCATCCTCCACCGGTGCAGTGGGTTCATCCTCCACCGGTGCAGTGGGCCCGGCAGCCGGTGGGTCGGACCCCTCCTCCGCCCAGAGCTCCGCCATCCCGTGGGGCAAGGATGGCTGTGCATCCGACGTAGGCATAGGTGTCTCCTGGCCTCTCTACAGGCAATCCCCCTCTTGTCGACCGATTGCGCACCCGACTTGAACCCCGCGGATCCGGGGCCCCGCCCCGCGTTGCTCGCCGCGGTCGCCCCGGGGGACGAGAGCGTGTTCAGGAGGGGGAGTCAGCTGCGGGACTCAGCTGGGCCGACTCGACCCGGGACCTCGCCGGCTGGCGCCAGCAGTCGTTCCTTGCCCCACCGCTCCAGCTCGGCCAGGGCCGGACGAAGGGCCTCCCCCCGCTCGGTCAGGAGGTAGCGGACGTTGACCGGGGGGCCTTCGCTGACCTGGCGTTGCACCAGCCCGGCTGCCGCCAGCTCGGTGAGCCGTTCGGAGAGCATGCGCTCGCTCACCCCCGGGATCAGCCGGACCAGCTCCGAAAACCGGACCGGCCCCTCAAGCAGGGTCACGATGATGAGACCGCTCCACCGTTTGCCCAGGAGGGAAAAGACCTGGTTGATGGCTTCGCACGCCCCTTCCGGTGGGCAGGCGGCGTCCTCGGGATCGGGCATACTTATATATAGTAACTTTGGATTTGTAAGCTTGCTGGCATGGTCCCCTCCGGGCGGTCCGCCGGCCGAACCACAGGAGAACACCCATGCGTAGTGCCGGCCTACTGGTCACCCGCGCCGTCTTCGGCTCGTACCTGGCCGTCCACGGGGCCCAAAAGTTGTTCGGATCGTTCGGCGGACACGGCCTCGAGGCCACCGGGGCGGGGTTCGAGTCCATGGGAATGCGCCCGGGCAAGGCCATGGCCGCTCTGGCCGGCGCCAGCGAATTGGGTGGTGGGATCCTGACCGCCACCGGTATCGCCGATCCCCTGGGCCCCCTGACCATTGCCGGCACCATGGCAGTGGCCACCGCCGTCCACCGGAAGCAGGGTCCGCTGGCCCAGAACGGCGGTTTCGAGCTGCCCCTGACCAACCTGGCCGTGGCCGTGGCCCTCATGAGTTCGGGAACCGGTCGCCTCCGGCTGGGCCCCCGCCTCCCCAAGTCATGGACCCGGCTGGCCGTGCTCGGTGGTGGCGCCCTGGCTGCACTGTCCCTCAGCCAGCTCCTCCGGGCCCAACCCCCGGCCGAAGCCGGAACGACCGCCACCGAGGACACCCAGGACCCCGAGGCGGCGTGAAGGTAGCCTGATCCACCTCGGGCTCATGGCTTCCATCCCCAGAGGCACTAACCACAGAGGCACAACCGACAGAGGCACAACCGCCGGGGCATCGGCATCGGCATCGGCGTCGGCGTCGGCGTCGGCGTCGGCGTCGGCGCGCCGACGAGGCGCCGGGTGACCACAGCCTTCGCCCTCTCCGGGGGTGGCAACCTGGGCCCCATGCAGGCGGGGGCGATGCTGGCGCTCATGGAGGCGGGGATCGTGCCGGACCTGATCGTCGGTACGTCGGTGGGGGCGCTCAACGCGGCCTTCCTCTCCACCCGTCCGGGTGTCGAGGGGGCACGAACCCTGGTGGCGGCATGGTCGGCCCTCCAGCGACGTGAGGCGGTCCGGCTCAATCCCTTGACCGCCCTGGCCGGGTTCCTGGGCTTCCACGATCACCTGGTCTCCCACCACCAGTTGCGACACCTGATCCGGCGATGGGTCCAGATCGGTCGGCTCGAAGAGGCCCAGACCCCGATGGCCGCCGTTGCCACCGATGCCGTGACCGGCGAGGCGGTGGTCCTGACGTCGGGCGACATGGTCGACTCGCTGGTGGCCAGTTCCGCCATACCCGGCCTGTTCCCACCGGTGCTCATAGAGGGGCGGTGGTTGATGGACGGCAGCCTCTCCGCCAACCACCCGGTCCTCCAGGCCCAGGACCTCGGTGCCCATGACACCTACCTGATCAGCACGGCCACCGCTCCGCGGGACCGTCCCGCCCGCGGGGCCATCGCCGTGGCCATGAACTCCGTGGCCCTGCTCACCACCCGAGCCGACCGTGACCGGCTGGCCCAGTCAGTCACCCGGGCCCAGCAGGTCGGCGGGAGCGTCTCGGTGGTGCCGTCGGCCGAGCCCTGGGCCCCGAGCCTGTTCGACTTCCGGCGGAGCGCCGAACTGACCGACGTGGCCTATCGCCGCACCGCCCGCTGGATTGAAGACGGGATGTCGCCCGAAACCTGAGTCGACAAGCCGGGACCCTGGAGGACGGGTCGGGCGTCGGAGGACGGGTCGGGCGTCGGAAGTGGGAGTGAGCCCCGGTTCGCCCCCGGGAGTCCGAGTCGTCGTATGGTCTAACTCTCCGGTTCCCTCGCCGCTCCAGGCGGGACCGGCACACGGCTGGAGCCAGAGAGGCTGCGGTGGAAGAGGTGGAAGCGATGGAACCCGAGGACGCTGCAGTCAGGATCGGCCATCCGACGAAACGCGCCGCCCCGGTCGTGATCCTGGCGCTCTTGCTGTGCACGGTGGCCGTTACCGGGTGCGCAGCGATCAACAAGGCCAGAACGTCCGTGCATGACATCGAAGGCAACAAGGCCACCATCGACGACTTCACCGGCAAGGTGCAGTCCGGCGAGGGCAGCACCTTCCAAGTCACCTATGTCACCACCGGCTCCTCCCCCGCCACCATCGTCTACGCCGTCCGTCCACCCACCGGACTGTCCTTCACCGACACGCCTACCGGTGCCGGGAGCCCCAACGTCGATGTGGTGGTGAACTCCTCCGGTGAGTTCTCGTGTACTCCTCCCGCCTCAACCGGTGCCGCCTGGTCCTGTCAGAAATTGGGCCCCGCCAGCTCGGCCCGCGAGAACCAGCTCTTCGACTTCTACACTCCGGCCCACTGGGTTTCGTTCCTCAAGGACTTCTCGCTGGTGGCGGGTTTGGCCGGTGACAAGGTCAGCTCTTCGAACATGACGGTGAACGGTTTCAACATGCAGTGCGTCGATTTCGTGGCCGGCGGGGTCGCCGGAACCAGCACCATCTGCACCACGGCCCAAGGCATCCTGGGCTACGTGAAGGTGGCCTCCGACGCCACCAGCTTTGAGATCAAGAGCTACTCGACCGCTCCACCCGACTCGTTGTTCCAGACCCCGCCCGGTGCCGTCATCACCACGCCGACAACCGTGGCTACGACGACCCCTACGACCGCGCCGTAGACGGGCCTCAGGCCGGGGGGTCCTCCTCGTCGGCCGCGACCGGCGCCCCCGCGGCGGGGTCCGCCGCAGCGGTGACGTCCGCGGCCGGGACCTTTGCGGCCGTGACCTTTGCGGCCGGCTCCTCGGCCCGGTCCTCGTGATCCCCGGACTGGCCATCACGGTCCTTTGCGTGGTCGCCGTGGTCACCATCCCGGTGGGCAGGGCGCTCGGGTGGGGTAATGGACATCGGGACCCGGGCCACCACCACATCGGGCCGGTGGTGCAGTTCGTTGGCCAGCAACAGGTCGACCTGATTGTGCAACAACCGATAACGGACCCGATCGGGGATGAGCACCGGGATCAGCACGACCAGCTGGCGCCCCTGCTCGGCGCGGAGTTCATCCACCAGCCGAAGTATGGGGCGGACGATCGAGGCATAGTCGGTGTGCAGCACCCGCAGCTCGACCCCGGGGTTCCATCGTTCCCAGTCCCGTTCGATCTCGGAACCTCCGGTGGGCTTGGAATCCCCGGTGGACCTGGAGCCACCGGCGGATTCCGAGTCTTCGGAGCCCAGGGTGGATTGATCGTTGAACACCACCGTGACGGCCATCACTTCGTCTCCGAGGGAGATGGCTTCGGACAGCGCATGCCGTGTCAGCCGGGACACGTTGATCACCGGAACCAACACCAGGGTCCGCTTCCGCACCAGCGGAGGTGGGGTGATCCCGATGCCCAGTTCCGTCCCGGTACGCGTGTAATAGACCTCGATTCTGTTGAACAGCAGAATCAAGAGGGGAATGGCCACGACCACGACCCACGCCCCCTCCACGAACTTGGAGACCAGGAAGATCACCGTGGCGGTGCCGGTAACCAGCGCCCCAATCCCGTTGATGGCGGATCGCCGACGCCACCCGGCAGGCCGAGTCCGGTGCCAGTGGACCACCAATCCCGTCTGGGACAGGGTGAAACCGATGAACACCCCGATGGCAAAGAGTGGGATGAGGGAGTTGGTATTGCCGCGCGATGCCACCAGGAGGACGCCCGAGAACACGGTCAGGGCCAGGACGCCGTTCCCGAAGACCAACCGGCTGTCCCGCACCCCGAAGAGACGGGGTAGGTAGTGGTCTCTGGCCAACAGGCTGGTCAGGACAGGCAAACCACCATAGGAGGTGTTGGCAGCCAGGGCCAGGACCAGGGTGATGGTGAGCGACACGGTGTAATAGGCCCAGTTACGCCCGACGGCGTCGGTCATGATCTGGCTCAAGGTGGTCTGGTTCTGCATCGGCTGCACGTGGAACTTGTCAGCCAGTTCGGCCAGCCCGAGCAGCATGGCGCCCAGGATCAGCCCGAGCAGCAGTTCGGTGCGCTTGGCCCGGATCACCCTGGGTTCCCTGAACAAGGGGACCCCGTTGGCGATGGCCTCGACCCCGGTGAGTGCGCTGCACCCGGCCGAGAACGCCTTGAGCACCAGTAGCACCGTCACCGCCTGCACCGTGTGCGTGGCTACCAGCGATTCCCCCGTCTGGCGCGTTCCGAGGCCCAGGGGATGGATGAGCCCGACGGCGATGATGGCCAGCAACCCGACGATGAACACCAGGGTCGGTATGAGGAAAGCACGGGCACCCTCTCCGAGGCCACGCAGGTTGAGCGCGGTGATGATCAACAGGATGCCCAGGCACATCGGGACGGTGTAGGGGGTGGTGGATGGGAAGGATGACGTCAGCTGGTTCACGCCGGCGGCGATGGAAACCGCCACGGTCAACGTGTAGTCGACGATCAGGGCTGCTCCGGCCAGCTTGCTGACCTGAGGCCCGAAGTTGTCGCGGGACACGGCATAGGCCCCGCCTCCGTGGGGATAGGCATCGATGACCTGGCGGTACGAGATCACCAGGATGGCCAGCAGCACCACGATGGCGATGGTGATCGGGAGGATCAGGTGGAGAGCACCGGCCCCGGCCACGGCGAGGACCAAAAGGATGGCCTCGGGCCCGTAAGCCACCGAGGTCAACGCGTCGAGTGACAGCGCCGACAGTCCCTCCACCGGGGTGATCTGCTCAGAGGATGCGTCCTGGGACGAAAGGTCGCGTCCGACCACGATCCGTCGGAGTCGACCGAGTGACGTCATCGGGACCGAACCGATCGGGCTCGTGCTGTTGGCATCCGGCCCGTCATCCGATCATCCATCATCCGATGTGCGTGTGGCTGAATCGCAGGGGCGGGTGGAGGAGGATGGCGGTGCCGAGCACCCGGTTCGACGGGACCTCCGACGCCACCACGGCCACCGGGCCTGACTCCGCTCCCAGCGGCTTGGTTACCGAGGAGCGGACGAAATGGCCGGAGAACGCGGTGATGCAGATTTGTTGCTTCGAGTGGGGATTGCCCTTGAAGAGGGTGGCCAAGGGGGACGACCGCTTGCGTACGGCCTCCAGAGTGGTCAGATGGACGCCGATCAGCCGACCATGTCCGCCCACTGCTTTGGTGGCGGCGGGCAGAGCCAGGTAGCACGAGCTGTCTGAAGTACCCAGATCGCTCCGGAACCCGCCACAGCCGCCCAGGAGCATGGCGGCCACCGCCAACCCGACCAACCCGGTCCGTAGCCTGCCCACCACCGGCCGAGCCAGCCCGCCGGCGGAGGTCACGACTCCGCCACCGACGACTGTTCGGGATGAGGCATCGACGCGTCCGCCCGATTCGACGTAACCGCGGCGGGCGTGACCACTACATCCGTGACCACTTCGGCCGGGACGCCAACAGTGGCCCCGACCCGGTCGACTTCCACATCAACCGGTGCGGCCAGCACCACCCGCGGCCAGCGACCGGCACGCACCTCGTGCGCCAGCTGACCCCATAGGACCCACCCCACGGCCAGCACTAGCCAGAAGCTGATCAGCCGGTACATCAACACGGCGTCCACCGTGGTGGTTTGGGCGCCACCGAAGGCCACCAAGGCGATGGTGATGCTGCCCTCGACGGCGCCGAGCCCACCGGGCGTGATGGGCAGCGCCGCAGCCAGTTGGCCGGCCCCGTAAGCCAGGAGTAACCCTTTCCACGGAATGGTCGAATCGACGGCCAGGAACATCATGGCGAAGCAGCCGCAGTCGAACAGCCAGTTGCCGATAGCCCAGAGCACGATGACACCGAACTGGGGCCAGGTCAGCTTCACCGAGGTGATGCGGTTGACGATCCCTTGGACGGCCGCAGCCTGATCCCCCCGGGGCCGACGGATCAATGCCTGGGAGACCCGGATGGCCCAGCTCAACACCGTAAAGAGCGGCCGCTCGTGGACGAACAACACCGAAACCGCTATTGCGATCACCAGTACGCCGATCAGCACGGGAATCAGGTCCAACGATGCGCCCTGACCGGCGGCCAGGGCCAGCCCCAGCGTGGCCACCAGTGACAGCGAAACCATTGAGGCGATCACCGTTCCGGCCATGGCCCACACCGCCAAAGTGTCGTCGGCCCCGAATCGACGGAACCACCGGAAGCTGTAGAGCGCAGAGACGGCGGTGCCGGCCGGAAGCGAGTCAGCCAGGGCCTGTCCTGCCACACTCATCTTGAGGAGGGGCACCTGTGGCGCTTTCAGCCCTCCGCACTGCAACAACTTGAACTGCAAGATGGCCAGGCAGGCGAAGGAGGCAACCTCGGCCGCAATGGCCGGCGGGACCCACCACCACTTGAGGTTCTCGATAACTCCCGGTATCCCGGTCAACTCATCGGTGTGAGAGCTGAGTACCCAGACGGCCACCGCCAGCACACCGATCGACAGCAGGTACTTGACCAACGGCCAGAATCGGCGCTTGGACAGACTGACCGCTGCGGCCCCCGGATCGATCCCCCCGAGATCGCCGTCCGCTCCGTCCAGGGCCATGCCACAGAGGGTATCGGCCCACTCTCGCCTCTCGTCGCCATGGCCTGCTTGTCGACGCAACCGCCGTCCGCCCGGTTCTGGTCCGGTCCGGCCCCGTACCCGCTCGGTGCTCGGTCGGTGCTCGGTCGGTGCTCGGTCGGTGCTCGGTCGGTGCTCGGTCGGTGCCCCTCGGCGCCTGCCAGGGCCGTCCGGTGCTGTCGCCGTGGGTACCGGTGCTGTCCTAAAGTTCCCCTCGTGACCGAGGCCGCGGAACGGATCGCCGAGCTGATGGTCCGGTGCCTGGAGAACGAAGGCGTCACCCATGTGTTCGGCGTGCCCGGCGAGGAGAACATCCACCTGGTCGAAGCGCTCTCACGCTCCACCATCCGTTACGTGTTGGTCCGCCATGAGCAGGGCGCCTCGTTCATGGCCGAGACCTATGGGCGACTCACCGGGCGGGCCGGGGTCTGCTCGGCCACCCTGGGGCCGGGCGCCATCAACCTCCTGCTCGGTACGGCCGATGCCACCACCAACTCCACGCCGTTGATCGCGCTGTCGGCCCAGGTGGGAATGGACCGAAGCTTCAAGGAGTCCCATCAGGGTGTCGACCTGGTGTCGATGTTCGCTCCGGTGACCAAGTGGTCGGCCCTGATCGCCACTCCCGGGGCCGTCCCCGAAATGATCCGTAAAGCCTTCAAGCTGGCCCAGACCGAACGACCCGGCGCGGCCTATCTGGCTGTTCCCGAAGACGTGGAGCGAGCATGGGCGCCGGCGGGGTCAGCACCTCTGCCGGTGAACGTGCCGCGGCCGGACGAACCGTCACCGGACCAGGTGGCCAGGGCGGCCGCCATCCTGGAGTACGCCGTCAACCCCATCGTGCTGGCCGGCCACGGAGCTACCCGCTCGGGAGCGGGACCCAGCCTGCTCCGCTTCGCCGAGTCGCTGGGGCTTCCGGTGGCCACGACCTTCCACGGCAAGGGGGTCTTCTCCGACGACCACCCCCAGGCCCTCGGGGCCATCGGATTCATGCGCCACGACTACGTCAACTTCGGGTTCGACCGCGCCGACGTCGTGATCACCGTGGGCTACGAGCTACAGGAGTTCGATCCGGTCCGGATCAACCCGATGGGCGACAAGCAGATCATCCACATCCACCGGTTCCCCGCCGAGGTGGACCGTCACTACAACGTCGACGTGGGCCTGCAGGGGGACATCGGGCACAGCCTGGACGCTCTGGGCGCCGCCGTCAGCCGCAACTTCGAGCAGGGGGACGAGCAACGGATCCGCGGGTTGTTGGCTGACGAGATGGAACGCGGCCGGGCCGACGACCGCTTCCCCCTGGCCCCGGCCCGCATCGTGGCGGACACCAGAACGGCCCTGGCCCCCGACGACATCGTGCTGGTGGACACCGGGGCATTGAAGATGTGGATGGCCCGCCTCTATCCGACCTACTCCCCCAACACCTGTCTCATCTCCAACGGGCTGTCGACGATGGCCTGGACGGTGCCGGGAGCGATCGGGGCCAAGATCGCCCGACCGGAGGCGCGTGTACTGGTGGCCACGGGAGACGGTGCCTTCCTCATGAACTCACAGGAGATCGAGACCGCGATGCGCGAGCACATCGCCATGGTCATCCTGATCTGGGTGGACGACGCCTACGGCCTCATCAGCTGGAAGATGGATCTGGAACTTGGTCACGACGTGGATACCACCTTCGGCAATCCCGACTTCGTGGCCTACGCCGAGAGCTTCGGAGCCACCGGCTACCGGATCGGGACGGCTGACGAGTTGCTTCCCACCCTCCGGGCCGCTCTGGCCGCCGATACCGTGTCCGTCATCGCCTGCCCGGTCGACTACTCGGCCAATCTCGAGCTCATACGTTCGCTCGGGGAACTCGACGAATCCCTGTCCTGAGGGAACCCTGTTACTGAGGGAACGGCCGGCGGGGGCACAGGCCGGATAGATCGATGGTCGGGTGGTCGGGTGGTCGGGTGGTCGGGTGGTCGGGTGGTCCGGCGCCCGGCGGCCCGGCGGTCGGTGGCCGGTGGCCGGTGGCCGGATGGGTCCTATCCGCCGACTGCGGAGGGAGTGGTCGAGGTGGGAACGACCGCGCTGGGAACGGCGCCGATGGACGTCTTCGACGGTTCCGGCGGGGTGCGCATGACCGTGGGGTAGCGCCGGGCGTCGAAGGCGGCCACGAACTGACGGACCGGCTTGGGCAGCTGCACCAGGAGGCGGCCAGAGGGCCGGTACTCCGGTGGCGACGCCGTATCGAGGAGCAAGGAGCAGTGGCCGACATTGACCGAACGGATGCGGGGGTCCGCTCCCATGCAGGCCCGCAGGTACAGGGCCACCGCGCAGCTGCCGTTGTCGCGGGGCACCCCGGCCACTCCTGCGGCCTCCAGCGACCCGGCGACCTCGTCCGGAGACGCTCCCAGGCCGGCGAGCAGTTCGCGGGTCTGCCTCTTGAGCTGTCGAAGATCGCTCATCGGTTCTCCTCTCGGCGTGCCCCCCATCGTAACGCCAGTGGTCCGGGGCACACCTGCCGGGGATTCGGGCCACCACCATGCTGGGCCTAGGGTCGCCAAGCGCCGGCCGGCCATCGCAACCCGGCTACCGGAAGGTGCTAGTTACGAGGGTCCCTGGTTACGAGGGCCCTGGTTACCCCGAGCCGATGGCTACCGGAGTCCGGTTACTGGAGTCTGGCGTCAGCCGAATCCGGCGAGCGGGCCGACACCAGGAGCTGGTGCTGGCGGATCCAGGCGTCAGCACCTTCGCACTCTTCGATGGCCGGTACGTGCTTCCAGGTGCCGTCGTTGGCCTGGTAGCTCAGGATCCCGCACACCCGACAAGTCCCGATGGATCGCAGGGGGCCGGGGTCGGCGCGATGATCGGCATTGAGGGTAATCCCCACCTTGACGGCCTCCAACGCCTTGGCGCCCACTTCCTCGCCCGAGGGGTAGTAGCTGAGGTTTTCCATCGAAGGCATCTCCACCGTCCTTCTGCCCCACTTCAGCCCCCCGCTGGCCATCAAGCGTAGCCAGACCGCTGTGGCGGCGCTGGAACGCCCCGAGGTCGGTCGGCGGATAGGCCGTACCGGGAGAGTCTCCCCTGGTCACGGGAGTAAAACAGCCACCGATCCGGGATCAGAATGGCCCTCGGACCAGGGTCACTTGGGCTGCTCCGGCCCCCGATTCACCTGAGCGGTCAGCTCCTCGACCAGCTGGCGGAGCTCGGTCACTTGCGACCCCAGATCGACCTGCCCCTCCCCTCTCGGAGGGTCGATCCGGTCGAGCCGCTCCTCCAGGGCGTCAAGATGTCGGGCGAGGATGGTGAGCCCGGCCATGGCGGTCACGCCGGCAAAGTCCACCCGCCGGCCCTTGTCGAGGGTGGGGTACTCGGTATCGGCTCTGGCGATCAAAGCGGCGATGTCATCTCGGGCGGAGGCCATGCCAAAGCGTAGCCAGGGGTCGTATGACTCCTTTTGATGGCTCGAGTAGATGGCTCAAGTTCTGACGGCCCGAGGCTCAGGATACTTTGACGTTCAGGTGAGCGAGGGTATTCGGACCTTCCTCCCGGACACCCAGAAGGTGACCAGCACCTCTTCGTGCCAGACCGAAGCCGCAGTCAACCGCAAGCCGGTCGACACCCGGGGGTAGGTACGCGGCCGTTGACATTGGCGGGAGCAGCAGGCGGCCCGAGGACGGGCTCACGGAGCGCTGTGAGCCGAAGCTCACCACGGCACGCTGGTCGTTCCATCGTCATCGGAACGGAGACCCAACGTCACCGGCGTGGTCGTGCCCGGCGCGGCCTGGAGCGTAACGCTGGGGATGGCGTAGGGTCCCCGGTTGATAGACGGGGTGAAGGCTTGGCCGCAGCGGTTCCGTCCCGGTTGCGTGGAGCTTGACCGTTCCCCGGCTGCCCGGTCTGACCCACTCATGGCAATACCTGACCCACTGACAGCGATAGCGCGCACCATGTAGTCGGAGAGCGCTCTCCGATCGGTGCGCACTCCGCTATCGGTGCGACTCCCTGATGGGGCGGCTGATGGGGCGGCTGATGGGGCGGCTAAAGGGACGGCAGGCGGTGGAGCGGGCGCAATCCTGGTAGGTTCGCTCTTCTCAACACAAACAGCCCATCGGGGAAGCCGGTCAAAGTCCGGCGCTGGTCCGCAACCGTAGGTGACGAGGGTTTCGACTCGTCACAAGCCGGGATACCGAGGTGCTGTGCAATGAGTCCAAACCGTCGAGAATTGCGGCAGGGACTCGGTCGGTCACGGGCCCTTGCGGGGTCGGGGCTTCCCGGGTCGTTGCCCTGGAAGCGAGGAATCATCCCATGTCCACCAAACGCATGATTGCGTCGGCAACCCTCGGGGTCTGCCTGCTCCTCACCGTTGCCGCGGGACCGGCCGCGGC
>Ga0182030_10013938_pt1 | contig 15939 bp, 19 predicted proteins | sample 812S3MmetaG_FD_121299 | JGI IMG/M metagenome (GOLD analysis project Ga0182030, IMG submission 121299) | Permafrost microbial communities from Stordalen Mire, Sweden - 812S3M metaG (Illumina Assembly) | ecosystem: Environmental > Terrestrial > Soil > Wetlands > Permafrost | place: Sweden...
ATCATCCGCACACCCTGATGGGCTTCCGTCCGGCGCATCCAACCCCTCCATCAAGGGAAAAATGCTACCGGACAGATCGTGCGCTACCTAAACCGGACATATCGTGTGCTACCGACAAAACGAGCGTGCGGGCTTGCTAGGCGCAAAATCATCGCCTAGCATCACAAATGGCCTAGGGGTCTTCCAGAGGCCAATCGCCTCGCGTAACCCAAACACATCAAGAGCATCGATGCGATTTTTGATTGATGTCACTGATTTTCGCCGGCAGTTGCATGGTAAATACAATAGAGTGTTGCGGGCGCTCGCAGCTGAATCTGGAACTAATTCAGGAATCCTTGTGAATATTTCGGGCGGAGAAATCCGCTCACTGCATCAACACATCATCGACAATGCAGAGTTTCATCCACTTTGGGCGACAGCACCCTGGCGGTGCGTGACGCGCGTCGAGGAGTCTCAGCAGGTAGGCAAATTGATGGCAAGTTTTATTGGCGCTCGTTTATTTAACAAGTCTATATCCACGGAGCGAAAACACGATCTCTCCTGGACGTTCGCTAACTGTTTTGAATGTTTTCCACTATGGTTGCGTTTGCGGCTTGCGCGTTTCCTTGAAATCGAGCGAAACGGCAAAAGCAGGGAAATGTTTCATCACTGGCTGAGCGAGCGCGGGGCGGGGTTCCCGCAGGCCGCAGAGCGGGACGACCCGTCTGAACCTTTGCATGAACTGAGTGAACGAGACACGCTTGTCCTCGCCGGCGCCAGTTGGGGTCATGTCGAAATGGACGCCCTCAAAGTGCGCAAGAACGCGACCGGCTTCAAGCTCGTCTGTCTCATCTATGATTTGCTGCCGATCGACTACCCGTCGATCGTGACGGTGCGCCAATACATCGAATACAAAATATTTTTGATGGGCGTCGGTCTTAACGCCGATTTGATCCTGACAGCGAACGGGTTTAGCGCCGCGCGAATCAAGGAGTTTTTCAAAAGCGTTGGCGTTGACGTGGGACAGCGCGTCGCCTGCCTGCCGGTTTCTGGCGCCGCACTTCGCAGCAGAAACGGAAAGTTGTCGAAGCGCATGGAAGATCTTGGGCTACATCGAAGACCTTTCATACTGTGCCAGTCGGCATTGCGTGAGCGCAAGCACGTTCTCTGGCTCTATGCGCTGTGCGCCAAACTTTATGGGACCCGAGAGGGTTTTCCTCTGCTCGTTATAGCGGGACGCGCCGATGATTTGCGCGTTCTTCGAATCCTCGTGGAAGCCCCCACCTGGGGCGAGACCGGCGTCTTTATCGAGATTCCGATGGATGACGAACTGGTTTGGCTCTATGAACACGCACGGCTTTGTCTCTATCCTTCCTTCGAGGGCGGGTTGGGCATGTCGGTGATGGAGGCCGTAGATTATGGACGGCCCTGCATCGCAGCGGATGCGCCTTCGCTTGTAGAAGCGAGCCGAGGTCTTGCGGTGCATCTTCCGCGCGACGAGACGCTTTGGGCAGATGCGATTTGTCGTGCTCTGGATGAGGGGAGTCGAGCGAATTGCACGTTTCGTCCGCCTTCGACGTCGGAGTCCAATCTACTGCCGCAAATAATGTCTCATTTGCATCAAAGAACCAATCCGCTCGCGCGGTAGGTTTCGCGGCGAGAGCTTGCGCGAGGCGCCCCTTGGCGCACAGCCGTCGACGCTTTATGGCATGGGCCTGCGTGCTTCCGGACGGGGGCTTACGGCCCGCGCCGGGAAAATCGCCAGTCCGGGCGCGCGGCTTTGATCAACATCACTTCCGCAAGCGACTGCGGCGTAATAAGCCCCATGAAAGCGCCATCCGCGCCGACGACGCCGATCGCCGCATATTGGTTCAGTTTGTCCAGCGCCTTGTCGAGCGTTTCGCTTGGGCCGATCGTCGCAATTTCCCGATGGGCGAAGGGCGCCACCGGCGCGCCGGTTTCGGCGGTCTTGATCGCCTCCACAATATCGGCGCGAGACATGACGCCCAAAAACGCCCCCGAATTATCGACGAAGGGAAAGCTTTCCTGCGACGTGGCGAGGAGGATCTCCGCCGCTTCGCCGATGGTCGCCTTATGACCGATCGTCGCCATGCGCGTTTCCATGGCGTCGGCGACCTTAACGTCGCGCGTCGCCTCCGACACGAAGCTCATCCTCGCCTCGCCCGTTGCGGCGAAAAAGACAAAAAAGGCGATGAACACCAGCATGGGATGGCCAAACAAGCCGAGGAAACCGAGCATAAGAGCGAAAGCCTGGCCGATCAGCGCGGCGATGCGCGTCGCGCGGTCCTGCCCGAGCCACATCGCCAGAGCGGCGCGCAGCACCCTGCCGCCGTCCATCGGAAAGGCCGGAACCAGATTGAACGCGCCGAGAAAGAGATTGGCGGCGGCGAGCCGCTCGATCGCGCCGATCGCGGGATCGTCGAGATGGGCGATCGCGCCCAGCCCAATCGCGTCGACGCCCAAAAGCAGCGCCGCCGCGATCACGAAATTCACGGCGGGGCCAGCAAGCGCGATCAGCAGTTCTTGATAGGGTTTTTCCGGCATTTTGTTGAGGTCGGCGACGCCGCCGATCGGCAGCAGCGTGACTTCCTTCGAAACGACGCCAAAGCGGCGCGCCATGAGGATGTGGCCGAATTCGTGCAACACGACGCAGGTGAAAATAGCCACGATGAACAGCACGCTGTCGCGCGCGGCCTCAAACCCGCCGCGCTGATAGGCGGAAAATCCAATCCAGACGAGAAAAAGCAGGAAGGTGAGGTGAATGCGAACGGCCGTGCCCCCGAAACGGCCAACAGTGATGGACCACCCCATGACGAACCGACATTTCTCAGATGGAGGACATGTTAAGCTCGACTTTCGCTTATTTCGGGTTCTTCGGCAACGCCAAAGCGTCGCGCTGACGGGGCGATCCGACGTCTGACGCGAGCGCATCGGCTGGCGCGCCGCGTCTCGCGCCGCCTCACCTTGCCGCGCGCCGATTCCGCCTCTATGTTGCCGGCCGGCGCGAGGCGCGTGCGAGAGGCTCGACATGAGGCGCAAATTCGTTGTTTTGGCATTGCTTCTGACGGTCGGCGCGCAGCTTGCGGGCTGCGACAAATGCGGCGACTGGGAAGAGCTGCGCTCGCCCATCGCGCCGAAGACCTGCGCTGGCGACGCCGCGCGCTGAACGTCTTGCCGCGTTGCCGCGCGCGACTCTTCGCCGCGGAGGCCTCGAAGCGGAGCAGGCGCAATGAATCGGGCCTCGCATTTTGATGAGATGAAACGGCGCGGCGAGAAAATCGTCGTCGTCACCGCCTATGATGCGCCGACCGCGCGGACCGAGGCGCGGGCGGGCGTCGACATCATCCTCGTCGGCGATAGCGTCGGCGTCAATGCGCTCGGTTACGCCCACGAGCGCGAGGTGACGCTGGCCGATATGGCGCATCACATCGCCGCCGTGCGGCGCGGCGCGCCGCAAATTTATCTGATCGGCGACCTGCCCTATGCGAGCTATGAGACGCCCCAGCAGGCGCTGGCGAGCGCCAAAGCGTTGCGCGACGCCGGAGCCGATTGCGTCAAATTCGAAGGGGCGCGACCCGAGCTTGTCGCGACGCTCAAGGACGCTGGCTTCGACGTCTGTTGCCATCTCGGGCTCGAATCGCAGCATCAGTCCGCAAAGCGCCGCCAGGGCAAGACCGCGCAGGCCGCGCGCAAGCTGCTCGGCGACGCCTTGGCGCTCGACGCCGCCGGCCAGGATTTTATCGTTCTGGAACTTGTTCCCGTCGAACTCGCCGAGCGCATCACGCGAGCCTCGCGCGCGCCAACCATCGGCATCGGCGCCGGCGCCGGCGCCGACGGGCAGGTGCTGGTCGTCAACGATCTCGCCGGGATCACCGAGCGCGAATTCAAACACAATCGGCGTTACGGCGCCGTCGGGGAGACGCTGCGCGCCGCGGTCGCCGCCTATGCGGAAGATGTGCGCGCGGGGCGGTTTCCCGCCGCCGAGCATGGCTTTCAGATGGCGCCGGAGGAGCGCGCCGCGTTCGAGCGCAAAGGCGACGCATGACCGCCGCGCCCGTTGGATTGCTGCTCGTCAATCTCGGCACGCCCGACGCGGCCGACGTCCCCTCCGTGCGGCGCTTCCTCGCGCAGTTTCTGTCCGACCCGCGCGTCGTCGAAATTCCGCGTTTTATTTGGCTGCCGCTTCTGCATGGCGTCATTCTCAATACGCGCCCGGCCAAATCGGCCAAAGCCTATGCGAAAATCTGGAACGAGCAGACCGGCGAAGGCCCGCTCAAGGCGATCACCAGGATTCAGGCCGAAAAGCTAGGCGTTCTCGCGCAAAGCGGCGGGCTGGGCGGTGCGCCGATCATCGTCGATTATGCGATGCGCTATGGCGCGCCGGGGCTTTCGGCGGGGATCGAGGCGCTTTGCGCCAAGGGCTGCGCGCGCATCCTCGTGCTGCCGCTCTATCCGCAATACGCCGCCTCGACCACCGCCACCGCCTTCGACGAAATCGCGCGTGTTCTGGGCAAGATGCGGCGCCAGCCGACGCTACGCTTCTCTGCGCCCTATTTCGCCGATCCCGCCTACATCGAGGCGCTGGCGCACGGCCTGCGCGAAGGGCTGGCGGCGCTGGATTTCGAGCCGGAGGTTGTTGTCGCGTCTTTCCACGGCCTGCCGCAGTTTCAGATCGACAAGGGCGATCCCTATAAACTTCATTGCGAGACCACATGGCGCCTGCTGCGCGAGGCGATGGGAATGGACGAGCGGCGATTGCGCCTGTCGTTCCAATCGCGGTTCGGCCGCGCGAAATGGCTGCAACCCTACACCGCCGACACGGCGGCCGAACTCGCCAGATCGGGCGTGAGGCGTCTCGCCATCGTCGCGCCGGGCTTTTCCGCTGACTGCCTGGAGACCGTCGAGGAATTGGGCGTCGAAATCCGCGATCTGTTTTTACAGGCCGGGGGCGAAAAATTCGCGCGCATTCCCTGCCTCAACGACAGCGAGGCGGGGATGCGGCTGCTCGCGACGCTGGCGCGTAGAGAGCTGGCGGGATGGGCTTAACCGGGAAAGACAAGATTGGCGGTTGAGCAAGATTGGCGGTTGAGGAAGTCGCCGCTATTTTCCTGCGCCGCTTCGCAGATCGGCGGCAGGCGAACGGATCGTCGCCGAGATAGACGGGGCGCAACGCCCTTCCGCCTGTCCGAAAAGGCGGCGCATGGAGTCCCTGAGCCCGCTCAAAAGAGGGCTGGAAACCTGCGCTCCGAGCTTGAATCAGAAACCTAACCTTAAGAAAACCAAAAACCGCCGCCGAGCCCGGGACATTAGAATTGCCGGCGGCTGAGCCTATCGCTTTGCGCGGCGATCCGTTACTGTTCGAGCTTAGAGCAAGGTCTTAAAAAAGTTGATAGACTTTTTCGATAAGAGCTTGCTCCAACATTTTGATTTAGAGCGATTTCTTATCGTTCGAACGATTCCGTTCGAACGATAAGCGCTCTAGGTTCGGCCTGAAAGGAGCCCTTGTAAGATGCGCACCCTGTTGAAATACACCGTGGCGCTGAGCTGTCTCGCCGGCCTGGCGTCGATCGACGCGGCCATGGCGAAGCCGCGCCACCATCATCATGGCGCGGTTTATGCGCATCATGACGCGCTTTACGCGCATTCCCGTCCTCCGCTCCTCGTCGAGCGGCGCAGCTTTCTCGATCCCGGGACTCAGGTTCCCGTCGGTTCAACCAATCAGTACGTGTGGCAGCCGGCCTATGACTACGGCAACGACCCCCTAACGACCTACCAGCGCGACAAGTATATGGACGGAATCCTGCACCAGGCGTTCGACCCGCGGCCGCAAAGTCCGCTCGTTCTGCCGCTGCAAGGCGTCGGATTCTAATCGGCGCGGCGGCTTTCGCTTGACAGCGCCCGCCGGCTTTTGTAGGCCAATCCATCCGGCGCGGGCATCCCACGCCGGCCCGCACCCGTGGCGGCTCCTGTAGTCCGAATCATCTCCTTGTTCGTAAAGGCGCATGGCTTTCGGCTTCGACCAGTGAGCGGCCTGTCGGCTGGACTTCTCGAAGTTCGGCAGAGGAGGGCGCGTTTCCGACCCTTGCGGATTTAGCGCGAGCGGCTCTGAGAAACGTGGTTCGACGACGCTTCGCGCTTCCCCGAGGGGAAGCCAGGCGCGCGTCCGGTCGCCTCTTGAGCGCGCTTGCGCCGACGCCGAAGACCCGGCGTCACGAACAGTTAAGAGGACTTAAGTGACCAAGCGCGCAGAATCCAAGTATAAGCTCGACCGCCGTATGGGCCAGAACATCTGGGGCCGCCCGAAGAGCCCGGTGAACCGGCGCGAATACGGCCCCGGTCAGCACGGCCAGCGCCGCAAGGGCAAGCCCACCGATTTCGGCACCCAGCTCAAGGCCAAACAGAAGCTCAAGGGCTATTACGGCAATATTTCGGAAAAGCAGTTCCGCAAATATTACGCCGAGGCCATCCGCCTCAAGGGCGATTCGAGCGACAATCTGATCGGCCTGCTGGAGCGTCGTCTCGACGCGGTGGTCTATCGCGCCAAATTCGTGCCGACGGTGTTCGCCGCCCGCCAATTCGTCAACCACGGTCATATCCGCGTCAATGGTCGGCGCGTAAACATCCCGTCCTATCTGGTGAAACCCGGCGATGTCGTCGAGATCAAGGACAGCTCGAAGCAGGCGGTGACGGTGCTGGAGGCTGTCGGCCTCGCCGAGCGCGATGTGCCGGAATATTACGAGGTCGATCACTCCAAGATGACCGCCAAGATGACGCGCGTGCCCCATGCGACGGAGGTTCCTTACCCCGTGCATATGGAGCCCAATCTCGTCATCGAATATTACTCGCGCTGACGCGAGTTAGCTTTTAAGCCGGAGCCCTGCGCGGCTCCGGCTTTTTTTGCGCCCGCCACAAAATTGATTTGCCACATTCCGGCGACAGACTATGGTTCCGCGCGCCTCCCAATGATGGAACGATCATGACGACATTCAAATTCCCGCTATCCCGCCGCGCCGTCCTCGCCGCCTCGCTGCCCGCGCTGCTGGCCATCTCCCCCGCGCTCGCCGAGAAAGCTCCGGCTCCGAAGGTGACGGTCGAGGAGTTGATGGCCCCCAACGCCTTGCCCGACATCGTGCAAGGCAAGGCCGACGCGCCCGTGACAATTGTCGAATACGCCTCCATGACCTGCGGCCATTGCGCGGCCTTCCACCGCGATGTCTATCCGGTCCTGAAGAAGGACTTTGTCGACACCGGCAAGGTGAAATTCATTTTGCGCGAGTTCCCGCTCGACCCGATCGCCACGGCCGCCTTCATGCTGGCCCGCTCGCTCGACGACAAGCGCGACGCCGCCGTCGATCTGCTGTTCGCGCAGCAGAAGAACTGGGCCTTCACCGACACGCCTCTGGAAGGCCTCGGCAATGTCGTCAAGCAGGCTGGGATCGGCCAGGCCAAATTCGAGGAAGTGTTGAAGGACGCCAAGTTGCAGCGCGCCGTCGTCGCCGTGCGCGACCGCGCCGCCGAAAAATTCGGCGTCAACGCGACCCCGACCTTTTTCATCAACGGCGTGAAATTCAACGGCGAGATGAAAGCGGCGGAACTCGACAAGATCATCGGCGGCGCGACAAAGGTGGAGCCTGCGAATTGAGGCCGAGAGCCTAAAACGCGGTCCTACGCTCCAGCGCCGCCGCCAGCGTGCCTTCGTCGAGATAATCGAGTTCGCCGCCGACCGGCACGCCATGGGCGAGCCGCGTCGTCTTGACGCCCAGCGGCGCCAATAAATCAGCGATGTAATGCGCGGTGGTCTGGCCGTCGACGGTGGCGTTGACCGCCAGGATGGCCTCGCGCACATTTCCCTCGCGGATGCGGTCGAGCAGCTTGGCGATGTTGATGTCGTCCGGACCCACGCCGTCGAGCGGCGACAGCACGCCGCCCAGCACATGATAGCGCGCGGGCAGTAGCCGCGCCCGCTCCAAGGCCCATAGGTCCGACACCGTCTCGACGATCAGCAAGATCCCGGGGTCGCGCCGCGCGTCCTGGCAAATCGTGCAAGGGTCGATGGTGTCGATATTGCCGCAGGTCGCGCAAGTGAGGATGCGCCGATGCGCGACTTGCATCGCGTCGCCAAGCGGCCCGAGCAGCTCCTCGCGCTTTTTGATGAGATGCAGCACGGCGCGGCGGGCCGATCTCGGCCCCAGCCCCGGAAGGCGCGCCAGGAGTTGCACCAGCCGCTCGATTTCCGGACCCGCGACATGCGAAGCCATCGCGTCAGAACGGCAGTTTCAGGCCGGGTGGCAATTGCAGCCCACCGGTGACGGCCTTCATTTTTTCGGCCACGGCCTCGTCGGCCTTGGCGCGCGCCTGCGCGTGCGCAGAGACGATCAAATCTTCGAGAATCTCGCGCTCCTCCGGCTTCAAAAGGCTCGGGTCGACGGCGATGCTTTGCAGCGCGCCCTTGGCGGAGAGGGTCAGTTTCACGAGACCGCCGCCCGATTCGCCGTCGACGATCAGACTCTCCAATTCCGCCTGCGCGTCAGCCATTTTGGCCTGCATCGCCTGCGCCTGCTTCATCATGCCCATGAAATCCATCGTCGCCCCCGTGCCTTAGTCTTCGTCCGGATCCGTTGCGTCATTATAGCCGATCTCGGCGTCCGGCGGCGCGGCGCCGGCGTCCACGTCCTTGCCGCGCACCGCGACGATCTGCGCGCCGGGAAAGCGCGCGAGCACGCTGGCGACGACGGGATCGGCCTCCAGCCCACCGAGTCGCTCGCGCTTCGCGGTTTCGCGCTGCTCGGCGAGCGTCGGCCGGCCGCCGCTCGCGACCAGCGAGACCATCCAGCGCCTGCCGGTCCAAAGTTGCAAGCGCTGCATCAAATTCTGCGCCAGCTGCGCCGACCCGCCCGGCGCGAGTTCGAATTCGAGCCGGCCCGGCTCGAAGCGCACCAGCCTCACCTCCCGCTCCAGTGCGATTTTGAGCGCGATGTCGCGCTTTTCGCCGGCCAGCGCGACCAGCGCCGGAAAATCGGCGATCGCGACGCCTGCCGGGGCCGGCGTCGGCGAAGCCGCTGGCTCTCGGGCGGGAACCAGCGCCGGCGCGCCGCCGCGCGTCGACGAAGACAGGGCGGGCCCGCGCGACGGCTGCGCTGGGGCTCCGCTCGCAGTCGGCGTCGTCCCGCTCCCGGCGCCCTGTCCCAGGCGGCGCAAAGCCTCGTCCAGCGTCGGCAGTTCGGCCGCATGAGCAAGTCGCACCAGGATCATATCGGCGGCGGCGAGCGGCATTTGCGAGCCGCGCAGCTCTTCCACCCCTTTGGCGAGTATCTGCCAGGCGCGCGAGAGCACGGGAACCGACAGGCGCTCGGCCAGCGCCTGTCCGCGCCGGCTCTCCTCGGGCGTCAACGCCGACGAACCCGCCGTGTCCGGCGCAACCTTTATGCGCGTGACGAGATGGGTGAATTCGGCCAGCTCCAGAATAATCTGCGCAGGATCGGCGCCGCCGTTATACTGGTCATCGAGCAGGCCGAGCGCCCGGGCGATCTCGCCCGCCATCGCCGCCTCGAACAGGTCGACGACGCGCGCCTTGTCGGCGACGCCGAGCATCATACGCAGATCATCGGCGAGAATATCGGCGCCCGCCCCACCAAGACTTCCACCACCAAGACTTCCGCCGCCAAGACCGCCGCCGCCAAGACCTCCACCACCGCCGTGCGCGATGGCCTGATCGAGCAGCGACAGCGCGTCGCGCACCGAGCCCTCCGCCGCGCGGGCGATCATCGCCAGCGCGTCGGCTTCGATTTTCACGCCTTCGAGATCGCAGATTTTGCGCAAATGCGCCGCCAGTTCGCCGGTATCGATGCGGCGCAGGTCGAAACGCTGGCAGCGGGAGCGCACGGTGACCGGCACCTTGTCGATTTCAGTGGTGGCGAAGATGAATTTGACGTGTTCGGGCGGCTCTTCCAGCGTCTTCAGCAGGCCGTTGAAGGCGGCCTTGGAGAGCATGTGCACTTCATCGATAATATAGACCTTGGTGCGCGCCATCACCGGGCGATAGCGGGCGTTGTCGATGATTTCCCGCACATCGTCGATGCCGGTGTGCGAGGCGGCGTCCATCTCCAGCACGTCGACATGGCGCGATTCGATGATCGCCTGGCAATGGACGCCCAACTCCTCCATGTGGATGGTCGGGCGGTCGACGGCGGGGCGGCCATCCCTCTCGGGCAATTGGTAATTGAAGGCGCGTGCGAGAATACGCGCGGTCGTGGTCTTGCCGACGCCGCGCACCCCGGTCAGCAGATAGGCCTGATGAATGCGGTCGAGGTCGAAGGCGTTTTGCAGCGTGCGCACCATCGGCTCCTGGCCGATGAGATCGGCAAAGCCCGTGGGACGATATTTGCGCGCCAGCACGCGATAGGCCGCTGGCGGCGCTGCGGCGCTGAGGCCCGCCAGCAGAAGGCCGCCGCCCTCCGATGCGGCGGTCGGCGATTGGCGCTGCTCGTCCATCTTTTCAAGCTCGCAGGCAGTCGGGATTTTAGCGGCCCAGACCCGCGCGCCGCTCGGCGAGCCCGAAATGACCAGCCCGGGCGTGTGCGCAAAAGTAGGAGGTTGGACGAAGACCCGCCCGTTCTCGTTAGGGCTGCTTCCTTCCGGACCTGACCCGGTTGGCGAGTGGAACGTCCACCGCCAACCTCCCGGCCTCTATTTGGCAAAAGACGGGCTTCGACGCAAGGGCGCGCCGACTTTCATTTCGAGCGCCGATCACAGCGTCGCAACGACGGGCGCCGGCGGAGCGTTGAACTTACCGAGAACATTCGCGCGCTCGCCCCGGCCGATGACGGTTACGCCGTCGCCGGGATAAACGCGCGTGTCCGGGCGCGGGCGCTCGACGACTCCGCTGCCGGCTTTTTCGATCGCGATAACAAAGAATGTATGCTCCGAGCGCTGCTCGATCTCCTCCACCGTGCGGCCGGCGAAGACGCTTCCTTCCGCCGTGACCACGATTTGGATTTCGAGCCCGAGCGAGCGCAAATCCACCCGCCGCCGATGGGGCGAGTCGCGCGAACGCCTTCGCGCCAGAAGCGGTCAGCGTTCCGCGCCCGTCGCCGGGCGGCCGAACCAGCCGGGCAAGGTGGAGAACTGCTGCGAGCCGCATGCCGGGCATATGAAGCTGCGCCCCTTTTCGATTTCCGGGAGAGGAGTCGAGGGATCGACCGACAGACTCTCGAAGGCGATGGGCGTCGAGTGAAGGCAGAGCGGATTGGAGCAGGTCACGAAGAAACCCGGAACGCCCTGCGATTTTAAGGAGGCGATTGTGGGAGGTTCGATAGCCATGGGACAACTCGTTCGAGTTATTGGTCAACTCCACAACAATTTTTAGCAATAGTCGGGCCAACCCTTCGGCTGGCGCGGCGGCTCCGCGCGAAGCGGCGTAGGCAAGGGCCGACCGGACATGGCGTCATTGGGCGGCGCTGTTTGGCGAGCAGATCTTGGCGTCGGCTTAGGCGCCATGCGCGCAAAATCATCGGTCGAGACTAGGCGATCCGGCGCGGGGCGAAGCAAAACATGAGCTCACGCCGCTTCCCGCGCTTGCATCCGCGTGAAATCCCGCTATAACCCACTCTTCGCGACGCCTCGGCCGGGGGCTGAACGGAAGCTTAGGATTTAATCCTGTTGGGATTTAATTTTAAGGAGGGCGAAGCCGCCCGTCTTCCCGTGTTCCCGCCTTCGAACTTCCCTCACCGAGCCTTTCCAAGAAGGCTCGAAGGGCTCCGCGCCGGGGCGGCCCGCATAGGTTTATGGAAAGGCTACGACAACATGGCTCTCTACGAGCATATCTTTCTTGCCCGTCAGGATATTTCGCCGCAACAGGCGGAAGCGCTGACCGGGCAGTTCAAGACCATCATCACATCGCTGGGCGGAACCGTCGGCAAGGTCGAATATTGGGGCGTCAAGTCCCTCGCCTACCGCATCAAGAAGAACCGCAAGGCGCATTTCACGCTGATGAACATCGACGCCCCGCCGGCGGCGATCGCCGAAATGGAGCGCCAGGAAAGCATCAACGAAGACGTGCTGCGCATATTGACGCTGCGCGTCGAGGAACTCGAAGAAGCCCCCTCCGCGCAGTTGCGCAAGCGCGACGACGACGGCGAACGCGGCGATCGTGGAGACCGGGGAGATCGCGGCGACCGTCGCCCTCCGCGCGGCGACCGACCCGACCGCGGCGACCGGCCCGAGCGCCGTCCCCGCCGTGACGAAGGCGCAAGACCTGAAGGAGAGGCGATCTAATGACCACTGCAGCCCCCGCCGCTGGCGCGGCTCCCCGCCGCCCATTTTTCCGTCGCCGCAAGTCCTGCCCCTTCACCGGCACAGGCGCGCCGAAGATCGACTATAAGGACACGCGCCTGCTCTCGCGCTATATTTCCGAGCGCGGCAAGATCGTTCCCTCGCGCATCACCGCCGTCTCGGCCAAGAAGCAGCGCGAACTGGCCAAGGCCATTAAGCGCGCGCGCTTCCTCGGCCTGCTGCCGTACGTGATCCGCTGAGCGGAGACGGTCATCTGCAATTCGCGGCCGCGCCCCAAAGCGCGGCCGTTTTCTATTCGAGCCGCTTCCCCAACCGTCCCGCCAGATCCTGAGTAAACTGCCAGGCCACGCGCCCCGAGCGGGCGCCGCGGGTGATCGACCATTCCAGCGCCTCGGCGCGAATCGTATCGTCCGGCGCCTCCAGCCCAAAATGGCGGGCGTAGCCGAACACCATCGCGAGATAATCGTCCTGGCTGCAATTGTGGAAACCGAGCCACAGGCCAAAACGGTCAGACAGCGAGACTTTCTCCTCCACCGCCTCGCCGGGATTGATCGCCGTCGCCTGTTCATTCTCCATCATGTCGCGCGGCACGAGATGCCGGCGGTTCGAGGTGGCGTAGAACAGCACATTGGCGGGGCGCCCTTCGACGCCGCCCTCAAGCGCTGTCTTCAAGGATTTATAACTCGCCTCGGGACCATCGAACGACAGGTCGTCGCAGAAGACGATGAATTGAAACGGCGCGTCGCGCAACGCCGAGAGCAAGGCGGGCAGGCTCTCGATGTCCTCGCGGTGGATTTCGACGAGCTTTAGCCGGCCTTCGCCCGCCAACGCGCCATGCGCGGCCTTCACCAGCGAGGATTTGCCCATCCCGCGCGCGCCCCACAGCAGCGCGTTATTGGCCGGCAGGCCTTGCGCGAAGCGTCTTGTGTTGGCGAGCAGCAGATCGCGCGGGCGATCGATCCCCTCCAATAGTTCGAGTCCGACGCGGTTGACCTTTTGCACCGGTGCGAAGCTCGCGGTCGAGGCGCGCCAGACGAAAGCTTCGGCGCTCGAAAAATCGGGCGCAGGCGGCGGCGGCGGCGCGAGCCGCTCCAAAGCCGCGGCAATCCGAACGAGCAGGGCGGCGGCGGGTTGATCTGGGGCGGGTTGATCTGGGGCGGGTTGATCTGGCATGAGCGCTGACATGGGCGAGGCGGAGCCTTGTGTGATCGGGATGCTTTCGGCAAAAGCAGCTGCCGGTTTTGCCTCGGAAAGCACGACAAAACAAAGGAAGCAAGAGTCTTTGCGGTTCAATGCGAACCGCAAAGACTCTTGAGGACTGCAGGCGACGAAAAATCGCCGCCAATTTCGGTCTTTTCACATAAGCGAACCGCAAAACGCAAAAATTGGCGCTCGGGCTGCTCGACGCCTCTGCGCGTTCCGTGCTCGCTGACATGCGATAGCCGCGCCCATGGCGCCTTTTGCCTTGATCGCCGCTGCGATTTGAGGCATAGGCTGCGCACACGAACTGCTGGGCGTTCATCCCGGCCGATGTTGCTTCGCCAAGGAACAGTTATGAAAGTCCGCAACTCCCTCAAATCCCTGCGCAACCGTCATCGCGCCAACCAGCTGGTGCGCCGCAAGGGCCGCGTCTACATCATCAACAAGGTGCAGAAGCGCTACAAAGCTCGCCAGGGCTGAGCTTTACGGCCATCGCGGCGCGTTTCGATCCGCAAGCCTTCAAGGTTTGCGGATTTTGCTTTTCGAGGCGCCGCTTTCAGACGCCCATCAGCGCTTCCACGTGGGCGGCGACGGAGGCGGCCAGCGCGTCGAGATCGTAGCCTCCCTCGAGAAGAGAGACGATCCGCCCGTGGCAACGCCGGTCGGCGATGTCGAGCAGCCGCTTGGTCACCTCCGAAAAATCCCGTTCGCGGAGTTGCAGACCTCCGAGCGGATCGCGCTCATGCCCGTCGAAGCCCGCCGAAATCAAGATTATGTCCGGCGCGAAGGCGTCTACGCGCGGCAATATCGTATCCTCGAAGGCTTCCTGGAAAGCGTCGCCGCTCGCGCCGGAAAACAGCGGCGCGTTGACGATCGTGTTGAACTCGCCGGTCTCGTTGCGCCCGCCGGTGCCGGGATAAAAGGGCGCCTGATGAGAAGAGCAAAACAGCACGCTCTTGTCGGCCCAGAAAATCTCCTGCGTCCCGTTGCCGTGATGAACGTCGAAATCGACGATCGCGACGCGATCGGCGCCCTGCATCGCCTGGGCGTGACGCGCGGCGATGGCGATGTTGTTCAAAAAGCAGAAGCCCATCGGCGTCGCGACGCCGGCGTGATGACCGGGCGGTCGCATCGCGACAAAGGCGGTGTCGGCGGCGCCGGACATCACGGCGTCGACGGCCGCGACGGCGCCGCCGGCGGCGAAATGCGCCGCCTTCAGCGTTTTCGAGTTCATTGCGGTGTCGGCGTCGAGCGCAGCGAGTCCTTCTTTCGGCGAGGCCTGCTCCAACGCGCACAGATAGCTTTCCGGATGCGTGCGACAGAGCGCGTCGCGCGATGGGAAAGATGCGACGAGCCGCTCCAAGCGCTTGAATTTTTCCGTCGCCAACGCCGCCTCGATGGCGCGCAGTCGGTCCGGCCGCTCTGGGTGGCCCGGCCCCATGTCGTGCTCGAGCGAACTCGGATGCGAGACGATCAGCGTGCGCAAAATTTCAGCACCATGTTTAGAGTCGGGCGCACGGAAATTCGCGCCATGCGGCCTTAACCGCCAACCAAGCGCCCATATCCCATGTTTTCACGACTTTCGAACCGAATCTAGCGGCATAAGCGCACACCACTGTGGCGCCAAAGACACACCGGAGCAAAATTCATCCGAGGACGCCCCGAAGCCGCCAGATTATGGTAACCAGAAGTCTAATAGTCTTTTGCTGCGCAGAGGAGCGTTTTTATGCGAGCTGGAACATTTGTCGCCGCAGTGCTGGCGACCGTTTGCCTTGCCGGCTGTAACGGGGTTCGCTTGCCTGACCCGAAGGTCAGCGGCCGCGACGCGGAGTTCTTGGCGCTGGCCCCCAAGGCCGAAATCCCCAACGACTTCGAGCGCTATCAGGTCGATTACAAGACCGGCGAGCCGGTGGGATCGATCATCGTCGATTCGCACAACCACTTCCTCTACTTCATTCAGCCGGGCGGCAAGGCGATTCGCTACGGCGTCGCCACCGGACAGGACGCCATGGGTTGGAGCGGTCGCGCCAGTGTCGGCTCGATGCAGGAATGGCCGCGCTGGATGCCGCCCAAGGACATGCTGGAGCGCTGGCCGCATTTGCAGCCGACCGCCGACGCCGGCGGCCTGCCTGGCGGCCCCGACAATCCGCTCGGCGCGCGGGCGCTCTACCTATTTCAGAACGGCAAGGATTCGATGTATCGCATCCACGGCACCAACGAGCCGGAGAAGATCGGCCAGGGCGTGTCGTCGGGCTGCATCCGCATGCGCGACATCGACGCGATCGACCTCTACAACCGGGTGAGGGTCGGCACGCCGGTGCTGGTGATCTAGGGCCTGTCATCAATTAGAGGATTCCCTTCGCGAGGTTCGCATGATTCATAGGAGGTCGGCCGAATCGGAGGGGCCGACCCATGACGCCTCGTCACGCACTACGCAACGATCAATGG
>Ga0182030_10013940_pt1 | contig 15937 bp, 14 predicted proteins | sample 812S3MmetaG_FD_121299 | JGI IMG/M metagenome (GOLD analysis project Ga0182030, IMG submission 121299) | Permafrost microbial communities from Stordalen Mire, Sweden - 812S3M metaG (Illumina Assembly) | ecosystem: Environmental > Terrestrial > Soil > Wetlands > Permafrost | place: Sweden...
AAGGTCGTCGAGAGGGCCAGCCAGAGCGTGTGGACGGACACGACGGTCGACGCGAACGGGCTCGTCCACGTCAAGCCGGTCGTCGTCTACGACTACATCTGGCACTGCCCGAAGGGAGCTCCGGCGGGCATCGAAGGCAAAGACGAGGACTCGGACTTGGCTGACCGCGTCGCGCCGCGCTAGCGACTTCTGGATCGGACGTGTGTCGTCCGCCGCACTTCTGGATCGCGCCGCGCTCCGGGAGGCTTGTGGATCAAACCCCGTTCGGGAAGCTCCCGAGCCCGACCGGCAAGCTCCCGAGCCCGTCCGGCAAGCTCCCGAGCCCGACCGGCAAGCTCCCGAGCCCGACCGGCAAGCTCCCGAGCCCGACCGGCAAGCTCCCGAGCCCGCCCCCTACTCGAACACCACCTCGACCTCTTCCAGGTCCACCGTCGCCTCGAGGCGCGGCGGGATCGCGCGGAACAGCCGCTCGATCTCCGAGGCCCACTTGCGGCCTCCCTCTGCCGGCGGCTCGAGGTCACGCGCGATGCGCTCGAGCTCCGCCTTGCGCGCCGGGGAGAAGCCCATCAGCGACGAGGCGCGATCCATCAGCGCCTGCTCCTTCGGGTCCACCTCTTCGTCGACGCCGGCCATCCACGCCGCCGCCACGTAGACGAACGCGCGCTCCTTGACGGACAGCGTGTCGAACAGGATCTGGTCCACCGGGACGGGCTTCTGCAGCACCTCGCTCACGCGGTCGCGGAGCTCCTTGGACAGGTTGAGGACGCCCGCCGCGGCCAGGACGCCCGCGCGCTCGGTAGAGTCCAGCCGTCCGTCGGCCCAGGCCATGGTGACGAGCATCGCGAGCGTCTCGACGCAGGCCTGACACGAGATGGTGAGCCTTTTCATGGGGCGGGAGGATACCCGCGGCACCTCTCACATGACTACGCCGATCCGCAACAGATCGACCGTCGGCAGCACGCTCTGACTGAACGTGTGAGACAGGTCCGCGGCGCCCGAGGGCGGCGACACCCCCGCCGGCAGCGTGCTGGCCGTCGTCGTCAGCACGGGGATCTGCACGCCCGCGTCGAAGCCGATCGCCAGCGCGTGCCAGTTCCACAGGAACCCGAGGCGCGGGTTGATGAACGTCGTGTCCGCCGAATTCGTCGCGGAGACCGAGCCGACGCCCGACACGCCGATGCTCGCCTGCTCTCCGAGGTGCTGCTTGCCCACGCGGAGGCCCACGAAGAAGCCGTTGTGCATCGGGAACACGCGCGCGTCCGCGGCCAGCGCCCACATGCTCGTCTGCACGCCGGAGAACGTCGTCGTCGGCAGGGCGCTGTACTCGGCGCCGAGCAGGATGAGCCGGTCGAACTCGAGCACCCCTTCGACGGCCAGCGGGCGCGGAAAGCCGACGCCGCCGAGGACTCCGAAATGAACCGAGCCGTCGCGATGCGACGCGTCCGTCTCCCTGGGCGCCGGCGCCTCGGTCTGCGGAGCGCCCGGCGTGGCGGTCTGCGCGAAGGCGGTGGAATGGATGGCGAGCGAGGCCAGCGCGAACGCGGCCGCGCCGAGGAGCAACTTCGACTTCACGGGGGCACCTCTTCGGAGAGAAGGGTGGAACGGTGGGGTGGCTGCTTGGTTCGATGCGGTCACGAGGCGATGGATTCATGAATGCGATGGCCGTGCCCGGACGGTCCCGTCTCGGCTGTCCCGGCGGCGGCGCGCTACCTCCTCGTCACCGTTGGAGAAACGCTCGAGAGGCCGGGAGGCGGACGAGGGCGGAATGTGCCGCATGGACCCCGGGCGACCAGGGGGGAGAGGACTGCCGCCCTCAACGCTAGCTGGCGTACGATGCCGCCCCATGACGCGCAGCGCCCTCCTCCTCCTCGCCGTCGCGACCGCTCTCTCCGCCGCATGCGGGCCCGACGCTCTTCCGCCGCCCGCGCCTCCTCCGCCTCCTCCGCCTCCTCCGACGGCCACGGCCGCGGCCACCCCGGTGCCCCCGCCGAACCTCTCGCGTGCCGACTTCAACCGCTTCGCCGTTCGCCTGAACGCGCCGATCTTCTGGGCCGCCGATCCGGACGGCAACGGCGTGCCGGAGCGCGACGAAGTGAAGACGCTCCTCTTCTATCCATCGTCCGCCACCGTCGACGTCGACCGCGCCATCGCCGCCGTCCTCGCCTTCGATCCGGGCGCCATACCCGCGGGGCTGCCTGCCGCGGAGACGGCGCGACGCAGGCTCGTGGCCGACGACCTCGACCAGGGCGCGCCCAGCCTCATCTACACCGATCTTCGCGCGAGCTCGCCCGTCGACAAGGCGCTGCTCCAGCACATGCTCGCCGCGGCGAAGGCGCTCGACGACATCTACGCGACCGTCAAGGGGGCGACGGCCCTCGCCGCGCGCGTCCCGGCGGACGACGTGGCCAGCCAGAGCCTCTTCCGGCGCGACTGGGGTCCCGGCTGCGCGGGCGCGAAGACGAACAAGGACCCCGCGTGCTCCGCCATCCCCGGCGGCGCGATGGTGGCGAACGACGGCTATCCGGCCGCGATGCAGGCCGACCGGGACTTCTGCGCCGCGCTCCAGAAGCGGCCGGACGCCAAGGCCGCGATGAACGACCACTTCGCCGTGGTGCGCGAGAAGGACGGCAAGCTCGTGAGCGTGCCGTACACGGAGGCCTACGCCGGCCCGATGCGCGCCATCGCCGCGGAGCTGCGCGATGCGGCCGCCGACGAGACGGATCCGGGCGAGGCGGCGCTGAAGGCCTACCTCGAGGCGGCCGCGAAGAGCTTCACGACGAACGAGTGGGAGCCGGCCGACGAGGCGTGGTCGCGCATGAACGCGCAGAACTCGCGATGGTACCTCCGCGTCGCGCCGGACGAGGTGCTGGCCGATCCGTGCAACGTGAAGGCGCAGTTCCACCTGGACCTCGCGCGCATCGACCAGGGCTCGGTGCGGTGGCAGAGCAAGCTCACGCCGCTCGAGCAGGACATGGAGCGCGCGCTCGCGGGGCTCATCGGCGCGCCCTACGTGGCCCGCAGGGTCACCTTCCACCTGCCGGACTTCATCCAGATCGTCTTCAACGCGGGCGACGACCGGCAACCCGTCGGCGCCGTCGCGGGCGAGAGCCTCCCGAACTGGGGGAAGGTGGAGGTGCAGGGACGCGGTCGCACCGTGGCGATGACGAACATCGGCACGGATCCCGACGGGCGCGCGGTGAGCCGCAAGCGGGTCGAGTCGCTGTTCGACGCGGCGTCGAGCGCGGCGTGGAGCGACGCGGACGAGCCGGGCCTCATCGGGACCATCCTGCACGAGGCGACGCACAACCTCGGGCCGACGTACACGTACGTCTATCGCGGCAAGAAGGGCGCGGCCGTCTTCGGCGGCGGCGTCGCGGCGATGCTCGAGGAGCTGAAGGCCGAGACGGGCGCGATGTACTACCTCGACTGGATGGGCAAAAAGGGCGTCGTGTCCCCGGAGCTCGCGCGGCAGGCGTACGCGGCCTGGCTCGCGTGGTGCCTGCGGCACATCGCCGTCGGCGTGCACTCGGGGACCGACGACCAGCCGTACTCGCAGCTCGCGGCGATCCAGGTGGGATTCCTGCTCGACGAGGGCGCGCTCGTGTTCGATCCGGGCGCGGCCGCCGCCAACGGCACGGACAGGGGGGCGTTCGCGATGCGGTTCGAGAAGCTCGCGCCGGCGTTCGAGAAGCTGATGAAGGTGGTCGCGACGATCAAGGCCACGAACGACAAGGCGGGCGCCGACGCGCTCGTCGCGAAGTACGTCGACGGGTCGGTCGTCCCGCAGAAGCTCATCGCCGAGCGCGAGCTGCGCTTCCCGCAGACGAGCTACGTGTACGGCGTCGATCGCTAGACGGGAGCCCCGACCGCCGTGGAGACCCGACGCGCGCCCGTCTCGTTCGTCGTCGACCGGGCTCACTACGAGCACGTCACGCTGGCCATCGCCCGGGCGCGCACGTCGGTGTGGATCTCGACCGCCAACGTGAAGCAGCTGATGACCGAGGCGCCCATCGGCACGAGCGCCCGCGCGCGCGGCCGCTACGTCCCCATCCTCGACACGCTCCAGTCGCTCTGCGATCGCGGCGTCCAGGTGCGCATCCTCCACGCGACCTCGCCGTCCGGTCCCTTCCGGCAGGAGCTGGCGGCGCGCGCCGGGCGCCTCGTGCCCCCACGCTTCGAGATGCGCCTGTGCCCGCGCGTGCACATGAAGATGATCGCCATCGACGGCGCCCTGCTCTACCTCGGCAGCGCCAACTTCACCGGCGCGGGCCTCGGCGCGAAGGGGGACGGGCGGCGCAACTTCGAGCTGGGGGTGCTGACCGACGACGAGTGGATGCTCGACCAGGCGCAGGCGCGCTTCGAGCTCATCTGGCGAGGCGGGGAGTGCGGCGCGTGCAAGCTACGCAGCGTCTGCCCGGGGCCTCTCGATCAGATCGGCGCCGCCCCGCGTCGGCGCACGCGCGCGCCGCGCCTGCCTCGCGCCTGATCGCCGTGGTAGCGTAGCGCTCCGCGGATGGTGCCCACCCGTCGCTTCGCTCTCTTCGCGATGCTCGCGACGGCGCTCGCGGTGGTGGCCGGGTACGCGCCGGCCGCGCGACCGGCGATGCTGGTGGTCGACGGCGTGCTCGTCGTGGGCCTCCTCGTCGACATGCTCTTCGCGCTGGGGCGGAGGGTGGACGTCGACCGGCAAGCCGGAGCGATCTTCTCGGTGGGTCGCCCGAACCTCGTGACGCTGCACCTGCGCAACCGCGGCTGGCGACCGCTCCGCGGGACGGTGGCGGACGATCCGCTGGAGGCCTGCGAGTCGGCCGGGAACCCGGGCGCGTTCGACGTGGGCTCGCATGACGCGACCACGGTGAAATACGAGGTCACCCCGTCGAGCCGCGGGCGACGGACGTTCGGCGCGGTCACGGTGCGCTACGCCTCGCCGCTCGGGCTCATGGCGCGGCAGGAGCGCGTGGAGCTGCCCGCCGACGCCGACGTCTACCCGGACGTGCACGCGGCGAGGGCGCTGGAGCTCTTGCGCCGGCAAGGGCGGCAGGACGCGCGCCTCGGGAGCCTTCGCGTGCGCGGCGGCGACACCGAGTTCGAGCGGCTCCGGCCCTACCAGGTGGGCGACGAGATCCGCCACGTCGACTGGCGCTCGAGCGCGCGGCGCGACGATCTGACGGTGAGGCAGTTCCAGGCCGAGTCGAACCAGAACGTCATCTTCGCCCTCGACGTCGGACGCAGCATGCGCGGCGATACGGGAGGCCTGACCGCCGTGGACCACGCGCTCAACGCGGCGCTCCTGACGGCGGACGTCGCGCTGCGCGGGGGCGACAAGGCGGGGCTGATGGTGTTCGACGAGACGCCGCGTCGCTTCGTGCCCCCGACGGGCGGACGCGCGGGGGGTCGCAAGCTGACGCGCGCGGTGTACGACCTCGAGGCGGGCCTGGGGGCAACGGACTACGGAGCCGCGATGGCGTTCCTGCGCGCCCAGGTCCGGGTGCGGTCGCTGTTCATCGTCTTCACGAACCTGCTCGAGCCGCGCTCCGCCAAGGAGCTGGCCGCCTCGGTGAAGGGACTCCTGCCGCGGCACCTGCCTCTCTGCGTGCTCCTCCGCGACACGGACGTCGAGACGCTCGCGACCGCGCCGTCGACGAGCGTCGACGATCTCTACGTCCGCGCCGCCGCGGCCGAGTCGCTGGCGTGGAGGGACTCGCTGATCCGCGGACTGCGAAAAGCCGGAGTCCTGGTCCTCGACGCGAAGCCGGGCGACCTGACGCCGGAGCTCGTGAAGGGGTATCTCGAGGTGAAGGCGCGACGGCTGCTGTAGCGCTACGCCCGGCACCGTCCGAGGTAGTCCCGCAGCACCGCGATCGTCTCGTAGATGACGCCCTCCTGGTAGCGGTACGCCATCTCCTGCCCCATCGGCACGAGGGTGCTCAGCGAGTACCGCCGCGAGCGCGCCGCCAGCTCCTCGAGCCCGCGAATCACCCGGTCGATCGCCGCCAGCGTCTCCGGCGTCGTCTTCGCCTTGTCCGGGCCGGTGCGCTGGATGTCGCCCAGCGTCGTCGACGGCGGGAAGAAGTGGCCGAGCTCCCCCTCGAGCTTCACGCGCGCCGCGTCGATGCGCCACAGGCGGAACCGGTGGCCGGCGCCCATCGCGTTGAAGAGGATGCTCACCGCCATCACGACGTACGCCCAGTTCGCCGGGGGCATCACGTCGACGAGCCAGGGCAGGTACTCGTCGGCCAGCTGGGGCCCGCCATTGGTGAAGTAGTCGGCGGCCGACGGGGCGAGCGGCAGGCCGGTGGTGTTCGGCGTGTCCTTGTTGTGGCGGAGGAACTCCGGATGCTCGGCCGAGATGAGCGTCAGGAGATCGACCGTCGCGACACGGCTCGCGCAGCCGTTGCCGACGAGCAGCGTCTCGATCTTCATCACCGTCCGGTCCGTGCTCGGGAGCCCCTGGACGGCGTCGTAGTTCCCTGCCCCGACGGTGCCGGTCTTGATGTGCGGCAAGCGACGCGCGACCGCGTGCGCCGTCGCGAAGCTCGCGATCTGCAGCCCGCGCCGGCCGACCCACTCCTCGATGAGCGGCGAGTCGGCGTCGATGACGACGACGGCCAGATCGAGCTCGCCGCGCAGCGCCATCCCGAGCTCGGCCTCGATGGCGTGATTGGAGAGCGTGACGCCCAGGCGCGCGAGCTCCGGCAGCCCGAAGATCTGGCGGGCGACGAGGTCCGTGCCGCTCCCCGCCGGGCCGATGCCGACGCGCTGATCGCGGAGGTCGGCGAACCCCTGGATGGCATCCCCTTTGCGGCCGAGGAAGAGCACCGACTCGGGCTTCGCGAACCGCCCGATGAGCTGGAGACCCGGCGGCCATGTCGTGCCGTCCTGCGCGAACGCGAACTGGAACGCGCACCCTCGCGCCGCCTCGCCGAGACGGAGGACGTTCTCGGCGGACCCCGCGCTCTCGACGTTCTCGATCGACCCGCGGCTCCGCTCCGCGGCCGCCGCCAGGCTGGCCACCGACGCGTGGTAGCTCCCCTCGGTCGCGCCCGACAGGACGCGCACGCGCATCCGGCTCATGTCGTGGCGGAAGTCGATCCGCGAGATGAGGATGCCCACTGCGGCGACGAGGAGGACGACCAGCCCGAGGCGGGCCGCCACGGTGCGCGCCGAGTGACGCGCGTGCGACTCGAGCGGTCGACCGAGAGGGGTGGGCACGTCGCCGACCCCTCACCGCGTGGGCGGGGGGCCCTTCTTCGCGAGAATATCGGCGAACGTGAACCGCGCCTCGGCCTTGAGCTGCTGCCGGTACTGCTGGTAGGCGCTGCGCTCCTGCTCCTCGCTGAGCGCCTTGATGGAGAGCTTCACCTCGCCGCGGCGGGGATCCATCTCAATGACCTTCGCGTCGATCTCCTGACCGATCTTGAACGACTTGCGAAGCTCCGTCCCGCGCGGCGTCCCCGTCCCGGCGGACGTCACGTAGCCGCGGGAGTTACGCCCGGTCACGCCGAGGATGCGCACGACGAGGCCGCCGCTCTCGATGTTGACGATCTTGCACTTGACCGGCTTGTGCGGCTGGACGCGCTGGGGCGTCTCGTTGGCCGCTTCGCCCGTGGGAGCCGGGTGGAGCGCGATCTTGTGGTTGCTCGGGTCGACGTGTGAAACGACGACGTCGATGGGGTCGCCCACCTTCACTACCTCGCCCGGGTTCTCGATGCGGTTGATCGACAGGTCGACCAGGTGAATCAGGCCGTCGATCCCCGACTCGAGCTCGATGAAGGCGCCGAAAGGCTGGAGGCGCGCGACCTTGCCCGAGTGCTTGGTCCCGGGTGCGTACTTGGCGGCGACCTGCTGCCAGGGGTCGGGGATGGTCGCCTTGTGCGACAGCCAGACCTTGCCCCGCTCGTCGATCTTGAGGACCTTGACCCGCGTCGTCTCGCCCGCCTTGAAGACGTCGTTCTGACCGTCGCCGCGGTTGTGGCTCATCTCCTGGAGCGGAACGAGCCCCTCGATGCCGCCGACGTCGACGAACGCGCCGAACGAGACCACGCTGCGGACCGTCCCGTCGACCTCTTCGCCGATCTTCAGGCGGGAGAGGGCGTCGGTGCGGGCTTTCTTGGCCTCGTCCTCCATCATCGTCTTGCGCGAGAGCACGAGATCGCGCCCGCGCTTGGCGTACTGCGTGACGATGAACGTGAGGCGCTCGGCGAGCAGGTAGTTGAGATCCGCCCCGAGGCGCATGTCGATGTGTGAGCCGGGGACGAACGCGCGGAGACCGTCGACGTCGACCTCGACCCCGCCCTTGATGACGCCGGTGACGAGACCCTCGATCACCGTCTTGTCGTTGAACGCCTTCTCGACCATCGGCTTCGCGCGCTCGGCGCGGTGCGGGTGGTGCGTGAGGACGACCATGCCGCCGCGGGCGCCGTCGTTGTGGACGACCGCGATGAAGTCGGCGCCCACTTCGAGGGTGACACGCGGGAGCTTGGGCTCGCGGGGAGGGGCAGGCTCGGCGGAGGGGTCGACCACTTCCGGTGCGGCCGCTGCCTCCGCGGCGGGTTCCGGCTCGGCGGCCCTGGCGGGCTCCGGCTCGGACTGCGGAACGCCCGTGGCCTGGTCCTCCGAGGACTGGGCCTCGGGCGTGGCCGACGCCTCACCCGCGGGGGACTCGGCAGGCGCTTCGCCTGGCTCGTCGACCGGGGCCGCACGCGGACGCGGCGGCGGCTGATCGTCGTCGTCCGGCAGAAGCATCTCGCGCCGGTCGAAGATCGCCTTCGCCTTGCCCGGGATGTCGATGATGATCGCCTCGGCGGTGATGTCGATGATCTTGCCGAAGACGATGTCACCGCCGTTCACGGGCGGCCGCTCGCGCGCGGGCCCGTGCTTCTTCTCCTTCTTCTTGTCGCGGAGCTTGGGGGCGGCGTGCTCGTCGGTCGCCTCGGCCGTCCCCTCGGGGGAGGCCTCGTCGCTGCTGCCCTCGGGGCGCGCCTCGACGCCTCCCTCGCTGGGCTTCTTCTTCCTGCGCCGGCGGCGCTTCTTCTTTTCGCCGGTGGCGCCGGGCTGACCGGGCTGCGCCTCGCGCGCGTCTCCCGCGGCGGCCTCGTGCTCGCCGTCGTCCCCTTCGTCGTCGCTCTCCGACGAGGACTCTCCCTCGGCGGAGGGCACGGCGGCGGCCTGAGCCTCGCCGTTGGTGGCGGGCTCGCCCTGCGTGGGCGCGTGGCTCGATTCAGCCGTCGCCGCGGGATCCGGGGCGTCGGGGGTCGAGTTGTCGGTGGGCGTTTCCGTGGTTGTCATGGAGTCAGGGGGAATGGGCGCGAGAGCCTAGCGCAATTTGCGCTGGTTTTCCCGTCAAGTCGAAGGTCCCGCGCGCATGGTGCGGCGGGGCGACGTGGTCGGCCGCGAGCCCGTGGGCTGCGAGACGGTTCTGGTAGTAGAAGATGAGCCGCGTGTCGACGAGGAGAAGCGTATCGCCCCTCGGTTCGAGCACGGGCGTCGTGTGATAGCCGCTGAACGCGCGAAGCGCCTCATCCAGGATCTCCCGCCCGGAAGCGCGCCCGAGCCGCGGTCCGAGGACGATGCCCCCCCGGGCCTCCAGCTCCCGCACACGGTCGCGGAGGCGCTCCACCCGCTCGGCCAGCTCGGTCCGGGAGACCACCACGTCGTCCTGCGAGCGGAGGAGAGCAAAGATGTCCCCCGAGGGCATCGACTCGCGGAGTTTCTCGAACGCGCACACCGCGACGAGATGCGTGGCCATCGCGACGGTGTCGCGGAGGTAGGCGGCCACGATGGCCTCACCGAGCTCACGCGTGTACTGCGCGTCTCGCGCCGGATCGTGGCCCACGCGGCCGTCGGCGTCGGTCAGGTAGGTCAGCGGGTCGACCACGTGACCGCGCGCGTCGCGGGACACGCCGTCCTCGTCGACCTCGTTGCCGATGCAGTCGAGGGGCTTCCCGAAGCGGATGACGCAGCCGGCGTCGAGGCCGAGGAGCTTGCGGATGAAGGCGGCCACCCGACCGGGGCGCGACGATTCGTCGTCCTCGATGATGTACCGGTGCTTGCCCTCCTCCTGGAGGAAGTCGGCGATCAGCGTCTCGGCTTCGAGAGTGAGCAGATAGTTGATGGTGGCCGGGACGAAGTACACGTGCCGCGGTTTGCCGAGGCCGGCGGTCCGCGCCATCGCCTCGACGCCGGTCCCCGCCAGCCCGAGCTTCAGCTTGCGCTCGACTGCACCCGACCGGGACCGAGTCCCCCCCGGGAAGAAGAGCGAGTGATACCCGCGCTCGATGAGGACGCAGGAGTACGTCTTGAGGACGTCCTTGTAGAGCCCGTGCTTCAGGCTTCGATCGACCCGGTACGCCCCCAGATTGTGCATGAAGAACGACAGCACCGGATTCGTGAACAGGTTCTTGCCCGCGCCGTAGGTCGCCGGAGGCAGCCCCGCCCGCTCCAGCGCGAAGCCGAAGACCACGGAGTCGAGGTTCGACAGGTGCGTCGGGACGAAGACGACCGTGCCTTTCCGGGACAGCTCGCGGACGGCGCCCACCGGCCCCTCGATGACGACCCGGCCGTCGAGCGCCCGGAGATCGAACGCGCCGCCCAGGTGACGCATCGTCTGCATCGGAGACATGAGGAGGCCGATGAGCGGGGCGGCCGCGCGCGAAGCGAACTTGTAGACCCGCGGGTCGAAGTTGCCGGCCACGTCCCCGGCATACCGGCGCACGATGTCCCGGAGCTTCTCGAGGCTCTCCTCCTTGCTCATGCGACCCAGCGACCGGGCGAGCGCTCGCCACTGGGCGTAGGGGACGATGTCGTCGCTCCCCGCCGCGCGCTGCCGCTTCACCTCGAGGAAGGCCGCTTCGTTCAGCACGAGCAGCGGGTCGCGCACGCCATCGCACACCCGGTGCACGACCTCGTCGACGATGGCGTCGCGGTGCTCGTTGAAGCCGAAGATGGGGGGTTGCACGAGCCCCAGGCTACAGGCGCGGGGAAGAACTGGGGAGCCGCGCTATGCTGTCACGCGTAATCCAGAGGACACTCGTATGACCGACGAGAATACGCTCGCCGACCTGCTCGCCTTCGTGCTCGCCGGCCGCCCCGAACGGCTGACGCAGGTGGCCGTGGCGCAGATGCCGCCCGAGCAGCGTGTCGCGGTGGGCGCCGTCACCGAGGGGATCGCCGTCCTGGCCGCGGGGGAAGAGCCGGTCGAGCCGAGCGCGGGGCTTCGCGCGCGCATCGTGGCCAGCACCCAGACCCGTCTGGCGCGCCGGCCGCGCCGGGCCTTGCTGGTCTGCGACATGCTCGTCGACCACCTGACACCGGGCCGCCCGCTGGAGGTGCCCCGCGCGCGCGACATCGTCCCGGCCGTGGCGAAACGCATCGACGACGCGCGGGCGGAAGGGACGCCCATCGTCTACATACTCGACCACCACGAGGCCGACGATCCGGAGCTCGTCGAGTGGGGCACCCACGCGGTGGCGGGGACCGAAGGGTCGGAGGTGTGGCCTCCTCTCGCGCCGAAACCGGGCGACAAGATCGTCACCAAGCCCACCTACAGCAGCTTCTTCGCGTCGAGCCTCGAGCGGGTGCTCGACGAGCTGGCGGTCGACACCCTGGTGATGACCGGCTGCGCCACCGAGGTGCAGCTGCTGACGACCGCGACCGACGCCCTCCAGCGCGGCTTCGACGTGGAGCTGCCTGCCGACACGCAGGCCGGCTACAGCGGCCTCGGCGAGAAGTTCGCGATGGGGGTGCTCGCGGCCCTCGTCCCGTATGCCCCGGCGCGCAAGGTTCGCTTGGAGCGGATCGCCACTCAGCTCGCCGCCACGTAACCTTCGGCCTTCGTCTCGTCGACGTCGTCGAGCGACCACTTCAGCGTGGGCGGGCAGTCGAGGCCGATGTCCTCGGGTCGCGGGAAGCGCAGACCGCACGCCTTCACCGCCGGCTTGATGTCGTCGACGAAGTCCTGCATCACCGCGCCGGACTCGCGCTTCTTCAGCCCGACGTCGATGGCGTAGCGGTTCCCCTCGGTGTTGGGGCGGCCGAAGGACAGCATCCCCTGCTTCAGCCACTTCTCGAAGAAGCCCTGCTTCACGTCGTCGAAGCGACCGCTCCGGCAAAGCTCGACGACGATGCGCTCGCCGAGGCCCTGATGGCCGGCCTCCTCCTTCAGGATCTTCTGGATGATCTCGCGGTACGGCACGTACGCGCACTGCTCGTACTCGCGCAGCTGCCAGAAGCCGCCTCGATCATAGAGAAACTGCGCCATCGCCAGCTCGAACCAGCTCTGCGCAAAGTCGATGGGCTTCTTCCCGAGGCGGGCGTTCACGTGGGGCTCGACGCTCTCGCCCGTGAAGTCCTTGTAGAGGCGCACCACGACCTCGTAGTGCTCCATCTCCTCGCGGATGTGCCAGCTCATGAACTTGAGCCATTTGAGCTCCGGGACGAACTGCAGCCCGAAGCCGAACATCTGGGCGGCCGCGAGCTCGCGGTACGCCTGGCTCTCCATCATCTGCGTGAGGGTCGCGATCATCTTCGCGTCCATCTCGCTCTTGCTCGCGTAGGTCGCGTAGGTCGCGTGCGGCGTAGACATGGCGGGTCGGGAGCTTACCTTTGTGCAACCGACCCGCCACAGGCCATCTTCAGCGCCAGTTTCCTTCGACCCAGTAGTGCCGGCCACCGCGGTGGTCCCAGTGGGCGCCCACCCAGGTCGCGTTGGCGTAGGGCCGACGGACGTGGCGACCCGGCACCCAGACGTAAGCGCCATTATACCAACGGTGGTATCCAGGCGTCCAGTAGTACTCCGCGGACGGCGCCGCGGGGACGACCTCGACCTGGACCGGCGGCGGGGGCGGCGGCTCCGCGTCGACGACCACTTCGGCCGAGACGGCAGGGGGGGGCGGCGGCGGCGCGGGGGGCGGCGGGCTCCCTCCGCACCCGATGGCCGGAACGGCGAGAGCGAAGATCGAGGCGATGACAAGAGTACGCGACATGGAATGACTCCTCCCTTGGAAGGGAATGACTACACCAGCTACCTGCGGGGTTCGACGGTGTTCGTCGACCAAAGATTCGTCACGCCTTCGCCCGACCGTAGGAGGGATGGACTGGCCGGCGCCCGTGCACCGTGGTTCGACTGATCCACTCACCGCGGACTCGGGGCCGGCTTCCGGACGGAATGCGAGCCTCTTGACCGGGGCCTTCTTCCCGTAATCCCGGCAGGTTGCGACCAGAGGCCCCTGGGCTCGGACCGGGAGGAGCGACTTTTGCAGTACACCCGACCATGAAGCTCGCCCGGCTCATCACGATCTCGCTGGGTCTGACGTGCGCGGCGGCCCTCGTCGCCTGCGGCTCCAGCGGGGTCGAGCAGTTCCCCTCCCATGGCGGCGGCGGTCCCGCGTCGGCTGTGCCCACGAAGGGGGACGACGCGGGGTCGAAGTCCTCGAGCAGCTCCGGATCCGGCAGCGGAAGCAGCAGCAGCGGCGGAAGCAGCGGCGGAAGCAGCAGCGGCACCGACGGGGGAGGCTCGTTCGGCGCTCAGACCGTGGCGTCGTTCACGCTCATCGACGCGAAGATCACCGACGACCCCGTCGGGTCTCCGGTGACGGGCTTCGACCCGATCACCTTCGGCGCGACCATCGATCTCGGAACCGTCGGCGTGTACCTGAGCATGCGCGCCAACCCTCCCCCCGTGGCGACCGTCGGTAGCATCGCCTTCGCGCTGGACGCGACGTTCACGCACACGGCGGAGACGATGCCGTACTCGCTCTGCGGCGACGACGGGAAGGGGAACTTCATCCCCTGCGTCATGCCCGTGGGCAAGCACACGTTGACCGCGACGATGTACCCGCTAGCCGACCTCGGGGGAACGCCCTACCAGCCGCCGACCGTCTTCGAGTTCACGGTCGTCGACACCGATCTGGACGGCGGCGCCGACGGGGAGTGACTACCCGCTGATCCGTTGCGAAAACCACCAGTTGTGCCCCTCGGGGTCCTTCGCCTGGTAGCTGCGGTCGGCCCAGTAACCCTCGCCGTAGTCCGTCGTCTGCGGCTCGTAGACGATCGTCGCGCCGGCGGCACGCGCGTGGGCGCAGTGGGCGTCTGCGTCGTCGATGTAGACCATCATCGTCTGCGTGTTGGCCCCGCCCAGCTGGCGCGGGCTCCGCGGGTACGTCGCCTCTGGGCGAGACGGTGACTTGGTGCCGGCGACCATGATGACGCCGCCGTCGAGCACGAGCTCGGAGTGCACGATCGCGCCCTCACCCCCCTCGACCTTCATGCGGCACTTGAAGCCGAAGGCCTTGCACAGCCAGTCGATGGCGGTCGCTGGCTCGTCGTAGAAGATGGCGGACGAGATGCGCGGCCAGTCCTTCGGGGGCGGTTTCATGGCAGGGCAGTGAAGCCGGATCCCGGCGGTCGCGCCAGATGATTCGGCGCACATCCAGCCACGATGGAAGGCCGGAGACCGCGCGAGTGCCGCGACGTGCGACGGCCTCGTCGGCGGCAATCGAGCTTTGCGTACGATCTTCGCGCCGTTGGAATGTCGAGGCTCGATGCGTCCGCGCGGGGTGCGTGCGGATCGGCCCATTATCGCCTTACGGCGAGCGTCTTGCATCGAGGGCACGCATCATGAACATCGATCGGCGTAGCGGTGCGCCGTCGACGTTCACGTGGCTCCTCGGCCTGGCGCTGGGGGCGACGTGTGCGGCGATGACGCCAGCGTGCAGTGCGAGCTCGGGGTCGTCGGCGTCGGGCGGCTGGGCCCAGAGCGGGGGCGGACCTCTCGGGGCAGACCCGTCGTCGAGCGGCGGCGGGGACGACGCGGCGAGCGCGCCCGTCGGTGAGAGCGACGCGGCCCCCGTGAAGCCCTCGGACGCGGGCGCGTCGGGAGACGCGACGACGCCGGAGGGAGATGGGGGGCCAGAGATCTCCATCGACGCCTCGGGCGACTCGATGGGCGACGGCGCCGCCACGGGTCCGGACTTCACGCTGATCGATACGGCGATCACGACCATCATCGAGGGCTCTCCGGTCACCAACTTCGACCCCATCCCTCCGGGCGCGACCATCAACCTGGCCCACGTCGGCTCGGCCCTGAGCATCCGCGCCAATACCGTCCCTGTGCTGGTCGGCAGCGTCGCGTTCGCGCTGGACGCGACGTACACGCACACCGAAACGGCGACGCCGTACTTCCTCTGCAGCGACAACGGCGCGGGAGTCATCACGTCGTGCGCGACCATTCTCACGGTGGGTGCGCACACGTTGACCGCGACGCCGTACTCCGGCGCAGCGTTGACCGGCGACGCGGGCGCGCCGATCACCCTCTCCTTCACGATCGTCGACATCGACGGTGGCGGCGGCGAAGGGGGCGTCACGGACGCCAGCGGCCAGTAGCGTCGACTACGCCAGCGCGCCCGTGATCACCTTCCCGCTCCCTGCGGGACTCGTGATGCTGCCGATGACGCTCGGGTCCGCGCCCACCGCCGCCAGCATCGTCTGCCCGTACGCCGCGAGCGTATCGACCGCCTTGACGTCTCCGCTTGCCGTCCCCGCACCGCTGCTCGAGTCGATCGGCAGCGCGCCGTAGTCGGGCGACACCACACCGACGGCCCCGATGACGCCACCCTTGAACGGCTTGCCGATGGTGATCGACACCTGGTGATTCGGGTTGTGCGAGCGCCCGTTGGTGTTCCCCGCCCCGAGGGTGCGGCCGAATACGTTCAGCGTCATGAAGCTCACCTGATCCTGCAGGCCCGCCGTCTGCAGCGCCGCCATCAGGTTGACGATGGTCTGCACCCCCGTCACCGTCTGCGACGTCTCGGTCGCCAGGCCGGTGTCGTGGTGGTTGTCCCCGCCGAAGTCGATGTGCACCGCGATGACCGGCGAGACGTTCATCTGGATGAGCGCGATCGCGGCGGTCATCTGCGAGTCGGCGGTGTTGTCCTTGATG
>Ga0182030_10013941_pt1 | contig 15937 bp, 17 predicted proteins | sample 812S3MmetaG_FD_121299 | JGI IMG/M metagenome (GOLD analysis project Ga0182030, IMG submission 121299) | Permafrost microbial communities from Stordalen Mire, Sweden - 812S3M metaG (Illumina Assembly) | ecosystem: Environmental > Terrestrial > Soil > Wetlands > Permafrost | place: Sweden...
CGACGGCGCTCAACTCCATTTAAAATCTCAACTGGCACCGGCGTCTACCCGATCTTAAGGACGTCCTTAAGGTCGCATCTTCGCCGTTCAACCAATACAGACAAGGCGGTCAAAATCGGATGCTTACTTCTCAGCGCGCCTGCTCTATGTTCGGCACAGGCCATTTCGGAGTCACCTTCGCTCCTGAAATCGCTTTCATGTGTGTGGGAATCTCCCGACTAAAGCAACGCTCACAACATGACCGACATCTGAGCGGATGCTGAACGTCTCAAAGGGGCCGCTCCCAGTTAAAGTTCAAAGCTCCGTAATTGCCATCGAGAAGATGTAGTCCCGAACATTATCCGGATCGCCACTAGCGGAACGCTCTGCCGCTTGAGTGCACAGCCCGAAGCTACGCCCACAAAGCCCTGCGATGCCTTGACGAGCAACTTGCAATAGTCTGAATTCCCCGTCAGGATGACCCTAGACTCGCTCGCAAGGTCCTCGACAAGAGTCTCGTCGATCTTGCCCAGGGTGCCGGTCACGCATACCTTCATCCTTCGGAGTTCGTGCGCCGATCGAGCCCTTCAGCAGCCCGCTTTGCAATATGAGTGCGCATCATATTCGTGAGAAATGGTATGGAGCCGGCTTCATTCATGATCCATAGCATTGATCTCGAACCCGGCTTCTGCCGAATAGCATGCCCCGTTCCTCTGATGACCTTGTGGAGCGCACCCGCCTCGATCGTAAGCTGGTTCCAGGACCAATCCTCATAACCAATGCACCTCTGCCGCGAGGTCTCTTTATAGGGAATGCGTGTGAGAAGGTCTCTTTTCGTGGCACAAAGAGCAGTCCAGTAATTTGAGATAACGAGCGATGTCAGATCGAACTCGCCGTCCTCCATATCGATGTGGCGGAAGAGATGAGGCTCGATTCCGAAATAGACGTTGATTTCTGGATGCCATACTATGTTCCTCTGATCATTCGCCGAGGATTCCAGAACGGCAGCGAGCCAATTCTCTCCCCAAAGGTCATCCGCATCAAGGAAGGCGACCCAATCTCCCCTGGCGTTTGCAACGGCGTGATTGCGTGACAGACCCAGATCTCCGTAATCCACAGTGAAAAGACGCAGGTCGTCTTTGACCTCCTCCTTGGTGCTCCATTTCTCGAATATTTCGATTGTCTCGGCATCGGGGCGATCGAGAATCGCGATGACTTCGATTCGAAAGCCTCTTGCCTCTGCCAATACTTTTGCTTGAACGACGCTGCGCAACGACGGGACAGCAATCATGCCTTCCCGATGAGCGTTGATCGTGACGGTTAGGTGATAGGCAGGCATGGCAAAGCTCCAAGAAATGTCGGCGTCACCTCAAGCGCCCTTCGATACGCGTTCCACGAATGCTGCTGCTGAACGAACCTTAGCATCAGATCACGTCGCCGCTGAGCGTCGGCTGGATAGTTACGAATTTGACACAGCGCATCGGTATAGGGTTGTGGATTCTTGTGATCAGCAATCAAGTAACCCCGGTAATCGCCTACGAGCTCGACAATTCCCCCGACCGCCGATGCGACAATGGGCATGCCCGCGGACGCCACGTCGATGAGGATCGTTGGGATTCCGTCCCATAGGGATGTGTAGAGGAACGCGTCGTATTCGACAAATGGCAGGGCGGCCGTGCTGGGAAATCCTCCGCGCAGGGTGACATTGGATTGGCGTTCGCTCCACGTAATCAAATTTTGCTGTTCGGCATCGTCGCCGCGACCCCAAATGTCGAAGGCGACATCCGGTGACATTTCGATGATGCGCATCAGCAGATCGATGTTTTTCTGCCGCGTAAATCTTCCAGCCCAGAGAACCTTTAGGGAGTCCCGGGACCGCCTCTGCCGCGTGACAATGCCTGTTTGAAGCGATGCCGGTTGTTTCAGCACGGTGAGCTTCTTGCGGAGTGATTGGGGAACCCCATAGTCTTCCGACAGGTCGTGCATGAAGGTCGAGTTATCGAAGTATAGGCGCGCCAGATTTGGTAAACATTCACGGAAATATTGGTCAGCGTAACCAGCCGGACGGTCTCTGACGTCATAGTCCCTGCAAAAGAACATGCCAAAGAGATCGATCTGGTTCGAGAGAGCCCTCCCTTTGTGTTTGATAACCTCCCATGCAGCCGCGCTATTGACGTTTAGCACGTTGTACGGCTTCAGGGCGCGAATGATTAACTCGACGAGTGACACCCGATCGCAGAAATCCAGATCCTGGCAGAACTCCGAAAGTACCCTGACCTCGGTCGCCTTCGGCAACCATTCACGCGCGTCCATGCGAAAGTGATCGGATACGATCATCAAGGCAGATTCCGCGCCATGCGTTTCAACGAGCGCCCTGACCGCGTGGACTGCCGCAAGATCGGCGCCGCCATGAACAAGCCAGGGTACGAAGACGACATGATTCGGCGCGTGGCTCAAACTGTCAATCACCTGACGCAGCACCTGGAACACTCTGCCCTTGGCTTTTCCGTCATGAATGACGAGCTTCCTAAGATTGTCGAACTGCGGACTTGTCAAGAGTTCGGGTTCACAATCTACGATGGTGGAGAGCGTTCTGGACGCGGCCTCGAGCGCACCGTGATGCAGCGTTGTGCCTTTCGGCAGACGACCTTCGGCCGCGCCGTATTCGATATAATGCATCAGCGGAATCAGTCCGGCGGAGGCGACATCGGGATATTGATCGAGATACCATTCGGAATCAAAATCCGGACCCGGCGAACGTCCTTCGTCGCTGCCGAATCGCACGAAATGTTCAAGGGGTTGAACCCCCGCCGACGCGACATCGGGGTAGGTATCAATATACCATTGCGGATCGAAGAACCCAGACTGGATCACCTTATCCATTATCGCAGACGACTCGTCTGCCTTCCGTCTCTTAAGTCGGATAAAATAAAGGAAGTCCCACATGCAGCCCCGCTCACTCCTTGAAACGAACATCCCAATGTCGGCACAGGATTTCTCTTACCCTTTCGCCTTCCAGTACTATCACCACTCAATTTTGAAAAACCTTGATGACAAAGGTCACGCTCATGCCACACCCCAGCCAAGACGGGAATTTAAGTACTTTGACATCTGACTCTTCGATCTGCAAATTGGAGGTCTGGCGGATTCACCGTCTGTTTAAACAGACCAAACGAGTTAGACTGGGCAACCGGTCCCGGCTATTCCCGTTGGATGCTAGGTTGTCATAGAGGGCAAAAAATGTGCAGACGTTTTACTTATTTTGCAGGTGCGCCGCTCTTGTCGGCAATGATGTTAACATCGGGGCTTGCGCAGAGCACAAACACGTTGCCAGCCAATGTACCCCCACCGGGTGGCACGGTCGCCAACCACCAGGTGGGGGTCAGCGTGGTCGCCGCCCCTCCGGCGAATTTCAATCCTCTGACCGCATCGCGAACAACCAAGGCACAATATGCCGTCCCACCCGCACCGGATCCCACGGTCGCGCCAAGAGCCTATAACGAGTGGCGAAAGGCGATGACAGGTCTGCAGAAACACGTCTCACCGGTGCTCACGCAAACCAATATTTTACATGGTCCCTTGAAAAGGGTGGGCCCGTCCGTTCCGCTCGCAAATACGACCAACAATATTATTGGGACCTATTCTTCCAACTGGAGCGGAACCTCTGTGGTCAATTCACAGAACCCATTCGCGGTCGAGATGATCGCTGGCGAATTTGTCGTGCCAACGGCGCGGCAAGCCTTCGGCTCATGCGATGGAGGATGGGATTACTCTTCGCTATGGCCGGGCATCGACGGCAATGGCTCAAACGACGTCCTGCAGGCGGGTGTCGAAGCCGATGCCTATTGCAAAAATGGCACGACCGCAAGCTATTATTCGGCCTGGATCGAATGGTACCCGAATTACGCAACGGAGGTCAGCTATCCCACCATTCACCCTGGCGATCTGGTTTACGTTCAGGTCTGGAATACTAGTGCGACAAATGGTTACGCCTATTTCTTCAACTTTTCAACATTGGAGGGTGCCGAGTACCAACTCACTGCGCCATCAGGGGTTTACTTGACCGGCAACAGTGTCGAATGGATCGTTGAGCGCCCAGGAATCGGCAACGGCCTTGCGACCTTGGCCAATTATGTCTCTGTGGCGTGGCCCCTCGGCATAGCGTGGAATTACACAGCGTCTCAACCAACCTATTATTACGACGGCACTAATCCTCCGGCCGGAACGCTCGAATGGATTACGATGCTCGACAACAGCAACAACAATGGGATTTCGTCCGCGGAGGTTGAGAACCGCGACTTTTTGTGGTTCCAGGATTTTGGTTCGGCTTGCGGCCGCGCTGAGTCGCCACCGTGCTGATCGATCGCGCAATCGGCTTCTGAGGAGGCTTCTCAGCCCCTTCCCTTGATCTCTAACTAACGTCGTGAATGCATCGATCGGCCGCACTGCGTCGCTGTGGCGCCCGGAGAAGGCGTTGATTTCGTTCCCTAAAACCTGCTAGAGCGCGCAGTCTTCCTTAAGGCGACAGAATATTGCGCGATTGTTCAGCTCGCCACACTAAAGAACGCCACTCTGTTCTCTTTCGTCATCGAACAAATTTGAATAGGATCGCACGAAGCACCCTAAGGACTTGATCGATTAATGATACAAATCGCAGTGGTGCTGCACTTCAAGGCCAGAACTTAGGACGGGATGTATGCACGCTGATTTAATATATGATTTTGGGGTGAATAATGGGCGTGATACGGAATTCTATCTGTTGAAGGGATTCCGCGTTTTGGGAGTGGAGGCCAATCCGACCATCTATGCTAACCTCAAAGAAAAATTTGCGTCCTATCTTGCGACGGGCCAATTGATACTTCTGAATGTTGGTGTCTGGCCAAATCCATCTCTGCTAAAATTTTATATCAACCTCGATAACGATCATTGGAGTTCGTTCGATCCCGGATACGGCTGCCGAAATGGCACGCGTTTCGAGACTGTCGAAATACAGTGTTTCACGGCCAAGGAGCTTCTACGTCGATTCGGCGTGCCCTACTACATGAAAATCGACGTCGAGGGCGCCGACAAGCACATTATTTCTGAACTCACGAGTACAACAGAACGACCGCCTTTCATTTCCATCGAGGAGTACGGAGTTGCTTCAATCGATGCCCTCTGTGAGCTTGGATACTCGAAGTTCAAGGTCGTGCCGCAGCGGGACAAGTCCGCAATGGTTCCTCCAAATCCACCCTCCGAAGGCACCTACGTGCCGCGCACCTTTGATGGAATTGATTCCGGCCTATTTGGTAAGGAACTAGCGGGCGAATGGATGACATACGTTGAAGCCCGCAAATATTTCATCACTAACATTCGTACCGAGCAATCCGAGTATATTGGTCCGGAGTATGAGTGGCATGACGTGCATGCCGCTCTTTAGGAACTTGCACGGTCGAAATGACACTTTATTTCTTGTTCAGGGCGCAGCTGAACTCCGTAATTGTCGTGAGTGCCGTTCAAGTGAAAAATCAAATTCGACCTTTGACATCACTTCGTTTTTTTGCCGCTCTGGGAGTACTCCTTACCCACTTGCATTTGCTTAAAGCCGGCGGAGCGTTAGGCGTTCAATTCTTTTTTGTGCTTTCAGGATTTATTTTGGCTCACCAATATCGTCATCTTTTCGTCGCGGGCGTCGAGCGATCTGCGATGTTGTATTTTATCTGCTTGCGCCTAGGCCGCCTATACCCGGTTTATTTTGTCACGTTCCTGCTCAGCAGCACTATGTGGTGTGGCTCACCGTGGCCCCTTACCACCTTCGAAACCGCCCGATCGTTGTTGATGATCCAAAGCTACTGGCCGACCGGTGAACGCGTATTCGCAGTCAACGGGCCGTCGTGGTCGGTATCGGATGAGATGTTTTTCTACCTTTTATTTCCATTCATCGCCTATGGGCTAATTTGGCTCGGGGTTGGGCGTTCACTGAGATTAGCAGTGCTCGCGGGGACCACGATCTTTCTTCCTATGATTTTCATTCGGTTGTGGACAATGCCCACCTTTGGATTGGGTTGGTGGTTGCTCTACATCTCACCTTTTATTCGAATCTTCGATTTTGTCTTTGGTGTGATCGTTGGTCTTGCATTTGAGCGCTTTTGCAAGCTGACCCGCCCATGGGACCGGAGGAAATCGACAGCTTTCGAAATTGCCGTCGTGTTTCTGTTTGCTGGTGTGGTGCTCAAGGGCGTGCCCGCGCCCGAGTTTGCTAACGGTGATTTCTGGTATATTCCAGTAATGGCTCTCGTAATCCTCTGTTTCGCGTCAAGCACAGGGGTTCTTGCCAGTGTCCTTAATTCATCTTTATTGGTTTATCTTGGGGAGATAAGTTATTCGATCTACATGACACACGTCATAGTCATAGAATGGGCTAGCCGTTTCTTATCGGCGCAATTCTTCGGCTCTAGCGATAACGTTTCGATCATAATGGCCCAGTTCGGAATCATAGTCTTCGTGCTGTGCTTGAGCGACGTTCTCTTTCGTTGGGTTGAAACCCCCGCTCGAAATTACGCCCGCCAATACGCTCGTGAACGATTCGGCATTTATTGAAGCAATGGCCGGAACAATAGTGCCGCTGGGCGGTACCACGATGATGCGCTGCGACTTATACGGGACGAAGAGCGCCACCACCCGGCCACAGCCTGATCGAGTCATCAGACCAACCGAAATGATCGCTTTCCGTCCCGGGCGCTCTACTAGCCAGAAACAGACTGACGACATTATGAGGCTCACTGTCCATATTCCGAGATATTGCAGCCAAACAGGGATATTGGCGAATGTCTGAAGATGGTCAGCATGCCACCGGATGACAGGCTGATGGAAGAGATATAATGAATAACTGATCTCACCGAGATAGATGATCAATGGGAACTCCAGCCAGCGAGACAGCCAGCGAGACAGCATGCCATCGAACCGCACTAGCGCCAAAATAAACAGGGCGTAGAACGGCGTCGCGGCGGATGTCATCGCGAAAATCTCCAATGGCTTCGGCAACCATGTAAAGTCCGTCATTCGGAAAAAGATATTCCCGACCGCCATCGCCACGAATACTGAGATCTGCACCACGGTCCCGTGGCGTGTAATCGGCACTTTCCTCGTGCGTTTGAACCATTCCCCTGCCGCGACACCGATAGCGAATATCGGAAGATTGACGATAGGGTTGAAATGGCCAACCCACACCGCATCTGTTTCTGGGAAAATCTTCCAAAAAACCACCTGTATCAGTACGATCATCAGCGTCAGGACGCTGACGCGAACCGTAGCATTTACAAGCATAAGCAATAGCACAAGCGGAAAAACGGCGTAGAAAAACATTTCAACGGAGATGGACCACGACACCGAGTTTAAAGACCCATAAATGGGAAAGCTCGGGGCCCAATCCTGCAATAGAGCAAGATTTATCCAGAGGTAATGGAACTCGTCCGGATCTTGCCAGTAAATGATGCTGTAGGGCCAAAAGATAGCAAACAGGAACGCCACGGAAGCAGCATGGGCCGGCCATATGCGCGCAACCCTCGCGATGAAAAATTGAGTCCATGATCGATATTTTTCGGCGTTGATCGATAAGACAAACCCGGAGAGAACAAAGAAGAATGAAACGGCTCCAGACGGCTCGAAAGGGCGAAACGCGCCCCATTTGAAGAACGTCGGAACCTGCGAATGGGCCAAGACGATTGCGGCGGCGGCAAAAACCGGACGCCTGTTAGCGCTCAGATATTCAACGAATTCTCCCCCGTTTGGAATTTCGAACCGAATATGGAAACATACCTCAGAGTGAATTAAACACTCAGATTGTCTCTATTTAGCCTCGGCAAGGTCGAGGGCCAAAGTTCCGCAATGTACCTCTGTTCGTCGCAGCTTGCACGTCAGCAACCCATTGAGCCATGAAATTCGAAGATTTTACACGCGAGTGCCAACATTAAACGCTGGCCGCGTGGCAGCAGTCGGCATCGGTTATAGTCCCGAATGTGGCAGGATTTCCTCCTTCTCCTCGATGAGCCGGCTGGCATGTCTCAGCAAAGCTTCCCGTCCCCGACGATATCACCCTCCTGCCGCTGCCGCCGAAGTCACCCGAACTCAACCCTGTCGAATATATCTGTCAGTTCGTGCGCGACAATTTCCTCTCGAGCCGTATCTTCAAAACCTACAAGGATATCCTCGATCATTGCTGCTTTGCATGTAACAGGCTTATCGACCAGCCAAATTCATATTCCATCGGCACGCGCTATTGGACCCGTGCGTCATGATCAGCAGGATTTGGTATTAGGAGCTACAAATGTTCAAAACTTTAATTCAAAAACTACTTAGCCCGTTTTCACGCAATATACCCAGAAATGCTGAGGTTTTGGGAGACCCGGAAACACCCTTTGTGCAGTCGTCACGTCGTTCTTGCACATTTTGCCATCATCACGTTGATGCATGGCAACCTTACCATCTTAGGCGTTCTGACCGTTCACCCTTCTTGACCCGCCTAGAACCGGTGGGCTCTAACGTTGACAGGTTTTTTTGTCCTAATTGTGGGTCGACCGATCGAGAGCGACACCTTTACTTATTTTTTGAGCGACTCAAAATTTGGGAATTATTCAATAATGCTAAGATTCTCCATATGGCACCCGAATTGAAACTCGGGGAGCTTATTGGAAACTCAAGTCCTTCATTATACGTTAGAGGTGACTTGTTCCCAGCGGATGCATCTATTGAGAAAATTGACCTGGAACACATCCCCTTCCAAAATGAAACCTTCGACTTAGTGATTTGCAATCATATATTGGAGCACGTGACCGCACTGCCAGCCGCCTTATCCGAGGTTCATAGGGTGTTAATGCCCGGTGGGAGATTCATCTGCCAAACCCCTTTTGCTTCGCGCCTAACCAATACTTTCGAAGATCGGCTTCTGCAAACTGAGAGCGACAGACTTTTCTTCTATGGGCAGGACGATCACGTTCGTCTCTTCGGATTGGACATTGAGCAACTGCTTGTTGAAGCAGGATTTATCGGACGCTTAGTGCCGCATGAGGAACTATTGCCCGAGATAGAGCCAGAACTGTTGGGTGTAAATGAAAAGGAACCTTTCTTTGATTTTGTACGAGGATAGCCATTCCTATTCATCGCCGCCTGCGATTTTACACGGTCTGCACACTTCATGATCTGAATCCCGGCTTTTTCACCGTTTTGCGGACTTTGACTTCTGGGACGTGAGGCGTGAAAAGCGAGACGCCCTCGGCTGATGGTTTCGATGATGCGGGTGGCGATTCTGATCAATCGCAGACCCAATGTCACAACCGCAGTGCTCGCCAGTTCGCCGGCCTTTGGAGAGGAGTGACGTTGCCCCCAAGTCTGATCCAGCTCTGGCTTCGCTCCGTGAACTATTATCAACATATGTCAAGGCCCACCGTGAAGCCGTGGCTCATCTGCGGGCAGTTATCGGCGCCTCGGAACGTCGCGCCTATCCCATTTTGTAATCGGCTTCAACGCTCGATTTCTATCTTGATCGTCGCGCCGCACTCAGGTAATCGTGTGACCTTGTTCAATCCTGGTAGCCGACGAGCGGTTGTAATTTCGTTCGGATGAGGTGATTGGCGGTGCGGCTTAGCGTTTGCATTATCACGTATAATCACGAAGAATTTGTCGAACAAGCCATCACGAGCGTCCTAAACCAAGAAGTTAGCTTCGACTACGAGATTGTCGTCGGTCAAGACTGCTCGACCGACTCAACAGCCGAAGTATTGCGCAGGTTGGTGGCCAGTAATCCAGGGCGCCTGAAGGTAGAAAATCGGGAAAAGAACCTTGGATCGAGAGAAAACTTTACAAAAACGCTTGCGGCTTGCCAAGGAGAATACATTGCCTTCTTAGAAGGGGATGATTTCTGGACGTCCAGGCACAAGCTGGAACTTCAAGTAGGATTCCTTGACCAGCATAAAGAAGCGTCGTTCTGCTTTCATCGAACGCGCTCTCTAAATGCGATGGATCAATCGGTAGAATTTGTGCTGCCGCCATACGATCCTCCGACGCTATCTTCCATCGACTTTCTCCTCCAGGAAAGCAACCCGGTCGCGATAAACTCCGTTGTCGCCCGCCGCACCTGCCTTACGGATCTTTCAAGTTGGCTTGCAGATATAAAGCCTGGCGACTGGCCGCTCTGCCTCATGCTCGCCAGGCAGGGCCGTGTGGGCTACCTTCCCATGGAAATGTCGAGGTACAGGGTTCATGCTGGTGGATCCTGGTCGCATTTAAGTCCGTATCTTCGCGTCGCTTATGTGATTCGGATGCTTTCTCACGTATCAAGGCTATTGTCCGGCGAAGAGAAAAACTTGGTCGAACAGCGTAAGGCCGAGCTTGCCGGCTGGTGGGCTGGCGAACTAATATGCAACCCGTCGATGCCGCTCGACGTTCTATTGAGCAATCTTAATCGCGTTGGCAATTGCGAACTCTCGACTTACCTGCTGTCCCAAACTATGGACAAGGCTCGAAACGTCCAGCAAGCTCGGCTCTGGCATGAGCAACAATCGGAGGCGTGGGAAGCTGCCGCCGCTTACGCAAACGAGCAACTTGCACGGTTAGATGCAAAGGTCGCAGAATATGCAGGTCGGACGGAGATTGACGCTGCTGCGCGAACCTGGAAGTGGCTCGCGGGTTTTCGTCCGCGAAAAAAAAAGCATCACCACCCCTGAATTTCGTCGAACGGTTGCCCATGCTTTGAGGACCCCTGTATCAGGGAAATTCCGCTGGCAGAGATGAAGTCTGCGAATCGGGTCCCGATCAATATTGATGCTCGAAGCGCTTTGACACACGACTCGTTCGTCATCTCCGTCAGCCTCCCGCCGGAAACCGTATAGCGTGATCGATAAAAGAAAGGCGATAGTTTCTGGCGATTGGATCTGCTGAAATATATCAATGTCAGGAATAATGGATTTCACAACGTGAGCTATCCTAAATCAGATTATAAAGAATATCCTAAATCTCGCGATCCGAACGATTTTTGGGGGCAAGTTGGGAGAACGGTGAACGGAAAGCCTGTCTCCGATGAACAAATTGCCTTGATCGTCGAGGCAATTCGTAATGGATTGCAATTCGTTTCAGATGATGTGGTCCTGGATCTCGCTTGCGGGAACGGGGCTTTATCGAACTATTTTTTCGATGATTGCCGCTCTCTTCATGGAGTGGATTCGTCACCTTATCTTATTGACATTGCTATTAGACGGTTTTTGGTTGCTGGTAAATCAACGTTTCTGTTGGATGATGTGGCTCATTATATTCAAAACGAACCCCACCCGAGCCGCTTCTCCAAGGTGTTGTGTTATGGAAGTTTTGCTTATTTTTCTGAATCAGACGCTGCTCAAGTCCTGCGTGGATTAAATCGAATCTTTGTTAATGTTAGCCGCGTTTTCATTGGCAATTTGCCTGACTTGGATCGCGCCCACCATTTTTATCCCCCGGAAAAAGAATATGTCTCGGAGTTGAAAGATCATAACGCACAAATTGGCATCTGGAGGTCCGAGGCCGAATTGCAGTCCCTAGTTTCGGCGGAGGGATGGGACCTCAATATCGTTAATATGCCGCGCGAGTTTTATGCGGCTCATTATCGATTTGACGCCATTCTTACACGACAAAATCAGTCATGATAATTTTGTTAGGCCCCCTCAAATGCAAAAACAAGCTGTAAATGATCTGGGCATTTTCGGGGGGCCTAAATTGTTTGACCACACTATTTCTACATCCAATTTAGTGAAACCGAATATTGACATTTTTCTGAAATATTCGACTATTTTCTATGAGAAGAAGCAATATACGAACAATGGCCCGGTGGTACAGCTTCTGGAGGGGCGTCTTGCTGCGTTTCACCACACAAAACATTGTATCTCGTTTGCAAACGGATTTTGGGCAATTGTACTCGCGATAAAATGCCTGGCCATACCGGGGAAGACAGAGATTATTATGCCATCCCTGACCTATCGCCGTTTGGCAGATATTGCGGCCTGGACCGGGCTTGAGCCGCATTTTTGTGAAGTTGATCCACAAACGCTGGCAATGAATTCGAGAACTGTCTCGGCTTGCATCAACGAGAATACGGCTCTAATTCTGGCTGCTCATCCCATTGTCAATTGTTGTGACGTGGAGGGTATTTCGGCTCTCTCCCGGGTAGCCGGGGTGCCGCTGCTATTTGATGCCGTTGAATCGGTGTATGAAACTGTCGGTGGCAGGAAAATCGGATCTTTCGGAAATGCGGAATGTTTTTCACTCCACGCCAGCAAATTGATCAATGGGTTCGAAGGTGGCTATATTACGACAAACGATGAGCGTCTCGCGGGCCGCCTTTCTATCATGCGTGGCTTTGGTTTCTTTGGTCAAGACAATGTGTTGGAGTTCGGGATAAATTCGAAATTAAATGAGGTCCATGCGTCTATGGCTCTTGCCTGTCTTGATGAAATCGATGATCAAGTTGAGCGTAATCGTGAGAGATATTATAGTTATAAGGCAGCGCTTGGACCTATCTCTGGCTTACGTTTACTTGAGTTCGATGAGAGTGAGAAAACAAGTTACAAAAATATCGTCGTTGAGTTGATGGATGATTGGCCGTTAACACGCGAGGAAACGCTAGAAATTCTACATGCAGAAGGTGCGCTTGCCCGCGCGTATTATGCGCCGCCACTGCACCAAAAGGTTATGCTTTATCCTTATATTGCAGCACATTTACCAATTACCGATCAATTGTCGCAGAGGTTCATGTTGTTGCCTTGCGGGCATTTTGTCTCTCAATTCGATATTGCATCACTCGGGAAGCTTCTTTCTTTCCTTGAGAAAAACCCGGCCCTTATCAAAGAGCGGTTGTCAACATGAGGCTCGTTCCGTCAGCAATTGGAGACCTTGCCATTTTTAATGGCAAGCCCGCTTTTGAAAAAGCCATGCCTGTTGGTCAACTTTATTTTCCCGATTGGCCCGACTATGAGGCAAAATTCCGTGATATTTTTATGCGACAATATTACACTAATCACGGACCTCTCGCGCAAGAGCTAGAAAGGATACTCGCTGGCTATCTGGAGGTTAAGCACGTAATTTGTGTAACGAATGCCACTGTCGGCCTTATCATGGCGGCCGAATGCTTAAATTTAAAAGGTAAGGTTATTGTTCCTTCTTTTACATTTATTGCGACAGCTCAGGCACTAACTTGGGCAAATTTAAAACCGGTTTTTTGCGACGTAGATCCTGATACTCATCACATCACGCCGGAGTTGATTGAGCCTCTTGTCGAGCCAGACGTTTCTGCAATTTTAGCGGTTAATCTTTGGGGCGGAAGCTGTGATCAGGCCGCTTTGCAAGAGTTGGCTGACAAATATAACCTCCAGTTATTTTTTGATTCAGCGCATGCTTTCGGTTGTCGCGTTAATGATATACCCATAGGGCGTTTCGGCGCCGTTGAAGTATTCTCTTTCCATGCAACTAAAATACTCAGCGCGGCGGAAGGGGGCTGTCTGGCCACTAATGACGATGATCTTGCAAAACGGCTTCGTAATGTTCGGAGTAGCTATGGGGCCCGTCCTGCAGTTCCAGTTGTTAAAACGAGCAATGGTCGCATGTCCGAGGCACAGGCTGCAATTGCGTTGCTCAATTTTGATAAGTTTCCCCAAATTCTAGCGCGAAACAAGGAATTGTTTGAATTATATCGGTCTGGATTGGCAGAAATCGAAGGTTTTAAGCTTATAGAGCCACAAAATATCAGCCAATCCAATTATCAATATGTTGTTGCTGAAATAGATGATTCCGCATTTGGTCTATCACGTGATACCTTGCTAAAGGTTTTAAAAGCCGAAAACATTATTGCGCGCCGTTATTTTTATCCTGCCATCCATCGCAGTGTGCCATACATGCGTGAAAGTTCACAATATATCGAGCGCTTACCAAATACGGATCAGTTGAATCGACGTCTCATTCAACTCCCGATCGGAGCGTTAGTGACTAATGCCGATGCGTCAAAGATTTGCAAAATAGTGCGCACGGTCCAAGAGCGCTCATTTGACATCAAAACTGCTTTACGGGTTTAGTATGCGACTAGGAATTATGCAGCCGTATTTTTTCCCTTACCTCGGTCATTTTTCGCTTATTGCCAATGTTGATTCATGGATTGTGTTCGACGTTACTCAATATACACCTAAGACTTGGATCAGTCGAAATCGAATCCTACACCCAACTTCTGGCGCAAATTGGGTGAATGTTCCTCTTAAAAATTCGAGCATATCCATCAAAATTCACGAGAGCCGAATATTAGATCTAAAAGCCACTGCACAATCGACGATCGGAAAATTAAGCCACTATCGTCATAAGGCTCCCTATTATAAACAAGTTGAAGACCTTGTTAAGGAAACCTTTCGTGCAAGTGCAAATGACGAGTCGCTTGTGGACCTAAATGTTAATGGGTTGGACATTATATGCAAATACCTTGATATTCCGTTTCATTGGACAATTTGCTCCAAGATGGGTTTACCCCTGCGCGATAATTTGGGTCCAGGAGATTGGGCACTTGAAATTTGCAGTCTTGTTGGTGCCAAAGCCTATTTGAATCCTATTGGGGGGTGTTCCTTGTTCAGTGCAAGCCGATTTGAAGAGAAAGGAGTTTCGTTGAATTTTCTCAAAACATCCGACTTTATTTACAACACCCGTCCGTTTGAATTCATCCAAAATTTATCCATTATCGATGTTCTTATGTGGAATGCGCCCGCAACAGTAAGAGAAGCGATAAAGACCAGCGTGTCCATTGAGGTGCCCCCGGTTGTCTGAACAGATTTTCCGCTTTGGAGAGCTTCGCTTTAATCCGGATTTCGCGTCGATCAGCCCCCAGTGGGGGGGCCATTTTGAATAATAGTAATAGTGTATTGTCGGCCGCTGATCCAGCGCGGGCGGTGAAGCTTGTTGGGGCTGCGCGACCGCCCGCGCAGCCATTGTAATGGCGCTGCCAGCTCTCGATGACGATCCTGGCCGCGGAGAGCGAGTAGAAGATTTCGCCGTCAAGCAGGACCCTCGTCGATCTCTTGGCGAGCACCACGCGGCGGGTGTCTTCGAGCTTCGAAGGTTCCCTCACGATCTACAGCGTCATCCCGCCGCTTTTCGCAGCATCGGTGCGCCTCGCCCCGTCGTAGATCGAGGCCAGCGCCAATAGGCGGCGACGGCGGCACCCTCGTGCGTGCGGGCGATCGTGCGCAACTGCAACGCGCCGAAATCGAGTCGGATCAGAACCGGGATGGCGAATCTCCTCATTCGCCATGTTGAATCAAATTTGCATCGCTTTCGGAATCCCCTTCCGAGTCACACTCTCCGAGAGTTGGTATTAGGGATTGACGTCCTCAGCACCGCCATCTGGATAAACGCGTACATTGATCGCGCCGCGCTCACTGCCAGGTCGGAGCAGGCTTTGAGACACAGTGCGATGCCGGCGCCTGCCTACCTCCTCGCACGCCCAGAAGGCAAACTTCTCACAGAAGTGCTGGCTCATTTACACTGACATGGTCCATCTCTTGTCCGTCGTCAGATAATTTGAGAGGACGCGGCTCATCTGACGGTTGAGTTTATGCGGCGTTCAATTGGTGTTGCAAGCGGCGATTTTGGATTGTGGCTCGGTTGATCCTTTCTCGTTCCAGCAGGATGGTTTGTCTGCGGCCGAAGTGAACGTCGGCCGGCGTCATATTGTCTAAGCTCTCGTGATCCCGCCCGTCGCGCGCTGGCGAGCAGCCACGCAAAGGCGAAGGCGGCTCCCGTGAAAAGAAGCGAATCGATCGCGAGTCCGGTGAGCATCAGATCGGTGCGTAGAACATGGTCGATCAGCACGCCGCGCAGACCCAACAATGCGATTGTTTGGAGTCCGACCCGCCAAAACGCACCCTCTCGCGCAAGCGTCACCTTCCTTGAGAATCAAGGGGTTACGAGCGATGTCGGGTAA
>Ga0182030_10013942_pt1 | contig 15935 bp, 12 predicted proteins | sample 812S3MmetaG_FD_121299 | JGI IMG/M metagenome (GOLD analysis project Ga0182030, IMG submission 121299) | Permafrost microbial communities from Stordalen Mire, Sweden - 812S3M metaG (Illumina Assembly) | ecosystem: Environmental > Terrestrial > Soil > Wetlands > Permafrost | place: Sweden...
ACGATAGACCCTTCGAAAACGCCATCAGCAAGTCGTTGAATAGTCTTACAGATTCGACATTGACCTCTGAAATTACCGGCAGAACCTACCGTATGTTATTGCACGGAAAGCGAGAGGACCCCATGACGCCATGACCCGCCGGAGCGAGCTGATCGCGATCGACGTGGAGGATCTGGATTTCCTGGAGGACGGGACCGGGCGGTTGTTGATCCGGCGTTCCAAGACCGACCAGGCGGGGGAGGGGCATGTGGCCTACCTGTCCCGCCAAACTGTGGGGCTCCTCAAAGCCTGGTTGAAGGCGGCCGGAATCAAAGAAGGGCCGGTGTTCACGCGTATTATTGGGCGCGGGACCGTCACCTACGATAAGAAGGGCAAAGGCCGGATCGGGGGTCGACTAAGTCCCGAGGCGGTCGCCCGGGCGTTCAAAGCCGTGGCCCGGTTCCTGAAACTGCCGGTCGAGGATATCGCGGGCATCAGTGGGCACTCGGTACGGGTCGGAGCCACGCAGGACTTGTTGGCGCTCAATGTGGATTTGGCGTCGGTCATGCGCGAAGGCAGGTGGAAATCCGTCCGCATGCCGATGCGGTACGGGGAACACGTGATGGCCGGACTTGGAGGAATGGCGCGTGCGGCGCGCGCGCAGGGTCGAGATTTGGTGTAACAGCAATGGCCAACTTCCGCGCCGTCGATATGCTCTTTTTGGACGACCTCTTCAACATGGGCGGCGGATACGTGCTCAACTTCTCCGATCGTACATTCGCCCATTTCTTTAGAGATGAACTCGGCATCGATATTGATATTCCCATCTATCAGGCAGATGGGATGTCGAAAGGCAAGCGGCTCCGGTGCTTTCTCCAAACAGCAGATAAGGCCACGGTCGCAAAGGCGCTCCAGGCACTTTGGGACTATCGCCAGGCTCTTCGGGAGCGCGATCCGAAGCCGGACCCGTTACCCAATGCCCAAGCAACCATCGCGTCTCTGATAGCGCGGTTGCAGAGCCTTCCCGGACGGCCGCACGCCCCGAATACGACAACGCCCGTCAGTCCACCCTACGCCCAATTGCTGGGCGATTTGTTGGCACTGAGTATGCTCGAACCCCACCCCCGCGGCTACGCTTTCGAAGCGTTCCTGAAGCGGCTGTTTGACGTCTTTCGTCTCGAGGCTCGCGAGGCATTCAAATTGCGAGGAGAACAAATCGATGGCAGTTTCCAGCTCGCCAATGAAACCTATTTGCTCGAGGCGAAGTGGCAGGCCCTGCCGTGCGGAGTCGGCGATCTTCATGCTTTCCAGGGGAAGATCGAGGAAAAGGCCGCTTGGACTCGCGGCCTTTTCATAAGCAATAGCGGATTCAGTGATGACGGGCTTGCCGCGTTTGGGCGAGGGAAGCGCGTGATCTGTATGGACGGGTTCGATTTGTCAGAAACATTAGCGCGCAATCTCTCTTTAGCCACCGTGTTAGAACGTAAGGCGCGACGAGCGGCGGAATCCGGTGAGGCATTTGCTCGAGTGCGCGATTTGTTCCCGAATTAGAAGCCTTTTCCACATGAACAATGGCGAGTCTGACGATCCGAAAGCAAAGCGTCTCTGCCACCGCTGTGTTGGCGAGGCTTACTTAAAGGCTGAGGTGCAAATTAAGGGAACACCCGATACTTGTTCCTACTGTGGAAGGCGCGGCCGCACGTATGGTCTCGACGAGATCGCAGAGCGTATTGATAGTATTTTCAAAGAGCATTTCATAAGAACATCGAACGAACCTTCCGGATGGCAATACAGCTTATTGTCCGACAAGGAATCCGACTATAGCTGGGAGCGAGACGGAGAGCAGACGGTATATGCAATCATGAACGCGGCCGACCTGCCGGAAGAGGCCGCTACCGATGTCCAACAGATCCTTTGCGAGCAGTACGCTGACTTTGACTCGGCCGCGATGCAAGAAGAGACAGAATACGATGCTGACGCACACTATGAGGAGAAGGGTACCGATGATCGCACCTGGCAGGAGGAGTGGCACTCATTTGAACGATCGCTAAAAACCGAGGCTCGCTTTTTCAGCAGAACCGCCATTGCGCATCTTGCGTCGGTATTCGATGGCATTGAAACTATGACGGCGCGTGATGGTCGGCGCCTTGTCGTCGACTGCGGGCCTGGCACCGCGCTCTCCGCCGTCTATCGAGCTCGAGTCTTTCAATCCGATGAGAAACTCACCGAAGCGCTTCGATGGCCCGACATCCACTTAGGTCCCCCGCCGGCCCAGCTCGCAATGGCCGGCCGCATGAACGCTCGTGGAATATCCGTTTTCTATGGTGCCAACGACCCGCTGGTAGCTTTGGCTGAAGTAAGGCCGCCAGTAGGATGCGACGTTGCGGTAGCACGATTCGACCTTACTCGATCGCTGCGTTTGCTCGATCTGACGGCGCTGAAAGATGTCCATATAACGGGAAGCATTTTCGACGCCGCGTTCGGCCGAGCACTTGAACGCGCAATGTTTCTGCGCTCGCTTTCCTCACGAATGACTCGGCCTGTGATGCCCGATGACGAAGCCCTGGATTTCGTAGTCACTCAGGCAGTTGCCGATTTTCTAGCTACCGAGTCAGAATGCGTGCTAGATGGGATAATCTACCCTTCCGCTCAAACGGCGGGTGATGCCTCGAACGTCGTTTTGTTTCATAAGGCTGCGCGTGTCGAACCCATTGATCTACCAGCTGGCACTCAGGTTGAGGCGTCAACGGGACACTCAACGGAGGAGGGATGGGAAACCGATTACTCGGTCACCGAAATAACGCCGATCGTTTCGAAATCTCCTGTCTCTGTCGAATCACTACCCGGAATCTTTCCGATCCCCGGTTCGTCCGAGTCCTACGAGAGATATATTCAAAGTATCGATGACAGGCACGCGGCGCTTCGTATCGTACTCGAGAGCATTGACGTTCATTCGGTAAGCAAGGTTCAGTACTCCACTCAAACGTCTCGCGTCAGCCGGCACAGGATGGAATCACGTGAAACGGAATTCTGATTGGCTAATTGATTACGGCCATATTTGCTTCTCTTCGCGGCGGAGGTCGGAATCAATGTTCGAGGCTCCCCGCCACCCCGGTTCTAGCCGTCTCAGCCAACTGCGGAAATAAGGCGGTATTTACAATGTGCTGTGTTCAAGGAACGATCTGCTTCGAATTGATTAAGGGGGTGCCGGCTGCGTTTGTGACGCTGATCATTGGTGGCATTGCAGCGGGAATCACGTGGCGTCAGTACAAGGTCGCACAAGCCAAGCTGAAGCTGGATTTATTTGAAAGGCGCTATAAGATCTTCCACCAGGTTTGGGAAATACTTTCCTGGACGGTTAGAGATGGCACCAGAGAAAAGAATTGGGGACTCGCAACACCGTTCAACAATTTCCTCCCAGAAGCAGCGTTTCTGTTCGGACCGGAAATCGGGGTATTTCTTGATAAGTGCACGAAGAGCTGGACGGAACTTAGCGGCTTACAGGCGGAAAAGGACGGTATAGGCGGGAGAGATAAACAAAAGAACATTGAGAGAACATCAGAGTTAACAACATGGTTCTTTGAGCAGGCGTCGACTGGTTGCAAAGAACAATTTGGTAAGTATTTAGACTTTGCTAACTGGAAGTGACTTGACGGAAAGGGAAGTAAGGTGTCCTGGCTCAGATATCTTTGCGCAGTGGTACTGCGTTAGTGGGTGTCGCCGTCGACGGTACGGTCATCAAACGCTCGAGTATGCTGCGCCTGTCAACAGCAGACAGCAAAGTTCTGGCGTCGATCGTGTCAATGCATCGACAGGAGCCGAATACCGCATGGGTTCCGCGTGCGGGATAGCTACGCGGTAGTTCGCTGTCACGGTGTCGACATCAGCATTTTCCGCCCATTCGTTCAGGAATTGATGTCCAAAGGCATGATGCGACGAGCAGCAGCTGTGAGGAATCATTGGGTTGTACAGATAGGTCCAATGAGAGAGTCGCGGATTTGGCCATTAATTACTGACAAGAGACGCTTGTGGACATCAAATGCTGAAATGTTCGGCTCGCAATTGTCAATACGGGAAATCTAGAGACTTGCCGCGGGAACTTCAAATTGAGGCATATGATCAGCAGCTTAGGCGTACTCGCCCCGAATTGGCGAAATCTTTTGGAATGGCCAATCCTGGCCAGAAATTACTGATGTCGACAGCCGGGGTCGGCCGCGATCAGGTGCGAGGCCTCCTGAAAGTCTGCGAAGCCCTACGTGACCACTTCCGGGCTTACGTCCGCAAGAACGCCTCCAGCTGGGAGTCAGGTGATGTCACCCCCAAGTCTTGATCTGCACCGCAACCATTCATTTCTGGACCTGGTGAGCTACGGTCGTCGCGGTCCCGGCGATGGCTCCCGACTATCGCCAGCCCAGATTGCGCACATCGAGCGCACGGTCCGACGCACTCCTGAAGTGATGGTCAAGATCTCCGGCGGCGGGCAAAGCGTCCGAGCTGTCGCCGCCCATTTCAAATACCTCGCCCGTCGGGACTTCGAGATCGAGACGGACGACGGCGAACAACTCAAAGGCAGGGAGCCCGTAAAGGCGCTCCTCGAAGACTGGGAGCTGGATCTCGACGCCGTCGAGTCACGGCGCTCCTACCGGGGGACGCCAGGCCGAAAGCCGGTCAAGCTGGTGCACAACATCGTCCTGTCGATGCCGGCCGGCACGCCGGCCGCAGGCGTCCTCAATGCGAGCCGCAACTTCGCCCGGGAACAGTTCGCCTTGAGGCACCGCTACGCTATGGTGCTGCACACCGACCAACCGCATCCTCATGTCCATCTGGTCCTGAAAGCCATGAGCGAGCAGGGCAACCGGATCAACATCCGCAAGGAGACCTTACGGGAGTGGCGACGGGAATTCGCCAGGCACTTGCGGGCGCAAGGGATCGCAGCCAACGCTACGTCCCGCGCGGTCCGGGGAGTCATAAAGCCGCACAAGCGCGACGGTACCTATCGGGCCATGCGAGCGGGCAGATCAACTCATTGGCAGGGGCGCGTGGAGACTGTCGCCGAGGGACTGCGCGCTGGCCGCCCTCCGACCGAATCCGGCGGAGCTCGGCTGTTGGATACGCGCAGAGCCGTCATACAAGGCTGGCTCGGTCTGAGAGACTCGCTTCGCGCCGACGGCAGGGAAGGGCAGGCGCGCGACGTGGAGCGCTTCCTCAAAGGTATGCCGCCCCCGCGAACCGAGCGCGAGTGGATTGCCCAAAATCTCCTCCTGCACGCACGAAAAGGCAGCGACAGGGAGCGGGAGGCGCTGACACGCTAAGAAATGGGAACCGGTCGGCACCCAATTGGCAGGTCGAGGCGAAGTACGCTGCTAGAATGCAACTACTCGGATTAGAAGGACTTTCATGGCCCGCCCGAAATCCAGCAAATCGACCACCCAGTCCTCCGCGACCATTGGCTTTGAAGCCAAACTCTGGCTCACCGCCGACAAGCTCCGCAACAACATGGACGCGGCGGAGTACAAACACGTCGTCCTCGGCCTGATCTTCCTTAAGTACATCTCCGACACCTTCGAGGAACACCGCGCGAAGCTGCTCGAAGGCAACGGCGACTACGCTGGCGCCAATCCCGAAGACCCAGACGAATACAAAGCCGAGAATGTCTTCTGGGTCCCTGCCGAAGCGCGCTGGTCGCACCTGCAGGCCAGTGCTAAGCAGCCCACCATCGGCAAGACCGTGGACGACGCCATGGTCGCCCTTGAGCGCGACAACCCGCGTCTCAAGGGCGTGCTGCCCAAGGACTACGCCCGCCCCGGCCTCGACAAGCAGCGCCTCGGCGAACTCATCGACGTCATCGCCACCATCGAACTCACCGCCGCCAGCGAGGGCGAGAAAACCCATCGCTCCGTCGATCTGCTCGGCCGCGTTTACGAGTATTTCCTTACCCGCTTCGCCAGCGCTGAGGGCAAGAATGGCGGGCAGTTCTACACTCCGAGTTGCGTGGTGCGCTGCTTGGTCGAAATGCTCGCCCCCTACAAGGGCCGCATCTACGACCCCGCCTGCGGCTCCGGCGGCATGTTCGTGCAGTCTGAGAAGTTCGTCGAATCCCACGGCGGCAAGCTGGGCGACATCAGCGTCTACGGTCAGGAGAGCAATGCCACTACCCGCCGTCTCGCGGTAATGAACCTTGCGCTGCGCGGCATCGAGGCGGACTTCGGTCCCGAGCAAGCGGACACCTTCCGCCGCGACCTGCATCCCGATCTGCGCGCCGACTATGTGTTGGCCAACCCACCTTTCAACGATTCCGATTGGTTCCGCAAAGATGACGACGTGCGCTGGCAGTTCGGCGTGCCGCCCAAGGGCAATGCCAACTTCGCGTGGGTGCAGCACTTCATTCATCACCTTGCGCCGAACGGGTATGCCGGGTTCGTTCTTGCCAACGGTAGTATGTCGTCCAATCAGTCTGGTGAAGGTGAGATTCGCCGCGCCATCATTGCGGCAGACCTCGTGGACTGCATGGTCGCGCTACCCGGACAGCTGTTCTACAGCACGCAGATTCCTGTCTGCCTGTGGTTCCTGGCGAAGAACAAGAACGCTGACGCCCAGCGCGGCTTCCGCGATCGGCGCAAGCAGACGCTGTTCATTGATTCTCGCAAACTCGGGACGCTTGTCGATCGTGTACATCGTGAGCTAACGAATGAGGATCTGACGAAGATTTCGACGACGTACCACAATTGGCGAGAAGCTAAGGGTGCAACTAGCTATGAGGACGTTGCCGGTTTCTGCAAGTCAGCAACAGCCGCAGAGATTGCCACGCACGGATACATCCTTACGCCCGGCCGCTACGTTGGTGCAGAGGAAACCGAAGGCGATGACGAACCATTTGAAGTCAAGATGCCCCGCTTGTTCGCCGAGCTGCAGTCCCAGTTCGTCGAGTCGGCAAAATTGGAGCAGACCATAAAGGCAAGTCTGAGAAAACTCGGCCATGGCGACTAGCGAAGCAAAGCTAGGAACGGGACGAACGGGCGGCCGTAAGGCAACGACGGGAGTGATTCCCGGTCGTGTTGCGCTCTCAGTGGGGTGTCCCGATCTTCAACCGCCGGAGGGTTGGAAATGGACGTCTTTGAGTAGCGTCGCGCAGCTTGAAAGTGGTCACACGCCAAGCCGAAGGCATCTCGAGTACTGGGCCGGCGACATTCCGTGGATCGGCATCAAGGATGCGACGGCAAACCACGGACGCACCATTTCGGATACATATCAGCACGTCAGTGAGCTCGGCCTCAAGAACTCCTCGGCCCGTCTCCTGCCTGCGAACACGGTTTGCCTCTCTCGAACAGCGTCTGTCGGCTTTGTCGTAGTCATGGGTCGGCCGATGGCGACAAGCCAAGACTTCGTGAATTGGGTTTGTGGTCCAAATATTAATGCACACTATCTTAAGTACATTCTTCTCGCGGAGAACGAGGCCCTCTGGCGGTTTGCTAGCGGCACAACCCACCAAACGATTTATTACCCTGAAGCGAAGGCGTTCCACGTTTGCCTCCCACCGCGTGCACAGCAAGATGCCATCGCGGCAGTACTTGGTGCACTCGATCACAAGATTGAGCTCAATCGAACTATGGGAGCTACGCTGGACGCAATGGCGCGAGCGCTGTTTCAGAGCTGGTTCGTGGATTTCGATCCCGTCCGCGCCAAACTCGACGGCCGAGCTCCTCCGGGGCTCGACGAAGCCACAGCTGCGCTCTTCCCAGCAGAATTAGAAGAAACGATTCTAGGTCACACGCCGAAGAAATGGGAAATCCTCAGCTTGGACAAAGTCGCGGAATACTTAAATGGCCTTGCACTCCAGAAGTATCCACCCGGCGACGGACCCACTCTCCCAGTCATAAAGATTGCCCAACTCCGGAAGGGCGACTCTGCCGGTGCCGAGCGTTGCAACGCCAATCTGCCACCGAACTATATCGTCCAGGATGGCGACGTGCTGTTCTCATGGTCAGGCAGCCTTGAAGTCGAACTTTGGTGCGGTGGCCCAGGGGCTCTGAACCAGCACCTGTTCAAGGTCAACTCGTCCGAGTTCCCAAAGTGGTTCTACTATCTCTGGACGCTTCATCATCTCGATGAGTTCCGACTCATTGCGGCAGGCAAGGCCACCACTATGGGTCACATTCAGCGCGGCCATCTCACGTTGGCGAAAGCCCTTGTTCCGCCCCTCCCGCTGCTGGAAGCCATGACCAATACCATGGCGCCACTCATCGACCACGTCGTCGCATTGCGCTCACAATCTCAAACATTAGCCGCACTGCGCGACGCGCTTCTTCCTTCTTTGCTCTCCGGACATGTAAAGATTGGCTACTCTTCCAGGGGCGCCGCTAGATGAAACTCTGGAGCATTCGCGTAGAGAACTATCGAAGTATAGTTAAGACCCAGAGTTTGAAGCTCGACGACGGCCTGACGGTAATTCTCGGACCAAACAACGAAGGCAAGTCAAATCTATTGCGCGCAGTTGTGCTTGCAATGGAGTGTTTGAGGGCGGTCCGTACGCCATATTCGATCGCAACACGCACCGCACGCGAGTCTATTATTCGACTGCCACGCAGCTCATATGACTGGGCGGTTGACTTTCCGCTCAAGCTGCAGCCGACGCATCCGGAAGGTCAAACCATCCTCACTCTCGAGTTCACGCTCAATGAAGAAGAGAGGCAGCAGTTCAAAGCGGCGTGCGGTAGCGCGATCAATGATCACCTGCCAATCGAGATTCGCCTAGAAGCGACTGGCGCACACTTCAAGGTAAAGAAGCCGGGACGAGGCGGAAGAAGCTACGGAAAGAAGAGCCAAGAAATTGCGAGCTTCGTAAGCAGGAAGTTCGATTTCCAATATATTCCAGCGATTCGTCCAAGCGATCTTTCACTGGAAGTTGTAGGTCGCCTGATGGAGCGTGAACTGGCTTTGCTTGCGAACGATGAGAAGTACAAGTCAGCCCTTAGAACCATCGATGATCTCCAGAAACCGGTCTTTGATCGATTGAGCGCGGATGTTCAAAGATACCTCAAGCAACTTCTTCCCTCGATCAAGGCTGTAAAGATTGGATCATCGCAGCCTGACAAATATCGGGATCGCTTCCGGCTGCCAAAATTTGTTGTCAATGATGGAACAGCGACGGAGCTTGAAGCGAAAGGCGACGGGATCAAGAGTCTAGTTGCCATTTCGCTGATGAGAGCGTCAAAGGCTGGCGGTGTGGCTGGGGACCTTGTGGTCGCAATTGAGGAGCCAGAATCACACTTGCACCCCGGAGCTGTTCGTCAGTTGGCTGTGGTTCTGCAGGAAATGGCCAGCGAACATCAGGTAATCGTCACAACGCACAGCCCACTTCTGGTAGCGCGGGACCGCATTGAGTCGAACATTATTGTTTCAAGATCGAAAGCGACGCCTGCCGAATCAATCAAGGCCGTTCGAGAGTCGCTCGGTGTCCGTGTTCAAGACAGCCTGAGCACGGCAGAGTACGTTGTACTCCTGGAAGGACAGACAGACGTAAAGGCGTTAACCGCCATATTCGCGTCCCGGTCTCCCGAATTTGCATCTCTGGTGAGAGCAGGGAAGGTCGTTTTCGATGAAATGGAGGGAACAGGAAACGTTGCTTACAAGATCCGCACTCTGCAGCTATCGGTGGCAACGCCGATTCTCATCACCGACGACGACAAAGCCGGGAGGGACTGCGCGAAGAAGGCAAAGGAAGCCGGCGCCTTGCCGGATAAGTTCATATTTTGCTGGAAGAGGCAGAAGATCGGGGAGACGGAGCTAGAGGATCTTTTTGATCCGGATTGCTACTGGGTTGCCATTGAGGGACAGTTTGGCGCAACCCTCGACCGGCGGCCTTTCAATGGCTCGACGGAGAAATGGTCGAAGCGAATGCAAGCGGGCTTCGAGGCAAGCGGAAAGCCGTGGAACACGTCCATCGAAAATAACGTCAAGGCGCTAGTGGCCAGCCAGGTTGCTCAGAATCCTGCGAAAGCACTGGCTCCGGACCGACAGGAACTCGTCGAAAACGTAATTCGCTCCGTCGCAAAGATCATATCCGGATCATGACGCCACTTAACGAATCCATTGTCGAAGACGTAGCCCTCGAATGGTTCGGGGATCTGGGCTACGAAGTAGGGCACGGGCCGCACATTGCGCCCGGTGAGCCGGCGGCTGAACGGGATTCGTTTGGCAACGTCGTCCTGGTTGGCCGATTGCGCGACGCAATCCGACGGCTTAATGGCGCCATTCCCGAGGAAGCGCGGGAAGAAGCATTGCGCAAAGTTCTGCGAGTGACGACGCCCTCGCTCGTCCAGACCAACAGGGCGTTCAACACTCTCCTGCGAAACGGCGTGCCAGTGGAATACCCGCGGCAGGAAGGCGGTATCGCTGGCGACAGCGTACGGTTGGTGGATTTCAACAATGTGCAGGCCAACGACTGGCTGGTTGTCAATCAGGTCACGGTAATCGATGGGCAGCACAGCCGCCGCCCGGACATCGTGCTCTTTCTCAACGGCCTGCCGCTGGCGCTGTTTGAACTAAAGAACGCAGCGGACGAGGACGCGGACGTCTGGGCAGCTTACCGGCAGCTTCAGACCTACAAGGCGGAAATCCCCTCCCTATTGCACTACAACACCGCGCTAGTGGTGAGCGACGGCACGTACGCCCGCATGGGCTCTCTGACGGCGAACCAAGAGTGGTTCAAGGTCTGGCGCACGATTGACGGCGAAGGCGACGCACCAAAAACAGCCCTGGAGCTGGAGGTGCTGATACGCGGTGTGTTTGAGCGGCAGCGCTTTCTCGACCTGCTGCATCACTTCATCGTCTTCGAAGAAGACCCGGACTCGGGCGCGTTGCACAAGATTATCGCAGGTTACCACCAGTTTCACGCCGTGAACGCAGCAGTTGAAGAGACAGTCCGCGCCAGTGGTACGTTGGAGACCGCAAGCATGGTTCGTGACGGTTCGGGCAGCTACAGGACACGCGGGATGCACGGTGGCAAACCAGGAGACCGCCGCGCTGGCGTGGTCTGGCACACGCAGGGCTCGGGCAAGAGTTACTCCATGCTCTTCTACGCCGCGCGTGTGGTGCGACATCCCGCGATGCAGAACCCGACCCTGGTGGTGCTGACCGACCGCAATGATCTCGATGACCAGCTCTTTGGCCAGTTCCAGCGCTGCGCGGACATCCTGGGCCAGACTCCCGTGCAGGCCAGTAGCCGCGAGCAATTGCGGGAACTGCTGAACCGGGCCAGCGGCGGCGTGGTGTTCACCACCATCCAGAAGTTCATGCCCGAGAAAGGCGGGGCGATGCCCGAACTCAGCGCGCGGCAGAACATCGTCGTAATCGCCGACGAGGCGCATCGCAGCCAGTACGGTTTCGGTGGTAAGGTGAATGAGAGGACCGGCGAGATGTCCTACGGCTTCGCCAGCAATTTGCGCGACGCCTTGCCGAATGCCTCGTACATCGGCTTCACCGGCACGCCCATCGAAAAGACGGACGCGAACACGCGGGCGGTGTTCGGCGACTACATCTCCATCTACGACATCCAGCGCGCCGTCGCCGACAAGTCCACGGTGCCGATCTACTACGAGAGTCGGATTTCCAAGCTCAGCCTGAACGCCGCTGCGCTGCCAAAGCTCGACGCGGAGTTCGATGAGATCACGGAAGGCGAGGAGCTGACGAAAAAGGAGAAGCTCAAGTCCAAATGGGCCGCGCTGGAGGCACTGGTGGGCGACCCGAAGCGCATCGCGATGGTGGCCGCCGATATGGTGGCGCATTTCGAAAAGCGCTGGGAGGCGATGGACGGCAAAGCGATGATCGTCTGCATGAGCCGCCGGATCGCCGTGAACCTTTACAACGCGCTAGTCGCCTTGCGCCCTGATTGGGCCGGGGCTAGGGACGACGACGCGGAAGCCGAGAAAGGCAGAACCTGCGTAGTGAAGGTGGTAATGACCGGCAGCGCCGACGACGGCCCCGGCTGGCAGCCGCACATCCGGAGCAAAGACAAGCGCCGCAGGCTCGCAAACCGCTTCAAGGACGCCAAGGACCCGTTCCGCATCGTGATCGTGCGCGATATGTGGCTAACCGGATTTGACGCCCCCTGTCTGCACACTATGTACGCCGACAAGCCAATGCAGGGCCATGGCCTCATGCAGGCCATCGCCCGTGTGAATCGCGTATTCAGCAACAAGCCCGGCGGCTTGATAGTGGATTACCTCGGCCTGGGTGAACAGCTGAAGCAGGCCCTGATCACCTACACCGACAGCGGCGGCCGTGGGCATCCGGCCACGGAGGTTGGGCAGGCCGTCGCCGTGATGTTGGAGAAGCATGGCATCGCTTGCGACATGATGCATGGATTCGACTGGGACAAGTGGGTCAGTGGCAAACCAACGGAACGGCTCGCTCTGCTCCCCGCGGGCCAGGAACATATCCTCGCGCAGGAAGACGGCAAAGCGCGCTGGGTGCAGGTGGTGATGGAGCTTTCCAGCGCCTTCGCCCTGTGCGCCTCCAGTGATGAAGCCACGGCAATCCGCGACGACGTTTCCTATTTCCAGGCGCTCCAGGCCGCGCTGAACAAGCGTAGCGGTACCAGCGGCAAGAGCCCTGAGCAGATCGACGCCGCTATCCGACAGCTCGTGAGCAGCGCGATTACTACCCAGGGCGAGGTAATCGACGTATTTACCGCCGCTGGCTTGCCGAAACCGGACATCAGCATTCTCAGCGACCAGTTCTTGGCGGAAGTGCGTGGGCTCAAGTACAAGAACGTCGCAGCTGAGTTGCTGGAGAAGCTGCTCAAGGACGAGCTCAAGGTCCGCTCGAAGCGCAACCTCGTGCAAGCCCAGGTTTTCAGCGAGAAACTTCAGAAGACCCTGAACGGCTATCACAATCGCGCGATCTCGACGATGCAGGTGATCGAGGAGCTAATCAAACTCGCCAAGGATCTCGACGCTGCCACCAAGGCAGGCAAGGAGATGGGGCTGACGGAGGACGAGAAGGCGTTTTACGATGCGCTTGCGGCGAACCACTCTGCCCTGGAAGCAATGGGTGACGACAAGCTCAAGTTGATCGCGGCAGAGCTGATCACTCAGGTGAAGAAGAGTGTGACTATCGACTGGACGCTGCGCGAAAGCGCCCGAGCCAAGATAAAAGTCATGGTGAAACGTATCCTGAACAAGTATGGATACCCGCCAGACTTGCAGGAAGAGGCGGTGAAGACGGTGCTTGCACAGGCAGAGCTGCTGTGTGCGGATTGGGCAACGGCATGACTTCGTCTGATATGTAGCGGGACTGCGACGTGCCCATCCCTGTACACCCGAAGATCTACCACATTCTTCATCTGGACCGATTGCCGTCGATTGTCCGGGACAGCTTTCTTCTCTCTGATGCACAGATGGCTGGTCGCACCGGCGCGGGTACCACGATTGGAATGAATTCAATCAAGCAGCGTCGCCTCAACGAGCTAGTGCTTAGCAGTCACCCGGGATTGCATGTCGGCGAGTGCGTACCGTTCTACTTCTGTCCGCGGTCTGTAATGTTGTATCTGATTCACCAAGGAAACCATGCCGAGCTCACGTACCGGGGCGGCCAACAGCCCATTGTTCATCTGGAAATTGATCTCCGATCGGCGGTGGCCTGGTCAGCAGCAAATGGGCTCCGCTGGGCTTTCACGCTCTCCAATGCAGGGTCGTACTATTTCGAGGACCGTGCGGATCTAGCCGCGCTTGATGAAATTAATTGGGCGGCGGTCGCGGCCAGCAGGTGGTCGGGTCGCGATGTCGCAGAGGCCGTGAAGGAGGGTAAGCAGGCGGAGTTCTTGGTTGAGGACAGATTTCCGTGGCAACTGGTTGAACGCGTAGGGGTTGTGTCGCCTTCCATGGCGCAGCAAGTGGCCGACTCTATGGTTGGCGCAGGGCACCGCCCACGCATCGAGATTCTCCGGGACTGGTACTATTAGATCTCTATGGGATCCATAGCCTTCAAGACTGGTGACATCCTTCAGGCGGACGCAGAAGCGTTGGTCAATACTGTCAATTGCGTCGGCGTAATGGGTCGCGGCGTGGCACGCCAGTTCAAAGAAGCTTTTCCGGCTAATTTCAAGGCATACGCCGCGGCTTGCGAGCGCAAGGAAGTCCAACCTGGGCGCATGTTTTGGTTCGAGACTGGCTTTCTAGGAAGCCCCAAGTACATCGTGAATTTCCCCACGAAACGGCACTGGCGTGGCAAGAGTCGAATTGAAGACATTGACGCCGGGTTGCAAGCACTCATTGCCGACGTACGGGCACGCGGTATCCGATCAATCGCTGTCCCGCCACTTGGCAGTGGGCTCGGAGGGTTGGATTGGGCCCAGGTCAAGCCACGCATTGTTGCTGCCTTGGGAGAGTTGCCTGAGGTGAAAGCGGAGGTCTTTGAACCCCTATCGCAACGAGAATCCGGTGCAAGTCCTCGCGGCGGATCAATTCCAGCAATGACTGCCGGTCGTGCCGCGTTAGTTGAATTGATGCATAGATACCTCGCGGGTTTGCTCGATCCGTTTGTCACGTTGCTGGAAGTGCACAAATTGATGTACTTCATGCAAGAGGCCGGACAACCGCTACGATTGCGCTATGTGAAGGGGCCGTATGGCCCTTACGCAGAAAATCTTCGTCACGTCCTGCGCGAGATTGACGGCTATTTCGTATCCGGGTACGCCGATGGTGGCGATACTCCCGGTAAAGAACTGAAGCTGGTGCCAGGGGCGGAAATTGATGCTGGGAAGTTCCTCGTGGATCATCCAGAGACAATGCGTAGATTTACGCGTGTGGCCGAGCTTGTGGAAGGATTCGAGTCGCCATTTGGCCTTGAGCTTCTCGCAACAGTGCACTGGGCGGTTCAGCGGGAGGGGAGCACTACCGCAGAAGACGCGATCGAGCGCGTTTACGCATGGAATGAGCGAAAGCGACAATTTTCTCGTAGACAGATCGACGTGGCGTACAGTGTGTTGGGTGAACGTGGATGGCTAACGGCGCCGGAACCACGAGAGGTCGCCGCGGCGCAGTGAGCCGCGAGATTTCAGGAATCGAATTTCTCGGTAGTTGAAGCAAAAAAGGCAACTTTCGGATAACCGAATTGCCTCGAATCGCCCGGAATCACGACAAGTTAATCGGCGCCAATCGCCAGTCTCCGATTCCCGATCCTCGTTCAACCACAGGGCAAGAAGTGGCCGCTTTGGTCGTACGTTCCGTATGCGTACCTACGTTCCGCAAGGTACGGGGCACGTTAGCAATGGTTCTGGCAATTGCAGTATGCAGTTGGCTAAAGTGATGGAATTTAAGCTAGATGGAGATGCAAGTCTCTTTATGGCAGCCGACCTACCCGCCGGCGAGAATCCGACCGGGTCTTTGGACCTTTGGATCTATTTGCATCCTCTGCAAACGGCTCACTTTGAAACTCAATCTGTCGCTGTAACGACGGATGAGACCAGGCAAACGAATCTGATCCCGTTCTCGGCATCGAGCGTGACTTACGACGGCTCTGCTCCAGATGGGGGACCTCCTCGACGTGAAAATATTGCGTCGATTGAAATTATGGACGGAGGGCCGCTCGGCGGTGGTGTAAACATCCGCAACACTAGATATGACTTTCAAATTAACTTACCTTTTGATCATCCTCAGAATTTTACGGCGACACTTCCGGCGCTGCTATTTGGACAGCGGCGAGTTGTTATTGACCCCGTGCACTTCAGCCTAACACGAGGTGGTCGGGTTCTTGGTGTGCTGTGCAGTTAATATCGACCTAACACCCGTCTTGATTCGATCCGGACTTGGAGTCGGAGTGTGGTCCATTCCGGGTGTCGACACTGCTAATTTGCGTCCAATATTCTAGGAATTGATGTCCAATGGCGAGTGGGCGGCGGGATCATTGTTTGTTGCTTTTGATATAAACGGCGTGCGGCGCTTTTGTTCGACGCGGAG
>Ga0182030_10013944_pt1 | contig 15934 bp, 8 predicted proteins | sample 812S3MmetaG_FD_121299 | JGI IMG/M metagenome (GOLD analysis project Ga0182030, IMG submission 121299) | Permafrost microbial communities from Stordalen Mire, Sweden - 812S3M metaG (Illumina Assembly) | ecosystem: Environmental > Terrestrial > Soil > Wetlands > Permafrost | place: Sweden...
CCGAGATTGTCAAACAGCGGTATGCCGGATGGCACAGCGATTCCGCCCGTGCCATTCTCGACGGCAAGATGACGCTGGAAGCGGTTTCCGATGGCGCCGTCGCCGAGGGCGTCGCTCCGCAGCCACGGTCCGGGCGTCAGGAACTGATCGAGAACATCACAGCCAGATACATCTGAGTTGCCCGCACCTGGGCCATCAGGGAGTGCAGCGCTGCGCTCCCTCGTCGATCGGTTTTGCCGCCTCACCGTTTCTTGCAAGCCTCGCGTCGTTGGCCTTGCGCGGCAGGTAGTCCAGCGCGTTCCGCAGGCCGTGGGTAGCATTCCCGCGGATTGCAGCATGGGCGCCCTCGCCCTTACAGCGGGTTCCCTGAGCGAACGACCCCAGGCAAGCCGAAGGTGACGCATCGGCCTCTATTCGGGTAGCCGGTGCGACTATCGAAATAAGATGTCCGCATTCTGCCGGATTTGGTGCATTCTATTGCAGAGGTGTCAATTTGGCCGGAACCGCTTCCTCACTCGGCATTCAGCACGTCTTCGTGCTCATGTTGGAGAATCGCTCGTTTGACCACATGCTCGGGTACTCCCGCATTTCTGGCATAGATGCCGATACCCGCCAACCGACGTCGATCGCCGGCTTGGCCGGAACCGAGAACAATACCTTCGAAGGTCAGACCTACACTGTTTCGGCAGGCGCCGATACCACCATGCCCACCGATCCGGACCACGAGTTTGGGAATGTTCTCGAACAGCTCTGTGGACCCGCGGCAGTCTATACCAAAGGTGGACTCTATCCTCCCATCGACAACAGCGGATATGTCGCCTCCTATATGAAGAGCGGGGGACAGAGCGGCGCCGAGGTCATGAAGTCCTATCGGCCGGATCAGTTGCCGGTATTGAACGCGTTGGCCAGCGAGTTCGTTGTTTGCGACAACTGGCCTGCCTCCATGCCCGGTCCGACGTGGCCTAACCGCATGTTCGTCCACGCAGCTTCTTCGGGCGGGTTAGACCACAGTCCAACCACGCTGGAGATTGTCGAGTGGGAAACCATCGACGGATTTCATTTCCCTAACGGCACCATCTTCGACCTCCTCCACCTCAACGGCATCACCCGCTGCATCTATGGGGGCGACGACTTCCCTATGATATCGGCCCTAAAGGGCATCCAGCTGGACGATGTGCGCCACTACAGCCTCTTTGCCTCGGATCTGGCGCAAGCCAACTATCCATACACGTACATTTTCATCGAACCCAGCTACGATGTCCTGAACGACTATCGGAACGGGACTTCGCAGCATCCCCTGGCGGATGTCACCCGTGGAGAGGCGCTGATCAAGTCCACCTACGAGGCGATTCGCAACTCGCCTCTATGGGTGAATAGCTTATTGATTGTCACCTGGGATGAGCATGGAGGATTTTTTGACCACGTTACGCCACCCCCGGCCCGGAGCCCCGGGGATACCGATCCGGACGCCAAATACAACACCTTCGGTTTCACCTTCGAGCGATATGGGCCCCGCGTGCCGGCCCTGGTGATCTCTCCACGCATCCCCAAGAACCTCATCGATCATAGACTCTACGATCATTCCTCAATTCCGGCGACACTCGAATCTTTATTCGGCCTGAGTCCTCTTACCCTAAGAGATGCTGCGGCCAACCGCCTCGACGTTCTTTGCACTTTAGGAACGGCCAGGGAAGATACACCGCAGTTCTTACCGTCACCGGCGACGCCAGGTACCCTGCCGACAATTCCGCAGGGAGGATCGTCGAGCGTCGACGCGGCGTCAGTTTCAAGGCCGGCAGACGAGGTGGATCGGGGCAATTTGCCGTCTCTTGTCCATGCGGCCCTAAGACAGGATTTGGCCCTGCAACGTCAGGCGACGGTCAATCGCGTCGCGGCGATGCAGAACCGTGAGCAGGCACGAGCTTACATCGCTGAGGTTCAGCAAAAAGTGCGGCAGATGCCCCAAAAGACGTAACGATAAACCGCTAGCCAACGGCTTCGCCCTTGAAATCCCTTTGGGATTTGGAAGACAGAAACGGCCCCTGCGGGTCCGATGAAGTCTCGTCAGCCCCTGACGGGGCTGTCGGAAGTCAGAATCTATAGGCCGCGCCCTGGGCTGGTTACGCCAAGTCATGTTTACGACAGGCGGGATTCTTGAAGTAGTTCTGTTTACGAAAATGTCAGGTAAGAAGCTAAACTAGGACGTCAACTCCGGCGCGGGGCGAGTACCTTGCGTCGACGCCAGCTACCTCTGGACGTTGCAAATGAAACCTCTGAATCCTGGCGGTGGGGTCGTCAGAAGGGTACTGGCGTAATACCAGCCGCGGCAGCGGTTAACCGAATGGCACGGCTTGAGCCGCCGCTTGGATGTCGATCTATAATCGGGAGGAGAGAGTACATCATCCGGACCCGCCATGGAAGACGTGCTTCCTTACGATCCGAGGAGTCGGATGTGCCGTTAATGGTCCCTTCCGTTCGATGGCCGAGCATGAGGCCAGGACATGGGGGGAACCGGGGAGCGTTTTGGGACATCTATTGAGATTGCGCACCGTAACGATCGTCTGTCTGGCAAGTGCTCTGCTTCAGGCGCAGGGGAACGCCCCTGGCTCGTCCGCTCAACCGAATCCAGCCGCTGCGGCCCCGGAAGCGATTCCGTTTGTGACTTGTCCCGCCGGGTCGCCGCTGGGCGCAGTGGATTTGCAAGTGCAGGCCGGCGACCAGAAGCTTCCGTTCCGCAGCATCAATCGTTTGAGTGAGGGGGACACGGTACTGTACGCTCCCGTTTTGCGCGGTAAGGAGAAGCGGACCGGAGAAGTAGCGCTGGTGCTGGTTCCGGAGAAACGCGAGCCGGGACAGGAAGACATCTTCGTTACCGAACCGAAGGCCGCGAACAAAGCCGAGTCGTGGCAAATTCCGCAGACCATTTCCGTGGCGGCACTGGTGTACGGCCCCGCCGGATTGAGCCGCAAGAAGGTTGCCAGCTTTCTGGCGCGCGACGAAGTTCTGGTGGCGCAACTCGCCGATTACGCCGACAAGACGGCACAGGCGGAGCAGTTGGTGGCAACCCTCTCGAATAGTGAGAGCTCCGCCGCCAGCGTCAATTCGGCTTTGAACGGTTTCGCTTCGCAATATGGCTTCTCCGTCCAGGTGGACCGGAGCGCGCCCGCGGCGTCGCAAGCCGCAACGGTATTCGGGGCCATGAACCCGCAACTGGCGTCCTACAATCCACTGGCCAGTTCCACTGCGCAGAGTATAGGACAGACCGCCAGCCTGGCCGCCATAGCGGGCACGCTTTTTTTCGGCAGCCCGATCGGATTAGCGGCCGGTGGAACGGCGATGCTGCTCGATTTGCGGTCCATCGCGTTTCCCGACACGCAGTTCCGGGCTTCTTTCGCGCAGCAGCTTACCGGTGTCCCCTCCGGCGTGAATCTCTGCGGTCAACAAGGTCCCTTGCCGCCGCACACGCGAGTGGCATATATCTGGGCCAGCCGCGTCCCCAACATCTCTGTTCCCACCCTCAAAGTGGGCGCCGCGGACTTCATTCCCGCTACCCAGAAAACTCCCTTGCCGGTGGAAGTTCCGGAGCCGGGCTGGAAATACCTGGACCGCGCGCGCTCCTGGGCGCTGGTGAGTAAGGAGAAGAAATTCCCCATCGCCGTGGTGAAGCTGGGAAATCAGCATGCGCTGGAACTCGACCTGACCAAGGCGAATCTCCCGCCCGGCGACTATGACTTGACCGGACTTTGGGATTGGACGCCGTTGCGCATCACCGGTGCCGTACACGTTCTGCCGCTCAGCGACTTTCAAACGGCCCATGTCGATCCCTCGTCTCAGGACCGTCTCCTGGCGAAATCGGGGAAAACACCAGTGATGCTTACGGGCAGCGATTTCGAGTTCACCGAGAAGGTGGAGCTTAAGAAATTGCGCGACGAATTCGCCGTGGCGGAGAGCGTTCGATTCTTACTGCCCAAAGGGCTGCGGGCCGGACCGCAGAACCAGATGGACGTCCAGGTGGACACCGAGAAGCTGGATTCCGGCACCTACGCATTGCTGATTTCGCAGCAGGACGGAAAAAGCCACCCGGTGGAATTCAAGCTGTTGCCGAATCCGCCTAAAATCGAAAACTTGCCGATCCTGGTCAATCAAGGGGCCGGTATCCAACACTTCGTTCTGAAAGGCCAGCGCCTGGAACAGGTGAAAAAGCTGGAGGCTCCAAACGCAGTTCTCAGCTTGAGTTCGCCTGGTACGGATCAGGTGGAGCGAAGTCTTACGGTGGAGCTGAAATCTCCTCCCAAACCCGGCACCACGCTCCCTATAACGGAATTTATCGAGGACCGTAGCGAGGCGCTCCACTTACCTGGCGCCCTCCAGATCACCGGACCGTTGCCGGTAATCGCCAGTTCCAAACTCTCGCTGCCGGCGCAAATGGCGATCGCGGTACGGGCGGAAGAGTTTCCCGCCGGGTATACGCTGAACGCCCTGCTCGACGTGAAGAATATCGAGCGGAAGAGTCTTCTGCGGTTGGCGTGCGCGGACGGCGTCGGTACGCCCGTGACCCTTCATATCGGCGGGCAAACCGCGAACTGGGCGCTGCAGCAGCTTTCGGCGGACCAACTGTTCCTGGCATTCGAGACCACCGGCCTTCCTGCCGGATGTTCGCTCCAGGCAGTCATCGATAACGGGCGGAACGGCAGTTCGGAGCCGGTGACTCTGGCGCACATTCTTCGCGTCCCCCAGGTGGATTCGTTTACGCTAGCCGATGCTCTGCCGGAGAACGGAATTCGCCAGTACCAGCTCACCGGACAAAGCCTCGAAATGATCGAGAAGATGGGGTGGGACGATAGCAACGGGCGGGATGTCTCCGGCCTTCCCGCTCCGCTTCCCGGGCCGGGACTCAAACAATCGATTCAAGTCAATCTTCCGGACCCGTTCTCCCCTGACACGGTGCTCTATATCTGGCTGCGGGGGGATAGCAAGGGCCGCATCACTGCCATCAAAGCCCCGGAGTTACCGGCGGACGCCTCGGCAGCTGCAACCTCGGCCCCCAAATTACCAAAGAAAGCGGCGACTACCGTTTCCCTCAAGGCTGTCATCAGCCCCTCGGCTACCGGTCACGTAGTAACGTTTACGGCAACGGTCACGGCGCCGGGCGGAGGGAACGCGGCCGGAGATGTGGCTTTCATGACAGGCAACACCACTCTGGGAACCGGCAGCCTCGATAGCTCGGGTACAGCGACATTCAGTACGTCGGCACTTACTGCGGGGATCTACAGCGTGGTGGCGGTCTACGGAGGCTCGCCGGGTTGCCAGGGAAGCACGTCCGAGGCGGTTACGCTAGTGGCCCACTGAGGCGGGCGGATGGTCGCCGGAGTCAGACCTCCTGATCTCGTGGATATGTGCGCTTCGTGTGGCAGCCAGGATTGGCTGCCACACAACAGCGTTGCGCCTCAACTCAATTTCCCCGACCGCCAAACTCGCCGGGAACCGGCTCCGGCGGGACCATTATCGACGTTCAGGACGATGCAGTCGAAGGCATCCCGAGCCTCGCTAATTGCGAGGGTCCGGATCGCGAAACGGTTGGTGCGCTACGTACAGCTCGATCCGGCCCTCGATCTGGCTCGCCAGCGCGGATTGGCTCGCCGACGCGGGTTGGTTCGCCAGCGTGGATTGGCTCGCCGCTGCGGCCGCCGCCAACGCCGCCCGGGCCGCGCGTTCGGCGTATTCGAAGTCCCCCTTTTCGGCATACGCGGCCGCCAGCGCGTCGAGGGTGCGCGCGTCCTTGCCGCCCGTAAGTTGCATGGCCCGTGCCGCGAAGGCCAGCGCCTCCTCACCGTTGCGGATGGCCGCCTCGGGCGAGGTCGCCAGCACCCAGGACGCTTTTCGCAGCGTCGCAGCGTCGCCCGGCCGCAGTTCGATTACCGCGCGCCACTCGGCCAGCGCCGCCGCCGTCTGCCGCCGCGCATAAAGCGCATCGCCCAGGCTGGCGTGGACTTCCACCAGTTTCGGATCGAGCTCCAGCGCCCGCCGCCACTCCCGTATGGCGGATGGCGCATCGCCTTGCCGGTTCAAAACCTGGCCCACGGCGAAGTGCGCAGGCGCATTTCCGGGGTCGGCATCGAGGGCGTTGCGCAGTTCCACCAAAGCCTCGTCCAGCTTCCCAGCGTCCGCCAGAGCCTGTCCCAGACTGACGCGCGCCGCCGCAAAGTCCGGCTTGAGTTCTACCGCTTGGCGGAATTGCGCCGCCGCCTCATCGGCTCGCCCGTCCTTGGCCAGCAAATCTCCCAGATCGTAGAACCCGCGCGCGGACCGGGGATCGGCCTCTACCGCCGCGCGCAGCTTGCTCTCCGCGGCTTTCCGCAAATGCGCCGCCGACTCTTCGCGATGTCCGGTAAGCAGCAGCACGGTTCCCAGGTTGCGATGCGCGAATTCGTCGCCGGGGCGGAGGTCCAGCACCTCTTTCCACTTGGCCGCCGATTCCTGATAGCGCCCGGTCCTCTGCAGATAGGCCGCGCTGTTGACCAGACGGTAATAATCCACCACCGGCCCGCCGATTTGCCGCAGGCCATCCGCCGGCACGTTCACGAATTCCGGAATGTTCGCCGCGCGATTGGCGGCCGTCGAGTTGTCGATCAGAATCGGCGGGCTGTCGTTGCCGTCAGCGTCGATGTGTGTGAGGTAAAGCTGGGTGTAGGGCGACCGGGCCTTCGAGGAGAATACCATCCAGCGGCCGTTGGGGGAAAAGCTGTGCCACGAATTCATGCGCGGCGTGTTGCACCGCATGCGCCGCGCTGCGCCGCCCGCCGCCGGGACGATGTATAGCTGGCTGTCCGGGCGCATCAGTTCCCCGTTGCGGCTCTCGACGAACACGATCCAGCGTCCATCCGGCGACACCTTTGGAAAGGTGTTGCTCATGCCGTTGTGCGAGGCCCCGGCGATCGGCTCAGGCACGCCGCCCTGCCCGTTGTGGAACGGAACCCGTGCAAGGTCGTATTGCAGTGGGAGTTCGTTCGGATCGCCGGCGAATTTCGCCAACGGCACACCCAGCGGATTGGCGTCGGTGGCGGCAGCGCGCGCAAATACCAGATACTGGCTGTCGGGAGTCCAGACCGCGCCCATCTGCACGAACTGCGGGTCGTCGGCGCCGGGGAGCGGCTGCAGCACGCCCGTCTCGCGGCTATACCAGCTGAGGATCCCGCGGGTCGGATAGAAGACCTGGAGGAAGCGGTAATCCTTGAAATTAGCCACGTAGTAGTTACTGGGCGGCTCGGGTCCGGCGGCGGACATGGCGGCTGGGTTGACCGTGGTGACCACATACCGGCCTTCGGGCGAGACCTGCGACATGAAACCGGCGCGCGCGCCTCCCTTCAGCTTGCCTTGCGGCGAACTCCACTGAATCAGGTCCTGCTGGCGCACCACCGTCTGCGGCGCAACCGGCGCCAGGATGTACATGCCGCGGTTGTTCTGCAGGCCATCCAAATCCATGCCCAAGGTCTTGCCGTCGGCGGAGAAGGAGTGGCAATTGGCGCATACAGGCAGGTTGTCCATGACCACCCGGCTGCTGGTCTCGCCGAGACTCCGCACCCTCCAGGCGACCAGGGGAATGGCCTCCGCCGCCAGGGGTTTGATCACTCCTTTTTCGAGCTCCGAAGGCATCAGCGGAACGTCGCGATAGAAGATCGGCGCGCCCACCGGGTCGCGCGAAGTGCGGAGAGTGACTTTTCCGCGGGAGACGGCGCTATTCGCGGCGTCGGTACGAAAGCCGCTGATGGTCACAGTGACAGCGTGGTCTACGGAATAGCGCTTGATCGCCCGCCAGGTGGCCGCGTCCGGAGTCCACGAATGCGCCGCCGCCAGTTCCGGGCTGAGCTTGGGCGGTTCATTGGTCGGGGCCACGCAATCCGGGTCGATGTTGCCGATGGGCAGGTGAGGACCCTTGGAAATCGCCTGGATCGGCGCCACACCGGGGCCAAGAGAAATCTCGATCCGCCATGCGATAACGCCATTCGCGCGATCGTGCCAAAGAACCGTCGGAGGGGTGATTTCCGGCGGAAAAATCGACCCCTCCTGGGGGTAATCGATGACGATCGCCGCCGGGCTCTGGCGGGTCTCCTCACTGTTATAGGCGTTTGCGGCCAGCGCCATCAGGAGGCTCGGAAGAAGAATCGTACGGCCGGCCATCACAGCAATTCCATTATGAGATCAGCTTAACGCCCGGCACGTCTTGGTGGCGTGGGCCGCGCTTTCGCCGGGCGACATGACCCGGCCAATCTTTCGTCAATTTTCGGCTGTGACGATGTAATCCAGTTGCAGGGCGATCTCCAGGAGCCGCTGGTCTAATCGTCGGAGCCGGCGTCGCGTCTTCTGGTCAGTCGCGCATCCTCTTTCGCCTGGGCCGCAGTGGCTTAGATCGCCGTCATTATCCGGAGCGATCTGCCATTGACAAGCCGCAGCCGCCCGAAGCGGTCCGGACATAGCGGACCAGCACACTGACCACCTCGCTCGAAAAGCGGTCGGCCAACTTCCGGGTATCGCGATTCGAATCTGTGTAGCAAAAGCGAACGCGGCGAGCGCCGCTGCTCCATGCGCCATCCAGTCCTTCCGCCAGCAGCGTGGCGTTGACCCAGCCTCCGTGATAAAGCGGATCGACGGCCCTGGAGCGGACCACCGCAGTGTCGCCCTCCCGTTCCCAAAGCAGGATGCCAGCGACTTGTCCCCGAATCAGCACGACCGGGGAATGATGCAGGCCGGAGCTCTCGGCCAGGCTCGCTCGCCACGGATTCAACTCACCGTGCTGGGCCACGTAAAGGGCGTGCAGGCGCGCAGCTTGTTCCATCGGCGCGGCCGAAAGCGGCACGATGCTGGCTCCCGCCGGCAGAACTATGCGGCTGCGCAGGCGGACCATATATTCTCGCATCCCGGCAATCCCGGCCTCCACCGTGGTCAGCGCGTCCACACGCTCGAAACCGGTTCGCGCGCAAAACGCCGCGGCTTCGGTCTCCGTGGTGATCTCGACGGCGCCTTCCACAGACTTCGCGCCGCTGCGGACCAGGTACTCCAGGATCTGGGAGGCCATCCCGCCACGCCGAAAGGAAGGGATGACATGCAAACTCAAGTGCGTAACAGATTGACCCGCCCGGCGGAATGAGGCCGCGGCCACCAGCCGGGGAGCTTCGTCGCGCGCCGCGACCAGGTATTCGCGGCCGGCGACATCGCAGAAAGTGCGGGGAAGCAGCATGCGACAGAATCGCCACTCCGCTTCGCTCGGGGGCCGCAGGACAGGATTCATACCGCCGCGATGCGGTCGCGCAGCTTCTCGCCGAAAGTCAGCGCTTCAGCCGCCGCTTTCGATCGCCCCAGCTTCTGCAGCGCGCGGCCCAAAAGCGTGTGAGCGGCGGCGAAATCGTAACGCAGACGAATGGCATCCAGCGCGGCCTCGGCCGCCTCGCTGTACCGCTCCTTTTCAAAGAGTGCCTGTGCCAGGCCCTGATGGGCCGGGGCCATGCCCGCATCCTTGCGGATGGCGGAACGAAATGCGGTCGCCGCTTCCTCCCAATATTGGGCGCGAAGGTACGCCTCGCCAATGGCGGCGTCGAGCGCCGCAGTCAATCCTTCTACCTGTAGGCCCGCATCCAGGTGCTCGGCGGCGTCACGATAGCGTCCCGCGGCAATCGCCAGGTGAGCGCGAGCAAGCGGCGCGAACGGTGAATCCGGAGATTGTGCGAGCAGCGTTTCACAAATCGCGCGGCACTCCTCATATCGCCGCGTTTGAAAATACGCGTGGGCCAGGTGCAGCCGGACTTCTATCGATTCCGGAGCCTCGGCGGCCAGCCCTTCGAGCGGCGCGATGGCTTCGGCGTGGCGTCCCTGCCCGGCCAGGACGCGCGCCAGGTTGAATTCGCGTCGACGGCGCGCGATCGCGGCTTCGGGCTGTAGAGCCGTGGCAACCGTGTCGGTATAGCCTATGGCTTCGAGTTCCCGCAGTTCGCGCTCGAGCTCGGAGTCGTCGTTCGCCAATGGCGGGGTGGCGCATTCCGCATGGCCGGCCCGGCGGACCGGTACTGTGGCACATATCTCGCGGATCTGCTGGCCAGGCATGCCGGGAGTGGGCGCGAGACCGAAGATCGCAAGAATCGTAGGCGCAATGTCGAGCAATCCTGCGCCGAAGGTCAGTTCATCGGGTTGGATGCCGGGTCCGGCGGCGCACAACATCCCGCTTGGGCCGCAGCCCGTCGACGTGCTCGATTGGGGCTCGCTCGCCGCGCGATCGGATACCAGCATCACGGTAGCTTCCGGTCCGGCCAGCGCGATCAGCCGTCCCAGAAACAGATCGAGAAAGCGATAAACGCCGCTCACCACGTCTTTGTAAATTTCGTCCGTGCCCGACGAAAATAGTTCGCAGGCACTCCCGACCGTGCCCAACCAAACAGCCGTGAACTCGGTCTTCGAGGTTTCCATCAGGGTCGTAGCCGCGGCATGCACGCTGACTGATTCCGCGAGCAAGACCGCCAACCGCGCCAGCCTTTTGTCTTTGTCCTGATCGATACGCGCCAGTTCGGGAACGAAGAGTTGCAGTTCGGCGCCGGTCCACTCCTGAGGCCCAAAACGCAGCGGGATCAGCCTGGCTTCCAAGCCCGGCGGACGTACGCTGCCGGCAATTCCGTGAACGAAACCGTCGGAAACGCAGGTGGCGGACGGCCCGCGGTAAAAGGCGGCCCCATGGGTCGCGGGCCATCCCACCGCCTGGCTACGCAAACCTTGAAGCGTCAGAATGTCCCAAATGTGCAGGCTTCGCAGAGACGCCCGCGTTACAGGGCGAATGCCTCCGGTGCGTGGATCAGCTTCCACCGGGTCCAGAATCCCGTGCCGGTCGGCGAATTGTCCCGTCGCTACGCTGGTCCATAGGAGGGGCGAACACAAAGGCGTCAGGGTCGCCAATTGTCCCATCACGCCGCGCTCCACCAACCGGGCCAGGTTGGGCATTGCGCCCGCATCCAGCAATGGGTGAATTTGATTCCAGCCGGCGCCGTCCCAGCCGATCAGCAGGACTTCAGGCATTCCGCGAGCGGCGACGGCGCAATGCAATCAGGCCCGCGCCACCGAGGGCAATCAGGGACATGCTCGAAGGTTCGGGAGTGGGAGACTCTTCACCGGCAGTGATTGTCGAATTGCCTGCGCTTTGATATGCGTATTCAAGCACCTCGAACGACGCGCCGGAGTTGGTCGCGGTGGTGGCAATGTCCGCCCAGCCCGGGTGAATTCCATTGCCATCGGTGAAATAAAAGCCAAGGTATGCCGTGCCGCCGTCGCCGGGCCATGCGCCGTTTGTTGAAAGGGATTGAGTGGTCGTGTCATAGGCCACCATTTTGCCGCCACCGCCAGAATTGAAGTTGGGATCGGCGGGGTCGATCAATGCGCCGAAGGCCAACGCAGCGGGACCGGTGTAAATGGAACCCGTTCCCAGAATTCCGGCTGAATTGATCAAGTTCGTAAAGACTTCGTTGGCAGGGTCGCCCGAGGGATAGACGTCAGTCGACCCAGCGTTAATCACGATATCGCCGCTGGACGGTCCGCTTAAATTGAATTCGTAGCTCCCAGGTTGAGTGACGCTCTGGTTCACGACGACATCGATGATACCGGCCTTGGCGACGCCTGGGACGGCCAGAGCCGCGCCGGCCAACGCATATGCTGCCAATTTTCTCTCAAACTGCGGACTCTTTGCGCCAATTCCGTGTGTTTTCCTGCCGGTCATCTGAGGGCCCCCGAGTCTGTGATTATACACTATAAGGGCGGCAATACACCGCGGTCTACAGAAACCGGCGCCACTCCCCCGATAGACGGCTGGCGTGCTTCGAAAACCGGCCGGTCCCGCGCTCCCAAGGCCGGGTCCCACAATCCCGAGACTTGGTAAATGTGCCGAATCTGCATATAGTGCCCCAGCGCCAGCAATACCGGACCGAGCGCCTCCGGCTTGCGCAAGAGCCGTCTCTCCAGCCGCGCCGCCATGGCCGCTTCCTGCGGACCGAGCCAGGTAATACGGCGTGCGACATCTACCCGCTCGCGATCGACGGTGCGCGCGGGATCTGCCGCTCGGCCGGAGTTTTTCCGCGGAGCGGGCGGCTGATACTGGTCGATGAAGCGCGCCACACGATGCTCGAACGCAGCCGGCCGATAGAGCCGGTTGCACAGCCAGCGTACCCCGGCCGTCAGGTCGCTCGAAGTCATCTGCTTCGGGACCATATTGGTAGTCCAGGGGAAGATCGCCGGCGTTTCCGGTCCGATGTCCAGCAGCCGATTCTCGGCCAGCATGCGCGCATAGAGCGGTGTCGCCATGGGGGCCGAAAGCGGCGTAACCGTGAACATGGGGATCGGCATCGACATGGCGAATTCGTATTGGCTTTCGAATATACCGGCCGTGTCAGCGTCGAAGCCCACGATCATTCCCCCGCTCGGCATGATGCCGTTGGCCGTAAGCCGGGCCATCCGCTCCACCATATCTACGCCGATGTTCTGCCGCTTCTTGATCTCCTTCAGGCTGGCAGCGTTGGGAGTCTCGATGCCCACGAACACGTGGACCAGCCCAGCTTCCGCACAGAGCCTCATAATCTCGGGGTCGCGCGTGCACTCTATCGAAACCTGGGTGGAGAAGTAAACCCGCCCCGCGGACTGTCGATCGTTCCACTCGATGATCGCCCTCAGGAGTTCCTTAGTGCGGGCCGGATAGACAGTGAAATTGTCGTCGGCCAGAAAAACATACCGGTAGCCGCGGCGGTAGAGTTCATCGAGTTCGGCTAACACCTGCGGCGGCGATTTGTGGCGCTGTTTGCGGCCCAGATATTGGATTACGTCGCAGAACTCACACTCGAACGGACAGCCGCGCGAGGTTTGCACCACTCCCGAGAGCGCCCGGTGATTGGGGTAAAGATCCCAGCGCGGCAGCGGGGAATCGCGCAGGTCCGGCTTGTCGCCGAAATACTCGCGCTGCCAGGTCCGCGATCGCAGGTCCGCGAAGAATTTGCCCGCGATATTTTCCAACTCGCCTTGCACCAGGATGTCGCACTCGGGGCGCAGTCGTTCGGGAGACAGGCTGGCGTAGCATCCGCCGAAGATCACGATTTTTCCGCGGCGGCGGAATTCGCGCGCCAGCTCAATCATCCTGGTTTCCTGGCTGATCTTACCCGTGATGCCGACGAAATCCGCCGGCGTATCGAGATCCGCGGGCGAGATTCCTTCGTCGCAAAGGCTCACGGTAAAATCCGCGGGCGCCAGCGCCGCCACGGTCGGGAGTGCCACGTCGGCAATCAGGACAGTGCGGCCAAAACCCTGGGCGGCGTGCACATCCGCCCCGTAATACGCGGGAGCGTCACAACGCGGGTTGATGAGATAGATGGACGTGCCCACGATTGGACACTATAGCGCATCCAAGCCACGCGAATCAGACTGGTCGGCAAGGGCTACTCGATATGCCTGTTCTTCCGCAAGCTATACAGACGCCCATAAATAAAGGGACATGATAGTGTCGCCAGATGCCAGTTTTACGGTGCTCGGACGCACCTCGACATCCCCGCCGTAATGCGCGGCTTGTATATTCGGAAAGATCTACGCACCTCTTACCGCCGGCCTGAGGGCGCCCTTCAGCGGCGATCGCATCCTGGCCGAAGAGAAACGCTGCCTGTACCAACGCATCTGCGACCACCCTGGACGCACTCCTGCGGGACGCCGGTCTCAAGATCGCCGCATGAGTCCACGCCACGGGAGCAAAATTCTCGCCGGCGCCCATAAAAAGGGGAACTCACTGTTAGGGGCGTTTGCGGCCAGCGCCAGCAGCAGGCCCGGAAGAGGAATCGTACGGCCGGCCATCACAGCAATTCCATTATTAGATCAGCTTAACGCCCGGTACGTCTTGGTGGCGTGGGCCGCGCTTTCGCCGGGTCGATTTGGCCGGGCGGGGGAGGATCTCTCATTTTCTCGGCGCTCTGGGACAAAGCATAAGACGGACGCGCTATCGGCTTGACGCCGTTCCGATCACGATTTGCGCCGTCACCCAGCGCGGTCTCCCCCAGCAACACCCAAGAGCGAATCGCGCTATTCTCTTTCTTCGGCTATTGGTATGAGAATCGGCGAAATCGTTCTATCCATCGCTCTGACTGCAGTTGCGCTGCTCGTAATGGTCGGTGGCCCAATCTGATTCTCGGTGAAGTCTCGACCGCTCGGCCCGCTCCGCTACAGGTGGGGGACGTTCGTAGGGATCTGGTCACTACTGCTCTCATTCGGTCTACTTGGGACTATCTTGAACAACAGGACAGATTCCGAGTTTCCAGTTTTCGTCATCATTCCTGTTTTAGGCATGGCTGGTGCAATCGGTGTTCTCCGGCGGAAACGTTGGGGGGTAGTTTCATTTCTGGTCAGCCAAGCGGCCTTGGTGATGCTCACCTTCTTGCTCCAGGATTCCGATGATCCCATGAAGCCATTGCTCCGATCTATCGCTCCCATGGCCGGAATCGGCATCAATGTCTGGTATTTCGGAAGACGGTGGCGACTGTTGAGTAGACCCAGCTATGAAGATCAGTCTGATCCGGTCACCGCATTTGAAGAGTCAGGTGAGGCAGATCAGCGTCAGCCACCCGAGGCCCTCTCATAGCACGAACGGGCCGAGTCACAGCGGCTAAATCAGTGAAAGGGACTAAGCTCCCGTGAAGCACTAGGGCTTCCCGTACATCACCGCTCGTTACGGATCGGGCCGCTCCACTTTACGGTAATGCCGTTCGCCCCCAAACCCGGATTGTGACTCAATGTCGGGCCGGGTCGAATATCTTTGGCACCTCAGAAAGCGTGGCCTTCGCCTCCGGCGGATCGCCCTGCGCGGACACTCGCATTTTCAGTAGATCGTGACGGGCGTCACCGTAATCCGTACCGGCGTCTGGCCATCCAGATCCACCAGTTCGCCCTGCCACATCGCGGGCAGCAGTTTTTCCAAATCGTCGGGAACATTCCAGCGAATCGCCTGCGCACTCGCCAGCACGCGGTACTTGCCGGGCGGAAGTTTGAAATTGTTGCCGCCGTGGATCGCCAAGCGCGCCAGTTGCCCGGTGGACATCACATAGTCCGGGACCACAATCGCCACGGCGTCCGAGCCGTCCGCTATCGTCACGTGGAGCGCGCTGGTCGACGGGGAAGCCGCCACGCGAAGCGTGCCCGCAACTCCCGGGGTCACGCGGAGCACGGGGTCGAGAAGCCTGACGCCGTTGTACCAAATCTCATCCGCGCCTCGGCCGTTCAAATTCGCGATTACTACATATTCTCCGGCTGGAACTTCCATCTCTCCCGCGGCAGCCCGCAGATACACGTCTCTGCCCGCCGAGGCGTTGGTGAGAAGGACTATTGTCTGGTGAGCGGTCAATGTTCTGTCTTGCGCGACGAAAGGATTACCGCTCAGTCTAGTCCGCATCAGGCTCTGCTCGATGGCGGAGATCTCCGCCGCGCCGGCGTCGAGATCCGGTGTGTCGAAATCCGGAGTCGTCCAATCCGATTGGAGCCGCAGATGAGCGGGAGGCAAGGAAAGGGCAACGCCATGTACGTCAGCGTTCCCCACCGTAAACTCCACGGCACCGTCCTCGGTGACCAACCGGTAGGACCCCGCGGGCAGTCCGCAACTGCGATAAACGCCGTCTGGGCCGGCACGCCCCCTCGCATTCGCCATGCCGGCGGTGGTCTCCTCGATCGTGAATCCCTTATCGCCAATCTTGCCATCCACGCAGTAATAAGGAGCGGCAGTCAGCTTGATATCGACACCGCTCCGTTGTTCGCCGGTTTGGAGGACTATGGGCGATGCGCCGTCGAATTGCGCCGACGACGGGTAGTACGTGGGAACCTGGATCGGTCGGCGGTCCTCCATGGCGATATCGGGAGGCGAAAGACCGTCCGCAGGCCGGGCAGC
>Ga0182030_10013945_pt1 | contig 15934 bp, 9 predicted proteins | sample 812S3MmetaG_FD_121299 | JGI IMG/M metagenome (GOLD analysis project Ga0182030, IMG submission 121299) | Permafrost microbial communities from Stordalen Mire, Sweden - 812S3M metaG (Illumina Assembly) | ecosystem: Environmental > Terrestrial > Soil > Wetlands > Permafrost | place: Sweden...
CTCCGCGCATGTATCGGAATGCATCGAAACAAGCTGTGGACCATCGCTCCGCGAAAGCACCGGCGGAAAGGTCGCTCGACTTGCACTCATCCGGTTTTACCTCACTCAACAGTTAGAAGCAGCAATTCACTTCATGGATGTACGGAAGGCAATTTGAGCCACTCAGGCATCCAAAATGCCCATAATCCCAACTAATGTGAGTGACTGATGAGCTTTCGTTGTAACTGGTCTGAAACCCTATGAGCGCACTGGCAAACATAATATCCGCGGAGCCGCCCCCGCTGGCGATTTCAGAGTGCCACGAGTGGGCCGAAGTGCAACAGATACGAGCCTCTTGGAGCAACCTCGTATCACAAGCTCCAGAACCAAGTGTCTTTTTAACTCCAGAGTGGATGTTCTCCTGGTGGCGAGCCTACGGCGGAAATCGAAAACTCTGCGTGCTTGTTTTCACCGATCCGCAAGCGGGTGTTGTGGGGATTGCTCCGCTGTATTGGGAGAGCCGGCGATTCCTCGCCTTTGGCAAACTCCGCGTGCTGCGGTTGATGGGTGACGGATCGGGGGACTCTGACGATCTTGACTTCATCGTCAAACCGGGCTATGCGGCTGAGGTTGCCACGGCGCTACTGAACTGGATGATTCAAACCCCGTGGAATCTATGCGAGTTCGAGTGCCTCTCGTCGAAATCCGAGGTGGTTGTCCTGCTGAGGGATGAATTGCGCAAGCTGGGCTGGAAAGTAGCGACCGCGCATCGTCCGTTTACCAGGGTCGCGCTGCCGGAGACCTGGGAGGGGTATCTGAAACAGCTCTCCGCGAAAGAGCGGCAAAAAGTTGGCATTCGGCTGCGCCGCCTGCAATCGCGACACCAGGTGAACTTCCGGCGCTGTGAGCGCCTGGATGAGATCCCCGCATTTTTGGCGACTCTGTATTCGCTTCACCAGAAGCGATGGGAAGCAAAAGGCGAGCCTGGAAGCTTTCGCCTGCCCGAGCGGAGGCGGTTCTATGAAGGGATGACGCGGGCGTTGCTTTCCCGCGGGTGGCTCGAATTGTGGCAGATGGAGATGGACGGTGTACCGGTGGCGGCGCAGATCGGAATGCGCTACGGAAACTGCTTCTACTCTTTGCAGGAAGGCTTCGATCCCGCCTACGCCGGCGACAGCGTGGGATACGTACTGCGAAGCCAAATTCTTCGGGAGTGCATCCAGAGTGGCGCCCGCTTCTACGATTTTCTTTATGGCGAGCACGAAAGCAAGCAACGCTGGGGCGCCGATGTTGGACACTACGTCGATATTGATTTTGCCCGGCCGGGCAGCGCCGGGGCCGCATATCTGGCAGGCAGCCAGGTATGGCGCACCGGCAAGGATTGGCTTCGAGAACACGCTTCGGCCAAGGTATGGAAGGCAATGCAAAAAATGCGGCGCTCCTTACTGGAACGGCAGCCGAAGGGTGAGATGAGAGTAGAAAGTACCTTGGAGTGAGCCGCGAGCTAAAAGGTTTGTCACTGGCTTGGCATCGCTCAGGGCGATTTTCACATCTCATCATCGCTAACTAAGCTGATTCGCATCCTGCGCTGATGCATGCAGGATGCGGAGAAGAACAGAACAGCGCTATCGGTAAACGGTTCTAAACAAAGTTGTGCTGGACGTTTTCCGTCAGACCGGGAAATCCGGGGATGCGGTTCAGAGGGCGAAGCTACGCCCGTGTCAAAGCACTCACCGCCGCCGTCCCGGCAAAGTCACTCCTGATCACTCCAGAACGTTCACTCCTTTCGCTACCCCGCTTGTTCAGCCGCAGTCGGAGAACCACTCAATGAGTTTGAAGCTTGAACCACCCAGTCCCCACCCAGTGAAAGCCCTCATCGATTCGCCATCAGCGTTGACCGTGCGGCCAGCGCCCGGCACTTTCGCCGGGGCCGTCTTCCATTCCGAGGCGTCGGAGGCCTCGCGCTTGTGGGCGAAGCTGCGGAAGCACTGGAAGATCTCCACCCTGTTCGCAGTCACGGTGTTTATGGTGGTGATTGCTCTAACGATTGAGACGCAACCATCCTACGAGCCGGTAGCGCAGCTGGAAATCAATCCCCAGGGTGCGGAGTTATTCAATTCGCCGACCGCAGGCTCCGAGATCGGCAGCGATCAGTACATGGGGACGGCAACCAAGAAATTGCTGAGCGACGAGTTGGCCATCACGGTCATTCGAAAGCTCCATCTTGAAGATGCGCCGGAGTTCACCGCGCCGCCAAAGCCTCTTGAACGCATGATCGCGAGGGTAAGAAACTTGTCCCGCCCGGTCCAGACCGACGATGCCGCTCCAACTTGGGACGCGAATCGAGCGGTCCAGCTTACGCACGCGGAAAACCTGGCTCTCGATCGATTCCATAAGCAGCTCAAAGTGCAACGGGATGCGACCAGCAGAATCATCAGTGTCGGCTACTCGAGCACCGATCCGGTGCTGGCCGCCACCGTTACCAACACGGTGCTGACTACTTTTATCGAGATGACGTTCGCGCAGCGCGAGGCGGATATCGCGCAACGCTCCACTTGGCTGGAAGCGCAATTGCACGATGTGCGGGGTAATGTTGATGCCTCGACGAGCGCGCTTTCCCGGTTCCAGAGAGAGACGGGAATCGCCGACGTTGACGGCGCCAGGAACACGGTTTCCGAGCAGTTGTCCGAGCTTAGCCGCCAGGAAACACTTGCCCAGACCGAGCGCACGCAGCTGCAGTCGCTCTTCGCAACCGTAACCAATCCCGATGCTGTCGCGGACGTGCAAAAAAACCTGGTGGTTCAAGAACTGTCGAGAAAGCTGGCGGCGGCCCAGGTTGAATTGAAAGAACAGGAAGTGACCTACGGCGAGAATCATCCCATGGTCCTCAAACTGCAAAACCAAACAGCCGAGCTGCAACACCAGTTGAATCTCCAGACCGACGCGATCATGCGGCAACTGAAGACCAACTACGCTGCCGCGCAATCGCGCCAGCACGCCATCGCGGCGGAAGTAAGGGAGGCCTCGGGACAGCTCGGCAAGGTTGCGCGCTACAACGAACTGAAAAAGGACGTAGAGACAAATACCACCCTTGCGAACGACCTTTACCGGCGTATCAAGGAGGCTGGAATCGCAGCCGGCGCTCGCGCCACGGACATGTCAATCGTCGATCGGGCACGCGTGCTTGATCGCCCGACCCGTCCAAACTGGACCTTGAATCTGGCGGCGGGAGCGCTCATCGGACTGCTGGGTGGAATTCTGATCGGCTTCGTCCGCGAGAGTTTCGATTCGAGGATTCACGCCGTCGAAGATCTCCGGGGCATGGCAATCGCTTCGTCCGTCTCGTTCATTCCGGAGTTTGGAAGCGACATGACATTTCGCGAGCGAGCGCGGATGCGAAAGCTTTCGGATGCGGGCACGCCGGAAATGTACTTGCAAAAACGTCCCCGCTCGCCGGAGTCCGAAGCACTACGCAGCCTTGGTTCCTGTGTAATGCTGGCGCGGGAGAGCAAGTCGCTGCGCGTCATACTGGTTACCTCGTCGCTTCCCAGAGAGGGCAAGTCAACGCTGGCGGTCAACTTTGCAAGCGCGCTCTCACGCCACGGCAAAACCTGCCTGGTGGATGCCGATCTCCGCGCGCCAAAAGTTGGAAGAGCGTTCGGCATTGCATCGAGCGCGGGATTAAGCGAGCTGCTTGCAGGGCAGCAGTCCATCCATTTGAATCCGGCAACAGGGCTGCCCAACCTGATGATTTTAACGGCGGGCAAAGCGGGCGCGACGTTTAATCCGGCCGACCTGCTCTCCTCCGACGCGATGCGAAAAATTCTGGACGCATTGCGCTTGCAGTTTGACTCTGTCGTGATCGATGCGCCGCCACTGTTGCCGTTCGCGGAGGCTCGCGTGCTCTCTACGCTGGTGGATGGAATCATCATGGTCTGCCGCTACGGAGTGACGACTCGCGGCGCGCTGGCACAAAGCGAATCCATCCTGAAGGCGGTCAATGCAGCTCCGGTGATTGAGATTGTGATGAATGGCGCTCTCGTCAACAGCGGGGATTACGCCTATTACGGCTACGAGAAGAAATCTTCCGGAGCCGCATAAGCAACGTTTGATCCTTCCTGCTTGTCAGCTTTCGAAAATGTTCACAAATAAGGTGACGTTAAATTGGCAGCGCCAGTGAACTCCATCTCCGAAGCAATTCCGCCAACATCTTCGGAAGATCAGCAGTCGAATCTCCACGACATGGCAAAGGCCTTTGCCTGGACCAGTGGAGGGATGTGGTCAACGCAGCTATTTACATGGCTGGCAACGTTTACCACGGCCCGGCTGCTGACCCCGGCTGACTTTGGTCTGGTGGCAGTGGCCTATCTCTGCGTCGGCATCATGGCGGAAATCTGCGGAGCCTTGGGATGGGTAGTGATATACCTTCAGGAGCTTGGCGAAGAACAGATCGGACAGCTCAATACATTGGTAGCCATGTTGGGGACAGCGGCCTTTGCGCTGACCTGTCTGCTGGCGCATGCAATCGGAGTATTTTTCCGCATGCCGCGAATGCCAATGATTTTGTTCTCGATGAGCATTATCTTTTTGCTCACCGCAGTAAAAACGATACCGTCAGCGCTACTGCAACGCGATTGCGATTTCAAGTCGCTGGCGACCATTGAGTCAATTTCGTATCTTGCTTACGCGCTCTGCACGGTGACGCTGGCGCTGATGGGTGCGGGTTACTGGAGCCTGGTAGCCGGACTCGTCCTGATGTCCGCGGTATCGACATTGCTAACGTTGCGAGTGCGACGCCAACGCTACTACTGGCCCAGCCGTAACGCGCTGCGCTATCCGCTTCGCTTCGGCAGTCACATGCTGACCAGCAGCGTAGCCTGGTACATCTACTCGAATTCCGATTTCATGGCGGCGGGCCGGATGCTGGGGCAGGCGGCGCTGGGCGCTTATACTTTCGCGTGGACCCTGGCGAGCGCTCCGGTGGACAAGATGGCAAAGCTTGTCAACCGCGTGATGCCTTCGTATTTTGCAGCGGCGCATAAGGACAACGAGACCGGTGCGCTGCGGACGTACCTGCTGACGCTGGCCGAAGTGGTCTCCGTCATCGTGCTGCCGATGGGTGTAGGCCTGGCGATTGTTGCCGATCAGTTCCTTCATGTAGCGCTCGGTGACAAGTGGAGCGCAGCGGTCGGGCCGCTCCGCATCTTGCTTGCCTATGCGGTGATTCGTGCGCTGACCAATATCCTGGGCCCGTTGCTGAACGCCAGACAGCAGACCCGTTTCACCATGTGGACAAACATTGCCGCCGCCGTCTACTTCCCTATTGGCTTCCTGATTGGAGCGACCTGGGGCACGAGCGGCATTGCGACCACATGGGTGCTGCTCTATCCGGTGCTGGCGATTCCGCTCTTTCTTCGAACCTTTCGTGAAATTCAACTGCCATGGTTTGAGTTCCTGCGCGCTTTGTGGCCCGCCTTCAGTTGCGGAATTCTAATGGCTGCGGCCTTGTTCGTAGCGCGGGAGTTCCTGCCTGCTGAATGGCCCGAGTTTGTCCGGTTGACCCTGGAAGTTGCGGCCGGAACCCTGGTGTATGGATGCAGCCTTCTGTTGTTGCATCCAGAAAATGTCCGCAGGTTATATCGCATCGTGCGACCGGCAAATCCACAATGTATATGAACTCGATTTCACTTCCGCGAAAGCTGTTTTTCGGTGCGGCTTTCCTGTGGCTCGCCTCGCTGCTCGGGTGGTTCGTGGCGAAGCAAGCATGGGTGCCGCTGGCCGGAATACTTGGGCTTGCCCTGTTGGCGGTATGGCCCGCGTACATGTGGCTTGGGGTGTTCTTATTGCTGGTGCCCTTCGACGACGTATCGGGACTGTCGTCCGGGGCCAGCAGCCTCACCCTGACGTCGCTGATTGGCTTGGTTGCGCTGTTCACTCTGCTGGCCTCTGGGCTGGCGCTCGGACGGCTCCGATTTCCCAGCCGACCGGCCTACTTTTGGATGGCCTTCATTGCCTGGGAAGCGTGCACCGTGCTCTGGTCCGTCGACAGAAATATAGCCATCGCACATTTGCCTACCATGCTCAGCCTCATTATTTTTTTTCTCATTGTGACGTGTTATGAGTTTTCAGAGAGAGAGCTTTCGACAATCGCACGCATCGTAATATTCGGAGGGTGCATTGCAGCCGGCATCGTACTCTACCTGTTTCACAGCGGAGTTTTTTTTCAGAACATGAATATGCGGGCTTCGATTGTCTTTGGCAACCGGCAAATCGAGCCCAACGTTTTCTCTGCGAGCTTGCAGTTACCTCTCGCGCTGGTAGTGGGAGAGTTTCTCGGCTCAAAAAGCTTGCGTGGCAAGCTTCTGTTTTCAGCCTGCGCACTGCTGATTGCATTGGGAATTTTCGCTACCGCATCGCGCGGTGCACTGATTGCAATTGCAGTGATGGCCCTGTTTTACGTACGTAAGCTCGGCATAAGCTGGCGTGCCCTGGCAGCACCGGTGCTGTTGGGAGGCGCGTTGTTGCTGGAGCCTGGAATTATCTTCAGCCGTCTGCAAGAGTCAGAGACAACGGGAGGAGCGGGCCGCCTCTATATCTGGCAAACAGGATTGGCGGCGTTCAAGGATTATTTTCTGGCAGGCGCGGGACTGAACAACTTTACGGTCGTTTACAACGATTACGCTGCACGCGCAGCTCACTTCGTCGGGCTGAACCGGCCACCGCATAATGTTTTTCTACAGATTGCGGTTGAGTCAGGGATTATTGGAATCATTCTATTTGCCGCGGTTATCGTCTCCCACTTCAGATACGCATCGCGGCGCGAGCCATTTCTTACTGGAGCTGCGCGATTGCGTTTGACCGCCTGTGAGGCTGCCGGCTACGCCATGCTAGCCTCGTCGTTTTTCCTTCACTTGCTCTGGATAAAGGAATTCTGGGCTGTGTGGATCATGCTGGCAATATGCTCCCGCGCACCCCGCGAGGACATCCCGCGGAGCGTACAGGAATCAGACGAATTGAAAGTTGACTACGATGCCGCGCAGGATCGCGGTGTGCTGGTGGGGTCGTAAGCATGGCTTAGTGCGTCTGCTCTGGCCTGCTGTACCTCCGCCGATATGCCACCTAATCGTTAGTTACTAGCCGCAGTTACTAGCCGCAGTTACTAGCCGCGGGGAAGGGAGCACCTTTGACACTGCTACAAAGAATAGCTGATCCGGTTGGCACCAGCACACAGGACACAAAGGTCTTCCATACCATGAATGGCATGAGGGGCGTTGCCGCCATCGCAGTTGTGATGTGGCACGCACCTCTGTATTTCGGGCTCAGATTTGGCAGCAGTTATCTTGCCGTTGATTTGTTCTTTGCCTTGAGTGGGTTCGTGCTCGCACACGCCTACGAAGCGCGCTTTGAGCGTGGCATGGGCGTCGCCAGCTTTATGCGATTGCGATTTATACGACTGTTTCCGCTATTCAGTCTCGGCATCGCGATCACCCTGACCGGCGTCGTTATTGGTTTGGCGGCGGGTATGCGTACGAGCTGGACACCTGCATCGCTGGCATGGTGTGCGGGATTCAACATCTTGTTTCTGCCCGCTCCTTCAGTGCCCAGCGCAACGTTATTTCCGCTGAATGTCCCTGGGTGGTCACTGTTTCTGGAACTGTTCGCGAATTTGCTCTACGTGCTTACATGGCGGCTGTTGTCAAACCGCGTGCTGATGGCGATAATGGGCAGCGCAGCCGTCGCACTTGTCTTCTGCGCAACTATGTTTGGAGATCTGGGCGGCGGATGGGCCTGGCGAACCCTTGTGGTCGGCGTTGCGCGAGTGCTGTACGGCTTTCCTGCCGGCGTGTTGATATATCGGCTGGCCCGGAATTGGCGCCCGCTCCGAATCAATGCACTATTCGCGATTGCGGCGATGGTACTAATATTCGCTATCGATCCTAAAAGCGCAAGAATAGCGTACGACTTAGCGGCTGTCCTCGTTGTGCTTCCAGCGATTGTTATCGTCGCGTCGCTGACGCGACCTACACGATTCATCGGCTTTTTCTCTTTTCTCGGCACCACATCGTACGCAGTATATGCGATTCACCATCCCATTATCACTCTTGGGAATAGTGCAGTAACCGAGCAGCTGGGCAAAACTCTGAAGCAGTTCACGCCCTGGTCAGGTCTGGTCTTAATGGCTGCAATGTTGTGCGCCGCGTGGCTGCTGGATAGATGGTACGACGAACCGGCGAGGCGCTGGATGCTGGCCTTTTGTGCGCATCCCGCCAATCTTGTCAAAAGGGCCTCCCATGCGGAATCGATCCCTGCGCAACAAGCGAAGCGCATTGCCATTTGAAACACCGGGTAACAAATTCACCGGGCTCCCTTCGGCGCAGTTTAACCGCGGTAATTAACAAGCTCAGTTGTCCGAACGTCCTTTGGAAGGCAGGGTCATGAACAAGTCTGTAAGTATTTTTGGTCTGGGATATGTCGGGGCGGTCACAGCGGCATGCCTTGCGCACAAAGGATACCGCGTAACCGGCGTGGACGCGGTGGCGGCAAAGGTCGACGCGCTCAACGCCGGGCGCAGCCCCATCGTTGAGGCGCGGTTGGAAGAAATGATTAGCCGCTGCATTCGTGATGGAAGTCTGCGGGCTACCACCGACGGAGTGCGCGCCGTTGCCGAGTCTGAGATTTCATTCATCAGCGTCGGGACTCCGAGCCTGCGTAACGGCAAGCTTGATCTGAGCGCGGTCGAGCATGTATGCCGCCAGATTGGGCGGGCGATTGCACTCAAGAATGCCTTCCATACTATTGTTGTGCGGAGCACGGTATTGCCGGGGACCGCGGAAACCGTGGTGATTCCAACCCTGGAGCGCAGCAGCGGAAAACGCGAAGGGATCGATTTTGCGGTTTGCAGCAATCCGGAATTTCTCCGCGAGGGTTCGGCCATCGCTGACTTTTTTGAGCCGACATTCACCGTCTTCGGCGCAAGTAACCCGCGCTCTCTGGTAGCTCTGCGCGAACTCTACGCATGGGCGCCAGGAAAGATATTTGAGACCACGCTCGGAACCGCCGAGATGATCAAGTACGTCTGCAACGCCTTTCATGCGCTCAAGGCGGGTTTTGCCAATGAGGTCGGCGCGCTCTGCGGCGAACTGGCAATCGACGCCGGGTTGGTGACGGAGATATTCAAGTCAGACACGCGCCTGAATATTTCTGCCGCATATTTGACTCCCGGCTTTGCATTCGGCGGCTCGTGTCTTCCGAAAGACGTTCGCGCGCTAAATTATTGCGCACGAGACCTGGACTTGAAATTACCGCTGATGGAATCGATCCTGCCGAGCAACACCGAGCATGTGAGCCGTGCGGTGGAGACGATTCTGCAGACCAGAAAGCGCAAGGTCGGCTTGCTCGGACTAAGTTTCAAGGACGGCACCGACGATCTGCGCGAAAGTCCGATGGTTCAAGTCGCAAAGACTCTGATCGGCGAGGGATGCAATTTGAAGATCTGGGACAAGAATGTTGTGCTTGGGCGGCTCATCGGATCGAATCGGAGTTTTATCGAGCAGACAATTCCGCACATTGGCCAGTTGCTCACCGAAGACATGGACGAAGTTCTTGCGGAGCAGGAGGTCATCGTCATTGGCAGTAAAGCGATCGACCGTCCGGCACTGCTGGCAAAACTGCGTCCGGTTCAGGTGCTGATCGACCTGGTCAACGTGGACAGGATGACGGTGAATGCGAAGGACGCACAACTGCAGGATGCACAGGCGGCTTGATTCTGGTGGCATTTGAAAACACTGGATGCATGGAAGGGGTGCAATGAAACATTTTCCGCAACGCTGGTTGATCCTGAGTCAGTACTACGCTCCGGAGATGGGCGCGCCGCAGATAAGGCTGCGTAATTTTGCGCGAGAGTTGCGCAGGCTCGGCATCGATGTTTCGGTGCTTACGGCGATGCCGAATTATCCGCTGGGAAAGATCTTCGAGGGCTACTCCGGACGCTGGTCGGTGAGCGAGGAGATTGACGGTATTCCGGTGAAGCGGCTCTGGGTCTACGCCGCGAACACACGCTCCGGACTGGCGCGAATCGCCAACTACTGCAGCTTTGCCGTGAGCGCAATGAGCGTGCTGTTTGGTCCGCGTCCCGACGTTCTGTTTGTGGAATCGCAACCACTTCCACTTGGATTGGTTGGGCTGCTGATGAAGTGGCTGCGCGGCGTCCCTTACGTGTACAACGTTCCGGACCTGCAAGTGGATGTGGCACGACAACTAGGATTCCTGCGCGGACCGGCGCTCGACCTGGCGTTCGGCTTTGAGACGATGCTGCTGAAAAATGCGTGGAAGGTTTCGACGGTCACGCATGCCTTCGTCGAGCACTTTGTAACTCGCGGAGTTCCGGCGGAGAATATAACGTTTTTGCCTAACGGCGCTGACACGGCGTTCCTGAAGCCGCAGCCGCCGTCAGAGGAATTGCTGGATCGCCTGCAACTGCACGGCAAGAAGGTGATTGTCTCGGTTGGAACCATGGCCTATTACCAGGCTCTCGACACGATTGTCGAAGCTGCGGAGAAGCTTGCGGCGCATCCGGAGTTTGTAGTCCTGATGGTTGGCAGCGGTCCGGAGCGCGAGCGAATCCAGGAACTGGTGAAGAGCAAAGGGCTGACCAACGTGCAATTCCCAAGCATCTCCTATGAAGAGAGCGCCCAGCTTTATTCCATCGCGTACGCGGCGGTCGCTACGTTCCGCAACGTTGCCGTTGCGAGCAGAATGCGCCCGTCAAAGCTGTTCCCTGCTCTCAGCTGCGGCGTGCCGGTTGTCTTTTCCGGATGCGGCGAGGCGGCGAAGCTGATCGAAGATAACGAGTGCGGAATCGCCGTGCCGCCGGAAGACTCGACGGCGCTGGCCGAGGCAATTCTGAAGCTGGCGAACGATGCCACGCTGCGCCAGCGATTTGCCCGCAACGGCAGAGTGCTGGCCGAGCGCGAGTATTCATGGTCAGGAATTGCGGAGCGCTGGCTTGACGGCGTACGCAGCGGAAAGGGCCGATTCGTGGGTGGGCTGAGGGAGTTGCGTAATGATGCAGGCTTGCCCGCCTCGGGTTCGGGAAATCCGTAAGCTTTGCAGGATGTGGAGAAGAGCCGAACAGCACAAGGGAGACAGGATGCGAGAGTTCGTAGGAGTGATGGGCAGTAGTTTGGTAGGAGTCGACCCGTTTCATCCTCAGTCATGGTCCGGCAGCAGCCGATGGTTTTTTCGAGAGTGCGAGCGGCAAGGTTTGCTGAAGCGCGCGTTCGGCGTGGAAACGGCCCTTCCGCTGAAATGCTGGTATGCTCTGCGAAACTATTCGGCGGACCGAACCAAGTGGAGCTGGAAGCGGCTATCAGACGTTGGCTATCGGAACTCCCTGACCAAGCTCATTCGGAAGGGTCTGGATAAGAGCGATTTTGACTGTGATTTTCTGCAACTCGGCGCTCTCTTCGATCTTCCCGGCATTGTGAAAGGGCGTTCGGCTTGCTATTCGTACAATGACGGAAATACGGCCATGGCTCTGCGAAGCCCTAATTTTCCGCGGGGAATCGACAGGGCAAGGATAGAAAGAACAATCGAGTATGAACGGAAAGTCAACGCCGGACTGGATCTGATTTTCACCATGAGCGAATTCTTGCGCCGATCCTTCATTGACGATTACGGAATCGATCCGGCGAAAGTGGTTTGCATCGGCGCGGGAATCAACATCGACTTGCCCTCGATCGAGCCGTCAAAAGATTACTCGAAGGCCTCTATTCTTTTCATCGGCGTGAACTTTGGCCGCAAGGGCGGCTACGACGTACTGAAGGCGTTCAGGATCGTACGAGAAAGAATCCCGCACGCGACTCTTCACATCGTCGGCCCGCGCGAAAGTTGTGCCGACCCGGCGGAGATGGAGGGAACGATTTGGCACGGCTTTCTCGACAAGAACAATGCGGAGGATGCGCGAACCCTCACTGGTTTGTTGCGAGAAGCGACGGTGTTTGCGATGCCGTCACTGTATGAGCCCTTCGGAATCGCGCCCCTGGAAGCGATGGCTTACGAGATCCCATGCGTGACCTCCAATGCGTGGGCTCTACCGGAGGTCGTTCGTGATCGCATTTGCGGAAGGCTGGTGGAGCCGGGAAATTATGAGCAGTTGGCGGAGGTCCTGACGGAGCTTCTGGGAAATCCCGCTCTTCTGAAGCAATATGGACAAGCCGGCAGAAAGCACGTGACGGGCAAGTATACGTGGCCGAAAGTGGTTGAACGGCTACATGCGAGCCTATCGGCCAGAGGTTTAGCGGGGGACGCGCAGAGCCTGGGCCGATCCGCGTAACGAAGACAGGCTATGAAAGCATTGGCGTGGATATCGGTTGTTTTACCCGTGGTGGCGGGCGCTTTGTTTTTGACGGCGGGCACACGGCCCGCGCCTGCCGGCATTGCCGGGGGCGGCGCCACAACGGCTGATGCATCTATCGCAGGCACAACGCTTTCGCAAGCTTCCGGTGCAGATAGTGGGCGCGATGAACATACTTCGATTGCTGACAAGGCCTACGCCACCTACATTGCCCGGTACACATCCTTTCCCAGGCAGTATTGGATATCGCCAGCGGGGTCAGGCAAAGCGTGCTCGCAGTTGAAGCCTTGCAGCTTCGCGATAGGCATACAGAAGGGCGGTCCGGGTGTCGTCATCTGGCTCATGGACGGCACCTACAACTTCTCTCAGTACCTGGTTACGACAGCGAGTGGCACGAGCAGCCAACATGCCGCTTACGTCTCGCAACATTACGGTGGCGCGAAACTTGTGAGCACACAAGGCGGCGGCAATGAGATTTGGCGAGCCCAGGGGCCCCATATTGACTTTGTAGGCCTGGAGATGACTGCCCCTGGGGCCTGCAACACAATCGTTCCATACCCGAACAGCGGCGGCAATTGGACCATGGCCTACAACCGCGTCCACGACGTCGCCACCCAGGCCAACGGTTTCTGCGGCGATGGACATGGCGGCGCGGGCCTTGGCGCATGGGGAGCCGAGACGACTTACATCGTCGACAATGTGATCTGGAATATCGGCAACTCTACGGATGCGGCGTTTGTTCATGGGATTTACCCGGGGATACCGGGCGTCTACGTCGCTAATAACGTGGTCAACAACGTAACCGGCGGCTGCGTCCACATCTATCACAACACCTACGACGAAACCGTCGTTAACAATACGCTTTCCAATTGCCAGACGTGGGGAATCGTATATGGCGGAGCGGGTACGTGCAGCAGCACCGGAGGAATCGGCAGCGGCTACATCATTAAGAACAACATCATCGCCAACAGCGCCGATTCTAGAGGTGCAATCTCGACCTATTGCGATCGCGGTTCGCCGGCTGGCGTGGTCGATCACAACCTGGAGTTCAATAATTCCAATCGCGATAACAATCACTCGGGTGGACCAATACCCACCAACACAATTTTTCGTGATCCCCAGTTCGTAAACTACGCCTCGCCCGGCAGCGGAGGAGACTTTCGCCTGAAATCGGGATCGGCGGCCGTCCGGGCCGGCACCAAGACCCACGCCCCGCCAGACGACTTCGACGGCATTGCACGCGGCGATTCACCGTCGATCGGCGCCTACGAACAATGAAACAGGAGCGCTGAGGTGTGCCGATCAGGCGAGGCGGATTGCAAAAGAGAACGCCAGGAGCGAGCCCCTGGCGTTCGGTAGACATGTTATTCGCTCCCTGCGTTCACTCCTCCGGTTGATGATCCATGAGAGAGCCGCGGGTGTACGCTGCTGCTTTATTCATAGGCACCGATGGAAGGTGAATTGGCTCCTCGCGTTGTACCGTTGATATCAACCTTGGGAGCGTTGGTTGAGGTGCCTGCACCAATCGCCGGAGATCCAGCTCCCAGCTCGAAGTTTCCGCCACTCGCAGGCGATGCCAGGTTGACGAAATCGGGATTGGTAGTGATGGTGTTGCTGGCCGAGACATCAACTGCCCCGCCGCCGAAGTTGAGGTTATTCGTGTAGGTTGACGGTGTTGCCGTACCTCCGCAGGAAACTACGAGATTACCGTCAGAGGCGTCGGCGTCGATGATGTTGTTCGCCACATAGTCATTGCCATTGTTGCCGCTGGAACAAGTGGCAGCACCTAAAACAATTCCGAACGTACCGCACGAAGCCAAAGTGTTGTTGACGATGACGTCATTTTCGCTGTTGTTGTAGTCCTGAATGCAGCCGCCGGAAGCGTTGTAGATGAGGTTGTTGAAAATCTGCATATTTCCGCCGCCCATGTATATGCCGTGCGTCCAGTGGTTGCCGCTGTAGCCGATGTTGTAGATGACATTATCGGCGATTGTTCCATGATTCGTTCCCGGCTCAATTCCGCCGCCACCGGCACCGTTGGCGCACCAACCTCCACTTGCCGGCGAGCCTCCGTTGGCGACGTCATGAACGATGTTGTAAATGTAGGTTCCTCCGGCGGGACCGCCGCCGTAGAAGCCCTCGCAGCCGTTGGGGTTATTGACGTCGAAGCCGACATGGTCGGTATAGCTACCGTTTTCAACCCACGCCGCATAGCCATTGCCGCTGCCCGCAGGACGCAGTAGCGCGCCGCCATAAGTGGTTGAGACATACGCTTTGTGGCAGGTTGAAGAACCGCTGCTTGATGTCGAGATGCCTTCACCGCCCGTACCGCTAAGGGTGTAGGTTCCCGGCCCAAACAGAACCAGCGAGCAGGTGGGTGCGGCAGAGTCGGCATGCGACAAGCTCGCCCAGGGAGAGGACTGGCTGCCGCTGTTGCTGTCGCTGCCGGTCGCGGAAACATAGTAGGTGTTCGAGGACGTGTAATGCGAGTTCGATGTGTAATTCGTCTCGATATAGGCGCTGTAACCGGCCGACGGAGTGTTCGCCGCCGGAGTAGTAGTGGTAGCGGCGACGGCAAGGGTAAGCGCGCCGGTGACTGACTTGGGCGTAGACTCTGAATCCTTGACCGTGACGCTGAAGGAAGACGTTCCGCTGGCGGAAGGTGTACCGCTGATGGCGCCGCTGGTGGAAAGAGCCAATCCCGCAGGCAGGGAGCCGGAAGCCAAGCTCCACGTGTAAGGCGAGGTTCCGCCGGTCGCTTGCAGGGTGGTTGAGTAGGAGCTGCCAGCAGTGCCGCCAGCGAGGGTAGATGAGGTGATCTTCAGAGCCGTGGGCGCCGGAGTGGAGCCAGCGGCGGCAACCGTAATCGTAAGCGATGCAGTGGCTGACTGGGGCGTAGATTCTGAATCCTGGGCCTTGACGCTGAAGGATGAGATTCCGCTGGTGGAAGGCGTACCGCTGATGGCACCGCCGGTGGAGAGAGCCAATCCCGCAGGCAGGGAGCCGGAAGCCAAGCTCCACGAGTAGGGCGAAGTTCCGCCGGTGGCCTGCAGAGTCGCTGAGTAGGCGCTACCCGTGGTTCCTTTGGCAAGAGAAGCAGTGGAGATCGCGACCGGGGTCGGCGTCGGGGTCGTAGTCGAGCCGCCCGTGCCGGTCAGGCTGACGACCCTGGAGCCGACCGTCATCGAGCCCGTGTTGGTTCCCGAGGCTGTGGGTTTGAAGACCAGGCTCATGGTGCAGTTCGCGCCGGCCGCAATCGTCGGGCCACAGGTGCCCACGCCGCCCCACGCATATGCGCCGGCGATGGTCTCGGTGCCGAAGCTCTGGCTGGTGCTGCCGCTATTGCTGAACGTAACAAGCTTTACAGCGCTGGTGCTTCCCACCGCCTGGCTTCCGAAAGACAGTGAGGACGGCGAGAAGGTGACAGGCGAAGCTGCCGAAGCTGCCGAAGCTGCCGTAGTCGACCCGCTCGTGCCAGTCAGGCTGACGACCATGGAGCCGACAGTCCTCGAGCCCGTACTGGTTCCCGAGGCTGTGGGTTTGAAGACCAGGCTCATGGTGCAGTTGGAGCCGGCCGCAAGCGTCGGGCCACAGGTGCCC
>Ga0182030_10013946_pt1 | contig 15933 bp, 14 predicted proteins | sample 812S3MmetaG_FD_121299 | JGI IMG/M metagenome (GOLD analysis project Ga0182030, IMG submission 121299) | Permafrost microbial communities from Stordalen Mire, Sweden - 812S3M metaG (Illumina Assembly) | ecosystem: Environmental > Terrestrial > Soil > Wetlands > Permafrost | place: Sweden...
ACTTCAGGAACAAAACAAGCATGCTTTAATATATTTAATTTAATTAACTGTTTATTCTTAATTACCCAATCTATAGTCTTTTTTAAGCCATTCTCTAAAGATATAGCCGCATCAAATCCTAATTCTTTCTCTGATTTCTTAGTTGAACCAAATCTTTTACCAGAACGATCCCATGATCTTGGTGGAAGATATTTAGCCGGTATTTTATTTCTTGTTAATTTATTAATAATAGCAGCAAGCTCTTTAATACTGGTTTCAACTCCTGACGCTAAATTATAAACCTCCCCTTTATTACCGCTTAAAGCACATCTTATAAGGCCCTCTATAATATCTTCAACATAGATAAAATCTCGTGATGCTTGCCCATCATTTTCTAGTGGAATAGCTTCACCATGAATTGCTTTCCAAATAAAAGTCGGAATTACATTTCTCCAAATAGTATCCGGCGTACCACGCCATTGACCAGCACCTAAAATTTCTCTAGGACCATAAACATTTTGAAACCGTGCTTTAACAAACGGTAATCGATATTTCATCCAATAATAATTACCATAAAACTCACCAACAATCTTAGAAATTTGATATGGACTATCATGATAAAGAGAAACCTCTGCATCTTCATCTGTAGCAGTAACATTTTCATAAGTTTTCTTGGCAACAGTACATCCTGCAGATGCATACACAAATTTCTCTAATTTATTTTTTCCTTTAAAATGTTCACATAATTTTAAAGTTGTTAATGTGTTATTTTCATGATCTGCAATTGGATCATAAATACTTGATTGGTTACCATGATAGGTTGCAAGATGGAAAACATAATTATAATTATGTCCTATTTTAGCAAGAATACGATCATCTATTATAGAGCCTAACATAAAAGTTATCCGTTCATTTTGAGGTAGATTGGCTAATTCAGAAGAAAGCAAATTATCAACTACAACAATAGCATGTGCTCCTTCTTCTAAAAGCTTATAGCACAAATTACTACCAACAAAACCAACCCCACCTACAACAAGAATCTTTTGATCTTTAAACCGCATATTAATTATTAATTTCCTTCAAATGAGTAAATGTTTCTTCAATCCCGTATTCTTTATAATATTTTATGGTTTGATTAACCCCTTCAACAAGAGGTACTTTTGCACACCATCCAAATTCTTTTATTGTTCTTGAAGGATCTAATAATATTGAATGAACATCGTCTAATTGCCGTGGCTTTACTTCAACTGCAATTTGCACATTAAGTGCTGCAGTTGTTGCATCAAATAATTCTTTTATAGAAACGTCTGCACCAGTAGAAATATGATAAGTACCTTTTCCCTTGCCATCGACAGCATGTATAATACAATCTAGCATATCTGCTATATAAACGAAATCGCGGCGAGTATCCATAACAAAGCATTTTTGATTCGTTGTAAGACGTTTATAAAATGTTGGCAACGGACCACTAATATTTCTAGGACCATAAGCGTTAGCCAAACGAAATGTTACATAATCTAAACCAGATAGATGCACATATCCTTCCCCAGCTGTTTTAGTAATAGCATAACTAGATCCATCTGGTAAAATAGGATGATTTAATGTAATTGGCTGTTCAAGCGGCTTAAGGCCGTAACACAATGCTGTTTGAAAATAAATAAGACGTTTAACGCTAGCTTTTTGCATCGATTGGCAAACAATAGCTGTACCCATAACGTTAGTTAAAGAATCTTCAACCCAATTATTCGGATCTTTATAGGATGCCGCAGCATGAATAACCAAATCAGGCTTGAATTCCAGCATCAGTTTACACATTAATTCTTCATTACAGATAGTATCTTCAATGATTTTTAAATTTTTATGTGACTTCAGATTATCTCTTCTACCGGTTATAAAATTATCGATAACAAGAACTTCATCACCTCTAGCAAGTAGCCTGTCAGTTAAATGAGATCCAATAAACCCAGATCCACCGGTTATAAAAACTTTCATATACTTTCTCCGTTTAATTTAAATTTATACTACTAATTTACGATAATGATTTTGTTTATCATGAAATTCACGATACCACAATTCAAGACTTAACAAGCCCCATATTTTTCTTGAAAATTGGGAAGATCCATTCAAATTTTGCAGCACCTTTTGTGGATCATAAAATCCACGAGTCTTTGCAACTTGTGATGAAAAAATATCATGTACAAAGCTTTTTAAAGGCCCTTCAAACCATTCTTTCAAAGGAACAGGGAATCCCATTTTATCGCGTCTATTCAAGATTTTTTCAGGAATTTTATCTTTGAAGACTTTTTTTAGTAAAGCCTTCATTTTTCCTCCAGGAAATTTGAGATCTGCTGGTATAGTTGCAACAAATTCTACCAAAGCATGGTCTAAAAATGGTACTCGTGATTCAAGTCCATGAGCCATACTCATACGATCTTCAACATGTAATAATGCTGGAAGTAAACATTTAAAATCAAAATGGGTCATTTTGTCAAAATAAGCTTCTTTTCTAACATTGTTTTCATTGTTAAAGATACTTTTGAAACGTTCGAAAAGTGCACTTTTATCAAATAACTCCCAATCAATTTCGTTTTTTATATCAACACTACGATCAACAAGCCTAAAATATCTTTCATCTAATGACCCAAACAATCCCTCACGCCAAAATTCTTTAATTAAAGGTTTATATTCTTGAAGTAATGTTAAATTTGGAATAATAGACTCTGGAGTTACAACAAAATTACCATTTTTATAAGTTCCATCAATAGCAGCCTTAATACATTGCTCAAAATAAGCAATAACATACCGAGCATAACCACCAAAAATTTCATCACCACCCTGGCCTCCCAATACAACTTTTACATGCGAAGCTGCCAATTTAGAAACCATAAATTGAGGAAAAGCCCCAGGACCAGCAACTGGAGTATCTAGGTGGTAAATAACTTTTTCAATATTATCAATAAAATCTTTTGCCGTAATATTTATAACATACAATTTTTTTTTAGTTTTATCAGCAATTTCCTGAGCATAAGCACTTTCATCAAACCCTGGATAATCTGTAAAATTACCATGAAAAGCTCCATAAAATTTATCATTAGATTCAAATGCCAATGCAGTAATTAATGATGAATCTATACCTCCACTTAAATAGCTGCCAACAGGAACATCACTTACTTGATGGTATCTAATAGATTCTTGCATAAGTTCAAACAATTTTTCTTCGAAGTATTTTGATTGATGCTCATAATCAATTTGATATGAAATATCCCAATATTTTTTTATAGTAATTTGATTATTTTCTAAAATTAGAAAATGCCCTGGCATCAACTGATGAACATTTTGAAACAGCGTTTCACTACCAAGCATATATTGAAAAGTTAAATATTCAGAAAGAGCATAACTGTTTGTTTCAATTTTATGTAGGAAAGGTAGTAAAGCCTTTATCTCTGATGCAAAAGCAAAACAGTCCTCTAAATTAATAAAATAAAACGGTTTAATGCCAAACCGATCTCTAGCACAAAACAATCGCTTTTTGGTTGCATCCCATATAGCAAAAGCAAACATACCTCGCAGATAATTAACACTGTCTAATCCATATTTTTCATATAACGCTAGAATTACCTCTGTATCTGAGGTTGATATAAATGGATAATCAGATAATTCAGTTCGTTTAATATCGTTATAATTATAAATCTCACCATTAAAAACAATACTTATTCCATTTCGACCATGCATAGGCTGATTGGATGCATCGTCTAATCCAATAATACTAAGACGATTATGTGCAAAGAATAGGTAATCTGTTTGCGAAATATAAGTTTGACTAAAATCTGGACCTCTATGAGAAATAATTTGATTGATAGAATCAAAAACTATTTCTGAGATGATTGTTTTATTTTTATGGAAATATTTTACACCTAAAATGCCACACATCTTCTCACCTAAATTCATTTTTAAAAATCATTAAAGTATTATTACCTACAATAAAAATTGGTTTAAAAAAATTATTTTTATAAAATTCAATAGCTTCTTTATTATTTGAATCAACACAAAGTGTTAAGTACTCAAATTTTTTTGCTATCTCAATTTTTAAGTGATTTAGAAATATTTTTCCAACTCCCTTCCCTCTAAATGGCTGGCCAATAACAAAACGATGAATATGAGATGACACCTCTGTTTTTTTTGATAAGATAGCGAATCCAACTAATATCTCGTTATAATACATAATCTTTGATAGCATCCATTTATAATCCAAATCTATTAAAAAATTATTTTCATCCCAACGTGGAAATAATAGAGAACCTTTTTCAATCTTAATAAGTTCATCCATATGCAATATAATTTGTTCTTTTGAAGCTGTAATAAATTCCATATTATCCAATTTAAACACTCATTAAATAATCAATAATAGACAGGCCTGGAATAAAATTTTCTTGAATACCATATGGCTGTAGTTCAAAATTTTGGTAGATAAGTTGAATATTTGCATCTGAAAAAGCATCATCTTCTTGATATCCTGATGCTCCTCCACCGCAAAGGTAAGCGTCAGCCCCTACAGCTTTACAAATGTCTATTAACATATACGTAGACTTTGATTTTATTCCTAAATCAGATTTAGATAAAAATTTAGTTGAGCATCCAAAATACTTGGAAAAATATGTTATAATATCTTTGTTTAAATTAGACAAATAACAATATTCTTTTTCATCTATCAATCTTAAAATAATATCAGAAACCTCATCACACTTAGTATATTTTCTATAATAGTTTCTTAAAACTTCTATAAAATTTATTTTCCATCCAAGATCAGAAAATTCCACACTATTTACTGGGATTACTCCATGTGGACGCTTAATAGAACAAGTGTACCATTTTTCTTTACCAAAACAATTTAACTTCGTTCTATTAACCCAACTACTACCAGTTTTAGAGTTTTGTACATCATCCAAAAAAACAAAAACATCGGCTTTTTTGATTTTATCAAAATACCCTAACCAAGGAAAAAAGTTTGGTTGATGAATAGCACAAATTATAGACATTTATTATTTCTTTCTATTAGTCGATCATAGATTTTTTCAAATCTTTCAGCACAACTTTCTGCTGAATGCCATTTCATCATATAAGCTCTCGATAATTTTCCAATGTTCTGACGCGTTTTTTCAGGAAGATTTATAATTTTTTTTAAAACCGTATAAATAGATTCTTCGTCAGCCCTAATAATAGGACACTCTTTTAAAGCACTATTATTAATTGAATCGGACAAGTAATCTATTTTACAAATTACTGGCTTTCCTAACATCATTCCCTCTCTAGCAAATGCCCCATAACGACCATAATTTAATTGATCTATGATTATATCAGATTGAGCTTGAATATATCTTAAATCTTTCGATGGAACATTGCTAACGTGGATATGTTGAATAGAATAATTTTCACCAATAAGCTGATCAATAGCTTTTTGCATAGCTCTTACACCTTTGATATCTTTTTTATGATTTGTACGTATTTTTTGATTAGCAAAAGATGTCAAAACGATTAAATGCTTTTCTGATTTTTTCTTTATTTTATATTGCTGAGGTATTTCTATATTCGGATCCCAATAATCTGGATCAAGAGCATACAATAACGGTTCTGTTGATACTGCTGGAATATCATCCAAATTTCCTTCAATACCAATACTACCATCCGCCTCATATGATATAAAATCAACAATGTTTATTACTTTGTTAATCAAATGAAAGTTTTTCCTATCAGAACAGACATAAAAATTATTCTGCCAAACACACTTATCACAAAGACCTTTCGTATGTTGATAAATTTGACTTTGTGTACACGCATCCAGACATCCAGAAGGGGTGTAGCCAATTTTAACACCATGGTTTTTTAAAGCAATTATGTCCAAAGGAATAATATGATTCATATAATTATCCAAAATCATAAAATCACTATAAAAATGAATCATTTTATACTCTTTAGAAATAACGTCTAAAAAAAATTTTATGTTTTTTTTACGTTGCGCAGCATCACTAGAATACAAGTTCAAATCGCAACCATGACTCAAAAAAGATGAAGGAGAGTCATTAGATGTAAGCGATACAGAAATTGCTTTCCACCCTCTCTTTTTTAATGCTTTTGCTAAATAAAAAAAACAATAATATGATTCCCCAATAAAAACTATAGAACGACAAGCCTTGTTGGGTAAAACTTCTCCATTTAAAAAAATAGAAAAATAACCTTTCTTAAATTTACTGAAAATTTTATTGTTAACTAAATATAAAATTGAAATTAATATCTTATTGTTTATAAACAAATTAAAAAAAATAATTTTCCATAAAAAAACAAGTTCAACAAAGATTCTCTTGTAATAAAAAATATTTTTTATTTTTCTAAACACTAATTTACTCAACACACCTTAAAGGTATACACATGCTATTTATAATCCCTTTTATACCTTCTTCAAATTTAATATTTGGAACCCAACCAGTTGATCTAATTTTTTCAGTATCTCCAACCAAAATATTTGTATTGCTATCACTTGTTTTTTGATAAATAGGTTTTTTCGAAATAATTTGTCCAATTATTTCAGAAATTTCATAGATAGTTAAATTCTCGGAACCAGCAACATTATAAGATCCTGCAACGCTATTTTTAAGACAATGAATAATAGCCTTCGAGACATCAACCGCATGTATCGGGTTAATTGTAATTCCTTTTTCACCATCAAGATATATAGTTTGTCCTTCATGAATTTTCTCAATAAGTTTAGGTATTAACATCGTTTTCTTCTGAGCAAACCCATAAATAAAGAAAAACCTAAGGATTGTTATATCTAAAAATTTTGTATAACTATCCGCAATAATTTCGGCTATTGCTTTTGTTTTATAATAAAAATTAATAGGATTTTTATTGCCTAGCCACCCATAATTGTTTTCTTTTAACCAATCTTGTTCTACAAAAGGATTTGATCCATTACCATATATTCCACCAGAAGATGCGTACAAAACCTTACTTATTTTATTTCTATATGCATAGCCCAAAACTTTCATAAAACATTCCACATTTACTCTAAATAAATCCATAGAGTTATCAGGAAAATCTCTATAATTATCATATTGAGCTAGATATATTATTTGATCAATATTATTTGGAAAAACATTAAACGGTATTTCATCTAACAAATTGCATTCTAACCAAATTGCAGACTCTATATGAGGCTTAGATCTCGAGATAACATAAACTCTATCTAATATTGAAAATTCATTAATAAGCTCTCGCCCAACTGGCCCTGTTCCACCAAATATAATAATGTTTCTCACAAACTGTTCTTCTCTTTATAGGACAATACTAATATTAATTAACTATATTTAATCTTTTAGATTTTTCAGTAAAACAATCATAAATTTCACCCATTCTCGCAGACCTTTTATCGATACATCTCTGAATTCGTTCTCTTGGCGCTATTGGTAATGGCGCCCACCAAATCGGATGAATTAAAATATGCAAGTTATTTGGCGAAACAAGCAAAACTTCTTCTAATCTTTTAAACCTCCAATACCCATTAGAGTCAGAAATATACTCATAATTATTCCTAATCGACTCTGCATAAGCATTAATCATACCACAAAACGATTCTTGTCTAATATTAACAAGACTATTTTCAAATTGCGGCGCATGAAAAGATATCACTTCTATATTAGTATTCAATAGTTTTTCGAGAATTTCTCTCTCAAACGTAATATTATTCATTATTTCATTTTCATTTTTCATGCAATAGAATGAACCATCAAAATGTAATCCAAATTTAAAACCTAATGATAAAATTTCCTTCAATTGCAAAAGTGTTTCTTTCTCAAATATACTATACATTTCACTATGCAAATAAATAAAATATGTAGATTTAATTTTCTCTTCCGCTTCTATCCTCGCAAGTATAACGGCTCTCTCTACAGAATGATCAATATCATGTCGTAATAAAATATTTTTTGAGTTATTATTTGCTTCTCCAAAAAAATTAAAGCAAAAAGTTTTTTTTGCTATTTGCAAAAGCCTTTGGTAGTTTTTTTCTGTAAAATCTTCAAAAAAATAATGATTTTTCAATATGATCCCCATGTTTTTTTTAAGATGCGGTAATAATTTATTATCCATGGAAATTTTGAGAAACAATAATTAAAAACTTTAACTTTAATTATGTTAAGAAAATTATTTAAAAAATAAAAATAAAAAAGCTTCCACCAAAAATAAATTACATGTCTAATTTTTAGGTCTATCGCTCCGGTCAGCCAAAAATAAAACATTGACACTAAAACTTTTATCCCATTAATAAATATAAATAAAAAACTTGTTGATTGTTTAGTAAAAATATCACCAGGATACCTTTCCTTAAATAATTTTAAAGCTGTGTTTTCATATAACACTTCCTTAACTACACTAATTCCTCTCATCCAAACTAAAAGCATCGGTTGTAAAACTTCATAATAACCCATACATGGAAATCGAAAAATTATCTTTGCACATTCTAAAGGCATTAAAGCGTGAATATAATTATTCAGTGACGTACACTCTAGATCATTATTTTTTCTATCAAAAAGTATGTTGGTTAGTATTTCTTTGTTAATTCCACGGCTTATATCTATGTATTTTTCTACTTGCTCTGAGTCTTTATAGATTGTCTTCACAAAACTTTGGCATGCAGCACTTGATGTAGATTCTAACATTCCTACAGTTTTTCTAATATAACTTGGGCTGTAAAAATCATCAGAACTTGCAAAAATAAAGTATTTTCCTTTAGCCATATTTAAAAGTTTACTTAAACTATTATAAACACCAATGTTTTTTTCATTTTGATAAAGAGTTATGATAGGAAATTTTTCTGCATACTCTTTACAAATTTCAAATGTATTATCTTGAGAGTTATTATCTCGGATTAAGATTTCTAAATTAGGATAATCTTGTTCAACATAACCGCTTAACGCTTTTCTTAATATGTTATCGTCATTTGAGTAACTAACAACGCTGTTATATGTTGGTATAGCAATTGTTACTAACGGATGTTTTTTTTCTAAATTCATAGTTATAAACAATATTTTGATTTAAATTTATCAATATATAGAAAAGACCATAAAAAAAGTCTTCTATTTTCTTTACCATCTATGTGCTCATTTACTAGCTCTTCAAGGGTCTCCTTATCCAGTAGAAACTTAAAAAGTAAACTATCGCACACAATTTTTTTGACGTAATCAACACTTTCCCCTCGAAACCAAGATGCGTCAGGAGAAGAAAACCCCTGTTTTTCAAAGTTTGTAATTTTATCATCTAAATATTTTGAAAGAGTTTTTCGCAACAATAATTTCCCATTCCTATTAGCTTTCACTTTACTAATATAGTCATTCTCATTAGCTTTAATATAGTAATTAACAAGCTTAAAATAATTAGGTATCTTACAAGCAAAATCTACAAGATCATTATCTAATAATGGAACACGAACCTCTAGCCCATAAGCCATGCTTAACTTGTCTTCAACAACTAAAAGACCATGTAAGAAAGTTTTAGCCTCCAAATAAAGACTATAATTTATACAATCATTTTGGGTTAAAGTATTTGTTTTTATTGTAGCAAAGACATTAGCAAAAATATCTCGTGTATTAACATGCTTAACATCATCCCAAATTGGGCTTAACAATTTTTGTAACTTGCTATTAGGTATAAGCCTCTGCCACTTTGTATAATACTTATCAATAAAATCATCAAATGGTATTATACTATCGCTATAAAAATACCTCCAAGGATACCCTCCAAATAACTCATCTCCACCACAACCAGACAACACTATTTTTCCAAATTTACTAGCAAGTTTTGCAGCATAATAATTTGGATAACTCTGACCAACCCTAGGTTCTTCAAGATTCCAAACATATTTATCAATACAGCTTTCAATGTCACCGGCTTTAAGAACCATTTCATAATGCTCTGTTTTAGCTAAATAAGAAACATGCTCCGCTTTTTTTCTCTCATCAAAAGCAAGTTCAATACCACTAGCAGAACTTAAATCAAAACCAACCGTAAACGTACACATATTTGGAAGAAACTTGCTTGCAATCATTGTAATAGCGCTAGAGTCAATTCCACCACTTAAGTAAGCGTTAATTGGTACATCACTAACTAGTTGTCTTTGAACAGCTTGCTGAAAAAGTCTATCCGTTTCTTTAATAGCTTCTTTTTCAGTGATTTTTAATGTACCACAAAAATTAAAATCCCAATAACAATGTTTTTCAAACTTTCCATTTTTGTGAACATATGCATAATAACCAGGCATAAGCATTTTTATGTCTTGGAAAAGAGTTTTATCTGTGAAAAAATTTTGAAAAGTAAGATATTCAACAATAGCTTCCTTATCTAGTTTTGGATAATAGAGTTTTGACTCTATTATCGATTTTACTTCTGAAGCAAATACAAAATGATTATCGTCTATATAGTAATATAAAGGTTTAATACCATAACGATCACGGGCGAGGAATAATTTTTGCTCCACTTTATCCCATACTACAAAAGCAAACATCCCATTAAATTTCTCAACACATTTAGCTCCCCATTTAGCATATGCATTTAAAATAACCTCACTATCAGTCTTTGAGTGAAAATAGTATCCATGCCTCTCAAGCTCAATACGTATTTCTTTAAAATTATAAACTTCCCCGTTATAAGTTATTGTAAAATGCCCATCTTTAGTTTGCATAGGCTGATGCCCAGCTGATGTTAAATCAATTATAGCAAGCCTTCTATGCCCTAAACCTACACTTTGATCAATATATTGCCCTTCTCCGTCAGGTCCACGATGAGCTATAATATCTGTCATTGCTTTAATCATACCAGAATATACTGGCTGACTATTAAAATTAAAAATACCAGCTATTCCGCACATCTTTAAATAACTTTTTCCCTTTGCTGATTAACCTGCCATGCATGTTCTTTACGCCATTTTATAAGATGCTTAAGACCTTCTTCTAATTCTATCGACGACTTAAAACTAATCTCTTTTTCAGCCTTATTAGGGCAGCCAATTCTATTTTTTACAAAAGTCAATCCGCAAGGTTCATATTGTACAGACAATTTTGAACCAGTGATTTTCAAAATAATCTCTGCTAACTCTTTGATCGATGTACGAATTCCAGTTCCAACATTATAAAATTGATCCACTGTATCTGCTTTCATAGCACATATATTAGCTTTTGCACAATCACCAACATAAACAAAATCATAAGCTTGGGAACCATCTCCAAAAATAACAGGGGCAATTCCTTTATCAAGATTATCAAGCATCTTCATGATCACTGCAATATATGCACCTTTATAATCTTGACGTGGGCCATAAACATTCATATATCTTAAACCAACGAATGGAAGTTTATATCGATTATAATAAGCTCTTGCCATTGCTTCACCAGCAATTTTAGTTGCTCCGTAAAAATTAGTATTATTAAAAGGATGATCTTCATCCATAGGTTCTCTCACAGCGTCTCCATAAACAGACGCAGAAGAAGAATAAACTAATCTCTTAACACCTTGTTGAACACAACTATCTAAAACATTAAACGTACCCTCAATATTAACTTTAAAGGCAGACCTAGGAAAATCATAACATTGTAATAACCAAAGCGCTGCAAAATGAAAAACCCCATCTACGCCCTTTAATGCTTCATTCAATATATCCGTCTTACAAATATCCCCACCAAACTCAAAAATACGAACACGTGTATCTTTCAGTGCACTTTCTATATTTTCATGGGTTCCTCTAACAAAATTATCGTAAATAATAATTTCCTTCACATCTTCTTTTAAAAGCTCGTCTACAGTATGGGATCCAATTAAACCAGCTCCTCCGATAACAACGAATTTTTTACCTTTTAAGTCCATTCTTTTACCCTTTTTTTATTAATAACTCTTTTATTTTTTTTATATCAATATGGGTTAATCTAGAAGCACTAGATAAATTTACTCCCCTTGAAGAAATCCCATAAGCATTTTCATTGTGTTGCCTTGCATGTTCTGAACCATTATACCCCATATAAGCTTTCAAAGAACTCAATGGCTCAAAGAATGGTCTAGTAGATATGTTATAATTTTTAAAAAAATTGATAATCTCAAATTTTGTCATCTTAATTGATTTATCAAAAACAGCTGTTGTCATCCAATAACTATTTTCAACATCTGGATGATCTGGATTCAAAGTAATAAACTCTAAATCTTTAAAAGCATCTTTGTACCACTTAAAAATATCTATTTTTTTATTAACAAGCTCATCAATCCTCTCTAACTGAGCTAACCCTAATGCAGCTTGGATATTTGACATTTTGTATTTATAGCCTATTTCAATGTTCTGAAAAAGTGTATCTCCAGGTAAGCGCCCATGATCTCTTAAAATCATACTTCTTTCATAAATATGATCATCATCAGTAAGAAGCATACCGCCTTCACCAGTTGTTAAGGTTTTAGAACCATGAAAACTAAAACAACTAGTTAATCCAAATGTTCCAGAAAGCCTACCTTTATATTTTGAACCGATTGACTCGGCTGCATCTTCAATTATAGGAATACCTAAAGACAATAAGCCATCATATTCAGGCATGTGTCCATATAAATTAACAGAAATAATAGCTTTAGTCTTTTCAGTAATAAGCGGCCTTACAGTCTCTACAGATAAACACCAAGTTTTTGGATTAATATCTGCAAATATAGGATCTGCTCCTACATATGTGATAGGAGCAGCTGACGCAATCCAAGTTGTATCAGGTACAATCACTTCATCTCCACACCCAATACCAAGAGCTAACAAACTCAAATGTAATCCTGATGTACAAGATGGCAATGATATAGCATATTTCCTTCCTAAATAAGTTTTAAAAGCATCTTCAAATCTAGTAATATAATTGTTTGAGTTTTCATACCAACCATTCGTTACTGCATCTGTAACATAGGCTATTTCTCTTTCCGTGATCCAAGGACCAGCAACTGGTATCATTTGACACATTTTAAATACCCATCAGGAGCTACAGTTATAAGAAGTTTATTATGAATCGATGTATCAATTGCAAACCGATCAGTTGTTTTTAAAAATTCATGGACAGCTGTTTTAGGATTATTACCTTTACCCCAAGAACGATCCGGGAAATAATCGTCTGGCATATTTTCAATAATTGTATCCATAACAACTAAATAACAACCACTTGTTACTAGAGGAGCATATAATTCTAATTCTTTTAATACGTGCTCATGAGTATGATTAGAATCAAGAATGACCATAATCTTATTTGCTGGTTGTATAAAATTTTTAACTTGTTCCACAATAATTGGTTCTATAGAAGATCCTTGAACTAAATGAATTCGAAATGCTAAAGGATGATTTTCAATAGATTCTCTGTTATGAGGTCTAATATCAATATCTACCCCAACAACTTTTCCTGTCCCATTGAGTAAATGCAGTATAGAAGCACTTAAAATAAGAGAACCACCTCTAGCAACACCAGTCTCGATAATAACATCTGGTTTTGTTCGCCATATAATTTCCTGAATAGCTACTATATCTTGGGGAAACTGGATAATCGGCAAACCAAGCCAATCAAAATGATATGAATACTTATGGTTTGAAGCATTTATAAACCATAAGTTAGAAATATTTAGTAAATTATTATCAAAACATAATTTATTAATATTTCTTTTACGCTCATTTAAAAATTTAACTCTATCGTCTTGCGTTAGACTCATTTAAACCTCTTTTATCTCTACTTTAATCTCATACTTTTTACCATCATCTTCAAACCAACAGCTTGGAAATCCCAAAAAAGTTCTAGCTCGCAATAAATTAACTAACTTGCCAGCTAGATATTTTTTTTTTAAATCAATGCACGATACGTCATCTATTTCTTTAGAAAATCTAACAATTAAGTTCTCTACTTGAGGAACTCTTGGAATATTACCAGAAATAATTTGTTGAAAGTGGTTTTCAAAAAGATTAACTATCTCTTTTATAGATTTTTTATACAATGTTTCACCATTATCTAACCAAGATCGTTTAATCTCTTTTTGAAAAGCAATATCTCCTCCATCAATCGATTCATCTACCCAATGTAACGTAACACCAAAAGCTGTATCATCAACCAATGTCCAAAAATTAGGATGTTTTCCCCTGCCATATGGCAATAAACTTGGATGAAAATTCAAAAATCCTAAGCTTGCAGAATTTAATACATTTCTTTTAATAATGAAAGGCCACCAGCATAAAATTCCCAGATCAAACAACTTGACATCTTTCAAATGTGAAACATATTTTAAAAACTCATCATATGTAAAAATTTTTTCATATTTAATCAATTGTTGAATTTTTTTCTTATAATCATCAGCAGCATTTTGGTTTATTACTAAAATTTCAATTTGTTTAGAGTTTTTATGGAAAACTTTAGCAATATCAAAGCCAACCTGACCATCAATAAAAACCGCTATTTTCACTTAAAAAAATCCCCATGTAATCGCAACCAATCTCTTTCGCCGCTTTTTGCACATATACTTGATCCATCATATAAAATAGCTCCGTATTATCTTCTAATGTTTTATATCCATGTGCAAAACCTTTTGGAATATAAAACATTGTTCCATTATTAGCACTTAATTCTATCCCATACCATTGATTATAAGTTGTAGAATCTTTACGTAAATCAATTATAACATCATAAATTGCTCCCCTAGTACATCTAACAATTTTTGTTTCCGAATATGGTTCTTCTTGATAGTGCATACCACGAATTTGTCCTTTATATTTATTAAACGAAGTACTCATTTGAATAAAATTAGTAACAAGACCGTAATCAGCAAACTTTTTTGTACAAAAAGTACGAGCAAAATACCCTCGCTCATCTCTGTTATGTTCTAATTCAATTAAATAAGCACCTTTTAGCGGAAGAGCAATAAACTTCATGAAACAATCTCTACTTTAGGTAAAGGTATAATAAATTTACCTCCAGTATCTATAAATTCTTTTTGTTGACTCATTATTTCTTCAGCAAAATTCCAAACTAACAATAACGCATGAGAAATGTTCTCTTCTATTAATTTAGAAGGAGAAAGGATCTCTAATTGTGTTCCTGGAGTAAATTTGCCATTCTTCACAAAACCACGATCCACAACAAACTCTATTATATCTCTACCAATGTTAAAATAATTAAGAAGTGTGGTTCCTTTAGCTGAAGCACCATAAGCCGCTATCTTTGCACCTTTTAATTTCAAATTCTTTAGGTTTTGCGTTAGTTCCATCTTTAATTCAGCTAATCGCTCCATAAAACTCCTAAACGTACTAAGCTGATAAAGTCCGAAATTCTCTTCATCTTGCATCATTGAAACAATTTTTTGATTTATAGAATATCGATTTGCATGACTTACAAAAAGGCGTAAACTACCTCCATGTAGTTTTATCTTCTCAATATCAACAATTTCTAATCCATGTCTTTCAAAAGCTATTTTTAAGGCGCTCACAGAAAAATAATAAACATGCTCATGGTAAATAGTATCAAATTCAAAATTTTTTACTAAATCCAAAAAATATGGAACTTCAATAATAGCTTTCCCATTCTCTTTAAGAATAGTTTTTAGACCTTTGATAAAATCATTAATATCATGAACATGCGCCATAACATTATTAGCGTGTATAATATCAGCTTTTTCTCCTGATTGAGCTAAATTAGCAGCTAACGATTCACTAAAAAAATCACATAAAGTTGGTATGCCGTTTTCGTTAGCAACTTTAGCAATGTTTTTTGCTGGATCTATGCCTAACACATTAAATCCTGCTTTAACATAATTTTTTAAAAGATAACCATCATTGCTTGCTATTTCAATAACAAATGGATTTTGTGGTAAAGTTGGGATAATTTCTTCAACCAATTTGGCAACCGAAGATAGCATTGCATCAGA
>Ga0182030_10013949_pt1 | contig 15932 bp, 15 predicted proteins | sample 812S3MmetaG_FD_121299 | JGI IMG/M metagenome (GOLD analysis project Ga0182030, IMG submission 121299) | Permafrost microbial communities from Stordalen Mire, Sweden - 812S3M metaG (Illumina Assembly) | ecosystem: Environmental > Terrestrial > Soil > Wetlands > Permafrost | place: Sweden...
GAATCGCGCTACCGCGAAATCAAAGACTTGACACAATTTGATGCATGATTCTCCCGCCGAATCCCACCCGTCTCAGCCTGTGCCCTGGCGCATTCCCGCCCCCGCGCATGGCGCAGTCGCGCTTCTGATTCTGGGAGTAACCTGCGCCAGCCTCCACTTCTTCTACACTCGAGGACTGTCAAACCTTTATGGCGACGGGCTTGCCCATATGGAGGGCGCGCGCCGCATCTTTGATTCCATGACTCCTGGCTATGAGGAAATTGGCAGCGTCTGGTTGCCCCTTTACCACCTGATTTGTGCCCCGCTTGCTACCAACGATTTTCTTTGGCGCACCGGCCTGGCCGGAGGACTGGTTTCCTCTGCGGCGTTTGCGTTGACCTGTTATCTGCTCTTCCGGTTGGGTGCGGAAATCAATCGCAATTTGGCGGCCGGGCTTGTGGCGCTGGCCGGAGCCTTGTTGTGCCCCAGCCTCCTCTACCTCGCGAGCACGCCGCTTACGGAGCCCCTGGCGCTGATGTGGTCGGTGTTGGTTGCTTATGCACTTTTTTGCTATTCGCAATCGGGCTCTTGGAAATCGCTGGCGGGCGCAGCCGCAGCCGCCTTTATGGGAACACTTACGCGCTATGAAGGGTGGAACGTTCTGCCTTTTGCTACGCTGCTGGTGTTCCTGATTCGCTCGTACCCGTGGAGGCAGCGCTTTCTGCGCGCGTCGTTCTTCGCCGGCGTCGCCGGGACGGGGCCTCTGTTGTGGCTTATTCACAATGCCTATCGCTACCAGAACCCCTTGGAATTCTATATGGGCCGCGGCTCGGCGAAAGACATCTACGCCCACCAGTTGGCAATGACGGCGTTCCCTTATCCCACGGATGGGAGCTTGCTCCTTTCCACGCGCTATTATTTGGAAGATCTAAAGCTCGTGATCGGCGTTTGGGCGCTGGAGCTGGCTGCGCTGGGTGTGGTGGCCTGGTGTGCAAGTTTGCGTGAATCCCGGCGCGGAGCCGTTGCCGTGCTGTTCATCGTCCCGCTGCCCTTCTATATCCAAGCGATGGCTCATGCAGCGATCCCGCTGTATGTGCCCACCCTTTTCCCGCACACCTATTACAACCTGCGGTACGGTGTAGAAATGGTTGCGGCTGTGGCTCTGTTTCCGTCTTTTGTGTTCTCTCCGCGTTTGGGAAAGAAGCTCCGCGCAATCCTGCTGATAATTTTTCTGGCCTTGTTAGGAGGGCAATTTGTTGAACTGACAGCGGCGGGCCCAAGGGAACTGCCCGTGGTGAAGGAAGGAGTCCTGAATACCCCTTGCCGCGCCCGCCGGCAGCGAGCTATCATCGAATTCTTTCGCGAGCACTACGACGGGAAACGCGTGCTGGTAGCCTTAGGAAGTGGCCCTGCGTGATGCCGGAAGTCGGCATCTATTTTCGCAATACCCTATCGAGTCAGAATCGCAAGTTCCGGGCCCAAATGCAAACGGAGCCGGAAAAGTGGGTGGAGTGGATTATCCGTGGCGATGGCGACGCCATCGATAGCCTGATGCAGGCTTACCCCCAGGCTTTTACGGATTTCGAAGTCGTAGATCAAGGGGAATTTCAGGGCGAGGGCGGCTTCAAAATTTACCGGCTGCGTAAAATGTGACAACGGTAAAGGCTGAGGGCTGACAAATAACCGTGCGCCCGGCCGTCGAACCCTTGGGGAAGCGGCTGTGGGCTTTTGGCTGTAAGCTGTTGGCCGTTAACTTCCCTCGCCTCCTTGGGGGAAAGGGTGGAACGGTAGCGCTGGGTGAGGGAAGCTCGCCGGGGGCAATCTATCTCCAACATGAACAGAGTTATCATCCCTTTTGTTAAGTACCACGGGCAGGGGAATGATTGGCTTGTGGTCCTCGAGAAGCACCATCCCTCCGATCAGACCCACTTCGCGCGCAAGATCCTCGATCGTCATACCGGTGCCGGCGCTGATGGCCTTATCGTGGTCATGAAATCACAGGCGCGAGGACATGACGCGCGAATTCGTTTTTTCAATGCGGACGGTAGTGAAGCGGAGATGTCAGGAAACGGCATTCGCTGCGCGGCCGCGTTTCTCATTGAACGTAGGCCCCGGAAGCGTACGCTGGAAATCGAAACCCTCGCGGGGTTGAAGATGATCGAGAAGGGGAAGTCCGGTGAAGGGAAGTGGATATTTCGCGTGCGAATGGGATCCCCGATTCTCACCGCCGCAGAAATTCCATTCCAACCGGCAGACGCGACCTCTCCCATTCTTCGTTTCCCGCTGAAAACCTATCGGGGCGACTTGCCGGTCAGCGTAACTTCCATGGGGAATCCCCATTGCAGCGTGTTCGTGCCGGATTTCGAAACGGTCGATTGGCTGCGGCTGGGCCAGGAGATCGAGCGAAATGAACACTTCCCCAACCGCACCAATGTGGAGTTCGTCCGCCTGCTCTCCAAGGACGAAATTGAAGTGAGATTTTGGGAGCGGGGAGTTGGCCACACGATGTCGTCGGGGACGGGTTCCTGCGGCGCCACCGTGGCCGCCATTCTCAATGGTCTCACGGACCGCCTGGTGCGTGTCCGGACGGAGGCCGGCACGCTGGAGGTGGCCTGGCCGCAAAATGGGGAGGTTACACTCACCGGTCCCGCCGCAAGGGTGATGAACGGGAATTATCTTTACACGGCGGCCACGAAAACCTGACTTGCGACGTAAGAACTTGCGGAGAGCGTTCCAGTGCTTTCAATGCCCAGAATGATAGCGACTACGAGTTGTTCCGGAGCTGGCTAAGCCGCCAACGGGAAGTCACGGGCGAATGTAGAGATAGAGCTTGTGGGGAAGACCGTTCTTGGAAACCACATCGACCACTTTATCGGGATCCCATCCGGGTATGTGAAAATCGTGACAAACAATCCGCGTTCCGGGACGCAGCTCTCTTTCCAGCTTGGGCCGCAGTTTTTCGTTAAATGAGGTCAGGAGATAGAGCATCACCACCGTGGCCCGATGCACGCTCACATCGAACATATCTTCACAAATAATGTGGGCCTTATCGTCCAGGCCTAATTCCTTGATGCGGTCGCTCGACTGACGGTAGAGGTCAGGATTGATTTCTACGCCCACTGCGTGCGCACCATATTTCTGGGCGGCGGTAACGACGATGCGCCCGTCTCCCGATCCCAAATCATAAACTACATCGTCCGGTGTGACCTTGGCCAGCTCCAGCATTTTTTCGACAATGTCCTGGGGCGTTGGCACATAGGGGACCTGCTTTATCAGGGTAGTGCCGGCAAGCCCTTGTCCTGATGGTGTCGAACCCTGAGCATGACTCGATTGCCCCGACACAAGAAGAAGCAGTGCTGCTACCAACAGGACGAATCCTGCCGAAATTCGGGGAAGGGAGAAGCAATGAGTTATTTTCCGCATGACATGATTCTACCGGCCTCTTGGGATGTTGTCGAGGTGGGAAAAAAGCTGAAAATTAAGGTTAAAGATCAAGGCTGTTCACCTGAGCTTTCTCAACGAGACTGTGCCCTGTCCGGCCCCCCTTACCCCCACGACTTGCAAAACGTGGGGGGCCCACCAACGAAATCCTCATTAATTTCCTGGAACCCCTCAAATGAACAGTCTTGAGGTTATAAACCCTCTTGCACTTCCCACGGTTCCACCCTAGGCTGAGACAGACGCATTCGCGCGTGGCTTGTGGCTCAGTTCCGACTTCCGCGTGTGCAATCGCGATCAATCCCATCGGAGAACCCCAGCGTGGCTCAGCCGCCATTACGACGAGAACTGGAATTCACCCACGCCACCGCCATCGTGATCGCCAACATGATTGGCACCGGCATCTTTACCACCACCGGGTTTCTGGCCGGTGATTTGGGGCGCCCCTCGCTGGTTTTGGGGATATGGGTGGTCGGGGCCATCGTCGCTGTCGCCGGTTGCCTTTGTTACGCAGAGATGGGTGTAAACCTGCCGGAGTCAGGCGGCGAGTACATTTTCCTGCGCGAGGCGTGGGGACCGGTCTGGGGCTTTCTCAGCGGGTGGATTTCCTTCTTCGCGGGATTTTCCGCGCCGATTGCCGCGGCGGCCCTCGCATTCTCGGAGTATTTCGCCCATTTTTTCCCCTCGTTTTCGGTTACGGGACCGGCTGCCAATTCCGGAAACTCGCTGGGATTGTTTCATACCGGGCACGGGCAATGGTTAGCGGTGGGAATTGTTGTGGGTTTTTCAGCGATCAATGTCGTTGGGCTGCGACGGGCGGCCAAGGTCCAAAACCTCCTGACCGGGCTCAAGCTCGGCGTGCTACTGCTATTTCTTGGGTTCGCGTTTGCCCTTGGCCACGGGAGTCTAGCTCATTTTTCGCAAGGGGCATTTCGAACCTCTACCCATGGATTGTCCGCGCAGTTTGCGGTGTCACTGATCTTTGTGATGTTCGCATACAGCGGCTGGAACGCAGCCACCTACGTTTCCGGTGAAATGAAAACGCCGGAGCGGACGATTCCCGCTTCGCTGGTGGTGGGGACTCTCACCGTCGCGGCCTTTTATTTGATGTTAAATGTGGCGTTCATCTATGCGCTGCCCCTCGAATCGATGAAGGGCGTCGTGGCGATCGGTGAAGCCTCCGCCAGAGCGCTTTTCGGGCTGCGGGGAGGAAACTTCTTCAGCGCCATCATGTCGGTGGGATTACTCTCCTGTGTAAGCGCCATGGTCATTGCCGGGCCACGAGTTTATTTCGCCATGGTCATTGACGGCCGCTTTTTCCCCACGGCGGCGCGGATCCATCCGAAATGGGGAACGCCGGTGTACGCCATCATCTATCAATCCTTGGCAGCCGTCCTGATGATTTTGACCGGGACGTTTGAGAGCCTGGTTTATTACATCGGCTTCGGCCTGATTTTCTTTGCCGCCTTGGCGGTGACAGGGATGATTCGTCTCCGCCGGCGGGAGGGATGGAAGAAACTCTGGGTGGTGAACTGGTGTTATCCAGTGGTTCCCGGCCTCTTTATCGTGGCAAGCATCTGGATGCTTCTTTACACGGCCGCGCTGCGACCCAAGGAGTCGGCACTCGGCCTGCTGACGATTCTGCTGGGGGCCGGATTGTATTATTGGAAATTCCGGCAGCGCTCCGAGCCACCGGCCTAACCCGGAGTTCTCACCATGTTTGGACGCCGCTGGAAGGGTGGTTCTGAACAGGGGTGGCGTTGATCACAAAAGTACCAGTGGGTTTTTCCGCAGCATGTGAAGCCCCGTCCTTCCTGGCCCGTCGTGAGAAATCCGGCTTAGGAGAGTTCCCCGTGCCCGACGATCTGAGTTGACAGAATAGCCGGGCAGTGCGATATCCTTCGCTGCTGCTCAGGATGACAGCGAATGGGCGCGGTGGGGCCGCGCATTAGGCCACTTGGATTTCCGAAGATTGGGGAATTGTCCCGAAGCCGCGTGGTGTTATAGTTATTGGCGCGCGGCTGAGAATCGAAACCAAGGTGTGGCGAGTCATGAATGTCTAGTTTCCGGGAATTCAGTTCGCGCTCGCTGCTCGTAACAGCCAAAACTAACTTGCGTCCCGACCATTCCACTGTTAGCCACGCTGATCGCCTGAGCCCGCAGGGACAATCTTATTCCGTTCCCCCATGGCCGTTGGCACGGGCCATGGATTCGGATTGTCTTTGTCTGCTTGTCGTCTTGTTTTCCTTAATCCCCTGCGCCGCCGAAGCGGCCCAGCCGATTCATTATGTGGTGGATTTGAGGGTTCCGGAAACACATTTGGTGCAAGTCACGTTGAACATTCCCGGTGCGAGCGCAGGCACGGAAATTCAGATCCCTACCTGGAACTGCCTTTACCAGATCCGCGACTTCGTGAAAAACGTGGAAGACATGAAAGGCGATTGTGATGGCCAACCCGCTGATTTGAAGCGTGAGGATCTCAACACCTGGCGCGGGCCAAACCGACCCTGCAACGACCTCGCCTTCCACTACTCAGTTTATGCCAACGTTGAGGGCCCATTTGACAGCATGTTGGATGATGATCATTCCTTCCTGAATTTGGCGATGGTTCTTTTTTATCTGCCCCGCGAGCGCCAGCGGCCGGTGCAAGTCAAGTTCCAGCTTCCTGCCGGTTGGAAATTGGCGACGCTCCTGGAAGCCGAAGGCGATGAGTTTCAAGCCGCGAATTACGACGCACTGGTCGATAGCCCCGCCGAGGCGGGTCATTTTGAGGAATTCTCCTACCCGCAGGATTTGATTCCTGAGGGTGCATCCGCGGCGGAAGTGAAGCGTGCGACCATTCGCGTGATCATCGATGCGGATCACGCCGATTATTCCTCCGGCCGCATTCTGGACTCCCTGCAGAAGATCACGGCGGAAGAAACCAGGCTGATGCAGGACCTGCCCTTCCACCGCTACACCTTTATCCTGCATTTTCCGCGCGAGGGCGGCTCGACCGGCGGCATGGAACATCACGATGGAACGGCCATTGCCATCCCCGCTTCCGCCCTTCGTGACAACGAAGGCAACCTGGAAAGCGTTGCGGCCCACGAGTTCTTCCACGCCTGGAACGTTAAACGGATCCGGCCCCAGTCGCTTGAACCCGTGGACTACATCAACGGGAATGACACGCGGGATTTGTGGCTCTGCGAGGGCGTAACCAGCACCTATGCCCAGTTGGCGTTGCTGCGCGCGGACCTTACCGATCGTGAGACGTTTTATGCGCGCGTCGCCGGGGCCATCGAGGTGTTGCAAGAGCACAGCGCACGCCGCTTCCAGAGTGCCGAGATGGCGGGCCGGGAAGCGTGGCTGGAGAAATACCCCGAGTACAATCGTTCCGACCGCAGCATTTCGTACTACAACAAGGGGGAATTGCTCGGCTACATGCTGGATTTGGGAATCCGGCACGCCAGCCAAAACCAGGCGGGTCTGGATGACGTGATGCGCCGCCTCAATCAGGATTTTGCGGGCCGCGGCCGCTTTTACACTCTCGCGGACATCATCTCCATTATCGCCCGACTGGCGCCCGCGTTTGACACGGAGCGATTCTGGAGGGACTCCGTGCAGGGAACACAGGACCTCGATTACCCCACTTACTTCGGATATGCCGGTTTGCAACTTGCAACACATACGGAGGAATTACCCGTGCAGGGCTTCTCCGCCTCACGGAATGCCGGCGGGATGCTGCAAGTGGATTCTGTCGACACCGGAAGCGATGCGGAGCGCGCCGGATTACAGGCGGGAGATGTCGTGGTGATGGCGGATGGAAATCTGCTGCCCGCAGCTCCCAATCCCTCTTTGCCTCTGTGGCGGCCCGGCCAGGCGGTGGAGCTCCGGATCGCGCGGCAGGGCGAAACCCACAACCTCAAATTCCGGATCGGCGTGAACCCGCAAATCTCGATGCAAATTGAGGAAGCCCCGCAGGCCAGCACCGACTCATTGCGGGTGCGCGAAGGTTGGCTGGAAGGCGTAACCCATTCATCCACGGGAAAACGATGATCCGCGCGCTCTTTGTTACGTTCGCCACTTTTGTTTATCTCTTTGCCGTCGGCTTGCCGTTTTTGATTCACGCCTGGCTGACGAAGAACACCGACAGGCTTTATCAGGTAGGCATCACGGGAGCCCGGTTGGCGCTATGGCTTTCCGGTGTCCGCCTGGAGGTGCACGGATTGGAAAAAATTCCGCTCGGACGCGCCGCCATTTACATGCCCAACCATCAGAGCAACTGTGATCCACCGGCGGTGATTTCCATCCTCCCGCCGGTTCTGGTGATGGCCAAACAGGAGTTTTTCCGCGTGCCGGTTTTGGGACCGGCCATGGTTTATCGCGGTTTCATTCCTGTCGATCGCAAGAGCCGCGAGAGGTCTATCGCCGCGGTCGAACGCGCGGTGGCCTCGCTGAAAGCGGGGAATTCCTTTCTGGCGTTTCCAGAAGGCACGCGCAGTCCTGATGGCCGCCTTCAGACGTTTAAGAAAGGCCTGTTCGTCATGGCCATTAAAGCCGGCGCGCTCATCGTTCCGATCTCGGCTTCGGGCGCTCGCAAGATCATGCCGAAAGGCCAATTTGTGATTCGTCCCGGCCGGGTCCGCATCACCATTCACGATCCTATTTCCGCTAAGAATTACACCCTAGAGAAAAGGCGGGAACTCATCGCCTTGACCCGCCAAGCCATCCTGGAGGGCCTCGATCCGGATGAAAGACCGGCGAAGGAATCGGAGACGGTCGCCGAGGAACCCTAGCCCCAATGGCGTTCACTTAATCTGAACGTTCCCCATATCCGATCCCCTCACCCCCACGACCCGCAAAAAGTGGGGGTGAGGGGGTCTCGCGGGAACAATTTGATGAATATTTTCCTTAAACCGTCATATGTGAACAGAAGTAGGGCTAAAAGGAATGTCGAGAATGGGCGGTCTTTACCTTCCTGTGCTTCCAAACCCGCCCGCGTCGCGTTCTGTTGTGGATACGGAATCGACCTCGGTGAACTCTGCTTCCACGCGCCGTACGATCCGCAATTGAGCAATGCGATCTCCGGCTTTTACTTGAAAAGGTTCTTTGCCCAGGTTGATCAGAACGACTTTCAACTCTCCCCGATAGCCGGGATCGATCACCCCGGCCAGCGTGCAGATTCCTTTCAAAGCCAAACCGGAACGGTCCTCGACGAGTGCGCCAAATTCCGGGGGAAACTCGAAGGCGAGACCGGTGCGAAGAGCCTTGATTTCGCCGGGCGGTAATTCTGCCGGCTCCAATGCGGACACATCGGCAGCCAAATCGCCGAAGGGACCTCGGTGCGCATAGTTCGGAAGGAGAGCCGCCGGGTGTAACTTCGTAACTTTTACTTTGACCGTCATGAGTCAGCAATCCTCCCGTAATGGCGTGCTTGGATCTTGCAGCGCGATCTATGACTGCTGGGGAAAAGGGTTTCGGTATCCCTCGGTGAGCCGAATTACCCCCCGGGTTTGGGAGGGCGGGGCTGAACAGGCTTCGAGAAAACTCGCCGGCACTGTCATTCTGAGGAGCCGCAAGCGACGAAGAATCTCGCATTGCCTTGAATATACTCAGAGCGAGATTCTTCGCGTAGTTTACCCTGAGCGGCACAGCGAGATTCTTCGCTGCGCTCAGAATGACAGCGAACGGGCTCAGGATGACAGCACGCAAGGGCTTTTCCGAAAGCTCTGAAGCGCCCGCCTTCCGGCTAATCCCTGAGGGCTTCCAAGCGCGGTGAGAATTCCCAGTCAGGGCTTCTCCTTTTCGAGAAGAGCTTTCATCTTGCGGTAGGCTGCGAACATTTCCGGCAGACGCCGAAAGACTGCCGAGGCTTTCAGCCACACCTCGTGGTCGACGGCGGGGGAACCGGAAATTGTCGTATTGGGCCGGACGTCGTTCGGCACGCCGGTCTGGGGTGTCGCGATCACGTGGTCGCCGATGGTTAAGTGCCCGGCCACGCCGACCTGTCCGGTCAGGATCACGTTACGCCCAAGCGTGGCGCTGCCGGCGATTCCCACCTGGCTGCACAGCAGGGAATTCTCGCCAATATCGCAGCCGTGCGCGACCTGTACAAGGTTGTCAACCTTCACACCGCGGCGCAGGCGCGTCTCACCTACGGCGGCGCGGTCAATGCAACTGTTGGACTGGACTTCCACCCCGTCTTCAACCACGACGATGCCGGCTTGCACGATCTTGTAATACGTCCCATCGGGGCGCGGCGCGAAACCGAAGCCGTCGCCGCCAATCACTACGCCGTTCTGAAGGATCACGTCGTCGCCGATGCGGACCCTCTCTCGCACCACAGAGTGCGAGTGAGCGAAGAAACGATGGCCGATTTTCGCTCCCGGATAAATCATAACGAAGCTCTTGAGCACGCAATCGTCACCCAACTCAGCGCCGGCCTCAATGACCGCATAGGGGCCGATGGAGGGATTGCGTCCCAGCTTGGCGTCAGGGGCAATGACGGCCGTAGGATGAATTCCCGCCGGTGGTCTCTGGGGTGGATAGAAAACCTCGAGCGCCAGAGCAAACGACATGTAAGGGTCGGCGGAGCGCAGCACAGGTTTGCCCAACGTGTCCACGTCCGGGCCGGCAATAATCGCACCGGCGCGCGTGGAGTGCAGCTTCGAGAGGTATTTGGGGTTGGAAAGGAAAGTGATTTCGCCGGCATTCGCTTCGTCCATTCCCGCCACCCCGGTGATTTCCAGATCCTCCGGGCCCTCCAATAGGCTTTCAAGCCGGGCTGCAAGTTCGCCGAGTTTCATGATGATCTCCCTATGACCGAAGTCAGGAGTCAGGAGCCGGAATTCAGGATTTAGCCTCGAATCGAGTTCTAACTCTTGCAACCTGGCTTCTGACTCCTGACTACTGATTTCGCCGTCTAATACAAGAGCAAGCGTAACACAGAAGGAAGGAGACAGGAGCCAGTGGTCATCAGAGCAAGAATCAGAATTCAGCGATTCGGGATTTAGGCTGGATTTCTCACCCCGGGTCTGGAAGGGCGGGGCTTTAGCCCCGCCGTTGCAAGGCCATCCTGATTATTTCCAAGTCCCGCACCCCGCGCAGCTTGCAGCCGCAAGCTGCGCGGGGTGCGGGACGAATTGAGGGTGGGAGTCGCGATTTCGGCGGGGCTAAAGCCCCGCCCTTCCAACAGCATCCAACCGTGGTGAGAAGTCCGGGTTTAGGCTCGAAGTGAATTAAACCCTGCTCCTGAATTCCTTCTCGTGACTTCTAACTTCTGACTCCTGTCTCCTGACGTCTGTCTCCTGACATCTACTTCTGGTACAAAGGTACTGGTACGGCCGTGACCTTGGATGAGGTAGGCCAATCGAGTAGATTCGATTCAACAGTTCCTTACCTCTGTAGTGGTGGGTAAGGCAAAAGGAGCTGGATCAGCCTTGCAGCAGCGGGTGCATGGCTTCCAGTCACCTATAAGAATGCCGCCCCCGTGCTATTTGGGGGATGGGCTCTTTGGTAGTGGCAGTCGGAGCGCATACCGGGGTGAACCCTCAAGGGAGCGCCATTCCCGCCACCCCGGTGTGCGCCTTTTTCGCCCGCGCAGGGAGAAGGTCACTTCCGTCACCCCCGCCAACACTTGCGAGGCGGCTGGAAACAGGCTAAGCTTCTCGACTAGACCCGTCCTGGGGAGTTAGGAAAAGAATGAATCAGCGCCGCACAAGTCAGAGACTTCCGATGGAGCTTCCGGTCGAAATCCAATGGAAAAGCCGCGCCGGCGGGCTTAAGCAAGCCCGGGGCAAAACCGGCAACATCAGCGGCAGCGGATTATTCATCGAAATTCCCATCCGCCTGCACCGGGAAACCTCCGTCACCATCAAGGTGGTGCTTCCCCCTGAGGTGACTCAAGTTCCACTGGAGCTTTTGTGTCAGGGACGAGTCGTAAGATGGAACCAGCGCGGGCAGGTTCAAGGGCTGGGAGCGGTCATCGATGAGTACGAACTGCGTCCCGCGCCTCGGACTGGGTCTGGGAGCAAGCGTACCCCCAGAAGCAACTGATTAGCACTCCCGGCCACCCAAAATTTCTCGCAAAAAACATTCCACGCAGACTATGATCGCAGTTATTATTTAGTGGGGAGGGCTCTCAAAGGAGCTCGCCCAAAGCGATTGATGCGGGATCAACGAATGGGAACAGCCCGGCGTTTAAAGGGAAAAATACGCGTCCTCGTGGCTGACCGAGAGGGCATTTTCAGGCTGGGCCTCAAGAAGCTGTTCGCCGTAGAGGATGATCTCCGCGTCGTGGCCGAAGCCGAAAATGCCACTGAGGTGTTGGCGCGGGCGGAAACCTTTCGGCCTGACTTGGCTTTTGTCCAGGAGGAAATCCTCGCCGAGAGCGGCAGCAACCTGATCTCCGCATTGCTCGAAGTGGTTCCTGAATGTAAGGTTGTCGCCACCGCTTCCATATCATCGGATGAGTCAGCTATGCGCCATGTTCGCAGCGGCGCAGCCGGCATGATTCTGAAAACGGTCGACCCGCAACTCTTCGTTAAGTGCGCCCGGCGTGTTGCCGAAGGGGAAAAGTGGATTCCCAATCGGCACATTTCCACCATGGCCAAGCTCCTCGAGGCGCGCCCTGATAATCCACCCCGCCCTGTTGATACCCTAACCCGCCGGGAGAAGGTCATCATCAGCTACTTGATGCTGGGCTGGCGTAACCGGGAAATCAGCACTCACCTTTCCATTTCTGAGCAGACCGTAAAGAACCATCTCCGCACCATCTACGATAAGGTCGGGGTTTCCGACCGGCTGGAACTCGTCCTTTACGCCATCCATCAACGGCTGGCATTGCCCCCCGTGCAGGCCACCGCTCCACCACCATGACAAGCTGGCAGGACTGAACCGCAATCGCCGTCTGCCCCGGCGCCGGGGAGTAACCATCGTATTTTCATCTGCCGGTTCAGCCCCGGACTGCTATTTCTTTGGCGGAGGATTCGTTTCCGCAAAAAGGCCAAACTGTTGCTCGCCCGTGGCGGTGGCCCGCGCTTGGGCGGCGCGCTGGGACATCCGCTTGATCACCCCGTCCGATATCACGCCGAGGACCTCCATTTCGTTCAGCGCAGTCCTGGGAATGAAGATCCGGAGGTTGTTCGAGTAGACATCCGGGGGAGTTACCAGGAAACCCAGCGGATCAGTTTCCAAAAGCTTGTTGGGAAGGAGCGCTTCCAGAACTTCGCTGTCTTTGAACGTCATTCGCACCCATAACCCCGCCAGCCTGGGACGACTGCGAAAGACTTTCCGCTCGGCGCGGTCCGGGTTGCCGTCAAAGTCCCGGACGAAGAATACGCCTTTAACCGCGGACATCGGGATGTGAATCAGCCGCCCTTCGCGGTCCAGAACCTCGATTTCACTCGCCAGATAGCCGTTGGGGTCGAGAAAACCCTTGATGAGCCCTTTATCGAGCTTCCGAATGACCACGCGTTTCCGGGTTGAGGAGGGGTCGTTTTTCACGAATATTTCTTTATCCCAATGCCATCTTTTGTTAATTGCTACTTGGCCACTGAAAATAGCTTGTGCTAGTATAGGGCGCGGGTCGGGTCTGTCAAGCATTTCAACGTCGAGTTGGGGCATATCCTTTGGAAAGAGCTCCTAATTGCTTGAAAAAACAAGCCTTAATGATAAGCGGGGGGAAAGAGCATTGCCCCCCTCGCCCGGCTGGAAAGGACTGCTTCTTATCGCTCACCGGCTCTTGCATAGTACTGAATTGACGATTCGTTCCAGTATGGCCAGAATGCCGAGTTGCGACTACCTCTGTCGAGCGCATCCACGCGACAATCCTGCCGGTGTGCCTCGGTCTGTCGCGGGGTCCTCAGAGAAAATGAATACCCCTCCCCCTGTCTCGTCCCATGCCGCCCTTATCCCGGAAGTGCAGCTTTTTCTGGACTTTGCGCGTGTCGAGAAGGGGTTGGCGGCCAATAGCATCTTGAGTTATCGCCGCGACCTCGCGGAATTCTCGGCTTTTCTTCAGCGCCTGGGAAAATCGCCGTCGGCAGTTGATCGCGACGACATCCGGGCCTTTCTCAAGGAACTCTACAATCGGGACCTGGGAGCTCGTTCGGTGGCACGGCATTTGGTCTCCTTGCGTAACTTGTTCCGTTTTCTGGTGCGCGAAGGCCGCCTGGCGGGAGATCCCACGGCGGAAGTCGAGGCCCCTAAGCTTGGCCAGTCGTTGCCCAAGTATCTGACGCCAGTCGAGGTTGACCAGATGCTCGCGCAGCCGGATGTCTCGAAGCCGCTCGGGGTTCGCGACAAGGCCATGCTGGAACTGCTTTACGCCACAGGAATGCGAGTTTCGGAGCTTGTGCACGTTGGCATTACGGATCTCGATTTGGGCCTGGGTATCATTCGCTGCCTCGGAAAAGGTAACAAGGAACGCCTGATCCCGGTGGGAAAATCCGCGCTGCGCGCCGTGGAGGCCTACCTTCTTACCGGCCGCGCTGTCCTGGCTGGGAAGCGCAACCCGCCTTGGCTTTTCCTGAACCGGAGAGGTGGAGTGCTTTCGCGCGTGGGCTTTTGGAAAATCCTGGCGGCTTATGGCCGGCGCGCGGGGATGGCGACGGGGCTCACCCCGCACCTCGTACGACATTCATTTGCCACGCACTTGCTCGAGCGGGGCGCCGATTTGCGATCCATTCAACTGATGTTGGGCCACAGTGACATCTCCACGACCCAGATTTACACGCACGTGATGAAGGATCGCTTGAAGCAAGTATATCAATCCCATCATCCTCGAGCCTGAAGCTGAGGCCCGGGAGAACGCTGGAAGCCGAATGCCATGAGCGACTACAACTTCCTGATGGAAAGCCGGCTCTCCCCGGAACAGTATGCGGTGCTTTCCCTGATCAGCCGCTTGGCGGCCGAGCAGGGACAGAACCTTTACCTGGTGGGTGGCGCTGTGCGCGACCTCACCCACGGCCAGCAAGTCGTGCGCGACCTCGACTTTATCGTCGAGGGGCAACCCCAACGGATCCTCCGTGCCATACCCAGCGCCGATTCTTTGACCTCCAGCCGCGGCGCGCGGGGGCTTGGCGGTGACTCTCCCTTGGCGCTGGAATACCAAAACCATTTTGAACACCTGAATGCCTCCGAGCTGTTTTTTGCCAATGGCGTGCGCGCCGAGCTGGCCATGTGCCGGGAAGAATTGTACTCGCGACCCGGGCAGCGGCCGGAGGTTCGCCCCGCCATGGTCTTTGAGGACTTGAAGCGCCGCGATTTGTCGATCAACGCCATGGCCGTTTCCTTGCACCCTAATTCCCGCGGCTTGCTGCTCGACCCCACCAATGGCGCGGGCGATATCGAGCGGCACGAACTTCGCGCCCTTCAATCTCACGGCTTTCTTGATGACCCCTCCCGCATCTATCGCTTGCTGCGGCTAGGAATGCGGCTCGATTATAAGCCGGATGAACGCACCCAGCGCTGGCTCGACGCGGCGTTGGAAGAAGGCTCGTGGGAACGATTGGATGCCAACCAGCAGGCGCGAGAGTTGGCCGCCATTTTGCATGAGGATCATCCCGGACGCGTTTTTAAAGTGCTCTCCGACCGGAAGCTCCTCGGTGGCCTGGATAAGAACCTTGCCTCGGTGCAACTGCCCTACGACCGTTTTGCCCGCATTCGGAACGTGCTGCAGAACGCTCCCGCCGTTGATCCCTTCCTGCTGAATTTCCACTGCCTGGTGGAGAAACTGGGAGGGGAACAGAAAGTGCGCCTGGGCAAAAAGATCATTGGAGAAAGTAAGGCTATCAAGCTGGCTCTCGGCCTCGAGCACGACGCCAAGAAATTGGAGCGGGTGCTGAGCAGCGCCAAAGCCGACGTCCCCAGCCAGGTTTACACCCTCCTGTCACCGCAGCCCCAGCCGCTGCTGCTGTACCTCCTGGCTAACACCAAGAGCGCCAAAATACAGAACCGCATTAAGAGCTTTCTGTTCAAGTTCCCGGAGATTCAGTCCCGCCTACCACGCGCGGAATTGCAGTCCTTAGGAATTCTGGCCGGCCCGGAATTCGATCGCATTCTCTCCTCAATCTTCGCCTTGCAATTGGACGGAAAAATCAAATCCCACCCGCAGCTCATGAAGGAGATGCGCCAGTTAGCCGGCATCAAAGAACCACCACCTCCGCCTCCTCCCCCCCCGCCCAAGAAGGGCAAGGAGACACCCCCCCAAGCCCCCTCCGGCCGTCCTCGCAAGAAGGGGAGGGAATCGGTCGGCGCGCCGCCATCATCACCTTCTCACCAGGGCAGGGAGGCCGCCGCGGCTGCTCCCAACGCCGCGCCGCTTGCCGCGCCCGTAAAGCCCGGCGTTAAGGGCGGGGCAAAGACTGGTGCTGCGAAACCCGTGGCGGAGCCGGCGGCAGTGGCCAAGTCGACCGCTGCACCAAAGCATCCTTCCAAGCCCCTTTCCGGCACTAGAGCATTTCCATAAATAATGTAGCTTGAAAAACACGCGCGCTTGTGGCAAAGTGGGGGCATGCGAGCTATACCTATCC
>Ga0182030_10013950_pt1 | contig 15931 bp, 12 predicted proteins | sample 812S3MmetaG_FD_121299 | JGI IMG/M metagenome (GOLD analysis project Ga0182030, IMG submission 121299) | Permafrost microbial communities from Stordalen Mire, Sweden - 812S3M metaG (Illumina Assembly) | ecosystem: Environmental > Terrestrial > Soil > Wetlands > Permafrost | place: Sweden...
CAGCAATGCGCAGCACTCGTTCTTTCAACTGCTGCACCAGGGCACGCAGCGCGCGGCGCTGGATTTTCTGCTGCCGATACGCTCATCCTGCGCCAGCCAGGCGCAGCAGAACCTGGCGATTGCCAACTGCCTGGCGCAGGCGGAGGCCCTCGCCCTGGGGCAGGATGCGACCGCGGTCAAGTCGGACCTGGCGCGCGCCAAAGTCCCCGAGGCGCGAATCGCCGAACTCATTGCGCACAAGATCCACGAGGGCAGCCGGCCCCTGACCCTGTTGATGTTCGAGCAGCTCGACGCGCGCACGCTGGGCCGGATCATCGCGCTCTACGAGCACAACGTGTTCGTGCAGAGCGTGGTCTGGGGCAATAACGCCTTCGACCAGTGGGGCGTCGAACTCGGCAAGAAGATGTGCGAGGCCTACATTCCGCTGGTGGAGAAGCCCCGCAGCGGTCAGGGTCTCTCCAGTTCCCTGGTGGGCGGGCTGGGGTATGTCGAAAGGTGGCGGAACTGAAACCGCACACGTCTGTCGATGCGGATGCAATACGAGATTCCGGCGGCCGGTCGCGTAGTACAATTCTTTACAGTGCAAAGGCGGGGAAATCGGCAGTGATCAGTTTATTGGCTCGTCTTCGGGCCGTCACAGGTGTGGCTTTTTCGATTGTTCTCGCCGCATCGCTGCTCGGGTCTCCATTGGCGCTGGCGCAGCAGGTCGATCTGTCGCAGCAGATGCAGCTGTTTAACAGCCTGCCACCCGACCAGCAGCAGTCCATCATGCAGCGTCTGGGCCAAGGGGGGCTCGGCGGCAGCGGCGGTCTCGGCAGCCTCGGCGGCGGCCTGGGCTCATCGTCGGGCGGTACCGGTTACAACGGCTCCCAATCCGCTCTGCTGCAGCAGCAGTTCCTGCAGCAGCAGCGCCGCCAGCAGGAGGAGCAGGATTCCGAGGACAAATTCGGTACGCCGTTATTCAAGCCAGGGGACACCCTGCTGGTCGACATCGCCCTGCCAGGAGATCCGGGTTTCAACGGGCAGCCGATCAACACGCAGATCAATACGCCCGTATACGGCCAGAATGGTTTCGCCGGCAGCAATTCTCCGAATGCCAATGGCTCTAATGCGACGCAGTCGACGCCGCAGTCGCAGGCGCTGCAGCAGCAGCTTACGCAACAGCAACGGGCGGCGAACACCCAGCGACTGCAGGAGCAACCGTTGCGGCCACTCGAAGAGCTGCAGGCGGACGAAAAGGAGCGTCTGACCGAACTCATAGAACTGATCCGTGCCCACAATCCGTATGTGCTCGACAGTGCCGGGGAGTTGGTGCTTCCCGGCGTGCCGAGCATGGCTTTGAGCGGCCTTACCGAGGATCTGGCTACCGTGCGCGCGGCCGCGCAACCTGCTTTCTCCAAGCTGCACATACGCCTGACCCGATTACCGCTGCGTAGAACCGGCACCGAGGGTTTGAAGCACTTCGGCTATGACCTGTTCGAGAATTCCGGGTTCGGTTACCAGCCCACCACCAACCTGCCCGTGCCGGCCGACTACGCCATGGGACCAGGAGACACGCTGCTGGTGCAGCTCTTCGGCAGCCAGAATCAGACACTGCGGCTGTCAGTGTCGCGAGACGGGCAAGTCAATTTTCCGCAGATCGGTCCGATCGACGTCCAGGGACGGCGCTTCAGCGAGGTGAAGAACGATATCGAGTCGCGGGTGGGCAAGCAGATGATCGGCGTACGTGCCGACGTCGCCATCGGCGAGACGCGCGCGATCAATGTGTTCGTTCTCGGCGAGGCCAAGTATCCAGGCTCCTATACGATTACCGGGCTTTCGACGGTGACCACTGCGCTGTTCGCTGCCGGTGGCATCAAGCCGACCGGCTCGCTGCGTAATATCCAGCTCAAGCGTCAGGGCGTCGTGGTGCGCAATCTGGATCTATACGATCTGCTGATGCGCGGGGACAGCGCCAACGATGCCAAATTGCTGCCCGGTGATGTGATTTTCATACCGCAGATCGGCCCCACGGCTTCTGTGGATGGCGAGGTGCGTCGCCCTGCCATTTACGAACTCAAGGGCGGCCTGAGTGTTGGCGACCTGATCTGGATGGCTGACGGACTGACCCCCTTGGCTGATCGCGCGAGTGCTGCCCTGCTACGCGTCGATGCGCAGCAGAAGCGCGTCGTGCTGAATATCAATCCATCGTCAGCCATTGGCGAGGGAGCGGCGCTTATCAACGGCGATGCGCTGCATGTGCTGCGACTGCGTCCGCAGCTGGACCTGGGTGTGAAGGTCGAAGGCTACGTCTATCGTTCGAAATACCTCGCCTGGCGCGAAGGGCTGCGACTGTCCGATGCGATTTCGTCAGTCGATGAACTCAAACCTCACGCCGACCAGAACTACCTGCTGATCCGACGCGAATTGGCGCCGGACCGCCGCGTCACTGTCCTCTCGGCAGACCTGGCCGCCGCGTTGCGCGCTCCGGGATCGGCCGCCGATATCCCGTTGATGCCGCGCGACACCATTGAGGCCTTCGATCTCGAGACCAGTCGCGAGTCGATCATCCAGCCGCTCATGGATGAGTTGCGTGTGCAATCCAATCTCACGCGGCCGGTGCAGATCGTTCACATCGACGGCCGCGTGAAGGTGCCGGGCGATTATCCGCTCGAAACCGACATGCGGGTCAGCGACCTGGTCCGTGCCGGCGGCAGCCTGGACTCCGCCGCCTATGGCACGCACGCTGAGCTGTCCCGATACGTGGTCGACAACGGCGAGCAGCGACGCACCGAGGTGCTGCAGATCGATCTGGCGGCCATCCGGGCCGGAGATTCAACAGCGGACGTCGCGCTCAAGCCATTCGATCGGCTCTCGATCAAACAGGTTTCGGGCTGGACCGAACAGGACCAGGTGACGCTGCGGGGTGAAGTCCGGTTTCCTGGCACCTACACAATCAAGCGAGGCGAGACGCTGCGTTCCGTCGTCGAGCGCGCCGGCGGCCTGACCGATCTGGCGTTTCCGGCCGGCAGCGTATTCACTCGCGTCGAGCTCAAGGAGCGGGAGCAGGAACAGCTCAATCGCTTTGCCGAGCGTATGCGGCAGGATATTGCAGAGGAGGCGCTGGAAGCCTCGCGCGGCAACAACGCCGGGTCTACGCAAGCCATCAGTATCGGACAGTCGCTGTTGGACCAGATCAAGGCGGCCAAGGCGGTCGGACGGCTGGTGATCAATCTGCAGTCGAGCCTGCGCGCCAAGCCCGGCTCTTACGAGGATGTGATCCTGCGTAACGGGGACGAACTGATCGTGCCGAAGACGCGGCAGGAAGTCATGGTGATCGGCGAGGTTCAATCCGCTTCCTCGCATCTGTTCAAGCGCGGAATGTCGCGCGACGACTACATCGAACAAAGCGGCGGCGTCACGCGCCAGGCAGACCGCAAACAGATCTACGTGGTACGCGCCGACGGCAGCGTCGAATCGGGACACCGCGGCTGGTTCACCTCGAGCGATGGAATCGACATTCGCCCCGGCGATGCGATCGTGGTGCCGCTGGATACGGAGCGGCTGCCGGGACTGGTTCTATGGACGGCAATCACGACGATTCTCTACAACATCGCGATCGCGACAGCTGAAGCGCGCGTAATCTAGGAATGTGACTGCGACGACGATGCGCACCGTTAATCACCAGCTACACCGAACAGCGACATGCCGACATCCTTAGACGAGGTGTCGACGCACTCGCTCTCCGCCAAAAGCGGCGAAATCAGTGTCGGTGATCTGGTTCGAATCATCTGGCGTGAACGCTGGATGATGCTGATCGCGATCGCCGTGTGCGCCGCCGGTGCCGGAGTGATCGCCTTGCTTCTGCCAAAAAAATACCAGGCGGACATCATGCTGTTGCCCGTCACGAGTCAATCGGGACCCAGCGCACTGGGTAGCGTCGGCAATGCGGTTTCGCAATTGGGCGGAGTGGCGTCGCTGGTAGGGTTGTCAGGGCTTGGCGGCAACAGCGCCAAAGTGGAAGCAGTCGCGACGTTACAGTCCGAATCAATAACGGAACGATTTATACACGACAATGATCTGCTGCCTATTCTCTACAAACGTCGATGGGACGCCGCGGCCAAGCGCTGGAACGTCACCAATCCCGACAAGGTGCCCACCTTGTGGAAGGGAAGCAGATACTTCAAGGAAGACGTCCGGACGATATCGGACGACAACAAAACCGGATTGGTATTGCTGAGCATCACGTGGACCGATCCTAGAGCTGCCGCAGACTGGGCCAACGCTCTTGTCAGGCTGACGAATGCGTACTTGCGTGACAGAGCCATAGAGGAGGCCGACAGGAACGTGGCGTATCTGCGGGCAGAGATACAGGGAACCAGTGATGTCGAGCTCAGGAATGTCATCTACTCGCTGATCCAGTCGGAAATAAAGAAACAGATGATCGCGCGGGGTGAGGTCGAATACGCGTTGAAAGTAATCGACCCGGCGGTCGTTCCGGAAAAGCCCTCCTCGCCAATCAAATGGCTGTGGATCCTCGGCGGCGCCCTCGTGGGAGCGGGGCTGTCGCTTGGAGCGGGCATCGTTCGTTCCGGCAACCAATAGGCGGTTCGATTGCCCCCCAGCGCAACGGCACTGCGCATCGGCCAGGGCGCGAGTCTTTCGCGGATCCTGCAGTGGAGCATTCCCAAAAAGGACCTCGGCATTGTGCCGTTGGTGCTGTGCTGCCCCGTCATGTTCTATCCACGAGTGTTCGAAGGCGATACTCAGCCCTGGGTTCTGCTGATGGCGCTGGTGGCGCTCTTTACGTTCCGCACGGAGCAATTCGCCAACAGGCGCGATGTCCCCCTGGCGCTGCTGTCGGTGCTGTGTATCGCGGTTTACGCGGTCAGGGCGCACGTCGGTTTTGGACTGGCGCGCACCGCCTACACGTATCTCACATTTCTGGTCCTCTGGACGGTCTGCCAGCGAGATCGTGGCGGCTATCTTTCCGCTGGTGTCAAGCTGACAGTGATCGTGTGGTTTATCGCCGGCGCCTGGGAATACCTGTTGGTGAAGGCTGGATACGATCTGACCATCGGCAGATATGTAGCCGGTCGCAGCGGCGTGCCAAGCCTCACGCCCGAGGCGTCCTATTACGGCAGTCTGTCAATGCTGCAGCTGATGTACCTGCTATCGCAGAAGGGCTCAAAGAATGGCATTTACATCACCTGCGCTGCCACTTCGGTAGTACTGAGCGGCTCAGTTCTGGCGATGCTGCTGCTGGTATTTCCGCTTTGGAAGCTGCGGCCGCTGATTCGTTTCAGTGCGGTGGCATTGCTCGGGCTGCTGGTTCTGGCGGACTTCTATGCGGGCTCCGCCGGCCTGGTTGGCCGTGTGGCCAGTATCGCCAGCCTCGGCACGGGGACAGGTATCGCTTCAATCATATTCGATGCGAGCCTGAATCTGCGCGTGGGCCACATCTATTTCACGATGTTCCTCAATCTGATTCCCGAACTGGAATTGAGAAGTCCTGTCGGTTTCATGGCGCAATACAACGCCTTTGCTGCGCAGTCCGGCATTTTCATGGATACGGGGTCTGATTATATTCTGCCGGCCATTGGCGAGATGATCTACGGCGCCGGCGTGGTTGCCCTCGCGCTGTTATTTGTGTTCGTGCGTCGGGCACTGGCGCGGTGTTCCACCAGGCGCGCAAAGTTTCAGAGGTTCGTATTCATCATGGCCTGCATGATCAATCCGATCTCGCTGTCGAATATATTTCTGGTTCTTTATGCGCAAAGCGAAGAATGATCGCCCATGAGAGCCGTTATCACAGGCATTAGCGGTCAGGATGGTTACTACATGGCGGCCCTCCTGCTGGGACGTGGATTCGAGGTCCTGGGGCTGACATCGACGCAAGGCGCGGCAGAACTGGATTTGAACGCACGTTTCCCGCACAATTTTCGCACGACGCTATTCGACTACGACACTCCGCTGCGCATAGGCGATGTTCTCGAAGAATATCGTCCCTCGCTCATCTTCAACTTTGCCGCCAAAGCCACCGGCGAGGGAATGTTCGACGATCCGTACCGGCTGACTCGCCTGAACGGCGGCTTTGTGATCGATATCCTGGAGGCTTTGCGCCAGTCCGACCGGCGCGAGCAGACGGTGCTCTGCCAGGCCTCCAGCAGCGAAATGTTCGGCAGGGTCGCTGAAACACCACAGTCGGAGAGCACGGCGTTCTGGCCGCAGAGTCCCTATGGCGCCGCCAAGCTCTATGCGCATCACATGATCGGCATCTATCGGCGCGCGTACGGTGTTCGATGCTGCTCGGCGATCCTCTACAATCATGAAAGCGTCCGGCGCTCTACCAGGTTCGTCACAAAGAAAATTGCGCGCGGCGCGGCGATGATCAAGCTCGGGCGGCTCGATTCGCTGGCTCTGGGCGATCTGGATGCGCAGCGCGACTGGGGTTACGCACCGGAGTACGTCGAGGCCATGTATCGGATGGCGTGCGCCGACACGATGGACGACTATGTCGTGGCGACTGGCAGGCTGACGACGGTTCGGGAGTTGTGCGAAATGGCCTTTGGGCACTTGGATCTCAAGTACACTGACTATGTCCGGACCAACGAGGTTGAACAGCGCGTTGCGAAGTCGATGAGCCTGCACGGCGATCCACGCAAGATACGCGCGGCGCTCGGATGGAATGCAAGTACTTCGGTCGGCCAAATCATGGCGGAACTCGTTGAGCACGAGCTGGCACAGGCACGGGCCGACGCGCGTGGATAGGCAGCTAATGGAGAACCGCTGTGTATAGGAAAATTGGTGCCTGCAGAATCTGCGGTAACGTCAATCTGCTTACCGTCTTGGAGCTCGGGCAGCAGGTTCTCACGGGCGTATTTCCGAAGTCGGTCGATGAGAAGCTGACGTCCGGACCGTTGACGCTGGTGAAGTGCGTGGGTTCAGATAGCTGCGGCCTATTGCAGCTGGCGCACTCGTATTCGATCGATGAGATGTATGGCGCCAACTACGGCTATCGGTCCGGCTTGAACCCTTCGATGGTGGCGCACTTAAGATCCAAGGTTGCAAGAATCCAGGGGCTGGGCGTTGCCTCGGAAAAGGACATCGTGGTCGACATCGGCAGTAACGATGCAACGACCCTCAAGCAGTATGACCAGGGCAAGTACCGTTTGGTCGGCTTTGATCCCACCGGCAATAAATTCAGGCAGTTCTATACCGATGTCATCGAGCTGATTCCGGATTTCTTCAGCGACGATGAGTTCCTGCGCCGATGCAACGGGAAAAAGGCCAGCGTAGTCACCTCCTTTGCCATGTTCTACGACCTGGAGAATCCGCTGGGCTTCATGCATCAGGTGCACAATATTCTTGCCGACAACGGTGTGTGGGTATTCGAACAAAGCTACATGCCCGCTATGCTGGCCACGAACTCCTATGACACCGTCTGCCACGAGCATCTGGAATACTATGCCCTGGCGCAGATCTTATGGATGGCCAAGCGTGTCGGCCTGCGAATCGTCGATGTCGAACAGAGTGACGTCAACGGCGGCAGTTTCTCAGTCACGGCGCAGAAACTCTCCGGACGGCTGAAACCCACGCCGAGCGTGGATACCATCCTGCAGCAGGAGCTGACGCAGAAGCTCGATAGCGTTGAAACGTATCGCGCTTTCGCCGAGAACGTCAGTAAGTCCCGGGACGCGCTGCGCGCTTTCCTGGAGAAGGCGAAGCGTTCCGGTAAACGGGTAGTGGGCCTTGGTGCTTCAACCAAGGGAAATGTCATCCTCCAGTACTGCGGAATCGACTCGTCGCTGCTGGAGTGCATCGGCGAAATCAACCCCGACAAATTCGGTGCCTTTACGCCTGGCACCCACGTGCCGATCATCGAGGAAGGGGAGGCCATTGGGCGCAATCCGGACTATGTGCTGGTGTTTCCGTGGCATTTTCGGCGGCATTTCGAATCACAGCCGCGCTACTCGTCGCTGAAGCTGGTATATCCGCTGCCTGTCCTGTCGGGTGCCAATGAAGCATGAGGGCGAAGCTGTATTTTCTTGAGCCCAGCAAGGTCGGGGTGCAGCACATTTCCCTGTTGGAGGGCTACCTTCGTGCCCTCACGGCCAGCCGGCAGATCGGCGAGCGATTCGAGATAGTGCTCTGTACCTCGAAGTCCACTGCGCGCAATCTTTCGGCCGGGGTGCTCGCGAAGGTAGCGCCCAAATCGGTGTGGGTGATGAATCCGGAGAAGCGACGGCTGGTGCTCAAGAGTCTGGTGGAGTTCTGTGTGGTCTTTCGCCGGATGCTGGCGCTGCGACGCCAGGATATTCTGCTGGTGACCTGCGTGCTTCCCACTTCACTGATCCTCATTGAGTGGGCTAATCGATTGCTGCGGCGCCGGGGAGTTCACGTGGTGCTGCACGGGGACATCGAAGGCATATTTACATCGTCCAGGCAGAGTTGGCTGTCGATCGGCTTTTGGGCCAAAAGCTGGCTGCGGCTTCGTCGACCCCATAGTGGAATATCGCTGGTTGTACTGGATGACTTCATCAAGAGTCGATTGATTAGCGCCGCTCCGGAAAAATTGAACGACGCCAATATCTTCGTCGTCCAGTTGCCGGTGACGCCGAGCGATACAGAATATGAGATTGCGGCCCCCCCTACGGTCGGTTTTCTCGGTTATCGAACCCAGATCAAGAGCTTCGAGACATTCGCCGGACTGCCGCGTGTTCTCACGGCTTTCCGCTTCGTGGCAATCGGAGGCGGCAGGATTGAGGACCTTGGCGCAGGAACCAGCGAGCGGTTGGCGGGAAAGGATGGCTACCTGGCGGAGATTGCGCGCTGCAGTGTGGCGTGCTTTCCGTACACCGCCGGATACACGGCATCCCTGTCCGCCTCCGCTCTCGATGCGCTGGCGACGGGTGTGCAGATCCTGGCCCTGGACCGGCCCTTCTTCGCTGAGCTTTCGGCCTATTTTGGCGATGATGTAGTCCGAGTCGTCTCCCATTTGGACGAGATACCGGAGGCGCTGTCGCGCCTGCTGCAAAGCCCGGCGGCGAACAGCAGATCGCAGCGCCTGCAGAAGGTCGCAAACTCCAAGTACGGAGTGCTGGCGGTGCAGCGTTCTTTTGAACACATGCTGGCGCCGGTTTGAAGGATTGGATAGAGAACCCAGTCATCGATGGACGTCAGAATCAGAACAGGCGCAAAAAAGTTGCTGGCGACGATGCCGCTGCTGGATGGCCTGTTCCGGCGGTTCATCTGGAGCCACAGGCATTTTCCGGAGGCCGAGATGGCATTTCTGCATTCCCTGCCCCCGCATTCGGTCGATGTCGCGGTGGATGTCGGTGCTGCCATGGGCGGCTACGCGTGGCTGCTGGACCGGGTGTCGAATCAGGTCATTGCCTTCGAGCCGGGCGCATGGCATTTCGATTATCTCAGTGGACTGCTGTTTGCCACTAACATCAAGTTGGTGAATGCCGCGCTGGGCGCGTATACCGGTGAGGCCGAACTTTATACGGCAGGCGAGGGCGAGCACGCGCGCCACGCGGCTACATTGAATACCAGCAATCCAATCGCCCACGACTCCGAGGCGCGCGTGGAGACGGTAACCCAGACGTCGCTCGATGGCTATCTGGCCACTTCGCTGGCCGCGGACAGCAGGGTCGACATCATTAAGGTCGATGTGGAAGGCTACGAAAATCAGGTGATCCTCGGCGCCTCCAAAACTCTCGAGACTCATCGGCCGCTCGTCATCTGCGAGATCGAGGCGAGACACAACCCTGCGTACATTTATGTTTTCGATACACTGCGCTCCCTGGGATATACCTGTTTTGTGTTCCGCAAGTGGCGCTACGAGGAGTTCAGTGCCAACGGTATCGAGGACGTCCAAAAGGCATCGGATCTCTCGATTCGCCTGAGTGCGGAATACAAACCCGGTGAGAATGCGTATATCAACAACTTCGTGTTTCAGCATCCGAGTTCCAGAATCAAGGTAGTCAAATGACCGATAGCGATCGCAGAATCTATGTCACCGGGACGGCCGGATTGATCGGCTCAAATGTCGCCCGCGCGCTGCTGGACGACGGCCATGCGGTCATAGGCATCGATAATTTCTGGCGCGGCACCCAGGAGAATGTCCGGCAGCTTTCCGCGGACGCGAAGTTCGAGTTCCGTCACGCGGACTTGGTCGCCGATCAGCGATGGTTCCAAGATATGAAGTCCAGCGATGTCCTCATTCATATCGCGGACATTGTCGCCGGTATCGGCTACGTGTTCTCGAACGAGTGGGAGATATTCCAGAAGAACGTGCTGATCAACACCAGCGTGGCCAGGGTCGTGGCCCAGAAATCCCCGGCACGCCTGATCTATCTCGGTACCGCGTGCTCCTATCCTCAGGCCATGCAGCGGTCTGTGACTTCCTCGATATTGTCCGAGGCCGACAAATTTCCGGCCGATCCGGAATCCGGTTACGGCTGGAGCAAGTTGATAGGAGAGATTGAATTCCGCCTCGTCACCAAAGGGTCCGCCACCAAACTCGTGGTGCTCGACCTGCACAATGTCTATGGCTGGCCATGTGCCTATAGCGACGGCACGGCGCAAGTGATCCCATCGCTGATCAATCGCGCTATTTCCTCCCAGGATCATACACTTTCCGTATGGGGGGACGGTCGGCAGGGGCGGGCGTTTCTGCACGTGTCGGACGTGGTGTCGGCCATACGCCTGGCGCTCGATTACGGCGGTTCGCTATCGACGTTCATGATCGGACCTTCCTCGTGCACCACGATTGCCGAGGTGGTGCGCATCATCCAGGCGCACCCCAAGATCCAAATCAAAGAGATAGTTTTTGACACTTCGAAACCCACCGGCGATATCGGGCGCTTCGCCAACCCGGCGGTAGCGAACAAGGAGCTGGGCTGGACGCTGAAGATGGATCTGGTCGCGGGTATTCACGATCTGGTCGACAAGATTCTCGATGACAGGACCTAAGCGAATTTCCATCATCGTCGCCAGCTACGGGGATGCGCGGATCGTTGGTGCGATTCGCAGCATTCGAAAGTTTGACGACATCGGTACCGTAAAGATAGTGGTGATTGACGGCGGTTCGTCCGCGGAGATCCAGCGCCTAATAAAGGCATCCCTGGTGGAGCAGGATATCTTTATCTGCGAGCGGGACCGCGGCATATTCGACGCCCTCAATAAGGGTCTGGAGGCCTCCGACACTGAATTCATCGGCTGGCTTGGCAGTGACGATGTCTTCACCGGCAATGTCAAGGCGAGTGAAGTCGTCTCCGAGCTCTGCAGTCACGACCTGCTGGTTGCAAACACGGTGGTGGTGCAGGACATTAGTGCCGTGCCTCGGGGCAATGTGGTGCGCATGACCCACGCATTGCCGTCACGCTGTGGCGGCGTGCCACTGGGCTTGCACAATCCGCATTTCTCCACCTTCGGCTCTGCAAGCCTGCTTCGCAGCGAGCGTTTCAGGTTGGACCTCAGGGGCGCCGACATCGATTATTTCCTGCGCATCTTCAAAAAGAAGCCCAGGGTCAGCACGACCAACGTCGTGGCAACAGTCCAGGGTGCCGGCGGATTCTCAACTCAATCCTGGTCGAGGATGCTGCGCATCAATACCGAGCTGATCGGGGTTTATTCCCGGCACGCCAATTGGCTGCTGGGGCCGATAGCCGTGGCGATAAAAGTGAGCTACAAGCTGCTGGCGACGGGGTATTACAAGATTTATCGCATACCCGTGAGTCGCGTGCTGAGCTAGAGTCGTTCGAACCGCGATTCAGGATGATCAGGCGACGCACAAGCTTGTCATGTGAGAATCGTGCGATAGCGTCATGAAAGCATCGTATCTGTATCAGTGTGTCAACGTCGCGGCGGGCGTGATACTGCTCGCCGTGTTGCTGCGGTTCTTCTCCAAGGACGCCTTTCTGGAATGGTCGCTGTTCACGACGATAGGCGGATTCACCATCCAGCTCGAGAGCTCGCTCAGCACCGTTTGCAATCGATTCCTGGTTCGAGTGCACCACCGTGCCGGGATCCGTACCCTCTCCGTTGCGATTGCGCAGTGTAAACGATGGTATCTCGCCTTCGCGGTGCTGGTCTTTCTGAGCTTGTGCGTTGGCGGCTTTTTCTATTTCTCGAGGGCGGCAACGGTGGGATTTACCGGAACCTGGGTCCTGGAATGGGTGGTGTTCAGCACATCGTATCTGGTGACTTATCTGTTTGCCTACAACTGCTGCGTCCTCATCGCCTCAGAGCGCATTTCGAGCTATGCAATCATCAACGTCACCTCGCGACTGGCCAATGTCGCGCTGTCCTGCATCTTCATCTTGAGCGGTCTTCGTGTGCTGGGGCTTTGCATCAGCCTGCTGCTATCCGCTGCATTGGGTGCGTTCGCGATGAATTGGGCGGGCGCCAGGGCCATTTCGGCGGAATGGCGACGGCACCCGAATGATGGCGAAGGAGATAGTGGAGTGGAGACGCTCGAAATCGATCACGTGGGACGCAATATTGCGTTTATAGGAATTGCCTATTTCCTCTATCGGGCAGGATTGCTGATCGATGCAGGCTCAAGTTTTGACGCCAACGTGCAGGCAAGCTACGGATTGCTGCTGCAGATTCTGGCCCTCGTCATGACCCTCTCATCGGTGCCCATCAATATGCTGGTGGCCCCGCTTCAACGGGCAGTCCTGACCACGGATCCCGAACACATCACGCGCGAAATGGCGCGTCTCGCGGTGTACGCCAACATAGTCTTCGTCTCCGCGTTGCTGGGTCTGCTGATCTTCGGGCCTGCGCTTGCGCACGGCATTTCAGCTCGTGCCGCTCTGCCGCCCCGGCTGGATATGGCGATTCTAGGTTTCGGCTTTTTTCTGGAGCTGAATATATTATTGCTGGTGAATGTATCAATCGCCTCGCGCTCTTATAGATTCGTCGCTCTCTACGCGGTGTCCGCGGCGATCGGACTTTCGTTGGCCATCGTGCTTCGATCACAAGGCGTCGACCTCTACATGGCCTTCGGTTTGACTCCGGCCATCACCCAGATGGCCATTGCCGTGCCTCTCATTGGCAGGGAGATTTCGAGGCTCACGGGCGTCACACTGCGGAGCTATATTTTCGGCTCCGGCGCATTCCTGCGGCGAGTTGTGCGCCACCCAATCAGCGTTGGCCTGGCCTTCAGGTGACGGGACTCTTGGTGCGTCCCATGGCCCGAATGACGCGGCGCCTGAATCGTCCGATCAAGGTACCAGCGAGCGCAAGCTGGCTCAGGCAGTTCGCTACCGCGCGCGCCTTAAATCTCTCCCCGGCGGCCAGCTCGTCCAGACGCACATAGACGTCATTGGGAGGAGAGCAGCGCCAGAAAGTGTAACCGCGCCGCTGCATGAATCGGCGATATTCGGCCTTGTGAAACAGATTTTCGATGATCACCACACGGGGTGAGTAGCGCGAAAAGTCGAGCCCCTCCAGAACACTTAGCTCCCAGCCTTCCACGTCCACCGCAATGAGGTCGATCTGGCGCAGCGCAGGCCGAAATTCGGCCAACAGACTATCCAGCCGCCGAAGTTTGACCTTGATCTTGGTAATGGACAGGTCGGGTTTCAGCTCAGCGTAGTCGTCCTTGATGGACAGCGATGACCATGATTCGAACGTAACCGCTCCGTCCCTGTAGTTGACCATGTGTGAGTCGACGACCGAGAAGTCAACGTCGTCCTGATCGTGATCACCGCATGCGAACTGCAAGATCGTATGGCCCTTCGACCGATGCATGTCGGCAAAAGCCGGATTGGGTTCGACGGCGATAACGTCCCATCCTTTGGACCTGAAAAGCGCTCCAATGGAAAGCCAGTCGGGGCGCGCCGCGCCGATTTCGATGCAGGTGCCGGTGGTCTGCCTGGCGAAAAATCGACCAAAGACAATCTGGTCGATATGACCCTCGGCACTACCGCTCGGATATGGCTCGGATTGCAAAAATTTCTCGATTTTCTGGGCCGATTCGCGCAGGACGAGCGCCCAGGAGAATGTTGATTTAGCCAAGCATTATCTTTTAGACGATCGCGTAAGTCTAATGGCGAAGCCTCTCCAGGGTCGAGTATCGGTAAGGAAGTGCAAAGTTACGCGAGGCGGCGGCGCGCTGGCGCCCTGGCACGCTGCTGGCGATGAAATTTCAAGCAGCATTCGGGTAGAATGATGGCTGCCGGCTCAGAAGCTGCCGTTTAGGGCGATTTCGCTGCAGCACGGACGATGGCGCCAAGCGCCCCTACTAGAAAAGCATAGAGGATCTCTTCGAATGGAAGCTTCCAGAGCACATCAATGTCGGGAGTCATTCGGCTTGTCGTCCCGCCTGGTATCGGCGATCGTGTTGATCGCGCTTTCGGCTTGCGGTGGAGGCAACTCCACGTCGACGACAGCGTCCGCGGCCTTGGAGACCCCGGCCAGCGCGGTGCCGCAGGCAACGGTCAGCGATATCGTTTCCGGCAACATCCTCCCGGGCCCCTCGCCGTTCATCAGTTTCGTGGGACTCGTCGGTGAGTCGATTGCGAGCGTGGCCGGTGTGGAATTCACGATCGCGCCCAAGCCCGGCTCGGTCTCCAAGCCCGTGGATGTCTGGTATTCAACGGCTGCGCTGAAGTCTCGCGGGTATCTGCTTTCTTCCTTCTCGAGCATCAAGATGCCGGTGTATGGATTGTATGCAGGCTATAGCAATCAGGTATCGCTGCGACTGGTCTTCCAGGACGGCTCCGCGCAGACCATCCCTGTGACCATCACCACGCCCGCGTATGAGGACCCCACGGGCATCTACTCGAAACCGATCATCAATGTCGCACGCGCCCCCGGCAGCGCCCTGGGATTCGACTTCTTCGCAATGAAGTCCGGGCTCGGAAGTCCGGTGGTAGTCGACACCGATGCGCAGATCCGCTGGGTGTTTCCGACCAAGATCGGTTCTCTCTCAACCGCTCTGCAGGGTGACCAGTTTGTGATCGGCGATGGATCCAAACCAATTGTCCATCTGCTGCGTCTGGACGGCTCCGAAACCTCCGTCCCGGTTGTGACGTCTACCTTCACGGATTTTCACCACAACATCGATCACGGCAAGTCAGGACTGTTGTCCGAATTCGACGCCACCGTCGCTGGCGTGAAGAACGTCGAAAGCAACGTTGCCGAGATCGACGACTCCGGCTTCATACTCAACCATTGGGATCTGGGCGCCATCATCAGCGCCTATATGAGCAGCCAGGGCGACGATCCCACAAAGTTCGTCCGGCCGGGCAGCGACTGGTTTCACAACAATGCCACGACCTACGATCCGAGGGACGACAGCATCATCGTCTCGAGCCGCGAGAACTTTCTCATCAAGCTCGACTACAAGACCGGCAACATCATCTGGATCTTCGGCGATCCCACCAAGTACTGGTATACCTTTCCGTCCCTGCGCGCCAAGGCGCTCCTGCTCGTCAACGGCGGTCTCTATCCGGTTGGCCAGCATGCCGTGTCGATCACCTCCCAGGGCTACACGATGGTATTCAATGACGGGGACGGGAGCGCGGATCAGCCGGCTGGCCAGTCTCCCGGTATCACGCGAACCTACAGCGCCGTATCGGCCTACACCATCGATCCCGCCTCAATGACCGCGACGGATGTATTCGATTTCGACTACGGGCAGACGATTTATTCCGCCGTCTGCTCCAGCGCCTATGAGGCCCAGGCCCAGTCGATCCTGGTCGACTACGCGGTCGCCGCCGGCATGACACAGACCCGAATGGTCGGCCTGAACGCCGCACACGATGTGGTGTTCGACTTCCAATACAAGACCGTTCCCTGCGAGACCAGCTGGAACGCCATTCCTATGCCGTTCGATAACATGTCGATCGACTTCTAGAGGCTGGACGCAGGGGTTGCGCAGCAACGCCGATCGTCTCGTGGTGCCTGGCAGGAAGGTGCCGGGCGTCATGAA
>Ga0182030_10013951_pt1 | contig 15931 bp, 15 predicted proteins | sample 812S3MmetaG_FD_121299 | JGI IMG/M metagenome (GOLD analysis project Ga0182030, IMG submission 121299) | Permafrost microbial communities from Stordalen Mire, Sweden - 812S3M metaG (Illumina Assembly) | ecosystem: Environmental > Terrestrial > Soil > Wetlands > Permafrost | place: Sweden...
GGCACCCTGGTCTGCAAATGCAAGGACAGGCCGGTCAAGGTCGGCATCAAGGGCGACGTCGCCCACAACCATGCCTGCGGCTGCACCAAATGCTGGAAGCCCGAGGGTGCCGCCTTTTCGGTGGTCGCGGTGGTTCCGCGCGACAACGTCACCGTTCTCGAGAACGGCGACAAGCTCCAGATCGTCGATACCTCGGCGGCGATCCAGCGGCACGCCTGCAAGGTCTGCGGCACGCATATGTATGGCCGCATCGAGAACAAGAACCATCCGTTCTATGGCCTCGACTTCATCCATCCCGAACTGTTCACTGAAGGCGGCTGGGCGGCTCCGGGATTTGCGGCATTCGTGTCTTCGGTAATCGAGTCCGGCGTCGACCCGGCCGAGATGAACGGGATCAGGTCGCGGCTCAAGGAGCTCGGACTCAAGCCCTATGATTGTCTGTCGCCGCCGCTGATGGATGCGATGGCCACCCATGTGGCGAAGTCCAGACCCAAGGCCGCCTGAACGGGTCCGCCTTACGCAAGCTTCGGCTGGCGGTGATCACCGTCAGCCGCATTCGCGATCATCGCGCCCATCGCGGCGCCGGAGCCGTGTATCATGACGCTCGAAACCGTTGCACTCAATCGATCGCATGAGGGCATGCAGGGCGTCTACAGACACGCCAGTCGCGAAACCAGGACGACGATGACGTTTTCGGTGTATGTCCCGCCGCATCAGGCCGGCGCCCGGCTTGCGGTGGTGTGGTATCTGTCGGGCCTGACCTGCACCCACGCCAACGTCACCGAAAAGGGCGAATTCCGCAGGGCCTGCGCCGAACTGGGATTGATCTTTGTTGCGCCGGACACCAGCCCGCGCGGCGAGGGTGTGCCCGGCGATCCCGCCAACGCCTACGATTTCGGGCTCGGCGCCGGCTTTTATGTCGATGCCACCCAGACGCCGTTCGCCGATCACTACCGGATGTGGAGTTATGTGACGGAAGAACTGCCGGAACTGATCGCCGCGCATTTTCCGGCTGATCCGAAGCGGCAATCAATCCTCGGGCATTCGATGGGGGGCCACGGCGCCCTTACCGCGGCCCTGCGGCTTCCCGATCGCTACCGTGCCGCCAGCGCGTTTTCGCCGATCGTGGCACCTTCGCAAGTACCATGGGGAATCAAGGCGTTGACCGGATATCTCGGTGACGAGCGCGCCGCCTGGCGCGGGCACGATGCGGTCGCACTGATCGAGGATGGCGCGCGGTTTTCCGATTTTCTGGTCGACTATGGCGATGCCGATCCATTCCTGGCCGAACAGCTTCGCCCCGAATTGTTGCAACGCGCCTGTTCGCAGGCGGACATCCCGCTGATCCTTCGCCGCCAGGCCGGCTATGACCACAGCTACTATTTTGTATCGACCTTCATGGAAGATCACCTGCGCTGGCACGCCGCGCGGCTGCATGCGTCATGATGGAACGGACATGCCGGGACGCGCTTGGCTTGCGCGCACGGGCCGATGGCGGTCGCGGCATCGGAACCCTCGCCCATGCGATTGCGACTGGGGCGGTGGATTGCTATTGAAGACGGCCTCGGCCACGCGTTGTGCTGGATGGCAGGGGGGCGGGGAACCAAACCTTCGGCATTTGGGAGCAGCAGGAAATGGCCAGGGTGGCGACTTCGATAGCCTTCATTATGGCTTTGATGCCGATCGGCGCATGGGCCAAGGACACCCAATTCTGGAACCTGACGGCCGATACCATCACGTCGCTGCAACTCTCGTCCGCCGGCAAGAACGAATGGGGCCCCAACCAGGCCGACAATGATCGCGATCATACCGTCGATCATGACGAGCGCCTGAAAATCACCGACACCGCCACCGGCATTTACGACGTCAGGATTGTCGACAAGAGCGGGCGGACCTGTATTGTTCCGAATATTCAGATCAAGACGGGTTCGATCTTCTCGATTGAGGAAAAGAATCTGAAGGACTGCGCCAGGTAGGACCCTTGGGCCTCCATCATGCGGTCAAAGGCTCAAAAATTTACACCGAACAAAAGCCGCGCCTGCCGGCGTTCGAAATTAACCAGGTCGAGCGAGCCCATGGCGGTGGTGGCCTGGCCCGCCACCTGCGCGCTCCATGCCAGCGTGATCCAGGCCCGTTCGGAGAGTTTTAGATAGATCGTCGGCCCGAGGAAAAATCCCTGTCCGGCCAACGTCTCCAGCCCAAGCCCGTCGTACTGGCGCAAATAGCGGGCTTCGCCACCGACAAAAAATCCTGGACGAAGCTGTGCCATCATGCCGAACGCAAGGCCGGCGCTGGATTGCTGCGACCAGGTGCCGGTCAGGTTCGACCGCATGGTTTCCGGCTGATAGAGCAGGTTGAACGCCGCGACGACGCGATCGGGAATGACCTCCCAATCGGCCGCCGCGACGAAGTCGACGCCATACTGGTTGGCAGGTTCACCGCTCACCTCATCGCTTCGGCCCCATTGCGGTTCGGCGCCGATCGCAAGACCGAACGGTGCGGTGGCTCGATCAAGCAGCTGGTAGCGGATATCGGCGGATAAACCGCCAAACGCGACATAGTGCTGATCGGCGAGCCCGCCTACGCCGGCAATATCATAGGAGACGACTTCGCCGGTAAATTCGGTTCGCAGTTTCGGCATTGGCACGAATTCCGCCGACAAGGTGCTGGAACTTGCATCATAGCTCCCGGTCTGCTTGGCAAAGCGGCCAGTGACTGACCCCTCCAGCTCTCTTTCGCCGACTTCACCGACGTCGGTTCCGATGGTGAAGCCGAACAGATGCTCGGTTTCGATCGGTTCGGAGCGGGCTTTGGTGGGAAGGATCGCAAGAGCCAGCAGCAGGCAGGACCCGGCTGCGCCACTGCGCCATGGCGGCAACGAAGCGACGGGTGCGAGGCGCTCGTTCAATTCTGCAATTCCATCAAGCCGATGAATGTCTTCCCGCGCTGCAACAGCGGCACTGCCGGTGGTCCCGGCGATTTTGCCTCGGGCCTACCGCGCGGCTTCGGTAAATTCGCGCAGGTGTGGGTCCGCGGCGTCGCGACGCGGAAGCGATTTGCGACGATAGTTGAAATTACCTCGTTCTGCCAACATTGCCGTCTCGCATTGGGATAGCAGGACCCCCGCGGTCGCCGCGGCGGCTGGACAGTGTGGCCAATTTCTCGCATGGATGAACGGGACCAACGCTTGGCGCAGCGATCCGTCGTGCGTTGCAGCGAAGTCCGGCCGCTCGGAAAAAACATCGGGAATGCTGAGAATTTTTGTAACGTTCTGCCTACTCGTCGGCACGGGCCCAGGGCTGGCCGGCGAGACCTTGCGCATCGGCCTGCAGAGCACCGGCACGTTCGCCTGGCAACTGGATGTGATCCGCCGCCATGGCCTTGCCAGCGGCGCCGGCCTGGATTTGCAGGTCAGCGAATTCGCTTCGCCGGACGCGGGCAAGCTTGCCCTCAATAGTGGTTCGGTCGATCTCGCCGTCGTCGACTGGCTCTGGGTGGCCCGTGCGCGGGCCCTTGGCGCCAAATGGCTGTTCTATCCCTATTCCAGTGCGGTTGGCGCGGTGATGGTGAGGAGCGATTCGCCGGTGCGGACGATGGCCGATCTCAAGGGCCGGGTTCTCGCCGTTGCCGGCGGGCCGCTCGACAAGAGCTGGCTCATTGTCCAGGCCGCAGCGATCCGCCAGGGCATCGATCTCAAGCGCGAGGCGATACTCGAGTATGGCGCGCCGCCGTTGATTTTTCAGAAGTCGCAGCAGGACGAGGCCGAAGCGAGCCTGAATTTCTGGAACTTTTGCGCCCGGCTGGAGGCGCTGGGATATCGCCCGATTCTCGACGTGCGCGATGCCGAGGCAGCACTCGGGCTGAAGCAACCAGTCGCGCTGATCGGTTACGCGTTTTCCGAGCAATTCGCGGCCGATCACAGGAGCACGATCGACCGCTTCATCGCCATCGCGCAAGCGGCCAATGACATCCTGCTGCGGTCCGATCAGGAATGGGATGCCCTGCGTCCATTGATGAAAGCCGAGGACGAGAGAACCTTCATTGCATACCGCGACCGGACCCGGGAGGGGATGCCGCGGCAGACGGTGGCTGCGGAAGCGCTCGAAGCCGGCGCGCTGTTCAGGACGCTGGCGCGCATCGGCGGCCCGGAACTGGTCGGCCCGTTGCAAGAGCTCGATCAAGGCCTCTATTATCAGCCTGCTCCGCACGGAGATTGAGCGGTGCCGAGAATTTATTCGCTGGCTGCCTTGGTGGCGCTTTGGGCCCTTGCCGCGGCGCTGGCTCAATCGCGACTGCTGCCGGGGCCGCTGACGGTCGGCGCCGTGACGCTCGCCGACCTGCGCTCCGGCGAACTGCCCTTTGAGATGGGCTGCACGCTGGCGCGTGTGATCAGCTCCTTCGCGATCTCGATGCTGCTGGGCAGCATCGCGGGCTATGCGATGGGACGCTCGAAAGCCGTCGACCGCTACGCCGATCCGTGGCTGATCGTGCTGATCAACATGCCGGCGCTGGTGACGATCATCTTTGCGTATATCTGGATCGGCCTCGATGAGACCGCCGCGATCCTGGCCGTTGCGGTCAACAAGCTGCCGAACGTGATCGTAGTGGTGCGCGAGGGTGCCCGCGCGCTTGATCCCGGGCTCGACGAAATGGCGAGGGCCTTTCAATTTAGCTGGTCGTCACGGTTTCGCCACGTCGTGATCCCGCAGCTCGCCCCCTATCTGGCGGCCAGTTCGCGGTCCGGGCTCTCGATCGTCTGGAAGATCGTGCTGGTGGTCGAGTTGATCGGGCGGCCGAATGGCGTGGGCTTCGTCCTGGGGTCGGCGTTCTCGCTGTTCGACATGGCCAGGATACTGAGCTATGCGATCTGCTTCATCGCGCTTATGCTGGTGATCGAAAGCCTGTTGGTGCAACCGCTTGAACGACGCGCAATCCGCTGGCGAGGCCGCCCCGCTTGAGCTTCGGATCGAGGCCAAGAGCTATCTGTCGGCCGACGGCACCCCGGTCGAGGTCGTTCGTGACCTGCACCTTCGGCTCGAAGCGGGTTCGTTCGGGGCCCTGATCGGCCCGTCCGGTTGCGGCAAGACCACGATCCTGAGAATCGCCGCCGGCCTGGATCCGGACTTCCGCGGCGAGCTCCGTCGACCGGGATCTGGCCGTCTCGGCATGGTGTTCCAGGAACCTCGTCTGCTGCCCTGGCGCACGGTCGAGCAGAACATCCGCCTTGCGCTGCCGGCGCACGAGGCCGCCGCCGATCTGACGGAATTGGTCGAGATCCTTGGCCTCGGCGCCCATCTCGCCCGGTACCCCGGTGAATTGTCGCTTGGACTGGCGCGCCGTGCGGCCATTGCCCGCGCCTTCGCGGTGCGGCCGGATTTTCTTCTGCTCGATGAGCCGTTCGTGTCGCTCGATGAAGCCGTCGCCGCGCGGCTGCGCAGCGAACTGGTGGCGCTGACGACGCGCACAAGGGTGACGACGCTGTTCGTGACCCATGATCTGGCCGAAGCCGTCCAATTGGCGGATCGCCTGTTTTTTCTGTCCGACCGGCCGGCACGCATTATTCTCGAGAGGTCGCTGCCGCCACCGCGGGGAGCGCGCAGCCAGGACGTCATTGCATCGATCAGTGCTGAAATGCGATTGTTGCTGTCTCGCGCGGCGGCAAGCGCCGGGACCGTCTAGCGTACGCAGTTCACAACAGCCGGCTCTCGATGGCAAAGCGCACCAATTCAGAGGAAGAGCGCAGGCCAAGCTTCTGGCGAATGATGGAAGACGTATTGGCGATGGTCTTGTAAGACGAGTGAACCAGCCACGCGATCTCGGAGAGGCTTTTGCCGGCGCTGAGCAGGCGCAATATCTCGATCTCGCGCGAGGTCAGTTTCGACAGCGGGCTTTGGGCGAACGCCGGTCCGGCGAAGGCGATGCTTCGCGCCATCGCGGGCGGCAGGTAGACCCCGCCCTTGCCGACCTCCCGGATCGCCTCGACGAGGTCGCAGGGATCTCCGGCTTTTGAGACATAGCCCTTGGCGCCGACCTCGATCGCGCGCGCGGCGAAGATCGGATCGTCGTTCATGCTGAACATGATGATGCGCGCGGAGGCGGTGCGCGCTAGAATGCGCCGTGCCAACTCAAACCCCGACACCGTCGGCAGGTTGATATCGACAATGCAGACATCGGGCTGTTCGGCGACAAACATCCGCTCGCCGCTCTCGGCGTCCGACGCTTCCAGGATCTCGATCTCGGTGTCCGCTGCGAGCAAGGCGCGGCAACCCGAGGCCACGATGGGATGATCGTCGACGATCAGAACACGCATTGGCGTTGGCCCCAGATCCCGCCCCAGTTCGGGTTGTTGCATCGCATCACCGGACCCCGGAAACTTCCGTCATCGCCATCGGCGCTGTCGGGTTAGGCGTCCGAGCCGCAAATGCTGTACGGTTCAATTAGATAGCCGCCGTTTTTGTCTGTCAACGCCCTCTTGACCGGGCAGCGAGTACGGCGCGGTGTTGGAAGAATATGATGTGGCAGAAACTGTCTTTGCGCGCCCGGCTCAATATGCTGCTGGCGCTGGTTCTGATGCTCGGTCTGGCCATCAATATCGCGCGGCTGGTACTGGAAGCTGCACCGCGTGTTCAGGCCGAAGACCAAAGCGTGGTGCGGCTGGCCCGCGAATTCATCGAAACGCTGGTGGTCGCACTGAATGAAACACCGGAACCAGAAGCGAGGCTGAGCGAAATTGTTCGCGACCTCAACCGGCTGCGTCACGTCAGCATTACGCTGCAGGACGATACGGCCGGAGCCGGAGCCGCGGCGATCGACCGCGCCGGCGATGACGCCGAAGCGCCGACCCTGCCGGCGTGGTTCGTGGCGCTGGTCCACCCGGAACAGACCGCCGTGACGGTACCGATTGCGATCCATGGCAAACCGCAATCGCTGGTGATCACGTCGCATCCGAACGACGAGATGACCGAGATCTGGGATGGCATCGTTACCCAGCTCGAGGTCGGTTCGGCTATCGCCGTCGCGCTCTTTTTGATGACGATGATGGTGGTTAGCCGGGCGCTCGCGCCGCTGCAGGCGCTATCGGAGGCGATGACGGATATCGCAGCCGGCAGCTATGACACGCGCGTGGAGCCCACCGGTTCGCCTGAACTGGCCGCGATCTGCACCAGGCTGAACCAGCTTGCGGCGACGATGGGCGATGCCGTCGAAGACAAGCGACGATTGGCCGAACGTGCCGTCTCGCTGCAGGACGTGGAGCGCAAGGAAATCGCACGCGAGCTGCACGACGAGTTCGGGCCTTATCTTTTCGCGTTGCGCGCGCACGCCAGCTCGCTGATGCGGATAGCGGACGCCCCCGAGCCCGACACTGCGGCCTTGCGCAAGCATGGCGGCGCGATCCTGGAACAGGTCAATGCCTTGCAGCAATTCAACCGGCGGGTTCTTGAAAAATTGCGGCCGGTTGGATTGGCGGAGCTTGGCCTACGCGAGGCGCTCGGTGCCCTGCTGCGGCTGTGGGGAGAAACCCATCCCGACGTGGTGATCGAAACCACCATTTCGCAGTCGCTCGGCGCGAGCGGCGAGACCGCCGATTTGACGATCTACCGCATCGTTCAGGAAGCCCTGACCAACGTCTTCCGCCACGCCGGCGCGACCAGCGTCAACGTCACCATCGAACCCGCCGAGCCGCCTGCCGGCGTCAAGCGCGGCAGAAGTGGCTGCGCGCTGGTGCGGGTGCGCGACAATGGCAGCGGATTGCGGCCGGACCACCGGCTGGGACTCGGCCTGATCGGAATGCGCGAGCGGGTATCGGCTCTCGGCGGCACGCTTACCGTGGCCTCCAGCGACGGTGGGGTCATTGTCGAGGCGGTGGTTCCCACCGGCGAGCGTTTCTAGAAACGAGCGGGTCGGAACCGGATCAATTCGGGAATTTTTCCCGAATCTGTTGGGAAAGTTCGGACCCAGGACCGGGACCTTTTGAGGGTAGCGCGCGTTTGGCGACGCATTAATATTGCCCCACAACCTAACCGGCGGACAAACAACAGCCGGAGCGGCGGGGAATGGGGCAGATGGGCGTTCGATGCCTGCGTATCTTGTCGGTATCGATATGCCTGTGGCTCGGCGATCCATGCGCGCATGCGCAAGATGCGCCCGGCGCCGTTCAGGCCTTGCCCCCGGTCGTGGTGACGCCAACCGAGCCCGGCACCAAGCGCGGCCACTCCGAAAATGCCACCCGCATCGCCCGCAGCCGACCGGTTGTCTATGTGTATCCGGCGACACCCCTGGCCGGCGCCAGCATCGATCCCGACAAGGTGGCGGCCAGTGTCAATGTGGTCGACGCCGAACAAATCAAGCAGACCGGGTCGCTGAACATCAGCGACGCGCTGGTGAAATATGTTCCGGGCATCATTGTCAATGAAGTTGCCGGCAATCCATTCCAGCCGGACATCCAGTTTCGCGGCTTCGTCGCGTCCCCGGTGTCGGGCACGCCTCAGGGACTGGCGGTTTACCAGAATGGCGTCCGCATCAATGAAGCGTTCGGCGACATCGTCAACTGGGATCTGATTCCGACCGCGGCGATAAAATCGGTCGCCGTGGTGACCAACAATCCCGCGTTCGGCCTCAATGCGCTGGGCGGAGCGATCGACGTGCAGATGAAGGATGGCTTCAACTATCATGGCGCCGAAATCGATACCATGGGCGGCTCGTTCGGCCGCGTTCAGAGTTCCCTGCAATGGGGAAAACAGGTCGACAATTTTGCCGTCTATGGCGCGCTCGAAGGACTGCATGACGACGGATTTCGAAATTTTTCGCAGTCGGACGTGCGCCGCTTCTATGGCGACGTCGGCTACAAGAGCGACAGCAGCGAATTTCACGTCAATATGGGCGTCGCCGACAACGATTTCGGCGCCACCGCGACCGTGCCGGTCGAACTGCTACAGCAATATTACGGCGCCACCTACACCACGCCGCAAACCTCGACCAATCGCATCGGCTACGTCAATTTGACCGGCAAGGTCGAGGTGACGCCGACCTGGACCATCGACGGCATCGCGCATGCGCGGGTTTACGACCAGCATACCCAGGATGGCAATCCGACCGGAACCCAACCCTGCACCGCCGATGCGACGCTGCTGTGCTATGGCGACGGCAGCACGCCCGCCAACGGCCTGAATGGGGTGCAACTCGCCAATCCCTTCCCCGCCAATGCCATCCTGGGCGAGAACGATCGAACCACGACGCAATCGACCACGACGGGCCTGTCGTTGCAGGCGACCAATACCGATCAGCTGTTCGGGCACAATAATCATTTCGTGGTCGGCGCCAGTCTCGACTACAGCGTCACCAACTTCTCGGCCAGCGCGGAACTGGGCACCATCGGTCCGGACTATGTCGTCAGCGGCAGCGGCATATTTCTCGGTCAATCCGGCGATCCGGTTTCGATCGGCCCGGTGTCGCTTCGCGCCACCAATCAGTACACCGGGCTGTATGCGCTCGACACATTCGACGTCACAAGCGCCTTCACGGTCACCGGCGGCGGCCGCTTCAACGTCGCCAATATCAATCTGCAGGATCAGATCGGCACGTCGCTGAACGGCAGCGATACCTATACCCGCTTCAACCCGATCATCGGCGGCACCTACAAGATCACGCCGGAACTGACCGCCTATGCCGGTTATTCCGAAGCCAACCGCGCGCCGACCCCGCTGGAGCTCGGTTGCGCGAATCCCGCGCAGCCCTGCGTGATCGCCGCATTTCTGGTGTCCGATCCGCCGCTGAAACAGGTGGTATCCCATACCGTGGAAGCCGGCCTGCGCGGCAGCAAGGAGCTCAGCGTCGGCACGCTCGGATGGAAGCTCGGCGTCTTCCGTGCCGACAATAGCGACGATATCCTCGCCATTCCCAGTCCGGTGGTGCAGGGGTTCGGCTATTTCCAGAATGTCGGTTCGACCCGGCGCCAGGGCATCGAGGCCGAAGCCAATCTGAAGTCGTCCACCACGAATGTCTACGCCAGCTATACCCTGGTGGACGCCCGGTTCCTCGACGCCCTGACGCTCGGCTCCAACAGCCCGTTTGCCGATGCCAACGGCAACATCCAGGTCGTGCCGGGCGATCAGATCCCGGCGGTTCCGCGCAACCGCGTCAAGGCCGGCATCGATTATTCGATCACCGACGCCTTCAAGGTTGGCGGAGATGCCCTGTACGTCAGCAGCCAGTATTTCGTCGGCGACCAATCCAATCAGGCCCCGAAGCTGCCGTCCTATGCGGTTTTCAACCTGCAGGCATCCTATCAGGTCAGCAAGACGGTGCAGATCTACGCGCGCGCGGACAATATCTTCAATAATCTCTATTCGACCTATGGCACCTTCTTCGACACCAGCGCAGTCCCGAATTTCGGCAATGGCGGTGCGGCCTTCACCGATCCGCGCTCGGTCAGCCCGGCGCGGCCGCGCGCCTTCTACACCGGCATGAAGGTCACGTTCTGAATCTGCCTGATCAGAGCGTCAGCCCGCCGGGCTATTGCGGCGGGCGAGAAAACCACGGGCGGGATCGTAGGCCAGGATCGCGCCGAACAGGAACACGATGGTGCAGCCGACAACGACGCCGAGCGAGACCCACGCCACCTGCTCATAGAGCGCAAAGCGGATCAATTCCGTGGCGTGCGTGAACGGATTGAGTTCACAGACGTAATACAGCAGCGGACTGGATTCCTTGACCCGCCACAACGGATAGAGCGCCGAGGAGGCGAAGAACATCGGAAAGATCACGAAATTCATGACACCGGCAAAATTCTCGAGTTGCTTGATCAGCGACGAAATCAGCATTCCCAACGCCCCGAGCATGAAACCGCTGAGCAGCAGCGCCGGTAACAGCGCCAGATAACCCAGCGGCGGCGCCTCGATGTCCCAGAACCAGGCGATCACCAGGAAGGCATAGGCCTGCAGCACCGATACCAGCGTGCCCGCCAAGAGCTTCGAGGTCAGCAGCCACCAGCGCGGGAACGGGCTGACCAGCAGGGTGCGCATGCCGCCGGTCTCCCGGTCATAGACCATGGTGAGCGATGATTGCATGCCGTTGAACAGCTGAATCATCGCGATCAGTCCGGGCGCGATGTAGACCTCGTAGAGCACGTAGGTTTCGTAGGGCGGGATGATCGAGACGCCGAGCACCTGGCGAAATCCGGCGGCAAAGATGAACAGCCAGACCAGCGGGCGCACCAGTGCCGAAACGAAGCGTTCGCGCTGATGGATGAAGCGCAGCGCCTCACGCCACACGATGCCCTTGAGGCAGATGAAGTACTGCGCCAGCGAGAAGCCGTGCCGGTCGGTCGCCTCAGTGGCGGCCGTCATCGGGCCGCTTCCAGTTCGTCCTGATCGGCAACCCCGGTCAGCCGGTTGAACGCGTCGCGCAGATCGGCGCCGCCGGACTTGCCGATGACGTCGCCGGCTGCGCCGTGCGCGAGTACCTTGCCCTTGTGCAGCACCACCACGTCGTCACCTGCGGCCGCCTCGTCGATCAGATGCGTCGCCCAGAGCACGCCGATCCCTTCCACGGTCGACAGCCGGCGAACGTGGTCGAGAATGTCGGCGCGCGCCTTGATGTCGAGGCCGACCGTCGGCTCGTCCAGCAGCAGCAGGCGGGGCTGGTGCAGCAGCGCGCGGGCAATCTCGATGCGGCGCATCTGCCCGATCGAAAGATTGCCGACGCGGTCCAGGCTGCGATCGGTCATCGCCACGCGGTCCAGAACCTGCGCGATCAGCTGCTCGGCCCGCTTGCTGGCAATGCCATGCAGCGCGGCGTGATACATCAGGTTCTGGCGCACCGAAATGTCGACATCGAGCGCGCGGGACTGAAACACCACGCCGAGCTTGCTCAAGGCCGCGCCCGGCTCGCCGGTGACGTCGTGCCCGAAAATGCGGATTCGACCCGATCGTATGGCATAGAGACGCGTGATCAGCGAAAACAGCGTCGACTTGCCGGCGCCATTCAACCCCAGCAGCACGGTAAAGGACGACTGCCTGACGGTCAGGCTGACATTGTCCAGCGCGACCCGCGCGCCGTAGCGATGGCTGACGCGGTCGATCTCAAGTGCCGGGATCAGAGTGAACTCGAATGGCTTCATGACCATTCCCGAAAGCGCCGCGCCCGGCCAGCGGGCCAGGCAGATATTTCAGAACGTGGCGCACTGCAGTGACCGCCGGTGAAATGCGTCATGCTGGTCATCTTCGACGCGCAGACCCCGTTGGGTTCGGTCTTGGCCGTTTAGCCCACCGCGTCGGCCGCGGCAAGGACCATGGTCATCTCGCATCAGCGAGCAGAGATCGGTCTGCCAGCGTCCGCGGCCGTCGCCACGAGCGAGCGGTGCATTGCCGCGCCCCAGCTTGACCTCGATTGTCGATCCTGACAAAATTGTCAGCGCTGGTAATGCGGGTACCGATGGTTCTCGTGCAGCGTAGAATTGCCGTTCCATTGGACAACAAGATCGGGCATGGGCCAGTGACAAATACTCAGGTTTACGTTTTCGCCTGCTTCGTGCTTGCAGGCTCGGTGGGAGCTGCTCGCGCCCAGGACGCGGCGCTTGGCGAGAAGGTGTTTCTCAAGTGCAAGGCCTGCCATCAGATCGGCGACGGCGCCAAGAACGCGGTCGGGCCGGTGCTGAACGGCGTCGTGGGCCGGCCGGCAGGCACTTATCCAGGCTACAGCTACAGCGATGCCAACAAGAATTCGGGCATCACCTGGGACGAGGCGGCCCTGAAGGAATATCTGAAAAATCCTCGCGCCAAGATTCCCGGCACCAAGATGATTTTCCCCGGCCTGCCGAAGGATGAGGACATCGACAATGTCATCGCCTATCTCAAGCAGTTTGGCGCCGACGGTAAAAAGTCCTGAGCCGCGATGCTTTGAGCCGGTCGACCGCAGTCAAGGCCTCGGCTTGATCGGCCCCAGGCACGACGAGAGGGTTTGACGGTGGCCGGCTTGCGCACCTTGTTCTGGCCGAGCACCGTGTTGGCGGTGGCAATCGCCGCCGCGACGCCCCGCGCATTGGCCGACGATCTCAACGATTATCCGACATCGGCGCGCGCGGACTATGTTTTCGCCTGCATGAAGGCCAATGGCGAAACCCAGGAACTGCTGCAGAAGTGTTCCTGCTCGATCGACGTGATTGCCTCGATTATTCCTTACGACCGTTACGTGGCCGCCGAGACGATTCTCTCGATGTCGCAGGTCACGGGCCCCGTCGGTTCCGAATTTCGATCGACCGAGCCGGCCAGGCTTGCGTTGCAGGAATTCCGCCGGGCGCAGGCGGAGGCGGAAGTCCGTTGTTTCTGAGCGGACAGGATCGCAGCACCTGGTCCAGGAGAGAAATCGACTTATCCGAGAGAGAAATGCCGAACGCCGCTATAGCATCGACTTTTCCACCGGCCATTGGCCCTTGAACACGTGCTTGTCGGTATCAACGGCTTCGACTCGGAAATCGGCTGCGCCGTTGGACTTGTAGTTGAAGCGGATATTCGGATCTTCCGAGATCGCGATGCCGCCATCCATCGTCACCAGGAGTTCGTCGCCCTGCCACATCTTGAGGTTCTCGATAAAGAACGGCGGGATGTAAAGCCGGGTCAGCTGATCCATCTGTAGACCGGAATTCTGTGGGTGACGCAGCATGATCTGGGCTTCCGGCTCCGCGTCGGCCTCCGGCCGGAAGGTGCGGAATTTCATCTGCCCGAGCATCGACGTGGTGGCGTCGGCATTGGCCGCTGCAGGCGCCGAGCAGCCCCCGGATGCTTTCACGTAGGATTTGACCCCGTAGAGCTGGCCGTCGCTGAGTTCAGCGACGACGCGCACGTAGGAATAGGTATTGACCCGGACCCGGGTCGAAATCGACGTCACGCCGGCGCCGGGGCCGATCGCAAACGTCGCGGCGACAGGCGCCGGGTTTTCGTCGATTACCAGTGTCAGGGATCGCAGCGTGCGCTTGTCGTCGGCGGTGAAGTTGACGCGCATGCCGATCGGCACCACGGCCGAATCCTCGGCGCGCCGTGGCGCATCGAGCAATACCAGGCCGGAGCCATCGAGAATCGGACGATTCTTGAAGATGTCGTCCTTGATGCTGTTCCAGGTGTCTTCCGAGGGCTGCTCCTGGCCGACCGCAGCGTTCTGAGCGCGCACCGCCGGCGCTCCCGCCAAACAAATCGCCGTCAGCAATGCCGGGATGATCACTCTGGAGAAAATCGACATGATCGAATTCCTTTCCATGAAGCGGCGGCAAGCCTATCCGAAAACCCCGCAAGCGACAAGCAGCACCTCGATCGGGCTCGCTGCAGCGTCATTCCCATTCGAGTTCGCCGAACGCCGCAATGACATTGCGCGAACTGTATTCGTCAAACAGCATCCAGCGCGACCGTTCGCTTCGCCCGGCCTCCCTGGCCGCCGTGGTCAGCGGGACCCCCCGGGCGACGAGGCCGCGTACTTCGCCGGCGAGGCTATCGAGGTAGCGGCGCTCATCGGCAACGGCGCCGCGCCAGTCGCTGACGATCGGGCCATGTCCGGGGACCACGCGCGCGACGGTGAGTTGCTGCAGCGCCTCGGTGCCGGCGAGAAAACCGCGAATGCTGCCGTCGATCACCGGCACATGCTGGACGAACAGCAGATCGCCGGCAAACAGCGTGGCACTCGTTTCGTCGAGCACCGTCAGGTCATTGTCGGTATGCCCGGGCTCCCAGGCCTTCAGGGTCAATGTTCGGTGGCCGAGATCAATCCGCGTTTCGTCGTCAACCAGCAGCGTCGGCGGCACGATCCTCACTTCGTCGATCAGTTTGTCGCCGAGCACCGCACGAAACGCCTTCAGGTAGAACTCGCCGCGGGCCGTCATCGCCCGCGGCAGATTTCTGTGGCCGACAAAAATGGTGCCGTCGCGCAGGAACGCGGCGTTGCCAAAGATGTGATCGGGATGAACGTGGGTATTGATGACGTAGCGAACCGGCTTTGTTGTCACGTCACGGATCGCGGCAAGCAGCCGGGCGCCTTCGCGTACGCTGCCGCCGGTGTCAATCACTGCAACCGCGTCGTCGCCGACGACGAATCCGACATTGGCGGCGTCACCCTGATTGGTCTCACGCATCAAATCGATATTGCCGATGTGAACGTAGAGGCCCGGTGCAACCTCGGTGATGGGCCATGGCGTCGGCGTCGCCGGCTGCTGGGCAAGGCCTTCGCCGGATCCCAGGATCAAGCCGAGCGACATGCCGAGGACGATGCCCACGCGACGCAATGCCCACTCACTCCATCCAATGGCATGGGCGCGCCGGGTTACCATGCGCGACCAGGACTGCGATGGCTTCGACACCTTCGATACATCGCCGGTTGTTGGCCCATCATGGTTCCCTCCGAAGCCTGGAGTCGTCGCGAGAGAACTCGATCTGACGCCGCCGTCGCCAGTCCGGGTTCCCGCTCACGTTGCAGTGCAAGAAGTCACAAATCATAACTTGCTTATGCCCGAAGAGTTACCTAAACTTTTTCTGCTTCTGGCTTCAAAGGCAACGGTGAAATAGGGGACCCGTTGTCGTTGCGAAGACTTAGGTGGGCACTGTTCGCCGCATTCCGAATTGATGGGCTGTGGAAAATTCGCCGGCTGTGAAACGGTGCCGAAGGGATTAATCCAAATGAGGGAGAAGGGCGCCCGTGGAAAATTCGTGCGTCATCCAAGGAGCGTCGGCTACCCTCTAGGTAAATAACCCAGGGAGGAAGCGAATGAAAAAATTCTTAGTCGTGACGACTTCTGTCTTCGGTCTGATGGCCACTCAAGGGTTGTCCGCGCGTGCCGACGAGGCGTTGGAAAAGCTGGCCAAGGATCCCAAGCAATGGGTGATGCAGGCCGGGGACGACGCCAACACGCGTTTCTCGAAGCTCAATCAGATCAACGCGTCCAACGTCAAGA
>Ga0182030_10013952_pt1 | contig 15929 bp, 16 predicted proteins | sample 812S3MmetaG_FD_121299 | JGI IMG/M metagenome (GOLD analysis project Ga0182030, IMG submission 121299) | Permafrost microbial communities from Stordalen Mire, Sweden - 812S3M metaG (Illumina Assembly) | ecosystem: Environmental > Terrestrial > Soil > Wetlands > Permafrost | place: Sweden...
ACTCAGCGACCTTGCGCACGACAAGGTCAACGGCTCGGCGGTGCTCGTCATCGAGAGGTGATGGCGGCTGGGGCATCCGTCGGCCGGGCCTCAAGCAGGCCAGATGGTAAAGTCCATCCTTCCAGGGCCGTTGGCGCAGTCTGGTAGCGCACTTGCATGACACGCAAGGGGTCACAGGTTCGAGTCCTGTACGGCCCACCCATAAACCCGCAGGTCAGGACCATAAATGGCGATGATCTCCGAATGATGAAGCAGCTGTCGAGTATCCTTGTAGCTAGATGTGTAGCTAAGGGGTTTGATGGCTGAACGGCGGCGAGCGAAAGGCGAGGGGAGCGTCTACCAGCGCGGCGATGGACTCTGGATCGGCGCGCTGACCGTTGGATATACCGCGAACGGTCGACAGAAACGGAAGACGGTCAGCGCTCACACGCAGAAGGAAGCCCTCAAGAATCTCCGAGCAGCACAACGGCAGGTGGACGAAGGGTTGCCCCCTTCGAATGACACGATCGTGGTCTCTCAGTTGCTTGAGAGGTGGCTCAAGCACAAGCGGCGACGCCTGTCTCCGTCCACGTATGACAACTACGACTGGGCCGTCCGGGTACACCTTGTTCCAGCAATCGGAAGAAAGCGGGTCGCCAAACTGACGACCAGCGACGTTGACGACCTGATCGCCCTGAAGGAGGACGAGGGATTGTCACCAAGTGCCGTTCTGAGGATCCGCAGCGTGCTGGCATCGGCGCTTGACCAGGGAATCGTCTGGGGTTTCGTGCCTCGGAATGTCGCAAGATTGTCTGAACCCCCGAAGCGTGTGACCAAGGAGGGGCGGACTCTCACCCCAGACCAGGCGAGGCGCCTCTTGGCGTCCGTCGAGGGCAAACGCTTGGAGACCTTGTATGTGCTGATGATCACGCTCGGCCTGCGCCGAGGCGAAGTGCTGGGTCTGAAGTGGTCAGATCTCTCTACACGAAAGCGGACCCTAAGCGTTGAGCGAGCGCTGAAGCGGGAGAACGGCAAGTTAGTCCTCGGCGACCTGAAGACGAAGGGCAGCCGTCGGATTCTGAACCTCCCGGACGAAGTAGTGAAATCTCTCGGATCGCACAAAGCACGACAGGCTGCCGAAAGGTTGAAGGCGGGCGAAGTCTGGCAGGAGTCTGGACTGATCTTTACGACCGAGATTGGCTCCCCGATTGATCCGCGGAACCTACACCGAGACTTTGTGAAGGTGTCCGAAGCCGCTGGTCTCGGTCGGTGGCACCTGCATGAACTTCGCCATTCGGCAACGTCACTGATGCTCTCAGAGGGCATCCCTCTCAAAGTTGTGGCCGACGTGATGGGTCACTCGTCGGTGAGGATGACCGCTGACGTTTATGGACACGTTCTTACGCCTCAGAGGCAGGAGGCTGCAGACGCGATGGCTACCGTCCTGTGGAGAAGCAACGAGGTGAATGACTGAGGGATGGCGCACGGAGAAGCGTCGGCTACCACGAGAGGTGGCCAAACGATTCGTTGACTATTTTTCAGAGCGAATGGACCCAGAGGTTGAGTGGCACTTCGGCGGCTCTTACCGAAGGGGTGCTCCGGAGATCGGTGATCTCGACATCGTGGTTGTCACGCAATCCGGGAGTCTTGAGGGAGACCTATTCGAGCCGGCGGTTCGTTTGCCGGATGCGATCGTGTGGCAGCGTGGTCGAAAGAAGGCACGTTTCGGCGATCTCACTCTCGAGCTCGATGGGGAGCGAGTCACGCTACACATCGACGTGTGGGCCTGTAAGCCGAACGAGCGGGGAGCCTTCCTCTGGTTTTGCACCGGCCCCAAAGAGCTGAACGTTGTCATGCGGCGGCGAGCCCTTCAAAGAGGGATGCACCTTCTGCAGTTCGGCCTCACCAATGAGGACAAGACCGTCCAGCTCGATGATGGGACCGAGGAGGATATTGCTCGGCTGCTCGAGTGGCCCATGTCCACTCCCGAGGAGCGGCAATCCTGGGTTCGCGAGAAGCCGCCTGAGGCATGACGGCTCTCGGGGAACTAATTGGAACGCTCTGGTTCCTCGTTAAATCGACGGTGGGGTCGTGTTGCGAGGTCCGGTGGGGGATGGGGTGGCGACACGTGGCCCGAGCTTTGTGGGCCAAAATGGGCGATGGCCGGCAATCGTTCTCAAGCTTGTTCTTTGAGTAGCCACAGCCAGAAGTCGCGCCGTTCTGATATGAGGAGTCGGCGTGGACTTCTGCAAGGCATCAACGATCGTCGCATTGGGTGGCAGTTGGCGACGATCCGGTTTTGGGTCCTGCCATCGCGTAACGGGGTGGTATCCGTGGCCCGCATCACCTGCTGCCTCGGTGCGATTCACTGCGAGCGGTGGGCAAAGTCGGAGCCGGGTTGGAGAAGCGTGCCGAGCCTCTTTGGGCTTTTGTACGACGGTGAGGGCGGCATCGAGATCACCGAGATGGAAGCAGTAGAGATCATTGAAAGCTGGAGGATCATTAGACGTGCATCTCGATGTTCCACCGCTGACATCATTCGTTGGGAGATCTGACTCCGCACAAAATCACGTATGGGCGCCTCTGCGGGGAGGCTTGGGGGATAGGGCGCGGTGACCAGTTCGAGGTCTGTGGGGTATTTAGTCGACCACTTGGCGGCCCGTAGGGGTTCGAGGGCACGACGGCGGTTTCGGGCGGATGGCGGAAGCGACCGATGGGTGGTAGTAGCCAACGACAGCCTGGACGCGTCTTTCGCTTACCGTTCGCGCACCTAACTTCTGGCGAAGACGTCAGCCCACGGCCGGGGTGAACGAGCCTGCAGCAGCTGCCGGGTCACTCCGGGTTCAGTCGGAGGGTGAGAAGCCCGAGCTCTCGAGTGAGGACGTGCCACTGGTCAAGGGTTGCCCGAGCGTGCCAAGCGAAGGCGTCCTCGTATTCCCGGCCATGTTGCGGTTAATCTCGCACGTCGATCGGCTCCATACCTTGAAGCTGAACGACCCCCTCTCGAACAGGGGGGGTCGTTCTCACCGCCCCTGAAGAGAGAGGATCGACCAGATGGGCGTGCTCGCAAAGCGAGCACCCCGAAAACCCCCGTGCCAAATCTCAGGCGTAGGTGTCAGGATCGAGCCCCAACAGAGCGGACAGATCAGCATCAGCTTCAGGTGATCTGTGCGACGGCGCAGGCAACCAGCTCGGTAGCGGCGGCACGTTGTAGTACTTACGGCATCGATCGCAGAGGTGGAAAAGGGAATCCGGGTTGGTTGAATCAGCTCCGCGTTCCCCATAGCTCCACCTTCCCCAGCTCTGCTGTTTTGGAGATTCCCTGAACAGCGGGAGGCAGCGGAGATAGGCGACATGCTGCCGGACGGATCCTTCGTCCAGGATGCACGGATCGTTTATCCCACTAATCCTGGGCCAGCTCTGAGCGAGGAATTCCCGTACCTCCTCGGCAAGGCGGCGGTAGTGACGCAGCCACTTCTTCGGGTACGCCGGGAGACCTGGGCGGCGCCCTGGAACGTAGAAGGTCTCCTCCTTGTAGTAGCCGTTGGTCAGCAAGATGTGGCTCATTCCTCGGGTGACGACAATGAGGATGTCCTCCTGAGAGGCCAGATCCCAGAGCGGTTGAGATCGCATGAGCCTTCGGAGCTTGGCAATGTCCGCTCGCCCCGCTTGAGTGCTCAGCTTCGAAGGAAGAGTTACCAGAAGGGATGGCAGCTCGACAGGGATTGAGCTGAGAGCGTCAATGAAGTTGCTCTGGGAGCTTGAACCGGGACGCCGCGGCATGCTCCAAGGGTATGCCTAGTGTCGAAGGAACCACAACTGGACTCTACGGAACGGCGTTGGCCAGGGAAATTATGTGAATTCCGTCGACATTGCAGAACCTCAACTGAACGGAGGCAGGTCTGGCGGCTTGACGGCACCGACCCGCCTCCAGATTTCCCACAAATACGCATCCCGCGTGCGCTTGCTCGCTCCATTTAATGAATCGGTCACGCCCGCGAGGAGAGCTTTCGCCCGATCAATGTCGTGAGCATCGAGCGCAGCTTTGAGCTCGGCAGCAAGCTGGTCCTCGGGGCTGACTTCAGGCGGCACGAAAGGAAGGGTAGTGCCAGCCACCGTGACCCCTCGGACGTTGGACCGTGGCGAACGTCTCCGAATCCGCCAGAGCTGGTGGCGAAGCTCGATCAGGTGTAGAGATGTCATGTCGCTGGCGCAAATGTTTGGTGAGGGTTTCCAAGAGCCTGCGCGAGACACCCCACTTCTACTAAGCGTCTCGGAAGCTCATCGAAGGCTGGGAATCGGACGCACCACGTTCTTCGCAGAATTGGGGTCAGGTCGAATGCGATCTCTCAAAGTGGGATCACGTCGCTTGATACCCGCATCTGCGCTCCAGGAGTGGATTGACAATCGGCTCGCAGAGCAGTTCCCCGCTCCTGACGGTGGCAATTCCGACACTTCCAACGTGAACCACGACGTAACGACAGAGTGCAGCGTCAGGAATGGCAAGAACGCCACCGTCTGGGATGCCAGTGCCGGCTCCTGGCGAAACCAAGGCTGATACAAGTCCGGGTAGCCACACGGCGAGGTCGGTGTGAGCAACACAGCTGAAGAGATAGTGGCATTGGCCACCGGGCGTTTCGTCACGCCTGGTACCAACCGGCGCATCTCTATGGGACAGGCCGGAGAGCCTCTTGGATAACAAGGAGGGATGAGGCGCAGATATCTGCATCGACGCCCTGATCTTGGAGTCACTCGCTCCGCAAGACCGGCACGGGATAGTTTGCGATGGGCAGACTACCGCAAAGGGGATTGGGAGTGGCCAAGCGTGCTGCAAGCGCTCCGAGGACGACGGAAAGTTACGATTTCGAGGATAAAGCCGTCTTGCGCCCAGAGGTTGGGACGCAAGCGCAGTTCAACAAGCGACGGCCGCCAAGGACATATCAGTACGACTCATCCCTCTCGCCAGCACTTGACTGGGATGGGCAAAACCCAGCGCGCGAATTGGGGGAGTGGCTTCTGGCTCAGATCGAAGAGGCTGCGACCCTGTCTCCGCCCCAGCAGTTCTCGGAGCCCCGCCAATTCGGCGGTGTCGTCGTCCACGGCCTAGCTGACGCAGTGGCACAGCTCAAGATCGTGGGTCGGCCCTTCCTCGATTGGTCGGGGAAGGCAGAGCGGCTGTCGTTCGATGTGCCAACGCTTCCACTTTTCGTACACGAGCGGCTCTCGACCAAGGCGATCCTGGAGACGCTAAAAGGCCACGAACGGGACCGCCAGATGGAGATGCAACTCTTCGGTGATCCGCAATTGTCCTTGGCTCAGCAACTCGAAGCATACGAGCACGTTGGCGGTTGGGTGAACCGCATGATTCTGGGCGATTCCCTGATCGTCATGAACTCGTTGTTGGAGTACGAAGGGCTTGGCGGACAGGTGCAGATGATCTACGTCGACCCGCCGTATGGGGTGAAGTTCGGCTCGAACTTCCAACCATTCGTTCGCAAGCGCGACGTGAAGGATGGCAGCGACGACGATCTCACACGCGAGCCAGAGATGGTGCAGGCGTATCGCGACACCTGGGAGCTAGGAGTCCATTCTTACCTCACCTACTTGCGTGACCGCCTGCTGGTCGCGCGCGATCTGCTTGCGCCCTCGGGAAGCATTTTCGTCCAGATCTCCGACGAGAATGTGCACCACGTCAGAGAGTTGTTAGACGACGTCTTCGACAAAGAAAACGCTTTGCCTACGATTGTCTTTCGGAAGACCACGGGAGCGGGAAGCCCCACAGGGTATGTGGATGCCGTGCCCCAGACCTACGATTTTCTGCTCTGGTATTGCAGAGACCGCTCGCGTGTCAGGCTGAATCGGGTCTTCCTCCCACGCGTTAACGCTAACGACCCCAACTTCCGGTACGTCGAGGAACCATCCGGCGAACGTCGAACGGTCAGGCCCGATGAGGATCCTGCGGCACTCCCGCCCGGCTTCCGCCTCTTCCGGGGGAACCCTCTGACATCACAGACTGGAGGGCCGACCACCCAATTCCCAGTGCATGTGGATGGGAAAGAGTATCGACCAGGAAAGGGCGGCTGGAAGACGAACGCTGAGGGAATGGAACGTCTTCGGGAGAAGAACCGCCTCTTTGCCGTTGGCAGAACTCTGCAGTTCGTGCGATACGCCGATGACTTCCCGTTCGCCCCCGTCATCGACATTTGGGATGACACGCGCCAGAGCGGATTCGGTGAAGAAAAGCTCTACGCGGTCCAGACTGCACCCAAGGTCATCGAGCGATGCTTGCTGATGACGACGGACCCCGGTGATCTGGTGATCGATCCCACGTGTGGTGGAGGGACCACGGCCTACGTCGCTGAGCGCTGGGGCAGGCGGTGGATCACCGTCGATACGTCCCGCGTTCCCCTCGCACTCACCCGACAACGACTATTGACGGCTACGTTCCCGTATTATCGGCTTCAAGATGCCGGCCGTCGGCCTGCCAGTGGCTTCGTCTATCAGCGTCGGCAGAACGCGAAGGGCGAGGAAGTCGGGGGAATCATTCCCCATATAACGCTGAAGGCGATCGTCAACGATGAACCTCCGACCGAGGAAGTCCTTATTGACCGCCCCGAATCACACTCCAAGATCACACGCGTCACCGGACCCTTCTGCGTCGAAGCAACGATCCCGACACCGCTAGATCTCGAAACCGATACGGAAGCCGAAACCGAGACGGATGACGCGTCGTTCGCCGACCGAATGTTGGACGTTCTGCGCCGCAATCCAGTTCTCCAGCTTGGTGGTAAACGCTCGATCACGCTCTCGAACGTCAGGTCTCCATCGAAGTCACTCACCCTCTCCGCCGAGGCATCTGTCGATTCCGAAGGATCGGTGGCAGCCTTTGTCTTCGGCCCTGAGAACGGCGCGATAAGCGAGAAGCTTGTCTACGAGGCGGCACGCGAGGCACATGCGCGTAGCTATTCCCAGCTCATCTTGATCGGCTTCGCAATCGAGGCCGGAGCTCGTGAGCTGACGGAGAAGGCCGCCAGCTTGGTCGGCATTCCGGCGGTATACGTCCAGGCGACCCCAGACCTTGTCATGGGGGATCTCCTCAAGACGATGCGGTCAAGCCAGATCTTCAGCGTTACTGGGCTCCCCGACGTAGCGATCAAGAAGCTGCCGCCGGAAGTGAAGGGCGGCGAGTCCCGATACGAGGTTGAACTGCGGGGGCTGGACGTGTTCGATCCGACCGCGATGACGGTGGACCATCGGGCTGGATCCGACGTACCGGCGTGGTTTCTCGACACCGACTACAACGACCTCTGCTTCCTAGTATCGCAAGCCTTCTTTCCGCGGACGTCGGCGTGGGAGAACCTCAAGCGTGCCTTGGCCGGTACATACGACGACTCCGTTTGGGAACATCTGGCCGGAGCAACCAGCGCTCCGTTTTTGGCCGGTGCCAGACGGAAGATCGCCGTCAAGGTGATCGACGATCGAGGAAACGAGCTGCTGGTGGTCAAGAACCTCGACGAGGCGTGATGACGGACGCCACTAGCTTCGAGGTCCCGGAGCCGATTCTGTCTTCGCCATTCGAGGAGCCACCAGAGCACTGGTGGATCGAGGAGGGAAAGCTTCCAGATCGCCGACCAGGACGACGACCGGCGGGGTATTTCTACCGGGATCCCTCGGTCGCGCCGGTCGACGGCGATGGGATCACCCGCAGTGAGTGGATGGACCTCGACCTGGTCAACCTCATCCGCGGTCGCCTGGTCGATTGGCGGAGGCACGACTATCCAGGAGCCACCCGCACGACCCGTGAGTTGATCGAATACTGGCGACGCGACGGCAGACAGTGGCCGCTGTTCTTCGCCCAGCTTGAGGCGGTCGAGAGCGTTCTCTTTCTGTGCGAAGGACGCTCCGACCTGCTCCAGGGGATCGCTATTCCTCGCGAGGATGACGGCGACTTCCTCCGCTACGCCTGCAAGATGGCCACTGGCTCTGGGAAGACCATGGTTATGGGGATGCTCTCTGCGTGGAGCATCTTGAACAAAGTCACCAGTCGAGGCGACGCCCGCTATTCCGACGTCGTGTTGGTCATCTGTCCAAACGTCACGATTCGCAACCGACTGCGTGAGTTGGACCCCAACGAGGCGGATGCTTCTATCTACCGGACGAGGGATCTCGTGCCGGCACACTTGATGCCTTCCCTGCGGAAGGGACGCGTGCTGGTGAAGAATTGGCACGAATTCGAGCTGAAAGGGATGCAGGCCGGCGCCAAGGTCCAAAAGAGGGGCCGGTCAGAGACGTTCCGGGCCACGATCAAAATCGGCGAGAAGACGACCTCGGGAAGAGGCGGTCGGTATCTGACGAACCAGGCTCTGGAGCTGGCGGTCGCTCAGGCGACGATGAAGGTCGTCGAGGACCGCCGGCCCGGCAAGTCCGAGGTAGTAGTAGAGGAGACCCGGTATGTCGAGAGCGACACGAGATGGATCCAACGCGTGCTCGGAAATGACGTCGGAGGCAAGAAGAACGTCCTGGTCCTGAACGACGAGGCCCATCACGCGTATCGGATCCGAGGGGCCGAGAACGATCTCCTCGAAGACTTTGAAGCGCTGGACGAGGAGACGATCGAAGAGTTCGCCCAGGAGGCGACGGTTTGGATCGACGGGCTGGACCGGATCCAGAAACATCGGGGCATCAACTTCTGCGTCGATCTTTCTGCGACGCCGTATTACCTCGCCCGGGCCGGCGCCGAGACGAACAAGATTTTCCCTTGGGTGGTGAGCGATTTCGGGCTCACCGACGCGATCGAGTCTGGGCTCGTCAAGATCCCCCAGCTCCCCGTCGCTGACCCGACGGGTGAGGAGCGCGCCGCCTACTTCAATATCTGGCAATGGATCTCGCGTAAGCTGACGGCACGGGAGCGGGGCGGCCGGCGGGCGAGCCCCCGTCCCGACGCGATTCTGAAATGGGCCAATGTTCCGATCCAGCTCCTCGCTAGGGAGTGGGAGCAGACTCGACTGGAATGGGCGGAGAACGATGAGGATCAGCGGCCACCGGTTCTCATCCTCGTCTGCAAGAACACTCAACTTGCGAAGATGATCTATGAATGGATCGCGGAAGGCGTCGCGCCTGCCGGCATCCCGAATCTCGATATCTCTTCACTGCGAAACTCAGATGGAGATACACGGACGATCCGCGTCGACTCGAAGGTGATCCAGGAGACCGACACGGAGGGCGCGAAGTCGGACGAGACGGCGTGGATGCGCCTGCGTCTCGACACGGTCGGAAAGAGAGAATGGCCGCCAGATGACCAGGGCCGGCCGGTGTACCCCGAGGGATTCCACGATCTGGCATTGCGGCTGGGCAGGCCACTCGGTCCACCGGGCAGCGATGTTCGGTGCATTGTCTCGGTAGGGATGCTCACCGAAGGATGGGACTGCAATACCGTCACGCACATCGTCGGATTGCGACCGTTCATGTCACAGCTGCTTTGTGAGCAGGTCGTTGGCCGAGGACTCCGCCGCCGCGATTACGAGGTAGGCGAGGATGGCAGGCTGACCGAAGAGGTCGCGAAGATCCTCGGAGTTCCATTCGAGGTTCTTCCCTTCAAGCAGTCCAGCAAGCGGTCTGCTCCGAAGCCAAAGCGGCATCACGTCCAAGCAGTGCGCGAGAAAGTGAAGTTTGAGCTCGTGTTTCCCCGAGTCGATGGCTACCAACAAGCGATTCGAAACCGAGTTGCCGTGGACTGGGACCGGGTACCGGCGATCTTGGTTGACCCTATGAAGATCCCCGACGAGGTCCAGGTGAAGGCGGCCCTGCCCAATAACGAGGGAAGACCGTCTTTGCTGGGACCCGGCAAGCTGGAAGGACTGGATCTGGATGGGTGGCGGGAAGACGTCCGTCTCCAGGAGCGAGCATTCGATTTGGCTGGCGCTCTTACGCAGGAGTACGTGGGGAGACCGGAGTGCGAGGCGCCACCGCACGTCCTCTTTCCGCAGATGCTGGATATCGTCCTCCGATTCGTTCGGGAAAAGGTGGAAGTGGACGACGAGGACAAGCGGATCGACATCTTCCTCTCGCCGTACTACGGGTGGACTGTTGAGCGCCTTGTTGAGGCAATCCATCCCGATGTCTCGGAGGGGGAGCCGCCAGAGCTTCCCCGGTACGAAATCAGCCGCCCTCGGGGATCAACGGCAGATGTTGACTTCTGGACCTCGAAGCCGGTACGCGAGGTACGCCGGTCGCATCTGAACTATGTGGTGGCCGATACCAAGACCTGGGAGCAGTCCGCTGCTTATCGAATTGACAACAGCGGGAATGTCGAGGCATTCGTCAAGAACCAAGGCCTCGGATTCACGATTCCATACCTCGACAACGGCCAAATGCACGATTACGTACCGGACTTTCTGGTGCGTCTCAAAAATGGCGTTCAGCTCATTTTAGAAACCAAGGGATTTGATCCGACGGCCGCCGTTAAAGAGGCTGCTGCTCATCGATGGGTGGATGCGGTCAACGCTGAAGGCAGTTTTGGTGAGTGGTGTTACGCGATGACCCACAATCCGAACGAGATCCCGTCAATCCTCGATCGCGTGAGTGGCACTTGAGCCGAGAAAGAAGACGGCGCTCGAGCCCAGGCTGTCCCGCCTGCCCTTAAGGGTTCAGCGCGGGCATTTCCAGTGAGCCGCGGCCGAGCCTTCTAGGTCGTATGCCGGATGTTGGGATCTCACTCCGGGCACCATTTGAGCTAGCTGGAATATTCCGATAAGGTATAGTTATCGGAGGTTAGACTGGAGAGCCAAACTGCCCGCTGAGGTTGTTGCGGCAACGAATTACCTGCCCCAGGCGTTGTCTGAAGCCGCCTCCTCTTACGCCGCCAGCTCCGCTGCGGAGAATACGAAGCGGGCCTACTTGGGCGACTGGGCTGACTTCACCGGCTGGTGCCAGAAAGCTGGTCGGCAGGAGCTTCCTGCGAACCCGGTGACTCTCGCCGACTACATCGCCGACATGGCACAGAAGGGCTACAAACCCTCAACCATCAGTCGCCGGTGTTCAGGAATCGCCCGAGCACACAGGCTCGCAGGTTTTCCGACTCCACTCGTGGGTGTGGCGAGGGAAACCATGGCCGGCATACGGCGAGAGCTGGGCGTAGCACCACAGCAAGTTGCGCCCCTTTCGGTTCCAGATCTCCGAATGATGTGCAACAGCCAGCCAGAAGAGCTGCGGGGGATTCGGGATCGGGCGATCCTGCTTGTGGGATTTGCGGGTGCGCTTCGACGTAGCGAGCTGGTGGGCTTGGACGTGGTCGACGTCAAGCCGGCCGATGCAGGGACGGTTCTTACGCTGAGGCGCTCAAAGACTGACCAAGAGGGCGCCGGACGGCAGGTCGGGATTCCGTATGGGTCGCACCGAGAGACATGCCCAGTTCGCACACTTCAACAATGGCTTGATATTGCTGAGATCGATGAGGGTCCAATCTTCAGACCTATAAATCGGCACGGGACAGTTGGTCCGGGACGGCTATCTGACCGATCGGTTGCCTTAGTCGTTCAGCGGGCCGCCAAACGGGCAGGTCTTGATCCCGCAAAATTGTTTGCGGGACACTCTCTCAGGGCGGGGCTCGCCACTGCCGCAGCGGGGGCTGGCGTGAGTGAGCATGACATTGCCCGAACTACTGGGCATCGCTCGGTGGCGGTGTTACGGAGATACGTACGCACGGCCACCGTGTTTCAGAGGAATGCTGCCTCGTCGGTGGGTCTGTAGATGACCACTGAGCTGCCAGTTCCAATAGAAGATTGGCAAGAGGACTTCGACGAATGGTTCCCGAAGGGAGCTGTAGTCATTCGCATGTCCGATGATCCTGACGGCGATGATCCCACCTACACCACACCGCAGATCACAGCGGTGCAGATGATCGGAGAACTACCGCAGATTTACTGGGTGGCCGGCTACAGCAAGGGCTTCCTGCTCACGCTCGTTAGCTGGAAGCAGGCGCACGAAGAGCCGCTCGTCTTCGCGGCGGCTGACACCGACGGTCAGCTGTGGCGGTTCAGCAACTCCATCAGCGACAAGCTGGCGGCAGTGCTCGCGGTGAACAGGGGCGACGAAGTGCTGAGCCGCGTCTACGTACTCGCCATGATCTCGTGATCGCGCTCGCTCACTACGAGGAGAACACTGGACAGCTCCTCGGCGTTTGGCTCCCGCCACGCGGCGTCGAGAACGAACCGCAGGGTTACTACCTGGACGATGATCTAAGGCGGGCGATCGAGCCGACCGTCAAGGCGAAGGGTACGAAGCCGACCTGGGACGACTGGTTCGACCAGCTCGGCGAGGGTCTGCCCTACGGCGGTCTACTGGTGGCCTACGAGGTATCGCCAGACGTCACGGTGGCTCTGCTACCAGAGAGTTTGGCCACTAGCGAACAGGTTGTTCGCCTACTTCGACACCTCGTGACGAAGCCTCTAGCGAGACCTAAAGAGTCTTCTGATTGATGAGATCGCATAATTTGAGGAGCGATTCCACAAAACCGAGCGTCTCGTTGATGCCCGGATCAAAGCCCGTAGGATGCGCCGCTTGGTTCCTGGTGTTCAAGTGGCCATGCAACGACTTCATCTGGCCGTTCGTAAGAAGCCCCACTTTCTTACCCGCCTGAATCAACTGATACTCCGGAACGTTCTCTCGCATCTCGTCCAGGGTTCGGTGTGTTGACCAGTTTGGGTACGCAGCATGTAGCTTCACCAGCCCGTCACTACCCAGCTTGTCCTCGTAAAGATCCATGAAGGCCGCCCATGCCAAGACGTGAGCAGCAAGATAGATCGAGTTCTCTGCACAGCGAAGTGATTGGCGGAACAGGTTCTCCTGGCGCAGGTTTAGAGATGTGAGGCGCTGAAGAACGTCCCCGAGCTGGATGACTCGTGACCGGTGAGCATCTTCATAGCCCTCTAGTAACGCATGAGCCTCAGCCTCGAAGATCGCTGCGCGTTCAAAGTAACTTCGACCGTCACTCATTCTCGTCGAGGAGGTGTTTCCGCATCGACGAGAAGAACTGATCGAAGAATTTGGCATCTGCGGTCGCCGGAATTTGCAGCTCGATGTTGATTGTTACTCCTCCGACACCTCCGAGATTGACCTTAGCGGGAGGAGCTACTTGAGTTGGGACCTCTACTGGAGGGGGAGCCTGAGTCTTTGTAACCGCCTTTGCAGCCGCCTTGGTAGGCCTCCTAGCAGCGGCCCGGGCCGGCTGAGCTGTAGGGCGTCTCTGAGTAGTGGTCTCGGCACCCTTTGGATCGGCCTCACACAGAAGGCGATAAAAGGCCGTCATTTGACCAGCAGCGGCCTCCCCGACACCTGCGTTTCTTGCAAACCACTTCTTCAATCCATCCTGATCTGGATCGGGAGGTGGGAAAAGCTCCGAGAGAGAGGTTGGATACACAGCCGCAATGATCTTTCGGCACACTTCCGGATAGGTCTCATCGTCTCGCCAATCGTGAGCTAGTGGGGTCGTTGCTCCACCTTCATCAATGAGGCCCACCGTTCGAAGCGGCAACAGAACGTTGCCCGCAGCCTTTGGGGACGTGAGCCCAAGAACCGTCATGACGTAGTCGCTGTCAACGGACTTTGGAGGGGACTTTTGAAATTGTCGTCTCAGGTCCCACCAATTCTTGGCCGGCAGTTTTGGGTACGTCTTCCTAGAATCGGACTCAGCCATCGCTTCCTCGGGTCGTCGAACTCATAACTAATAGTTCCTAGGGGATCTGAAGGGGTGGATGGTGGGTGAGAGGCCAAACATGGAGCTCAGCGGCGACAACCTCGTCGGACTCGGAAGCCGAGGCTTGAGAAAGCAATGCCTCAACTGGTTGGGATCATGCCGTTACACAGATCCAATGCCGGCCCTAACAGCAGACGAGCCCTTGCCGCCAAAAAGTGTTCGTAGTCACTTCGGATCACTTCGCCACGGTCCTCTGCATCAGTGAGGTGACTCCAGCCCACTAACAGCTCCTCATACGGCACCAGGTGAGTGCTAAGTCGATCGCGAATTACTTGTTCCCCGAGACCACCCGCACCATCCATCCGGTCCCTGAGATAAGCGATTGGCTCTCTCGCGGCGATCGTGCGATTTGTACGCCACGTGATAAGAGCGCAATTCAATGCCCGATAACTCCTACTGCTGGGCAATCCCGCGGCATCTCCCGTGATTATGGAATCTGGAAACAGATGGTGATACTCACGGTGTTTTACAGAATCTCGTGACGCCGGCGCACCATCGGCAAGGTCGTGTCCGCCCGCTCTCAGCGAAACTGCGAGGACTCCGCGGCCAAGAATGTCCTTGTAGCGCGGCCATCGAGCTTGCTGGAGACTCTCCGTTGTGGGTAGCGGGTATTCGTCCTCGTCGAATATGGGAACGATGCTGGCGAGGTCCTCAATTGCCAAGTCCTTTACGAGGGCCGTGCGGAGACCGCGAAAGTCCTGCAAGGAGCGAGAGCCGACGCTCTGCTCGTAGCGGCGTGTCAGGAACGAGCGCCACGTGTAAGCGCGAAGAATGGTCCTGGCTCGGCCCAGTTGGTCGGGCTGCGTAGGCAGAGAATCGTAGAGAGCAGCCAGAATCGGCAAAACGGCGACTGTTGGGAGGCGGAGGGCATCGAAGACCTTCTCGTCCTCAATGAAGCGCGTTGCCCAGTCGACCCCGGCCACGATGAGTTCCCAATGTTCGTTGAATGAACTTGGTAACAACTTCAAATAACTCGCTTGAGTGGGGGAGTGGTCTTCTCGAAGTGATGCAACGTCTAGGGCCCAATTGCCTGGGTCTCGGTAGATTTCTGCATTGGGCGCAGCTGACACCAACGACGCAACCATGTCATGAAGAGGTTGGCCCGTCTTGGCTTCGAGCTGGGCAACCACGATGTCGTAAGCCGTAAGAGGTACCGAGCTTGTGTTCAACTTAATGAATACGTCCAGGGCGACATCTCGCGGTGTTGTTGTGGGGAGCGAAAGGTATGGAATGTTGTAGGTAGAAATCAGCACTCGCAATCGACCTATCTCATTTTCTAGGTCTCTACTTGAGGCCAAATCATTCTGCGTCGCGGCATCAGCCCAGGTTCGTATTTCCTGCTGAATATCTCCTGGGCGGAGAAGCCGAGCCGGAATGAATCTCCTTGCCCATAGCTGGACAGGGTCATCAACCCACCGCGGATACTGATCTCCATTTCTCCAGTAGCGCGCCTGACCAACCACGGCGGTTCTCGCAGTGCCGAATTCTTCGTCTACCTCGTTGCCAATCAGCCACGTTCGATCCTCGTAGTCGTCATTGAGAGAGCGCCAAAGCGCTGTGAGTCGCTGTTGGCCATCCAGCAGATGCTCGGTGCAACGCTCAACCGGGTCGGGGGCGCCGACCATGGTTCGACTCTCGAAGGGTTGATCGTTTCCGACCTCAAGGACCAGGACGGCTCCAGCCGGGAGACTCCGCAGAACGGCTTCGAGAAGCGCCCCCACTTCCCCGTGGGCCCAGGCGAGATGACGTTGAAATCGAGGGAGGAGAACCTGACCGGTCCGGATTCGATCGAACCAGTCAGGTATTGAGCGATTTCGTGCATCCATCCGGGTGAACGTAGCCGCGCGCTGCATCAAAAGCTGACCAACAGATGTTCGTGCCGAGCTGGGGATCTCGGTCCGCCATAATGGTGCCCGTTTTGCGGGCCCGCATCGACGAAGACTCGGAGCGCTTTGGTCAGCTGACCATGGCCGTGGGCGAACATGGAGTCGGTGTCGTCGAATTTCTGGACTCGGATACCACCCAAATTCGAGCGGCAAAGGTCGAACAGGCGAAGTGGCAGTCTGCATTCACGCTGGCCTTGTCTCTGATCGCTTCTGCCGCAGTCACCATGGCAGTCCCTAATGGCGACTTAGAGGAGAGAAGAGGATTTGGAACCCGTCTCCTGGAGACTCTCGCTGAATCGGACTTGACGATC